>WNFQ01001479.1_pt1 | contig 16671 bp, 15 predicted proteins | sample 5400171 | NCBI WGS metagenome assembly WNFQ01 (sample SAMN13153356, study PRJNA577476) | soil metagenome | isolation source: 20 cm soil under Madrone tree | place: USA:California | collected 2016-06-14 | reverse complement strand
CGGTTGGTGAGGTCGACGGTGAGCACGGAGCCACGGCCATAGCGCACGGTGCTGGAGCCGTGCTTGTGAAGATCTTCGTCGTTGTGCGCAGGAATGTCGCGCCCGGGGAACTGCTTTTCGATATGATCGAGGAATTTGGCGTCGATGGCCATCATATCTTCGTAGTGGCCGTGGATCGGGCAGTCCTTGACCATCCAGACTTGGCCATCGCGCTCGATAATTTGCGCTTTGATCTCGCCGACCTTCTCGTTCATTAGGTCGCGCCAGTCTTTTTTGCCGTGAATAATGGCTTCGCGAGCCTCTTTGACGCAATCCGGACAGAGCGAATCGGTCTGCCGCGGCCAGCCGAGGGTCGGCTTGGTCTTTTCCCACGACTTTAGAAGCGGTTTATCCGACCACTTTGGGGTGAACGATGGATTCGGGTTGCGCTTGTTGAAGAATTGAATCGCGTCGAAGGTGGCGCCGGCTGCTTTGCAGACGGCAGCGTCGACCGCGCGCATCACTTGAGTGCCTACTCGATTCGGCATAAACCTCTACCCTCCACTTTCGCCAGTAGATTAAAATTCTTGATGCGTTGTAAGAAGCCCGCTCAAGCGCCACCAAAAAGGCGGCGATTGCCCCCGGGCTTCCAATACCGTACCACGCCAGGTAGAAACGCCCAATAAGTCTTTGGGCCTGTATAGTTTAACCGATACAGGGCAGGAAGCCAGCGAGTTGCATTAAACGGCGAAAAACGGGGGTCGAATGGGGAAAAACGGGGGTCGAATGGGGATTCGGGCAGGGGTTACTTGTACGGTGTTTGAGGGCGAAACGAGCCGATTTCTTGGCTCGGGACACGCGTATTTAGCGCATTGCAGCAGCAGAGTCAGTCGTTGAGTACAGGCCGGAGGACGGCGATTACAAAATGGGCGAAGTGGGAGGCACCTTCGTCGAGTTGGAGGTAGCGCGCGACGCAGTGGTCGGCGAGATATTTTGTGACGCGGGTTTCGGCAATCCCGAGATGATCCGCGAGGCGCGGTTTGATGGACTCGGCGCCGCGGCGACTGGCGGCACCGCGCAGAAAACTGCCAATGGCGATGCGCAACGTCTGGCATGGTTCGACATAATAGTACGTGGAAAGATCGGAATCGCTGAGAAGAAGCACGCCGGGACCAACAGGAGCATGATCGGCCTCGCTAAGCTTGAGTGGGGGGCAAGTTAGCAGGCGCCGGAATTGCATTTCCAGCAGGGAAAGCCGCGAAGAGAGGCCGGGATCGCCGTAGCGGCCGCGCACCGAAGTCGCGGTGTCCGGGACCGGCTCAGAGGGTAGGCGGGGCGGGGACACGGATTCTGTAACTCTGCTAAAGCGGGGCTCGGGAGCTTCATCTACCGGCGGAGGAGCCTGCTGGCGAACCGGAGTTTCCGCGGAAGGCGCAGGCGAAAGCAGGGGCGTTTCGTTACTGGTGCGGGTTTTCCGTCGATTGCGGCCACCGCGACGGCCACGACGGCGCGCGCCGCGTTTCGGGGCGCCGGAGATAGGAGCAGCAGCACCTTCAGAAGAGGGAGCGACAACCGCTTCAAAGGTTGTTGCGGTCGGTTCCAACGGCAAGGCCGGTTCAGGAGCGGCAAGCACAGGCGCGGGAATCGGAAGATCGCCGGACTGAGCCGCCAGCTCCGTGGGAGCTTGTCCGCCGAGGCGCGCGGCAGCTTCCTGTGCCTTGGTTCTCCAATCAGCGCGGCGAAAGCGCTCCGCGGCGGTGGAGTACCATTTGGCCGCTTCGCCGCTTTGCCCAGCGGTCTCAAAAAATTTAGCTAGCTCGAAGGCAACCATGGCGTCGCGGGTTTTTTGATATAGATTGGAGAGCTGCCCAGCAGGGTCTTTTCCGGTGCGAGCGCGGCGGATGCGAGCGGTAATCTGTTTCCAGTCGGCCATACAGTAAGGGCATTGTAACAGCGACAGAACAATGCCACCAGCCCAACGGGGCATACAGCAAATCATGTAGAAATGCGACTTTGAGTACTTGACCCGTGTTTACAGGTTGACCGTCCTATGGGCTGGCCTCTATTCTAGGCGTGGCCCTCTTGGAGACAAAGATGCCGCGTGCGCGCGGGACTGCGTCAATTAACCTATCTATATTATTATCAGTAAGTTTGCTGGCTGCGCCAATTTGGGGAAATTCCGAACTAGGCTCGGGCGTTGTGGTGTACGCAGAGAGCGCACATATAGGGAATGCTGCTGCCTCCGTGGGCACAACCGTATTTGCCGGGGACAAGCTCGACACTGAGCAGGTACGCGGCGGTTTGCAGATTCGGGCTGGGGCGGCCCGCCTGGCGCTGGCAGCTTCGAGCCGCTTAGTCTGGGGTGCGGAAGGCGCGTCGCCCAGCGCGACATTGACGGGCGGCACGGCGGCATTTTCGACTGCTAGCGCCAAAGCGTTTGTGCTGCACGCAGGGACCGCAGCTTTCAAGCCCCGGGGAGATGAACCGACCGTAGCGAACGTGACTTTGCTCAACCCGAAAGAATTGGTGGTGCGCTGCTCGCGCGGAGCAGTGCTGATCGCGGTGGAAGATGATGTGCGCGTGATACCGGAAGGCATGGCTTATCGTGTGGTGCTGGACTCGGAAGCAGCAGGGCGCTTGGGTGGCGCTCCGGCACCGGCGGCGCACGGGTCGTGGGGCCAGAACCAGAAGCGTAAAGCGGGTAAGAGCAATTTTATTTGGTACGCGATTGGATTCACCACGCTCGTCACCGGGTTTGCCGTCTCTGAGGCTCTGGAGAGTCCGGACCGGCCTTAAAAAGCTCCAGGTGATTGGCTATTAGCTGTTAGTTTTGCAAGAAACCTTTCGGCGGCCACTCCTGAATTTTTCAACACTCCTCAGGCAATCAAATAATCCCTTTCCCGTTTTTGGCTGCGACCCTTCGCTTAGCATGCGATTTCGCCGGATTTGTTCCACACATTAAGTCGCGGCAATGACTTCAATTTCCACCAGAGCGTCCTTGGGGAGTCGCGAGACTTGTACGGTGGAACGCGCGGGAGGCGCAGAGGTGAAATAACGCGCGTAGACTTCGTTCATGGCGGCAAAATCGTTCATGTCCTTGAGGAACACGGTGGTCTTGATCACGTGATGGAGGTTGGCGCTCGCAGCTTCGAGAATGCCTTTGATATTTTCAAAGACGCGCTCGGTTTGCTGGCGGATATCGGAGCCTGCCATTTCGCCGGTCTTGGGATCGAGCGCGACCTGCCCGGATAGATATACAAAACCGTTTGCTTTGATAGCTTGCGAATACGGCCCTATGGGTTTAGGACCGCGATCGGTGTTCACGGGACTTTTCATGGCAGGGTCTCCTTTAAGGTGAGAGCGGACGCGGCGGTATTTTCGTAGCGCGCGCGGAAATCTTCAGGGACTCCAGGGTTCTTCATCCAAAGACGGACGAATTGCGCGACGTTCTGGTGCGTTTCCTGTTCGAATGCGGCGATGAGATCGTCCAGATCGAAGCCACCACCGCGGCGGGCGTCGAGCATGTGGCTAAGCGCGGCGCTGAAGACTTGCTGGCCATAACGGTCCTGCAGAGCATAAAAAAATAAAAGACTTTTTGCGCGGAGCGCATCGTCGGCTTCGAGTTGACGCGGCCGGGGATTTGTGGGAATGGCGCGGAGCAATCGACGCACGATCTGCGCGCGCACCTGGGGACCTTCGACGGCTTCACGGCCGCGCGAAGCAGCAAATGCCGGCAGAGCGGAGAGCGGCGGAGTTTGCTCGAAGAAACCGGGATTTTGGCCGTAGCCAAGCCAACTCGCTGCAAGCGGCGGAGCCGCGGCAGCAATTTGCGGAGCGCCGCCGCTCAGGTCGACCATGGCGGTGTCCTGCGAAGCCATTTCGGCGGACGTTTTTTCGTTTTCTTCGGAGATAAGCCGGAAAAAATTAGACGTCGTGCTGGCGAAGCAGCCGGCCACGTCGGGGCACTCGACAATCCACAGCCGGTGAGAATCTTTGGGACGTGCCCCGAAAGTGGAGTCGTAGGCTTGAATGGTGCGGACCAGCGCCTCGCTGGGCTGGCGCAGGGCCTCGGGATTCTGCGGCCTGCGCGTCCAGAGATTTACGCTTTCGTTTCCTGCGGCGAGCGTTGTAGCGACGTATCGTCCGGCGATGACAAAAGGATAGGCGTCCTTGAAGGTTTGTGGGATGCGAATTGTTCGCTCGGCCGCATTGGGAGAATTTTTAGCCAATTGCTTGTTCACCTGGCCGCTGCTATGAACCAAGAAATTACCGGGGACGCGCACGACGAGAATCCACGACTTCGGTGGCACGCCGCCGGTGGCGAGCATGCCGCGCTCGGGGAGAAGTTCCGGGCTCCAGCCCTGCGCTGGGAGAAAAAATGCGTCGGGAGTGAAACTGAGGGCCGTTTCGTCGGAACCGGGCCGCTGGTATTCACCGGAGAGACGCAAAGTGTGCTGCGAGGAAACCCGCCAGCGCTGCGGGAAGGTGAGAAGGACATTGCGTGGATTGTCGGGCGCGGCAGCGAGGGTAAGAGTGGTCTTGTCCCATTGCGCGCTGGGATCAGAAAAATGAAAACGGCGGCGGCCCGGGAGACGCAACTCAAGGGAAGTGAGAGGCTGGTTTCCCGTGTTTTTGAGTTGATAGACCCCTTCGATTCGAATGACGGGCTGCGGCGCGGGAACGAATTGTACGGTGATCTGCTGTTTGACAATGGTGTAGCCGGGGCCCAGCGAGGCCGCACAACCGGCCGCGCAATAAGCGGCGCCAGCAAGCAGCAAAATAAGAAGCGGACAGAGTCGGCGGCTCGGTTTCAAAGCACTACGATTGTAGCTAGGGACACGAATTCCCGCAAAAAAGCTATGACGTTGCGCGGGAGTGAACTGCGCGTCGGCGGTCAGCGAGCCTTGCGGCCGCGGACGCGGACGAAGCCGGTGCCGGCGTGATTGCGGGCCGCTTCGCGAGCGGCGACTTCGCGGTCGGCCTGCGCGTCGGTCATGCCGGCCTTAATCTTGTCCAAGATCTGTGTTTCGCTAAGACCGGTATTTTTCAGGCGCGCGATTTGCGGAGTGCCAATTGTGGGACGTCCCTGCAGACGGCGTTGCAGAATAAACTGCACAAAGCCATCGGATAAACCGATGAGGCGGAGCGCAACGGCGTCCCCGCTGATGGCATCGAGCTGATCGGCGCGAGCAATCTCAAGAATCTGGTCTTCGGAATAGCCCGCCCTGGCGAGATTCGCGGTCGAGTCACCGCTGGTGAAACTGTGCTTTCTCTCGTGCGCGGCGGCGACCAGAGCTACGCAAGCATCATCACTCAGTCGCGCTTGCTTGGCCTTGACGAGTTGGGCGACCTCGAAATCCGAGGTGTTCAGCGCTTTGAGTTGCTCGAGCCCGCTGGACCACATGCCCGCTTGGTCGAGCGGACGGTAATCCGTCAGAAGATGCTGGTGACAGCCGGCCGCGAAAAGTACACAGACACCGAGAAGCAACGCGCGATACGTCATGTTTCTATGGTAGCGCGCCGCATGGCGAACGGGTTGGCGTGTGCCGTCGGGGATACTTGTGCGGAAGGACAGGTGAATCGTCGAATTTCGAAAGCGCAGTATGTAGAAATCGAAAGCAGGGGGCTGAAAAGTAGGAGCTCAGACCTGGTAGACACGCTCTACATCATACACGCCGGCGACTTTGCGGATATTTGCGAGGATGGTCTCGAGCTGGCGGCGATCGGCGATTTCCAAGCTGGCGTCGATGCGCGCGTTCGAGCGATCCGGTCGGCTTTCCAGGCTGTGGATGTTGGATCCGGCGCCGCTGATTACGGCGGTAATATCAGCCAAGAGGCCGGCGCGATCGCGGGCGCGGATCATGAGCTGCACCTGGAACGTGACAGCGCCTGCGCCGCCCCACTCGACGGCGATGCGGCGCTCCGTTTGATACAGCAGATTTTGGACGTTCGGACACGCGCGGGTATGCACCGCGACTCCACGTCCGCGGGTGATATAGCCGATGATGTCGTCGCCGGGAATGGGATTGCAGCACTTTGCGCGATACACGAGAAGATCGTCATAGCCTTTGACGATGAGCGGCGCTTCGCCAAACCCGAGCATGCGCTTGACGGTTTTGACGAGGGTCGGCTTGGCATCCTCCGCCGGGGGCTCGGCCGCTTTCGCGGCATCGCCGAGAACGCGCGTGAGAACCTGGCGCGCGGAATATTTTCCGAAGCCTACCGCCGCATAGAGATCCTCAATCTTGGAGAGACCGGAATCCGATGCGACCCGCAGCAAATCCTCCTCTGGAATTTTCTTGAGGCTGCGGCCGAAGTGGCGCGCTTCCTTTTCCAGCAGCCGTTGGCCCATTTCCATGGCTTCTTCGCGCTCTTGCAGATTGATCCAATGGCGGATCTTGCTGCGCGCGTGCGAGGATTTGGCGAAGCTAAGCCAGTCGCGGCTGGGCGTATGACCTTTCTGCGTCAGGATTTCAACGACGTCGCCGCTGACAATCTCGTGGCGGAGAGCAACCATTTGGCCGTTGACCTTGGCGCCGACGCATTGGTGACCGACTTCGGTGTGTACGTGATAAGCGAAATCCACGGGCGTGGCGCCGCGCGGCAACTCCAACACGCGCCCCTTGGGCGTGAACGCATAAACTTCGACGGGGGCCAGATCGACTTTTAACGTCGAGAGAAATTCGCCAGGTTCTTCCAATTCTTGCGACCACTCGATCAGTTGCCGCATCCACGTGATGCGCTGATCGTCTTCCTGCATAGGCTTGCCGTCCTTGTATTTCCAGTGCGCCGCCACGCCTTCCTCGGCGATGCGGTGCATTTCCTGCGTGCGGATCTGCACTTCGAAGGGCTGGCCACTGTGAAGAACGGTGGTGTGCAGGGACTGGTACAGATTGGGCCGGGCCATGGCGATGTAATCCTTAAATCGCCCAGGGACAGGCCGCCAGATATGATGCATCACGCCGAGGGCCGCGTAACAATTCCGTTCGGTATCGGTGACGACGCGAACGGCCAGGAGATCGTAGACCTGCTCGAGACCGCGCTCCTGGCGCACAATTTTGCGGTGCAAAGAATACAAGCCTTTGACGCGCGCTTCGAGCTCCGCGGGAATGCCGTTTTCAACGAGCTTGGAACGGATGGTGCCTTGTACTTCCTCGAGGAATTTTTTGTGGAACGGAGCCTTGTCCAAAACTTCCTTTTGCAAAGCCATAAACGATTCCGGCTCGAGATATCGGAAAGACAGGTCCTCCAGCTCACCGCGGACGATGCCCATGCCCAGCCGATGAGCAATGGGCGCATAAATGTCGAGAGTTTCGCGGGAGATGCGCTGTTGCTTTTGAGGCTCCAGATATTCCAGCGTCCGCATGTTGTGCAGACGGTCGGCGAGCTTGACCAGCACGACGCGAACATCATTGACCATGGCCAGAAGCATCTTGCGGACGTTTTCGGCCTGGCGCGCCTCGGGAGCCATCATGTTCAGCCGGCCAATTTTGGTGACGCCTTCCACCAACCGCGCAACTTCAATACCGAAGCGCTCCTCGATGCGTGAAACCGGGTACTCCGTGTCCTCGATGGCGTCATGCAGAAGGGCGGCCGTGAGCGTGGTGGCATCCAGACGCATGTCCGCGAGGATGTGCGCGACTTCCAGAAGATGGGTGAGATAGGGGTCCCCGGAACTGCGAAGCTGGTCACGGTGTCGCTCCGCGGCGATTTCGTACGCGCGCCGCACCATCCAGGGATCTTCCGAGGGGCGATTCTTGCGCAGCTTCTCCAGCAGCTCGTCCAAGCGCGCGTCCAGCTCGCGCTCGGTGCGGTCGCGGTGAAAATGGAGGGGTAAATTGCTGGACGACGGCATGAGCTATTTTACGCCAGAAGAACGATATTGCGCGAGTGTCGACGTCTCCCAGCCGCAAAGAAAAAAGGGCGCCCTCGCGGACGCCCATGGTTAGTCGAAAATAGTCTCAGGATGCCTGCGGCTGTTCGGAACGCTTCTGCTTGATTTCCTTGACCTTGTCGACCAGATCTTCTGCTTGCTTTAACAAAGCTTCGCGCTCTTCCTTGCTTTCCACCATGTCGGCCTTGCGCCGGTAGAGAAGGTTGAGGTACGCCATGGCGTCGTCGTAATCGGGCCTGAGGGAAATGGCCTTTTGCAGGTCGGCGATTCCTTCTTCGACTAACGGGCCATATTTGGAAGCATACGCAGAGCGAATGGCGGGTGGCAGCGGGTCAGTCTCCCTGACCTGCTTCTTGATGTTGTTCTTGTTGTATTCCATACGCATTTCGCCATTGCCTCGAAATGCCAGCGTCCAGTCGATGACACCGATCCAGTAGTAAGGCTCGGGATCGTCGGGCTTCAACTGAATGTGCTTCTGGTGATAAGTCTTGGATTCCTCGAACTTCTTGGGATCGAAAGGCGTGCCACCCATCAAGAAAAGGATCGATCCGATTTGGTCGATGGCCGAAAGATTATTGGGATCTTTCTCCAGAATCTCCTTGAATTCCTGGATGGCCTGGTTCCCGCGATCCTGGTTCTCTTTCGAGGGTGCGCCCGGAATGTACAGGCTGGCATATGCGGTGCCCAGATAGAGGCGCGCGTTCAGAAGAGCGGGGTCCGCTTCCTTGGCCTGCTTGAAATATTCAATGGCTGCATCCGACTGGCCGTTCTTAAAGGCATTTACGCCTTTATTGAGCAGGTCGCGAGCCTTCAGCTTGTTGCAGCCGGAAGCTGCGAATGCGAGAACCAAGATGGCGGCCAGCGCGGCAACCCGGCGAGCACTTATTTGAAGCGATGCATGAGTCATGAAGCGTCCATCCCCACTTGTGCGCGGCCCGGTCTTAGCCGATACGCGCGCTAGAATTCAAATGCGCCTTGCGAGAGGCAATCTAATCTGTTTCCGCCAGTTTTTCCAGCCCAGGGGTCATAAGGCCAACAGACGATACACCCGCGGCACGCATAACGTCTATGACCTTGGCGACTACCTGAAACTCCAGAGCGCTATCACCGCGAACGAAGGCCGTACGATTAGCCCTGGATCCGAAAATCTGTTCCAACCTGCTGAGCAACCCGTCCCACTCTACGGCCTCTTGATTGATGCGCAACGATCCATCGGCAAGCACCTGAACGACGATTGCCTCTGGCTGCGTATCGGCCTGAACCGGGAGTGCGGGCTGCGGCAACTCCACCGCTAAACCGCTTTGCTTGTGCGGGATGATCATAAAAATGACCAGCAGCACCAGCAAAATGTCGATCAACGGAACCACGTTCATCTCAACGAAGATTCCGCGATGCGAACCGCCAACTGCGATACCCATGAGCCACCTCGTTCGGGGAATTCCCGCGAGGAGGACTCTCACATCCGAGAGAGCAAGCTTGCGAACATCTCTTCAGGGACTTGAGCCCCTGGAGAATTCTATTGGCCGGCCTCTAGCTTGGCGGTGATCAGGCCGACTTTATCGATGCCAGCGCCGCGCATGATGTCGATGGCGCGGGCGACTTCGCCAAACAGCACGTCGCTATCGCCCTTCACAAAAGCGATTTTCAGCGCGCGATCTTTGAAAATCTGCTCGATGCGCGGACCAAGGCCTTCCCAGGTGGAATCTTCGTTATTAATTTTGACTTTGCCGTTGGTCAGCACCTGGACCACTACGGTCTGGTTTTCCAGTTCCTGGTCCTGCTTCTGGTTGGGATTCGGCTGCGGCACCAGGGTGTCCATACCCTTGGGCGTGAGCGGCGTGATGACCATGAAAATGATCAGGAGCACCAGCAAAATGTCGATCAGCGGAACGACGTTCATCTCCGCCATCGCACCGCCTTTACTTTCACCTACCTGCATTCCCATTGAGCTTCTCCTGTCGGCCCGCCCCTAGCGAGGATTGCGGGCCGTTGTACCGCGCCGCTGTGGGAAGCGGCGCGGCGTTGAACCTAGCAAAACTCACAGCAAACGAATGATTACCTTGTGCCGCCCTGCCGTTAGTCCGCTTGTGGCGGAGGAGGCGGCGGAGGCGTAGCCCTTTCGTTCCGCTCGGTTAAGAGGCCGACCTGATCGACGCCTGCCGAACGGATTTCGTCGACGACCGCGACCACGTCGCCATACTTGGCGCGCGCGTCGCTTTTCACGTATACGGTCTTGTCCAGACGGTTGGCAATGCGGTCCTTGACCTGCGAGGTGATCTCTTCCTTCTTTATCATTGTGGTGCGAAGAAAGATGTTGCCGTCGCGGGTCACGGCAATGACGATGGCGTCCTCTTTATCGGCATCCTGCATATCCTTGGCGGTATTGGTTCGGGCCAAGTCCACCGGATGGTCCTTCTGTAACATGGGCGTGACCACCATGAAGATGATCAGCAGCACGAGCATGATGTCCGCCATGGGAATGACATTGGGTGTCGACATCTGACTCCCGGCTACCGGCTTGTACCGTGCGTGGGTTACTGGTGCAGCCATGTTTACCTACTTCCTGGCGCCGCGACGCAGGATGAAATAGTTGATGAGCTCCATGGAGGAGTTATCCATCTCGACGTCGAAGGCTTCGACCTTATTGGTGAAGTAGTTGTATGCCCACACCGCGGGGACCGCGACAAGAAGACCCAGCGCCGTGGTCACCAAAGCTTCCGCGATACCGCCGGCGACGGCCGACAGACCGGTAGCCTTGCTCTGCTCGATGCCCTTGAAGGCGTTCAAGATGCCGACCACCGTGCCGAACAAGCCCACGAACGGCGCAGTGGACCCGATAGTCGCCAAAGCGGAGAGGCCGCGCTTCATTTCGGCGTGGACAATGGCCACCGAGCGTTCGAGGCCGCGCTTGGCCGCTTCTATGACGTCGGCATCAGAAACCTGCTGCGAAGCGGACTGGAACTCCGAAAGCCCCGTAGCAACAACCTTGGCGATGTGGCTCTTCTTGTTGCGCTCGGCGATGGCAATGGCTTCATCGAGCTTGCCATCCTTCAGCGCTCCGGCGACCTGCTGAACGAAGACGCGCGATTGTTTGCGCGCGGCGCTATACATCAGGGCGCGGTCAATCATCACGCCGAAAGAATAAATGGATAGGACGAACAGAATGACGACCACCGTGCGAGGCAAAGCGCTCATCTGGGACCACATGGACCGGAGATCCCAGCTCGAGCCAGTGGTCGACTGGAGGAACAGGATCGCATAAACGTAAATCGTAGCTACCATTCGTTTGCTCCTTAAAGTGTTTGCAAATCTTCAGGCACCCGGAACGCTGCACCGGCCCCACGACCGGAGCAGCGCGCCGTACTATTGGTTAAGCGAGAAAATGACGTCGATCGTGGTATCGACCTCCACCGGTTCGCCGTTGAGCAGCGTCGGTTTGTACCTCCATTGCTGCACGGCGTCCATCGCCGCGCGAACCAGCAAAGGATGTCCGGAGATAACTTCCAGAGACTGTATCGAACCGTTCTTGGAGATGATGGCGTGCAGGCGCACGGTGCCGGAGATGCGCGTCTGGCGCGCGAGTGGCGGATAAACCGGCGTCACTTTGTTTACTAGCAACGCGGCCTGCACGCTGCCTCCCTGGCGAATGCGCTGTTGCGCCGGCCTCGGCGGGGGCGGTGCTCCGCCCATGCCGCCAATTACGCCGCCGATCACGCCCCCCATGGAGCCGCCGGCGACGCCACCCGGGACGCCACCTTGCATGCCCGCGTTCACGTCTGGCGCGTCTTCTTTAATGATCTTGATGTCATGCGGGATTGCTTTGGGCTGCACCAGTTTGCCCGCGTCCATCAAGTGGACCTGAGGCTTGACGTGCACCACCTGCGTCGGAGCAGGCGGCGGTGGTGGCGGTGGTGGCGGTGGCGGGGCTACCAGCAACGTCGCCATCAGCGTCTTCGGCAGCGCTTCCGTGTAAATCAAAGGAATAAGGATCAAAATAGCGAGGAAGATCGACTGCGCGACCATGGACACCACCACCGTCCATGTCTTGTTCGTTTTCGTCGGGTGCGGACTCGAAATCACCATATCTTCAAACATGGTTAGACTACCTCCTCCCGGCAGGAGCCAGGCGCGCTGGTGCGCTTTCGCTGCTGCGGGTTTTGTTGCCGGCTGCGGGTCCGGGACCTGCTACCGCTCCCTGGCCGCGCCAACGGTTCCACGCGACCACCAGCGGAGCAGCAATACCAAAACTGGAGTACGTTCCTACCACAATCCCTACCACCAGAGCAAAGGAGAAAGCGCGAAGCACCTGGCCACCCATCAGGAACAGGACGAGCACGGTAAGGAAAGTCAGACCGCTAGTCAAGATTGTTCGCGAGAGCGTTTGATTGATGGACTTGTTCACCACCGCGGCGAACGATTCGCGGCGCAACAGACGGTTGTTCTCGCGGATGCGGTCGAAGATGACGATGGTGTCGTTCATCGAATATCCGACGAGTGTGAGAAGCGCGGCAATCACCGTCAGCGAAATCTCAAAACGAAGTATCGAAAAAAAGCCCAAGGTAATTAATACGTCGTGAAAGACGGCAAGGACGGCAGCGGCCCCGTAAACCCACTCGAATCGGAAGGCAATATATACCAGCATGCCCGCCAAAGCATAGAGGGTAACGAAGATGGCCTGCCGGCGAAGCTCGCCGCCCACTTTGGGGCCGACGATCTCCACGTTGCGAATGGCAAAGCTGCCCAGCGCATAGTTGCTCTTTAGCGTGGCTAGCACGGCAGGGGTCACGCCGTCGGCGGCAGAAAGCTCGTCGAGATTTGTGAGCACGCCGCCTTTGTTATCGTCGCGATAAGCGAGGATCTTCTTGGCTAGCTGCTGGTAACGGTCGCCGGCATTCGTGGAAAGATGCAGCGGATCGTTGGTATTGAGTAAGGCGGCGAGGGAAGAAGTTGTAGCGGCGTTAAAGTCCGGCTTGCTGGAATCTCTCACTCCGTAGATGGAGTTCAGCGCGGTGAGCACCTGGGCTCGTCCGGTGTCCAGCGCTTCATCGCTTTGGCCGTTCCCCACGAAGATCAGAACTTCGTTGGAGTTGGCGCTCAAGCCGCCGCCGCTGATGCTCTGGATTTCACTATTGCCCAACCTCTGGGCCGTCAAGCCTTTGCGAATTTGGTCGATGTTGGGAGGCTGCGCAAAGCGCACGTCGACGTTGGTGCCGCCCTTGAAGTCGATCCCGTAGCGCAGGCCATGATTCAGGAAGACCGAGGTCCAGCCGGCGAGAAGGAGAATACCGCTGAGGGCGTAGAAATACTTCGCTTTACCCATCCAGTCGATGTTGGGTTCTTTGAAGAACTCGATCATGCCACAGGTACTTCCCTTCTTTAGACTCCAGCGGGGATTCCTTTGTTCCCAGAAGAAGCCGTCCAAGCTTCAATGAACGGAAGGGCCCAAAGTACCCGCGTCTGGATAAAATCGCGGCAGTTCTAGTACGAGATCAGATACTGAGTTCCGCTTGCCGATCCATTTTCGTCAGGTGATATTCGAAAATCGTCTTGGAAACGTAGATGGCCGTGAACACGTTGGCGATCAAACCTATCGTCAAGGTAATCGCAAACCCGCGGATCGGCCCGGTGCCAAACAAGAACAGGAAGAAGGCGGACACGACCGTCGTTACGTGAGTATCGATAATCGTCAAAAACGCTTTGTCGAAGCCGGCCTGCACAGCGGACGCGGGCGATTTGCCGTTGCGCAATTCTTCGCGGATGCGCTCGAACACCAGAACGTTAGAATCCACTCCCATGCCGATGGTCAGGATGACGCCGGCGATACCCGGCAACGTCAGGACGGCGCCAAAAGCGGCAAGGACGGCCAAAAGAATGACCAAGTTCAGGACCAGCGCGAGCACGGCGTTCCCGCCAGACATTCGGTAGTAAAACAGCATAAAGATCATCACCACCAGCAGGCTGAGAATCGACGCCTGCACGCCGTGGCGGATGGAGTCCGCGCCCAGGGACGGACCCACGGTGCGTTCTTCCAAGTACTTGATAGAAGCCGGAAGCGCGCCGGCGCGCAGCACGAGCGCCAAGTCGTGCGCCGATTCCTGGCTAAAATTGCCTTCAATGAAACCTTGGTCGTCGATGCGGCTGTTGATTACCGGAGCGGAATAGACGCGGTGCTCGAGCACGATGGCCATCTGCCGGCGCACATTTTGCTCCGTAAAAGGACCAAAGCGGTGAGCGCCTTCCGCGGATAGTGAAAAATTGACCTGCCATTGCCCCGGATTGTTAGTATTGCGGTTTTCCGTGGCGCCGCGCAGGTCTCGCCCGGTCACCACCGGCGTGCGGCTCAGCACGTACCAAACTTCTCCAGTGTCTGCGGGATTGCGGCTCTCCGAGCGGCCGGGAACCAGCTCGGTCCCCGGAGGCAGCACGCCACCGTGCGCCGCAAGCGCCGCCGTCTGCGAAGGATAGGGGCTCGGATCTTCAACCAATTTCAGTTCCAGTTGGCCACCAGCCTGAATGACCGCTTTCGCCCGCGACGGGTCGCCTTCCCCAGGAAGCTGCACGAGGATTTCGTTGTCCTTGCGGCCGTGACGCTGAATGGTCGGCTCGGTCAGGCCCAGTGCATTGATGCGTCGCTCGATGGTTTCCAGCGACTGCTGCATCGTCTGTTCTTGAATGGCGGCAATTGCGCTCTGCCGAAGCGTCAGCGTATAGCTGGAGGGCTCGCCCGCCGTGGGCGACATGTCCCACGAATTCTGTAGCTGAGACGACACCAGGTCGCGAAAATCGGACAATTGGTCGGACGGAACATTGCGCACAACGATGTGCGTATCATCGATGCGGCGAACTTCATCGTAGCGAATATTCTTCGCGCGCAACTGGTTGGTCAGGCGGTCGACCGTCTGATCGGTCTCCTGCGCGATGGCTTCCTGCACCTGCACCTGCAGAATCAGGTGCGTGCCGCCTTGCAGGTCCAGCCCGAGTTTGATCTGGTGCGCGAAATTCGATTTCAGGTCCGCCGTCGAGGTCGGAAACGTCGGCACTCCAAACAGGCCATAGATGCACCCGAGTATGACGACCACGATGAAAACGGCTTTCCACTTCAAATTAGGATGCATAGTCAGAAATTACGGCGCTTTATCGGAAAGCTGGCGGGCTTATTTCGCATCTTCCGATGCCTCCACCTGCGTAATTGCCGAACGCGCGATGCGAATTTTTACCGGAGACGAACCTGTGTCGGCGATTTTCAGGATGACCGTATCGCCGTCGATGCCATTGATGACTCCATAGATGCCGCCATTGGTGATCACTTTGTCGCCCGCCTTCAGCGCTGACAGCATCGCTTGCAGCTTCTTCCGCTGCCGTTGCTGCGGAAGAATGAGCATCACGTAGAAGATACCCATTACGATGACCATCATCACCAGCGGGCTGCCCAACGCTGCTCCCAAACCGCTCGGAGCCTGCAATGTCATCATTGCGAACATAATTCTTGCCTGATTTCCTTCCATTTCCTGCTTCGCCGCGCACCTAGCCGGAGATAGCAACAGCGTGCCGCGGGTATTGCCCGCTTCCACAAACCCTACGCGCTCTCTTCTGGTGGTGCCGTGCGGACGGCCCGCGCGCCTTCGGACTCGGAACTGCCCCACCTCACCCGAGCTCCGTTCGGCCTGCTGCATCTCTCAGGCCGGACCCTCCGCGTAGCGTGCGTGCATCGCAGATGAGAATTTCGCTAGGTGTCCAAACCCGATAGCCTCGCGGATTTGCCGCATGATGTCAAGGTAAAAGTGGACGTTGTGGTGGGTGGCCAAAATCGCCGCCGTGATTTCTCCCGCCGCAAAAAGATGCCGCAGGTACGCGCGCGTGTAACGCCGGCAAACCGAACACGCACATCGCGAATCGATCGGCCGCTGGTCCTGGGCGTAGCGCGCATTCTTGATCAGCACCCGGCCTTCGCTGGTGTAAAGGCATGCGTGGCGCGCCGCACGTGTCGGCAACACGCAATCCATCATGTCGATGCCCAGCGCCACGTAATCGGCTATTTGCTCCGGCCGCCCCACACCCATTAGATAGCGCGGGCGCTCCTCAGGAAGCAAAGAAGTTACCTCGCCGGCCATCTCGCACGTCACCGCATGCGTCTCGCCGACCGCCAGCCCGCCCACCGCATAACCCGGAAAATCGAGCTCGAGTAGCTGGCGCGCGCTCGTGCGCCGCAAATCCGCGAACGTCGCGCCCTGCACAATCCCGAATTGCCACTGCGCCAGCTCGCCGTTGCGCTGCGCGTACTCCAAAAAATGCGTCCGCGCGCGCCGCGCCCACTCCGTCGTCCGCTTTACCGCTGCTTCCGCCAGCTCGCGCGGCGCCGGAGTCTCAATGCATTCGTCCAGAACCATCGCGATGTCCGAGCCCAGCGCGAGCTGCACCTCCGCCGCTTTCTCCGGCGTCAGCAGATGCTCTGAGCCGTCGAGATGCGATCGAAATCGCACACCCTCGTCCGCGACCTTGCGTAGCTCGGAAAGGCTGAAGACCTGGTACCCGCCGGAATCCGTAAGAATTGCGCGCGGCCATGACATAAATTGATGCAAGCCGCCCAGCTTGCGGATCAGCTCGTGTCCCGGCCGTAGATATAGGTGATAGGTATTGGCGAGAATGACGGAAGCGCCGAGCTCCTCGAGCGCTTGCTGCGTCAGCCCTTTGACCGTGGCCGCCGTGCCCACCGGCAGGAACGCCGGTGTTTCGACTACGCCGTGCAGCGTCGTCAGTTTGCCCCGTCGCGCCGACGTCGGATCCGTTTTCTCTATTTC
>WNFQ01006294.1_pt1 | contig 16673 bp, 13 predicted proteins | sample 5400171 | NCBI WGS metagenome assembly WNFQ01 (sample SAMN13153356, study PRJNA577476) | soil metagenome | isolation source: 20 cm soil under Madrone tree | place: USA:California | collected 2016-06-14 | reverse complement strand
CCCTTTCCCATCGAGCCCGATGATCGTGCGTTCGCTGTCGCGCGCGCCGGGGTGGTGCTCGCGAGCTCTCCGTCCGCGGCGTCCGCCGGCTCCGCGGTGGAGGCAGCCGGCGCCGACGCCTGGCGCGCGGCGCGTCAACTGCCGACGACCACTTCCACGCGTCACCTCGGCAGTGTGCTGCGCGAGGCGCAACCCTCGGCGCGCGCGCTGTCGCTGGTCCTGGCGGAGCTGGCGCGGCGCCTCGCCGCGCACCCGCCCGCGGCCGGGGAGCGCATCTGGATCGCCGCTCCCGCGGGCGCCGAGCGTTTCGGGCTGGGGGCGCTGTTGGGCGTCGCCCGCCAGCTGGCCGTGCCGGTCGAGGGCTTCGTGGACGCGGCGGTGGTGTCGGCCGCGGCGCTGGGCGGCACGGGAGCCGCGATCGTGGTCGAGCTCGGCCTGCACCACGTGGCCGCAACCCTCATCGAGCGCGACGGCGGTCCGACCTGCCGCCGGCGCTCGCTGGTGAGCCCGCGCGGTGGACTGTGGCAGCTTTACCAGGGGTGGCTCGATCTCATCAACACGGCCATGGTCAGGCAGACGCGCTTCGACGCGTTGCACGACGCCGCCACCGAGCAGCAGCTGTTCGATGCGCTTCCCCGTCTGGCGCGCGATGCGATGGCACAAGGCGTCGCCACCGCCGCGCTCACCACCGCCGGCGAGCGCGTCGAAGTGCCGATCACCCGCGACCAGCTGGCGCACGCGGCGCAGCCGGTGTGGCGCGAGATCGCGCGCCTGCTGCACGAGCTGCGGCCGGCGGGCAGTTCGCTCACGCTGCTCGTGCCGCGCGCGGTGGCGGAGTTCCCCGGCGTGCGCGAGGCGCTGGCGCAATTTGCCGGCTGCGAGCTCGTGAGCCTGCCGGACGGCTTCGCGGCAGCCGCGACGTCGCTCCTCGATCTGACGCCGCGCAGCGCCACCGAGCCGGTGCGGTTGCTGCGCCGGTTGCCCTCAGGTGCCGAGCCGGCGCTGGCGGCGCTGGCCCTGCGCGAGAGTGCGCAGGCGGACGCGCCGTGGCTCGCGCCGTCGCACGTGCTGTTCGCGGGCCGCACGTTCGCGCTCGGCGCCGAGCCACTGGTGGTAGGGCGCGCTCCGGGGGCGGCGCATGCGATCACCCTGGCGCAGGGGCTGGCGGGCGTGTCGCGCCGCCACTGCACGTTCCTGCGTGACGGGGCGGAGCTGCTGCTGCTCGATCACAGCCGCTTCGGCAGCTTCGTGAATGGCGAGCGGGTCGCGGAGCGCGCGCGCGTGCGCGCCGGGGACGAGGTGCGCATCGGCGACCCGGGCGTCACGCTGGCGCTGATCGCCGTCGCAGACGCGGCACCCGGGTCGCGCGCCTGAGGCGACTGCGGCCGTGGCGCGACGCCGTAGCTTCGAGGTGTTCACCCTGTCGTTCCTCGACACTCTCTGCTGCGCTTTCGGTGCGGTCATACTTTTCTATACGATCGTCAGCGCGCAAAGCGGCGTGGTGCGCCTCAGGCAGACCGACCTCCTGAGCTCCGAGGTCAGCCGCCTGCAGGAAGAGGTGCTGGCGGGCGAGCGCAACCTGGTCGTGCTGCGCGACACGCAGCAGAAAACGCGCAACCAGACCGCAAGCGCCACGCGCGAGACCAACCGCATCGTGACCGATCTCGAGAGCCGCAAGGAGCAGCTCTCGAGCTACGACGCGCAGACACTGGCACGCCGCGAGCACATCGAGAAGCTCAAGGCTGACATCCGCTCGCTCGAGGAGAGCACCAAGCGGCTCGAAGCCGGGAGCCTGGAGCGCGCGCCCCTGGGCCAGGAGGTGAGCGGGCGCGCGGCCCCCGAACGGCGCTACATCACCGGGCTCACCCTGCGCGGCAAGCGCATCCTCATCCTGCTGGACGTCTCCGCCAGCATGCTGCACCAGGATCTGGTCAGCATCCTCAGGCTCCGTAACCAGGACGACGCGCACAAGCGCGCCGCCGCCAAGTGGCGCCGGGCGGTGGCGATCGCGGACTGGCTCATGACGCAGGTGCCCCCCGCCAGCAGCTACCAGGTGCTCACTTTCAACACCCAGGCGCAGCCGCTCGTGCCGGGCAGCACCGCGTGGGTCGCGGGCGGCGACGCGGCGGCGCGCGCCCGCGGCATGCAGACGCTCGAGACCCTCGTCCCGGCCCACGGCACGAGTCTCTACAACGCGTTTGCCGCGGCACGCACGCTCAACCCGGCTCCCGACCAGATCGTGCTGATCACCGACGGGCTGCCCACCCAGGGTAAGACCCAGGGCGTACGCCGCTACGTGAACTCCGCCGAGCGCATGCGCCTCTTCGACGAGGCGGTGACGCAGCTCCCCGAGCACGTACCGATCGACTGCGTGCTGTTGCCCATGGAGGGTGACCTGCAGGCCGCGCACCGCTTCTGGCACCTGGCGCGCGTCACCGACGGCACGCTGCTGATGCCCGCGAAGGACTGGCCCTGATGCGCCGGCGCCGCGAGGTGGAGGTGTTCAGCCTGTCGTTCCTCGACTGCATCTGCTGCGGCTTCGGCGCCATTATCCTGCTGCTGGTACTGACGGAGATCGGCCGGCCCGCGGCGCTGGAGCAGAGCCGCAAGCACCTGGGGGGCGAAGTGCGGCTGCTCGAGGAGCAGCTCAGTGCCATTCGCGGCCAGACCGATGAGCTCAACCGCGAGCTGGCAGGCAGCCGCGAGACTCTGGAGCGCGAGCGCGGCCGGCTGACGAACCTGGCGGGCGACCTCAGCCGCATCCAGGGCCGCTACGCCGGCAGTCGCGAAGACGCTGCCGTCACCAACATCATCGAGCGCCAGCTGGTGGCCGCGCAGCAGAGCCTGACCGAGGAGATGCAGCGGCTGTTCGCGCAGCGCGCGCAGAGCCCGAGGAGCGCCGCCATCGGGGGCATTCCGATCGACAGCGATTACGTCATTTTCATCATCGACACCTCCTCCAGCATGACCAGCAATCACTGGGACGTGAATCTCGCGATCGTGGACGAGATCCTGAGCCTGTATCCGCACGTGCAGGGGCTGCAGGTCCTGAACGACCAGGGAACCTACATGTACGAGGGAACGCGCGGCCGCTGGCTCGCCGACACCCCGGAGCAGCGCCAGGAAATCCGCGCGCGCGCCAGGAAATGGCGCGCGTTCAGCCAGTCCAATCCGGTTCCCGGAATGGAGGAGGCGGTGCGCAGGTACTGGGCGCCCGACAAGCGCGTCGGCATTTTCGTGCTGGGCGACGAGTTCACCGGCGACTCCATTCAGGAGGCGCTCGACTCGATCGGCGCTCTCAACAAGCACGCGCCCGACGGTCGCCGGCCGATGCGCATCCACGCCATTGGATTCCCCGAAGGAGCGGACATGTCGCCGTTTACAAATATCCGCTTTTCCGCCCTAATGAGATCGATATGCGAGCAGAACGACGGCACGTTCGTCGGCATGAAGCGCTAGACGCCGTGCGAGTGTTGGCCGGCGCCGTCGCGCTGGCCACCCTGGGCGCCTGCGGCGGCATCACGATCGCACCCGATCCGCTCCTGCCGCGGCCGCTGCTGCAGCCGCTGCCGAGCAGCGTCGGTCTGGTACTTCCCAACGAGCTGCGCAACTACGTGCACAAGGAGACACGCTGGGGCATCGAGTGGCGGATCGCGCTCGGACCGGGGCACGTGCACCTGTTGCGCGACGTCTTCAAGGACTCGTTCCGCGAGGTGCGGGAATTCAAGGATCTGGAGGCGGCGCGTGCGGCATCCGGGCTCAAGGCGGTGTTTGAGCCGCTGATCGATCAGTACTCCTTCGTGACCGACCACGACACCGGCGGACGCTACGACGCCGCCACGATCCGCTACCGCATCAATGTCTACACAGCGCAGGGGGAGAAAGTCGACACCCTGACCCTCACCGGTTACGGCAGCGCCCTCGCCCAGGGCATGTCGAACGGTAAACCGCTCGAGCGCGCCACGCTCGCGGCCATGCGGGATGCGGCGGCCAAATTCCTGGTGCAGTTTCCGCAGCAGGCCGCCGCCCAGCAGCTGGCGCACGACGAGCCGCTGAGCGTGCAGTCGGGCGTCGATACGGCCGCCAATGTGCTGATCGAGGCGGTGCCGATCGAGGAGGCGGGTCCGGACGGGGACCCGGCGCCGCCCTAGGGCTGGCGCGGCCTCTTCGACAGGAGCTTTTCGACCAGCGTGACGCCTTCGGTATCGACCGGCTCGCCGTCCAGCAGGCGCGGGGCGTAGCGGGCGCGCCTCACCGCGGTCAACACGGTCTTCTGCTGTGCGCCCGTGGCATCGCTGCTGCTGGTGGTCACGTTGGCGGTGTGCCCGTCGCGCTTCACGGTGAAGGTCGCCTGCACCGAATGCTCATCGGTGTTGTCGCGCTCGGCGAGCCGTGAGCGTGCGGCCGAGGCGGCCGGCGTCCGGTAAGCCAGCTGCCTCGGCACATCGAGCGTTGCGGTCGAGCCGGCCTGCTGGAAGTCCTTCCACGCCTCGCGGTAGCGCGCGAGGCTCTTGTCGGGCAGATCAGCGCACAGGTACCAGTCGCCCAGCTCCATCAGGGTTGTGCCGCGCAGCTGATGATCGGGCGTGCGCATCCTGTCGATGGTCTGCAGCGCGAGCAGCAGCGCCTTCTCCCCGTCGGGGTGCAGCCCGTGCCCGCCATGATCGCCCAGCACGCCGACGCTCGGCTGCCCGAACGGGTCCGCGTACTGGGCCGCTTCCTCGTCGCTGCCGTTCATGGCCTCGAGCCGGTAGCTGCGCGCAATCCCCAGCAACGGGTCGATCACCAGGCGTGCGGCGCGGCTGCCGGCGCCCTCGGCGATGGTGAGTTCGTGGGCGTACTGCGCGCGCGCGGAAGGGTAGCGGCCCATATGCTCGAGCCAGCGCGCATAACGGTCCACCGGGCGGATGACGCGCGCATCGGTGCCGCCCCAGGCGCTCTCGGCGACCCGCACCGAGTACTGGAATTCACGATCCGCCTCGCTGTGGCGCTCGAGATTCACCAGGCTGCCGATCAGCGGATAGAGGATCGGCATCTGCCCGGGATTCAGCAGACCGTCGAGATTGCGGCTCAGATCGAGCGCGCGCTGCAGGGTGACGCTCGCATCCTCATACTGCCGCGTGGCGTAGTAGGTTGTACCGAGCCCCTGCAGCGGGCGCAACAGCAGACGGTCAGCGCTGCCGCCGCCGGTGTCGGCGGCGATTTTCACGCTGCGCAGATAGGTATCCTCGGCATCCTTGTAATCGCCCATGCGGTACTGTGTGGTGCCGAGATTGGCGAGGGGATTGACCAGCTCGCGATCGTTGGCGCCGTACTGCTCCTCGGTAAGCGCCACGAGCTTCTCGGCCAGCGGCAGCGCGTCCGGGTAGCGGTGCGCATCGAACGCGGCACGGTACTCCCGGTACAGCGCCACCCGCTCGGCATCGGTCACGGCGAGCGCCGCGGCCGGCGCCAGCACCGCCGCAGCCAGCATCAGGGGCAGCTTCAAGGGTCTCACCGGGTGCGCCCACCGTCAGCGCACGACGCGCCGTAAGAAATGGTAGCACTGCGATGCGGCACGGGCGCGCCGCCGGCGCAGCCCCGGGGCGCTGCGGTGGCGCAACAGCGCGCGCGGCTTGCCGCGGGACGCGTGCAATTCTAAGCTGTCTGAAAACAACATCCGCGGTTGCGATGAGGGGTGCAACGATGTCAGACGCTGAGGGGCGGGTCGCGCTGCTGGCCGGAGCGAGCGGACTTGCCGGCGGCTACGCGCTCGCAGCGCTCCTCGAGGCGCCGGACATCAGGCGCGTGCTGGCCGTTTCACGGCGGTCGCTCGGACGCGAGCATCCGCGACTCGCCAATCGCATCGTGCAATTCGAGCACCTCGAGGCACAGCTCAAGGGCACCAGCTGCGACGTTGCGCTGTGCTGTCTTGGCACGACCCTGCGCCAGGCAGGCTCGCAGGAGCGCTTTCGTGCGGTCGACCTCGAGTGCGTGCTGGCGTTTGCGCGTGCCGCAAGGGCGGCGAATGCCCAGCGCCTCGTGGTCATATCGAGCGTGGGCGCGGACCCGGGCGCGCGCAGCTTCTACCTGCGCACCAAGGGCGAGATGGAGCAGCGCCTGGTGGAAGCGGGCTTCGAATCGCTCGATATCCTGCAGCCCTCATTGCTGCTCGGCTGGCGCGGCGAGATGCGCCCGCTGGAGCTTGCGGCGCGCGCCTTCCTGCCGCTGGTGAATCCCGTGCTGCGCGGCAGGTACATTGCTTACCGCGCCATCCCGGCGCGTACCGTGGGCGAGGCCATGCTCGGCGCCATTCGCAGCGGCCGACGCGGCGTGCAGCGCTACACCTACGAGGGTATCGGGACGCTGGCGCGCCTTGCGGCTTCGCGTACGCGCGCGCCGACGCAGCCCAAGGCGCCCACGCGCGCACGCTAGTCACGGGACTTCCGGGCACGAACCAGGATGCGCGCCGCGCTCGCCATCGCCGCCGCACTGCTCATCGCCGCCTGCAGCAGCCTTCCCGCCCCGCCATCCGCGCCCCCGCCGGGCGGGGCCGCGATCGCGCAGGCGGCGACGGCGCTGATCGGCACCCCGTACCAGTTCGGCGGCGCCGACGCCGCCGGTTTCGACTGCAGCGGGCTGGCGCGGTACGTGCACGAGCGCGCGGGCGTGGCCATTCCGCGCACCGCCGCCGAGCAGCAGCGCGCGGCGCACCCGGTGCCGCTGAAGCAGCTGCAGCCCGGGGACCTGGTGTTTTTCCGCATCCGCAAGCGCGGCATCGATCACGTCGGCGTCTATACCGGAGCTGGCCGCTTCATCCACGCGCCCCGCGCGGGACTGGCCGTGAGATACGGCGATCTGCGCGGCGACGGCTTCTACGCGCGGCGTGTGGTGGGTGCGGGCCGCTTCTGGGACCGGGAAACACCTGCTTCACCCCGGTGAGACATAAAGCGGCGCGCCTCGCGCGTCGTACGTATAAATCGCACTTGAGAGCCGCGACACAAAATGAGGGCTTGACTGCAATCCGCGACGCTTTGACACTTGCGCCTTAGTGATAAGGGCAAACCTGTCGAAAGACGGGGACGCAAAGCTACCGGTCTAAAGGGACGATCCTATGACGGCGGGGCTGCCACGATCGCGCAGTGAGCGCGAACGCTTGCACTCCTCCCGTCGCGCGAATCAGCGCAGTCCCCCAAAGACCGTGTCCGTTGAGGGTTTCGGTTCCCGGGGAAAGTCTATGACAGCAACGGCCAACTTCTCTTCGGCGCGCACAGGCGCCGAGGCAAGGCATTCGGAGGCACCGGTGGCCAGCGCCGGGCCGTTCGTTCTCAACCTGTGCTCATCCACGACGCCAATGGCGCTCGCGCAGACGGATCTGCCGGAACTCAAGCGCTTCACGTTCTTCGTCAGCCGGCGCTTCGAGGAGGGGCGGGAGCGCTTTCGTCTGCACATGGGCTATTTCGCTACGCTCGCCGAGGCCGAGGAGTGGCTGAGCGTCGTGCGCGAGATCTACCCGGGCGCCTGGGCCGGTGAGGCCCCGGGCCGCAAACTGCGCGAGCGAGCCACGGCTGCGGCCGCCGCTCAGGCCCGGCATGCCACGGGACCTCAGCCGCGGGTCGCGCCCGCACCAATGCGCACCCCTGCCGCGGCGCCGGCTGCTGCGCGGCCCGCCGCGCCGCGCCCCCCCGCAGGTCGCGTGCCCGTCGTACACGCGGCTCCGCCCGCCGCGCGGCGCGCCGCCGCGGCCCCTGTCCTGGCTCCGCCGGTTGCCCGGCCCGCCGCGCCACGGATCAGCTCGCCGACCGCAGCACCCAGGCCCGCCGCCGGACGTGCGCCGCCGCCCGCGCGCACACCGCCGCCCTCGGCGAGTGCCGCCGTACCACCCGCCGCGCGCGCCTCGGGCCGCGGCGTGAAACAGGTGTTTGAAGACTCGAACGTGCGCGAGGTGCTCGCGGCGCTCGGCGAGGCCAGCGCCACCGGCGAGACGCGCGTGATGCACGCGCCGCCGGCGCCGCGCGCGCCGCCGCCGGAGAGCAACTCGCTCTCCGACACCCAGGTGTTGAAAATGCTCGAGCTGCGCCGCCCCGATGGCAGCGAGCCGCCGCCCGCGGACGTCGCCCATGGCAGCATTCCGATGCTCAAGCCCGATGATACCGGGACGCGCCGGGCACTGAAGGAGGCCGTCGTCAGCAACGCGCCGGTGTCCTTTGCGGTGCAGCTGCAATGGTCGGTGCAGCCGGCGGAGCTCGACAAGGTGCCACCGCTCGCCATCTTCAGCGCCTACACCCTGTATACCGTCGAGGGCAGCCGCGACGGGCGCAAGTGGTATGGGCTGCGTCTCGGCTTCTTCAGCGACGCCATCTCCGCCAAGCAGGTCGCCCACTACGTGCGCTCGGAGTTCACCTCGGTCGCCGTGGTGCCCGTGAGTCCCCAGGAGGAAGGGGCGCGCGACGGATCAGGACGTGAAGGCCGCCACTCTGGGGGCTCCGGCCGCAGCGCGCCCGCATATCACGGACGAGTTCAAACTCATCGAAAATGACACGGCCACGGCGAACCTCGCGGTGGCCGCGCTCCTGCAGGGCAAGCAGCAGGCGGCGGGCACGCCGGGGGCAGCGCCCTCAGCCAAGCCGATGCCCAAGGTGGCGGTGGGCCGCACCGTACGCCAGAGCGCGGCGCCGGCCCGGGGCCGCAGTCGCGGCAAGGTGGGTGCCCGCGAGCACCGTGGCCCGCACACTCTGGAGGAGACGCTGGAGATTCTCGGCGCGAGTCAGCTCACGATCGACGATGGGAGCGGCGAGACCCTCAACGACTCCGGTGTGCGTCACCTGCGCGTCGAGGTGCAGAAGAATTCGCCCTTCACGCGACTCCTCGAGCGCCTCAGCGAGCGGATGAAGAAGCCGTAGTCTCGGCGTCGAACTCCGACAGCATCCAGCGCCGGTACGCGTCCAGGTTGGGCTCGCGGCCGAGGAAGTCACGTACCAGCCGCGCGGCGGGCCGGGTGGAGCCGGGCGCCAGCACCGCCTGCCGGTAGCGCATGCCCGCCGGACCTCGCAGCAGGTTCCGCGGATCGAACTCAACCCTTGCCGAACAGTTTTTCCAGTTCCGTGCGCGTCTTCTCCACCTCGGCGGTGTTGGGTGGCGTGTAGGCCGCCGGGCGCGGCTTGAAGTGATCGCAGAAGTTAGCGTGCGTCTTGTCGTTCACCTCCTCCGCGGTCGGCTCGCGGCAGTGCTTGGCGACGCGCGTGTCGTACTCGATGCACATCCGGCATACGTGCAGCTCGCCATGGCACTTCGGGCACTCCTCGAGCCGCCGCAGCGGCAGGCTCAGCTCGGCGAGGGAGGCGCCGCACTTCCAGCACACCAGATCATGAGCCATGGAATATCATACGACGAGCTCATCGACGTCGTGCATAGCTGCTGCAAGTGACCGCGCCCGCAAGTGAGACCGCCAGCGTGACTGCGGAGGCCGCAGGGCTGCAGCACTCGCACGTGTTCCTCGGCGCCGGCCATGCGAGCAACGAGCGCAAGGCCTGGACGGTCATCGGCCTGTGCTCGGCGATGATGGTGCTGGAGATCGGCGGCGGGATCGCCTTCGGCTCGCTCGCCCTGGTCGCGGACGGCCTGCACATGTCGACCCACGCGATTGCCATGCTGATCGCCGCGTGGGCCTACACCTTCGCCCGCAAGCACGCGAGCGATGCGCGCTTCAGCTTCGGCACCGGCAAGCTGGGTGATCTCGCCGGCTTCAGCAGCGCCATCGTGCTGGCGCTCATTGCGCTGCTCATCGGCTACGAAGCCGTGCGGCGCTTCCTGGCCCCGGTCCCGATCGAGTTCCGCGAGGCGATTCCGATCGCGTTTCTCGGCCTGCTGGTGAACATCGTGAGCGCCTGGCTCCTGAGCGGCGGAGACGCTCACCCACACGCGCATGGTCACGGGGAGGAGGCCGGCGGGGAGGCGGCGCACGCGCAGCCCGCCGAGCACGGCGCCCCCGCTGCACACCGGGATCACAATCTGCGGGCCGCATTCATCCACGTGGCGGCTGATGCTGCGGTGTCGGTTCTCGCCATCCTCGGGCTCACGGCCGCCCGCTTCCTGGGTTGGGTGTGGATGGACCCCATGATGGGAATCGTCGGCGGCGGTGTCATCGCGTTATGGGCCTATGCCCTGGTGCGCGACACGAGCCGGATCCTGCTCGACATGAACCCGGATACCGCGCTCGCCGCACGCATGCGGCGGTGTCTGGAGGAGGACGGCGATCGGGTGGCGGACCTGCACCTGTGGCGGCTCGGTCCGGGCCATTTTGGCGCCATCGTTTCGGTCGTGCCCCGGGAGGCGCGGGACGTGCATTTCTACCGCTCAGCGCTGCGCGGCTTCTCCTGCCTGTCGCATCTGACCATCGAAGTCGTGAGCCCGAAGCGCGGCGCGGCGGCGCCCTAGCGCGGCGGCGCCGGCCGGGTGCGCTGGCGCAGGAAGTCCTCGAGCACCCGCCCGGTGTGGGAGTGCTTGCTGCGGCGCGCGATCTGCGCCGGCGCACCCTGGGCGACGATGCGCCCGCCCCCATCACCGGCCTCGGGCCCCAGGTCGAGGATCCAGTCGGCTTCGGCCATGACGTCGAGGTTGTGCTCGACCACGACCGCGGTGTTGCCGGCGGCAACCAGCCGGTGCAGCACGTGCAGCAGCTTCTCCACATCGGCCATGTGCAGACCCACGGTGGGCTCATCCAGCACATACAGCGTGTGCTTCGGTCTCTGCCGCGGGCCGTGGGCGACGTCGTCGCGCACCTTCGAGAGCTCGGTGACCAGCTTGATGCGCTGGGCTTCGCCGCCCGAAAGCGTGGGGCTGGGCTGTCCGAGCGTGAGGTAGCCGAGGCCCACGTCCTGCAGGAGCTTCAGTGCATGATGCACGCGCGGATGGGCGGCGAAAAACCCGACCGCATCGTCGACGCTCATCGCCAGCACATCCCCGATGCTGGCCTCCCGCCACGACACGGCGAGCGTCTCGGAGTTGAAGCGCCGCCCGCCGCAGACGTCGCACAGCACCTTGACGTCGGGCAGGAAACTCATCTCGATGGTCTGCATGCCCTGCCCGGCGCACGCCTCGCAGCGGCCGCCGGCGGTGTTGAATGAGAAGCGGCTGGCGCTGTAGCCGCGGATGCGCGCCTCGGTGGTACCGGCATACACGCGGCGGATGTCATCCCAGAAGCCGATGTAGGTCGCGGGGCAGGAGCGCGGGGTCTTGCCGATCGGCGTCTGGTCCACTTCCAGCACGCGATCGAGCAGCTCCAGCCCCTGCACCGCCGTGCAGCCGATGAGCTTCACGCCGGCGGCGCGCTTGCGGGCGCGGCTCGCGGGCGCGTTCTGCCCGAGCAGCCGCTTCAGGTTCGCATACAACACGTCGCGCGCCACGGTCGATTTGCCCGAGCCGGACACGCCGGTGATCACGACCAGGCGCCCGAGCGGGATGCGCACCTCGCTCCCTCTGATGTTGTGCAGTGCCACGCGCTGCAGTGTCAGCAGGGGCGTGGCGGCGTTCACCGCGCGCTGCGGGCGCGCCGGATGCAGCAGCGGCTCGCGCAGGAAGCGCCCGGTGGTCGAACGCGGGTTGCGCATGAGGTCGGGCACCGTCCCGGCACCCACCAGCTCCCCGCCGCGCACGCCGGCCTGGGGACCCAGGTCCAGCACGTGATCGGCGCGGCGGATGGTCTCCTCGTCGTGCTCCACGACCACCAGCGTATTGCGGTGCCCGGCGAGCTCGGCCAGGCAGGCGAGCAGGATGCGGTTGTCGCGCGGATGCAGCCCGATGGTGGGCTCGTCGAGCACGTAGCACACGCCCTGCAGGTTCGAGCCCAGCTGTGCGGCGAGGCGGATGCGCTGCGCTTCGCCCCCCGAGAGCGTGGGCGCGCCGCGATCGAGCTGCAGGTACCCGAGTCCGACACGCTCGAGGAATTTCAGGCGCGCGCGGATTTCCGCCAGCAGGTCGCGCGCGATCTGCCGCTCACGCGGGCCGAGCCTGAGCCTGGCGAAGAATTCGCCGCTGGCGCTGACTGATTCACCCGCCAGCGCGGCGATCGAGCGCTCGCGGAAGCGCACGTTGAGCGCCGTGGGATTCAGCCGCTGCCCGCGGCAGGTGCCGCAGGGCTGAGGCTCGCGCGCGTACCACTCGTTCCACCACAGCTCCTCGCCGCTTTGCTGCTCATCGAAGCCCGGCATCTCGACGCCGGTCCCGTAACAGCTCTCGCACCAGCCGTGGCGGGAATTGAAGGAGAACAGACGCGGGTCGAGCTCGGCGAAACTGCGGCCGCAGGAGGGACAGGCGCGCTTGGTGGAGAACACCGTCGCCCGCTCGGACCGCGGTCCCAGCACGTGCACCAGCCCCTTGCCGAAATCGAGCGCGCGGGCGAGCCCCGCGCGCAGGGCGGCCTCGCTGCGCACGCCGACGTCGATTTCCGCAACCGGCAACTCGATGGTGTGCTCGCGGAAGCGCGACAGGCGCGGCCACGGCGCCGTCGGCAGCGCCTCGCCATCGACACGCAGTGTCCTGAAGCCCTTCTTGGCCGCCCACTTGGCCAGATCGGTGTAGTAGCCCTTGCGCGCCACGATGAGCGGCGCCAGCAGCGTGATGCGCTTGCCGCGGTAATCGCGCAGCAGGCGCGCGCCGATCGAGGCCGCGCTCTGCGGCTCGATCGGCCGATCGCAGTCCGGGCAGTACTGCGTGCCGAGCTTCACGTACAGCAGCCGCAGGAAGTGATAGATCTCGGTGAGCGTCGCCACGGTGCTCTTGCGCCCGCCGCGGCTGGTGCGCTGCTCGATGGCGACCGTGGGCGGGATGCCGAAGATCGCGTCCACGTCCGGGCGCGCCGCGGGCTGCACGAACTGGCGCGCGTAGGCGTTCAGCGATTCCAGATAGCGGCGCTGGCCCTCGTTGAAGAGAATGTCGAAGGCGAGAGTCGACTTGCCCGAGCCGGACACGCCGGTGATCACGGTGAAGCGGTCGCGCGGGATCTCGACGTCGATGTTCTTGAGGTTGTGCTCGCGCGCCTTGTGAATGACCACCGCGTGGCGGTCGCGGCCGTTACCGCCGTGATAGGGCGCGCGCGGCTCGGCAACCGCGGGCGCGCTGGCCTGCCCCGCCACCGACAGCGCCTCTGCGTAGGCGCGCAGCGCCTCGCCGGTGAAGGAGCGCGGGTGCGCGCGTAGCTGCGCGGCGGTGCCGGCGCAGACGATCTCGCCGCCGCGCTCGCCGCCCTCGGGGCCGAGATCGATGATCCAGTCGGCGGCGCGGATCACATCCAGGTTGTGCTCGATCACCAGCAGCGAGTGACCGGCGATGAGCAGCTTGCGGAACGCCTTCAGCAGCTTCGCTACGTCCTCGAAGTGCAACCCGGTGGTCGGCTCATCGAACAGGAACAGCTTGCCGCGGTGGGTGGTGCTCGAGGGCACGGCAGCCGCGCGCGCCAGGTGCCCGGCGAGCTTCAGTCTCTGTGCCTCGCCGCCCGAGAGCGTGGGTACCGGCTGGCCGAGCTTCAGGTACTCGAGGCCGACGTCGGCGAGCGGCGCGAGGCGCGCCGCCACCTCGGGGGCGTCGGCGAAGAATGCCCGCGCCTGCGTCACCGTGAGATCCAGCACGTCCGCGATGCTGCAGCGGCGGCCGTCGGCACCCTCGCGCCGGATCTCGAGGATTTCATCGCGATAGCGGCGGCCGCTGCAGTCGGGGCAGCGCAGGTAGACGTCGGAGAGAAACTGCATCTCGACGTGCTCGAAGCCGTTGCCGTTGCAGGCCGGGCAGCGACCGTTGCCGGAGTTGAAGCTGAAGGTTCCGGCGCCGTACTTGCGCTCCTGCGCCGCCGGCTCGCTGGCAAACAGTGCCCGGATCGCATCGAAGGCGCCGACATAGCTGGCAGGATTGGAGCGCGTGGTGCGGCCGATGGGATTCTGGTCGACCATCACGACGTCATCGATCAGCTCAGCCCCGGTGAGGCCTGCGAACTCACCGGGTGCCTCGGTCGGTTTGCCGTGATACTTCAGGAGCGCGGGATACAACACGTCCTCGATCAGCGTCGACTTGCCCGATCCCGACACGCCCGTCACGCACACCAGGCGCTTGAGCGGAATACGCACATCGAGGTTCTTCAGGTTGTGCTCGGCCGCGCCCCGCAGCTCGAGCCAGCGGTTGGCGGTGGCCACGGCCACCACGCCCTGCGCGGCAGATGCGTCCTGCGCTGCCGGCTCGCTCACCGGAGCGAGCGTCCTGCGACCGCCCAGGTACTGGCCGGTGAGCGATGCGGCGCTGCGGCGGATCTCGGCGGGACTGCCGTAGAAGACGATCTCGCCGCCGCGCTCGCCGGCCCCGGGCCCCAGGTCCAGTATGCGGTCGGCCTCCAGCATGATCTGTGGATCGTGCTCGACCACGAGCAGTGAATTGCCGGCGTCCCGCAGGCGCTTCATGACGCCGATGACGCGCCGCATGTCGCGCGCGTGCAGGCCGATGGAGGGCTCATCGAGCACGAACAGCGTGTTGACGAGGGAGGTGCCGAGCGCGGTGGTGAGATTGATCCGCTGCACCTCCCCGCCCGAGAGCGTGCGCGACTGACGATCGAGCGTGAGGTAGCCGAGCCCCACCTCCACCAGGTAGCGGAAGCGCCCGCGGATCTCCCCCAGCAGGAGCTCCGTGGCCTCATCGAGCGGCTGCGCCAGGGTGAGCCGGTCGAAGAACTCGCGGCCGCGCTCGATCGGCAGCAGCATCAGGTCATGGATCGACAGCCCCGGCAGCCTTGCCGCGGTGTCGGCGCTCCACTGCACTGCGCGCGGGCGAAAAAGCCGCACCGGGCCCAGTGCCGCGTCAGCGAGCTCGCGAGTGCCGAGGCGCCACAGCAGAGCTTCGCTCTTCAGGCGCGCCCCGTCGCAGGCGGGACAGGGCGTGTAGGCGCGATAGCGCGACAGCAACACCCGCACGTGCATCTTGTAGGCGCGTGTCTCCAGCCAGGCGAAGAAGCGTTTCACCCCGTACCAGACCTTCCTGGTCCAGGCGCCCTCGCCTTCGATCACCCACCGGCGGGCCTCGGCGGGAAGCTCGCGCCACGGTGTGTCGAGGGGAATGCCCCGCTGCTTCGCGAATTTCTCCAGGTCCTGCTGGCATTCGCTGTAGGACTTGGTCTGCCAGGGCTTGATGGCGCCGCCGCGCAGCGAGCGGGTCTCGTCGGGAATGACCAGCCCATAGTCGATGCCGATGGTGCGCCCGAAGCCACGGCAGGTCTCGCACGCGCCCAGCGGCGAGTTGAACGAGAACTGGCTGGGGGTGGGCGTGTGGTACGCCAGGTCGCAGTGTGCGCAGTGCAACTCGCTCGAGTAGCGCCAGGTGTCCAGACACTGCGGCGGATCGCTCTCATCCACCACCTGCACATTGACGCGTCCGCGGCCGACGCGCAGCGCCGCCTCGAGCGACTCGAGCACCCGGCCGCGCTCGGCGCCGCCGGCCCGCAGCCGGTCCTGCACCACTTCCAGCGTGATGGACGGGGCGCTCCCCGCGCCCTGGCCGCGCTTGCGGCCACGCCGCGCGCTGGCCCCCGCCCTCGGCGCCGCTGCCGGTGGCGGCGCGGGAACGGTGCTGCCCAGGAAGCGTGTATAGCCCTGTCTCGCCAGCAACTCACGCACTTCCTCGGCGCTGAAGTTCGCCGGCACCGGCACCGGAAAGCTCACGAGAAGCCGCGGATCCCCGGCGCGCTGCGCACGCGAGCGCAGGTCGGCGTAGATGCTGTCCGCCGTGTCGCGCCGCACGAGCTCCCCGCAGCGCTGGCAGAACAACGCCGCGGCGCGTGCGAACAGCAGCTTCAGGTGATCGTTGAGCTCGGTCATCGTGCCGACGGTCGAGCGCGAGGTGCGCACCGGGTTGGTCTGGTCGATGGCGATGGCGGGGGGAATTCCCGAGATCGACTCGACCTGCGGCTTGTCCATGCGGTCGAGGAACTGCCGCGCGTAGGGGGAGAAGGTCTCGACGTAACGCCGCTGGCCTTCCGCGTACAGGGTGTCGAACACCAGCGACGACTTGCCCGAGCCCGACACGCCGGTGACCACGATCAGCTCGTTGAGCGGCAGATCGAGATCGAGGCTCTTCAGGTTGTTCTGGCGCGCGCCACGCACGAGGATGGCGTCACCGGGGGCGTCGGTCATTGCGTCACTGTCGGGTGTGGTGAGGGTACGCACCTGCGGCAGGCAGGCGCGGGCTTCGCGGATTGTAATGTATCCGGGCGGGTGCGGATCAGAGCAGTGCACGCGGCTGCAATCCAGTGTCACGTTCCCCGGTCTACTGTTCGGACGCGTAGCCTGCACCGCTTTGGGGTGGAATTGTGTTTGCGTGGAGACACTTACGTCATCCACCCTTGAGAAGCTATCCTCCGGCGCCGGCGCTACAATCGGCGCCGCCCAATCCTCTCAAGGAGAACGCAGAAATGAATTCCAGAATCCTGTCCAGTGTTGCCCTGGCCGCGGCTGCCGCGGTGATGTTCTCGGCCGTGCCGGTGAGCACTGCCAGCGCGGCCGAGGGGAAAATGAAGTGCGAGGGTGTCAATTCCTGCAAGGGACACTCCGCGTGCAAGAGCGCCAACAACGCCTGCAAGGGCCAGAACTCCTGCAAGGGCAAGGGGTTCCTGGAAATGAGCAAGGCGGAGTGCGACGCGGCGAAAGCCAAGGCGAAGTAAG
>WNFQ01002065.1_pt1 | contig 16673 bp, 23 predicted proteins | sample 5400171 | NCBI WGS metagenome assembly WNFQ01 (sample SAMN13153356, study PRJNA577476) | soil metagenome | isolation source: 20 cm soil under Madrone tree | place: USA:California | collected 2016-06-14 | reverse complement strand
TTACACACTGACCTTTGTTTGTCGTACTGACTGTGAGAAGCGACTGAGGTTCTTTTAGTTTGTTCCAACCATGTAGCTGAGGGCCCTGAGAATCTGTTCCGGCAAACAAGCGCTAAAAACTGATGATTTGTCTCCCCGTGGATACGGTCACTGGTGGCCGCAAGCATCGCCTCGCCTTTTTGAGGTATATTGTCCTGCTAACCAACCTGGCAGGGTTTTCGGTCTCTCGCCCCTGGTACGTTTGCTTCCATTACAAGCCAGCTATAAAGGCACACCCTAGTCTGCAGAAATATGCCCCTGACCTTGTCTCGTACACGTCGTCCTTCATGGCTCGTTTTACTCTCTTTGTTCTTTTGTGTGTTCAAGCTGTACTTGGTTTTTCAATGCGGAAGCGCATTTCCGACGGAGACTTATTTGATGTAACTGAGGGCGGTGGCTCGTGGCTTGACAGCGGTAACGGCAGCTTGGGAGAGCCTCTGAATGTAATCGTTTCATGATCAGTGGCTGTCCCCATCATGACGAGTGACAAATGTTGATTAGGTTGTCATCTCCGGCCTCAGCTCTAAGGAGGTGCTTATCGACGATGGTTTTCTCAAATTTGCCAAGGCAATTGGATTGTGTGTCATTAAATGACTCGTGCATAGGCTACTGATGGGAGTTTGCTCGCAGTTCGACCGAATGCCTTGGCATCCATATGGGAGGTCCTCAAACCGCAAATCTTGGTGACGGCAATGGGAACGTACCATCTCCGAATGTATCGTCAGAACGGAAGCAAGCATAACACTGGTGCATTATTCTTAGCGTGCGTGACTTATTTATCCCGCTTCGTCTAGTCTCTTATCGAGTATCTCGTAGCGTTTCCAAGGAAAAGGTCGCTCAGCTGTCTCCGTATAATATCTATATATATTTACTTCCGTTTTCCAGGGTGTCTTCCAGGGGCACACAATCGCTTCTAATGGATATGATGTTGGCCGGTGAGTAGAGATTATTTTGATCGGCGTCTGAGGGCCCGGGCTTGATTCCTGTTTCAGTGACAAACTTGTGGCTTCCGCTTTGAATAATCCAAGCTTCGGATCTGACTCGTACACGGTCACAGCGCAAAGTCTCACTGGTTATCTCGCGGCTGGATCCAATGGAATAAATCACGGTAGAGGTGCTTTTCTGTCCCCTTCTTTATGTCAACTGATCCTTCAATGCAACAGGGATCGCTATTGACGGTGTGGTGAAGCTTCTCACAGTCACGATTCAGTGAAGAGTGCATATTGCATCTAGGTGTGACGTCGCTGCCATACAACTAGACACGCCAGAATATAAATGTCGAAGGGGGGACAACGAAAAGAAAGACGAGTAATATAGTTTTGGATACCCACCATGTTCTACTGCAAGGTCCAGGCGTTAGCTGGAGTGATTAATATAGCTGACACGAGCATCGTGAACGCGAATTCGGGATGGGAGTCAACATGGCACTGATTAGTACACCATCGTGTAACTAAGGGTGCGATTATGTTAAATTTTCGTCATCAGCTTTACAGTAGTAGTATTCAGGAACTGAATACTGTAATGTCCAGGACATGTCTCTGATCTTTTGTCACACTGTCGACCTCTACATACACACTGGACTCATCAGCAGATTTACCCATGTCGGTTCTGAGCACTGATATTCCGAACGCGCGAAAGAGGTGAGGACGGGCGCTGCCAGACTATCAGCGGCCATTGGTACCACTGGAAGTAGGCGAACTTTGTAAGGGGAAGATTCTCGGACATAATACTGTATTTCTAAAGCCTGCCGAGTTCCGAATAGTTCGTGAATGAACAATACGTGTTCATGTACTGCAATGAGAGCAAGTGTATTGATACTATACAAGTGAGGTATGCAATGTGCTTTTACTGGTCCAGAAAGCAATTCAAAAAACATCGTGCCTACGCCGCGCCCTGCCCATCCATGAAGTTGGCAGTTTTCTCCGCGTCGGCGTCCGTGTCATTATCAAGGTCATCTATCTCGTCCCACGCTGCGCCTTTGCAAGGCTGTGGCAGGTAGTCAGATACCTCCTGACTTGATGAGAAGCCCTGCGCGTTGTCTCCGGGCGCTAGCACATGGGTGTGGTTGCTGAAACCCGTGCCATCGTCGTCGGACGGCGGGTCATCATGGAAATCAGGAAGGCGTGCTTTCAGGGATCGACATCTGCCTCCGGCGACCTCCGTCCGAGTCTGTCGTTTGCGTTGTTCAATGTGCTACATCGGGACATCAGGACGAGGCATCGTCGCAGCCTTTTCATCAAATGTGTCACAATACGCACCTTTTGGAAGTCCTCGAACTTCATGCGACAACATTCGCAATAACCTGGCTTGGACGTCTCTTCTCGCTTGGGCAATTTCATCGTATTTGTGCTTTTGCTTTTTCGTAGCAATTTTCGTTCAGGGATCGAAGAGGGTGGGCCCATGTCGCCCCTTTCGTTCTCCCTCTGCCCTGTGTTATTGAATAAACCAACCTTGCGCGAAGTCACAATTTGCTGTTGCAACCGTTCGCGCAACGCAAGGGGCATTTGCATGGCACCACGAGTCGAAGGACCGGATGTGGATGTAGTCCCTGCGGTGGATGTGATCGTTATACTATTTCCCGACGCAGCCATATATCCTGATGCCAGGTAGCCTGAGGCGTTAGCAGACTCATTCATATCCCCCGTCTCTACATCAAGATCAATGGCCTCCGGGGTTGGCCGACCGTCACCACCCATCGACATTCGTCGGTGCAAGTTGACCATAGAAACCGAGCGCCGCAGATCTCCCGCCCTTTTCGCCTGTAAGCGATCGGCGCATATTTTCCTCTGCACCTCTTGCTCATGCAGCTTCGTCATTCGATGTAGACGCTCCCGTTCACGCGCCCTTTCTTGTCGTTCAGCACGCTCCGCTCGCCGGGCCTCGTTTCCATCAAATTCGATGAATGGCCCACGAGACCGTGGGTGACAGTACAACACGGGCCAATCACCATATTCTTTGCCGTCCCGCCCCTTCTTGGTAGGATATTCCGATGCATGAATGGTTGCAACCTCGTCATTTAGGTCCTCCACAAGGATGAAGTAGGAGTTTTTGGAGAAGTAGTGGAAACCAAGGCGTTTTTCATTGGGATCCCGCTCGGTGGTCCCGTGCAAGCGTTCTGACTGAAGGAGACGAGACAGAGTCTGCGGCGCGGTAGCCGTAGTGCCCGTTCTCGAGAGCTCCGGGTTCACGGGAGCCTGGCATCGGTCCAAGACACCTTCGAGCTTTGCAACGGTCCATATCTTCATCTTCCATTCGATGGCCTTGAGCAATAATCGGTCGTCATTGGCAGCAGGTAGGTCTTCAATGTGGCTGGTAACAAAAAGTTCATATGGCAGCATGGACTTTCGTCACACAAGGAACCGGACGCACCGACCCTTGAGTTTAATAGGACTCTTTAATATGTTGGGTGTCCGAGACGTCGAGGCGGACATATTCTCTTTGTTGTTGCTTGAAATAATGTCATCTTGCGGTATAGGGAGGTTTGTGATAAAGTGTGTGATGTTGTCCTTGGAATAGAAGTCTTCAACCCGCTGTCGTGGACGACACAGCTTCAGTATCTAATGTATAAGAAGGAAAAAACAGAGGCGCACAGCATCCATATGGTTGACCCTTGCCCGCAGTCTCTCCCTCGCGTCCGGATCTCCCTCGGACACGTCCCAATGAAGGTAGAAGGAGAACTTTGGGAAAGCACGCGTGTACTTGACTCGAAATTCCTCCTTCTGTGCTTCACGTTCAGCGCGTTTTCTCTCCTTGAGTTTTGACTCTTCCTCCTGCGGGGCTGGGACGATAGAAGGGGATGGAGAAACCGGTTTGGGCCGCTTTGCGTTGAGCGATTGCTGAGAGTCAAGAAAAGCATCGGGGGAGCGAGGGCGCTTTGCAGTGGATGAAAGGGACCGCGTTGACAAACGAGAAAGGGGAGAGCCTGTAGACATCAATTGTGGGAGGGAACGTTTTCCTTCGAGAGGACGACGAGTGAGCGTAGCCATGGCCGTGGCTTGTGCGTATCAAGAAGCGAGAATAGATATGAGTGTGGACAAGAAGGACAAGAAGGATGATCAAGAAACGAGTCGGCGATGCGTTGAGTGAGCAGGCGTGCGACGTGCCCACCCGACCCGTCACTGAACTCTGCCCTGCTCGTGACAAACAAGGGCCAAACAATCGCGTCGCGCCTGATTCAATTAGCGCGTTCTACACAACGTGGGCTCATCTTGTCACATGACACGTATCATACAACCAATTTATTTTGTCACCCCCACGACGAGTCATACCATAACGAACGAACGAACGAACGAACGATCAGATTCTGTTGGCTGTTGGAAGTTGTGTAGCCACACGCTGTGCTAACAGGTGGCCCAACGCGTCCTAATGTAGGAATTACATTGCTCTTTCGAGCATTTTCCTTGCACGATCACATGAATGGACGCATACATGTGCCTACATATGTACAGTACCCTTTTCTCCCAATGTCTTCCCCCCCTGGACTCAACCCTTGTCTACCCTCGTCCTCCAACAGATCCTTCTTCTCCTTAACCTCCAAATGTCTGGCTTCGACCTTTTCTCGGATCTGTTTACCGACTCGGACGACTTCAACTTTGAGTCTCCCTCTGGAGGGTCCCACTTAAGCGCGCCAAATGGATCAGAAGATAAACCTGAGCACGCAATCAAAAACGATGAATGGCATGACGATGTTCTAGACATGGATAACTCTGATACAGATAGTGTTTCTCGACTTTATGGAGAAGGCGAAGGTTCATCAATGGAAACAACACAAATTCGCATCAGCGAGGCGGTTGGCGAGGACATCATACCCCATGCACCCGCCAACGGACAAGCTACTACGCCTGCTGGGTGCATGAACTTTTTTTGACGCATACATCTACTGACTGACTAGAAGGCGCCCATCCGTTCAGCGCATTGAGGCAATGGTCCTGGATCTTCTAGAACAGCTCTCTGCCGCCCTTCCGTCCGCAGAAGAAGGCGTTGAGATCTTACGCCAAAAACTGAAAACTGCAAAGAGGCTTGAGCTCAGATTGACCGATCGAACGAAGCTGTCTGATGATGGGTATGCTTGTGGATCATTTGTCTTATTCACCCATATCTGTTACCTTGTGACCCGCAGGTCTTTCGGTACCCGCACACATTATTTCCCGAGGGGAATGGGTGCAAGCATCGTACCCTTTGGTAGAGACCGCAAAAGCTCCTCTCTGACAACGGACTGATGATTCAGCCCAATTCTTCCGTGTCGCAGATCTGGCTCACGAGGCCATATTGGACGATCTCCCGACGACAAAGAGGTACCAATATGCGAGTCAGTTTTAAACATAATACCAAGTTCTTTCTGCAGAGACACCTTTTACAAGGACGTCCCTCTATTTAAGAAACAAAGCGTCGTGGACAAAGTTTGTCACTTTACCTTCAACCTTGGCTCACTTATGAGACAAGCATAGCTTGTCGACGATCTTGCGGCAACTATCGACATGAGAAGGGCGGACTTGAACATTGTAAACAAACCCGTCTTTTATATGCACTCAAATTTATTTACATATCTCGTTCGAAGCGTGCGTCGCCGAAGGGCCTAATTTGCGGCACTGGATTGTCCATCCACACTACTAGTGGCAATGTTATTCATATTATGGAGTCAGAAGTAAGGATCTTCACCCTCCACCCACCCACATCATATTATCATCCCCACCGTCACGAATAGGGAACTCTTATTCCTGTCATGGAGGATATATTATCCCTTGACATTTCAAAGAACGTCAAGTGGGTACTCATCATTGAGAAAGAGGTAAGAGGCACATAATCTATGCGCCTTTGTGCCAATATTAAAAGCGATCTTTTGTGACTAGGCTGTATTTCAAACGCTCCGTCAACTAAGCTTCGTTCAACACCCGTTCTGGCGAATAGGTGCCGGAATCATGATAACCGTATAGTCCATTCTTTATCTGGTCCTCTCTCCTCATCCTTGGCGTGCAGGGCAAAGGTTATCCTGACATCGCCACGCGACAAATCGTCAAAATGCTCTCAGAACGCCTTCCTGCGACGTATGCCTTATTACGTCACCGAACCGTTCAAAGTTACATTCTAAGTAGGGTTCCGATCGTCGCGCTTGTAGACGGAGATGCGCACGGCCTAGACATCGTGTCTGTCTATAGATTTGGAAGTGTGGGACTTCGCCATGAAGCACATAAACTAGCGACCTCGCGCGTCGAATGCATCGGCATCTGGGCCAGCGAACTGGCATCGTGAGTCCTTCAGCCTTGCACATTTTCAGACATGTGCTCACCATAACAAGGTTCGGCATCGATAAAGACACATTAATACCAATCTCAGGTGCAGATGAGAGAAAGGTTCGTTTTAATTAAAGATTATCGCAGGTGGAGACGACATACTGTATTCAGGCACGCTCGATGCTGCGACGGGAGCTTCCTACGCGTTGGAAGAGAGAGTTGGTGCATATGCTGTTCATGCGGCGGAAGGCGGAGATAGAAGTCTTGTCTAGCTTGCCGCGCAACCCACATGAGCCCCACCCGCTAGTAAAGTACTTGGCGGACAGTATCTGGGAACATATCTTCGCCTTATCTCTCGAACCTGGGCCTGGCTACAGTCAAACGATGATGGAGCAGCAATCGCCCCCTTTGACAGACTATGCCTTGCAGTGACATCGGCTCTATGTTCTGAGGATGACCGGTAAATCTGGTCACAGTTGTAGTTACACTAGTTTTGTACGGAATAAATAAATTTGTACAATAATAAAGCACCGGTAAGCAAGATTAGGCGATACATCGCGACGCGGTCGATGCACGTGATTGGCGCGACGCGACACGATGGCGACGCGACTTGATTAATTGATTAACGTGCGGCTGTCGTGCGGCTGTCTGAGTTTGAATGTGTCCCGGATGTAAAATGCGCGGATTTGGGCGTTATGTTCTCTTCACAGGCTCACTCTGTCCACAGATGTCCTCTTCTGCCATCCAGCGTCGCTCTACAAGAGCTTCAGTCCTAGGCAAACGTTCCCATCGGTCACAGGTTGACCCTACCCCATCCCCAGCAAGTAACAAGTCTCTTTCCCATGACCTCCTTGACGGTGATGGCGATGCATCTACCGTCGACTCGAGCCCATGTGCTAAACGTCCTCGTACATCCTTTGCACCCGCTGACCGTAATGGAAACAAAGAGAATATACCGCCATTGCGTATTGACTGTTTTGACGAGTCTTCTCGGACTCTTAGGCGGTCTAGTACAGAGTTCATCACCCCAACACGGACCAGAATGCGTATGCAACTTCTATTACTTTTGGTATATATTTGCTAACCTTAGCAACTTAAATTAGTTCGTCGTCATGCATCGATGTCGAACCTTGCATCACCAGATAGACCGACATTGTCGGTGTCATCCTTGGGGTTACAGACACCTCCTCTAACACCTTGTACCTTATCACCTCTACATATTCGGACTCGTGCACTCCTTCGTGCAACTTGTGATAGCTTCACCGAGTTTGCTGGTCGTATACCCGAGCGGCAATTCATCCGAAACTTCATTACCGAGTTCGTCAAGTCCGACCCTGTTTCCGAGGTGAAGAAACCTGTCTTGTATATTTCCGGTTCCCCTGGATGCGGAAAGACTGCCCTGGTAAATTCAATATTGGCGACCTCCGAGGCTGAACTCCTTACGAATAATATCACTCTGGTATCTGTCAATTGCATGGCACTTAATGGTCTCGAGGCCGTGTGGGACCGACTAGCTGAGGAACTGGGATTCTCGGACAAACGAAGAACCAAGACTCGCAGTTGCGGGGTTGTGGAAAATTTGCTTTCCAATAGAACTTCCAAATGGTCAGTTTCGGCAATGTGTCGTTTGAGCTCGGCTAACATGTTCCTGGCAGTATTCTTGTTCTAGATGAAATCGATCATGTGGCAGCTTCATCACAAATGCTCGCGTCACTCTTTGCGCTCGCACGGAAACATTCCGCAGCCCTACGGATTATTGGTATTGCAAACACCCACACGCTTACTTCCTCCATCTCTCCCCTCTCTCTTGATAGTGTAACTGGGGTTTCCACGCTCCATTTTCAGCCTTATGATCCACAGCAACTTCTTTCCATCCTACAATCGCGCCTCAATCCGCTTAGTGCTCTCGAAAGCCCGACCTCCGAGACGATCGTTCAACAATTCCTTCCCGTGTCGACCCTCACTCTTCTTTCTAGAAAAATTGCTGCGCAAACGGGAGATGTGCGCTCCCTGTTTGAGGTTCTACGTGGTGCGATCGACCTCGCGGTTACGCAGCCGCCATCCAGTGACAAGGATACGCCCCCCGTGACTCCTGCTCATATCCTCGCTGCCCTTAAGGCATATGCTCCAGCGTCCAAGGTTGCACCTGCAGTTCATCCCACACCAACCAAGTGTCCGACCAACAGCGAGACCGTCACCAAGGTTCGAAATCTTGGCCTGCACGCGAGGCTCGCTTTGCTAGCACTCATCCTAGCTTGCCATCGTACTGAGGCTTCGCTCCCTCTTCTCTCGCCCATTCAAAGATGTCCCCTACGGTCGCCAGTCAAACGTTCGCATTCATCGCCAACTCCTCTGCCTGCAACACAAGCAGGCATCGACGTGTCCCAATTACACGCGTTCTACGGTGCAATCCTCACGCGTCACGAGTCTGACACGTTCACACCAGTGTCGCGTAGCGAGTTTGGCGATCTCGCGGGCGTATTGGAAACCATTGGCCTCATCTCGCTGTCTACACCATCTACCGGTCGCAAGATGGCACGGACATCTTCGTTTTCTAGTCGGGGTACCAAAAGTCCTACTCTCACGCAGAAAAATCACAGTGTGGCCCTTTCGCAAGGTGTCAGGCAAGATGAAGTCCTCCGTGGGCTCGGTATCGGCGCGGAAACGAAGGACATTTGCGAAGAGGAAGTTGAGGGAATCTGGAAGCGCGAGCTCTCCCGGATCCGCAAGGAAGTTCGCAGCAAGGAGCCCAACGCTAACCCGGCCGACCTTGGCTTTGACGATGCGAACGAAGATTGAACAATTCATTCTCCTTTTCTTGAATCAATCAAAAGGAAAGCACAACTGGGTTCTTTTATGCACCACTTTTTCTATTTTCCGTCTCGGCTCACTTGCTCCAATATCTGCTCAATTTCTTTATTCTCTCAAGTCGTGCTACATGCCCCCCATCCTCATGTTCACCCGGGATCCACCCCAAACTATGCACTCGATTTATCACGCCTGCATTCGCATTGTACAAAATTAGTTTAACGCACACTATCACTCGATGCTTCAGTTACCAGTAGTACCGTACACATGTCCCACCTTGTCTCGTGTCCACAAGCTATTGTTCTATCGTTGTGTCGCTCACTACATAGATGTCTCTCGGACCCCCAAATGATACATACTTGTCATCCTCGTTTCGTAATACCAGGTATAAATGAAGACGTCCGTCCGTCTAGGCCGATGTCGAGTTTAACGAGAAGATGGTGCAGACTTCCCGAGCTACCCGTCGCCATCGGTCTCCCTGATCCCCCTGCGGCCAATTGCAAATACTCCAGCGACATGTGAGAAGATGTCGACCCTTTCTCGACGTGCTCGCGCACTGCTCTTACCTGTGAACCAAGATGTTACGCATTTCACCAATAATACATCAATCTAAAACTTACCAACGTGTTCATCTTCTCCACGAAAGACGCGTGGAGCTTCTCAAGCCGGGGCATCGCGGCATATTCCTCGATCCGCCCGCGTCTCCTGTCCCCAGCAAGGATGCACAAATCGAGTGCGAGTTCCAAACAACCTCGTAGGGCATCCCCTGCCGTCCGTTGACTTGACCGTAGCAAACATGCGCTCAATACATCGTCTATCATGTCCGAATGTGCATCTGCCAGCTCAAATACATCCGTGAACGTGCCTGGAGTGCTGAGGCGAGCTAAAAATGGGTCTACGTTGCCACGCACTGCTACGTCAGGAACGTGAGACGCGATCGCAGAGATGACCGATTGTGCCGAGAAGCGGAACCGTAGTAGGGTGTTGTTAGCGGAAGTAAGGGTGGGAAAGAGAGGCGATTCGCGAGACATGCGGAACAACGCGGCAAGCGCGTTTTGTACTATCAATGGGTTGGACAGGTATCACGAACGGCTTGAGTTAACTGGCTCTTACCTCGGACAAGACGTAGGATGAAGGAGAAAATGCGTTGATATTTCGAAAGTACTTCAGGTGTTATCACGACATCGAGTGGGGGTGGAGGCTTGTAATCTATGAGGAGGAAATCCAGAGCCCTGAGGAATACGTCAGTTCCGGTCTCTGAAAACGGCAATCATAAAAACACACTCTATGGCTAGATTGGATGTATTAGCGTCCACGATACGCCCAGAACGAGAGTAGGATACTCACAAGAGGGATTGAGCCATCGCTCACGGCCGGAACCGGCTGGAAGGTCGCGAATAGCAAAACCAAGCCTGTACTCAGCCTCCGCGAATATTCGACGTCTACCCTCAGAAGATTCGAGAAATTGACCATCTGTCAACTTGACAAGTGACTCCAGTGAGTCCACAATCACGGTCCGAAGGTAATAGCTCAAGTCAGAACCGCCAGGAGGCCAGGAGTCTCTTTCCGCAAGACCAAGACCCAAGCCGACCGCCCACTGAGCTTGGGATCCTCCAGGGACCGCGCTCCTCTTGTTTTGTGTAGATTTTGCCATTGCGCGCATGGTGCTACCCTCGAAATTCCAGTCGTCTGAGTCCGAGAACAGAGCTGCTTGCAGGCGCATGGTGAAAGCGGGTAGAGTGAGAAAGAAGTAAGATCGTAGGAGGGTAAGATGGGAATGTATATGGAGGTGTGATTCCGGTGAGAGTAGCAGAGATATCAGTGCACCGGAGATGGCGGTGCCGTGAGCAAGAAGGGGTGATAGTACAAGGTCGGAGAGGTGCGATAAGGTCGGGGTCAAGGCGGGGAGGTATGAGGGGAAGTTGGCTAGGAAGGACTCTAGTGTCGACTCGACTCCTCGTGCAGAAGGAGCAAGATGGGTGCCCGGTTCAAGGTCGAAGACCTTAAACTGCCCTAAAACGCCGCTATCTAGACTTGTATCCGAGTTGGCCACCGAATCTAGCTCACTCTCTGCGGCAGCATCCGATAACTTGACCGGATTTTTGCTGTCCCAGGCCATGGTGACTTCTTCATTTGTCCAAATCCATGAGACTCTTCGGCGAGAGGCTGGGTGCTGCAAGACAGGGTGATCTGGTTGTGCTGTGCGTAGGAACTTCAAGGATTTCCTCGCTCTAATGAGAATCTCTGTGGCGACCAAGGACACAAAATTTGGGAATTCCTCGACATCATCGTTTGAGACCGAATCACCATCTTCCTGATCACCCTCCTCACCGAGGTCTAGCCCTGATAAGATGATGGCTGTCTTGGATCGACTGGTTGTGTGTTCTCCGTGATATCCAATTGATCGGCTAAGGGACTGTAAGTAGTCTCCGGAAGTAACGGTGAAGATGTACGCCAGCATCGCTCGAACTAGATGTGCCGACCCTTTTTCGAAATGGTTCTGTACGTGGGTATAAATTCTAGACAAAAGCACCTCATGTTGCGATGAGAAAGGAGGGTACTCCAATGGTGCCAGGTCGAGTGACTGGGGAGTAACAAAGATCAACCTTTCCCGTACAAATAAAGGGTGAGTAGACTCACTCTTCCGCATAGCGAAGCAATGGCCTCCAACACGTCTTCGAATTCCTCATGGTTCAGAAACAGGGCTGATGTGTTGAGGGGTATCCGCGCGGCAGTATATTCAGGGAACTTCGACAGCTGCAGCCGAATGTCCTCAATGCACGTTGTCAGAGCGTGCGCAAAACTATAGAGTGATCGGCCTTCTGTCTTGGAGCTGAGAACCGGAGAAGTTAGATTATTCATACATTTTCAATAGTGACATACCGGCGACGCAAGTCATTCACAAAAATGTCTAGTCGGCGCAATAGACTACCTATTACCAAGAAGCGTCCTGTGTAGCTAAGAGCACAGTGAGAAGGGGGGCCCGAAAGTGGTTTAGCCAGGAATACCTCCGCATGAGAGAATCATCCTTCCCATCCACTACGATAAACTCTTTTTTCCCCTCTGCAGTAGGGGGAAGAACAAAAGTCTCCGAGAGCATTTCCCACTGGTACAGGGACGAGGAGTTCCCGACGAGAATGTTCTGAATAGAAACGAAAAGTTCCTTCATGCTGACGTGTGAAACGTTCCATGCTGGATCTTGAAACTGGGGATTAATGCTTTGGCGAACGAGGTAAGCGAGTACACCCAGATACGTCTGTCGCTACATACTGGTAGCGAGCCGCCGCAAATGTGCTACCTGACTGTTCGGATAAAAAAGGTCCAGGCGAAGTGATTCGAGAGAATGACGGTCGTAGTGAATCCCATGATCTGATTTGATTCTGACCGCTTTGTTCGGATTAACCGACAACTTGTCATCAACGGATATAACACACCTGAACCCGAACCCCCCTCTTAACAGCGCGTTCCCAAAATGTGCCTCCTTCCTCCGGAGAATCCTGAGAGCGTTCTTGCACTTTCACCTCCGCAATATTCACTAGCCCGGGAGGAAGCTCAGGCCGGGATGCTTCAGATTCCCGCTCGATCCGAAGAGCGTCCATGATTGGATCCTGTGGCTTTTCCTGTAAGCGCGGTATAAAAAAATGCGGTAAGACCTGTGGGAGGTCATCTGCATGCTGACTGAGGTCGTCATTGATGAGTGCGAGAGGAGGGATAGTCAGGTTCATCAATATTATTGCGGCAGACACTGCCAGTGGCAGACTCGGACAGTCTCCGCATCAATCTCAATCACGTGGCTTATTGTAAACGACGACTCGAATTAAATTACTATGGTAACTGAAAGCACACCAGACGAAGGCCCAAACGAGCCCAAAAACAAGCTACCCCCAGTGTGTAACCTCAACACCAAACCACTCAGGCAAGCTATCCCAGAACTTGTTCCTTGCAGCGTGTACCGACACAACCAACTCCTGCCTACAGGAATCACAAGCGCGGAACATGTTTCTCGATTCTGGTGTGCCGGGGTCTGCTTGTAAGTTGAGGACCTCTTGCATGGCGAACAAGGGGTCAGCGGTGCGTCCCGTAACAAGACCATTGACATCTTGCAAAAGCTCGAATGTAATTAACTGGAATGCCCATGTGCACAAGCGGCGCCGTGCAGGGTCCTGTTGGCGTCGATTGAAGCATGCCTCGGAGGCTCTTCGGTTCTCTAGCTCGTTCACAACGAACGTGGAGAAGAAGCGTGAAGCCGCTTCACGACCTTGGAGAAGAAGGACGAGATCACTTGATGTGAGATGATGGCATGTTATGTCGAACGGATCGGCGTAGCCTGCTACTACCACGCTCGGAAGAAGACGGCAGAGATCGTAAAAAGCTGCTGGAATTAGCTCGATAGCGTCTACCTCTCGTGCCAGGTTTACGATAGCACTGTAAAACGAGTTGGAGTTTAATCGGCCGAGGAGGGTAAAGTAATCACATGGGATGAGGCAGGGAGATTGCCTTGGCCGCTTCGGTATTGACTCTGGGTAGTTGGCGCTCTCGTCTGGTCCACTGGGTCAACGTTGTTGGCCAGGCCTTGTACAGGATAGTCAAAGTGTCGCTGAATAAATGCACCATCGCATACTTCGCCGAAAGACGCAGCAAAATAGAGGCGATGCGCAAATTGCCCTGGAGTGCCATTAATGAAGACCTCAAGATGCTATAAGTTCACCAAAACTCAAAAATATCGTAGTGCGCGAACTTACAAGCCGTCGTACATCGAATGGAGTAACAGGGAAATGTCATCGGGAGAGTCGGGTAGATGCAAGACTGGACGACCCTCAAGTGTCATAGTCGGGAAAGCATGGATGTCTTTGGTCTGTTGCGCAAGGTACTCGGATTGGCGAGAGAGAAAGCCACGGTGAACGAGAAAGTACGATTTCCCCGCCAGAATAGCAACATTTCCGTCTTCGAAACTGAGGCTCGGATGACGCTCCATGCCCGAACTGAATATTGCCGTATGAGGAGGAGTCCCAGGTCGCGTAATCCGGATTTCAGAAGCAGAAGAGACGTCCTTCAGCTGTGGGGAACCGCCGTGATGTCCATTCGAGCTGAGTGGGCTAGCCAAGCTTCCTGAATTTGTCGAATGATGTTCTGGAGACTGTAAAGAATCCATGTAGTCGAAAAAGAACTGAACTGAGACATGTTGGGGGTTGGGCGTCGAGGGGGTTGAAACTGTTAGGCAGCAGTCTAGTCGTCAGCCTCCCAATCCGTGGTGGTCGGGCCTGTCCGTTACGTCACTGGCCCAGACGCGAATTGTAAACCAACTGAGGGCCTTAATAGCGAGCGGGGGGTATAATCGACAAGATACCAGAGACAGGGTGGTGCGGCATCGTTGAGTGAATGCTCCTCGGGGGTACAGCGGCCGTGAGAAGGTTTTTTTGCTGAGGCGTCGAGTACTGTCGAGGTTAATTTGACGCTCTACCAGCTCACTCAAGTACCCATACCCTACAAAAGGTGACACAACTCGCTCAGATTATCCCCATGTCCGAAACACCTGCGCAACGCTATGTTCCTGGTGCTCCTCCACCTGTCCCTGCTTCAAAATCTGCCAAAAAGAAGCGCAAAACCGGTAAAGGCTCTAGATCTGAGGACTCTCCAGCATTATCCTCTGTTGCCATTCCCGACTCTATTACCCCGATGGAAAAGACTCAGGGCGCATCCGATGTCAAAGGCAGTCCTATTGTCGATAGCTTTCCTGTGGACCCTCACGGCACCAATGGCCTGTCCGGTCAATCTGCCCATGACGAAGCGAAGCCTAGCCCCATCGTAGATCTTATTCAAAAGCGAATTAAAAGCACTAACAAAAAGATCGTGCGTCTTTTCTTTGTCACCTGCCTATAAATATGGTACTGCCGCTGACGCACATCCGCTCTATAGGCTAGAATACAAAGCTATGCTACACTGGAAGATGAAAAACTGAATGATGATCAAAGAAGAACGCTGAAGAGCCTTCCATCTCTGGAAGCGATAGTAAAAGAGTTGGAAGAAGTCAAGAAGGCTGTGGAGGTCTGTGGATCGCGAATTTTAGTACTTTCCGTTCTGATTCTGCTATCTTCAGAGTCTTGAGGCCGACCGAGTCGCTACAGAAGCTCGAGATGCGGCTGAGAGGGGTAAATTAGAAGCAGAGCGTCTTGTTGTGGCCATTGCTGAGGCAGAGGTTTGTTCTACGCTTGATGACGTGTGCTTTGGTTGTGATCTATATGCCAGAGTCAAGCGTTCGATAGAATCTCTCGGCTCCTGCACTTCATTCGACTGCATTTGTCTCTTTCTGTCCGACATCCTAGGGCATCATCACTTGGCATCGATGATTCAGAAATTCCGATAATCCTTGCCGCGGCAGAACAACTCCTCGGGGAGGAGAGCGAGGTTCGCCATGAGCTAGTCCGTGGCATTCTCTTCGGTGAGGGTGATTTCCAGGGCATCTCGCGTGAGTTTGGTTTCTATTTTTTTTTAGTTCAAATCGCAAAAACTCATCCCATGACCATTCTAAACAGATTCGCGATTCGTTGAATTGGCGCATGCTTTCGCGACACCACAACCCGAACCAAGCGATGGCGCCCCCGAAGAGTCCGAGCCTGATGTGCCCAAACCATCGGAAGAAGAGTCAAGCGTTTCTGTAGCCGGTCTGGGTGGGCAAGCATCGACGTCGGGATTCCACTTTATGCAAGAGAGCGAGCTCGATAATCCTGCCCTTGTTGACAGTCAGGAGTGGGTTGATGTTCCTCAAGATCAAGTGACCGAGGTAGAAGTCACCGCCACGACAATCGAGACATCCCATGGCGAAGAGATGGCCGCTGAGGCCGTTCCAAGCGTGCAACAACCCGAGGTGATTAACATGATATTCCGCATTCGGGTTCATCGCTAAGATTATCGCTCTAGCAGGCACTGTTATCAGCATCAGGAAATTTTGACTGGGCCGATGAGGATGAAGGTGGCCTTCCGCCGATCGCCGGACTACAGGCTAAATTTGGAACATCTAAAACGCCATCCCCTGCGGACACGCCGCAGGATATCCAAGATACGAATCCTGCAGAGGTAACATCGTCCCCTGTAGATGGAAGCTTACCAGCCGACGACGACGGCTTCACTCAGGCTCGCGGAGGGCGTGGTCGACAACGTGGAGATCGTGGTTTCAGGGGTGGTCGTGGTGGAGAACGTGGATATCGCGGTGGTCCCCGTGGAGGTTTCAGAGGAGAACGAGAACGTGGCGGTGCGAGGGGAGGAGAGAGGGGTAGTGAGTGACTTTTTCGTGACACATGAGTCAGAAGCTCACGGCGATCATATTTCAGGCTTCCGCGGGCGTGGCAACAGTGATCGTAGGGGTGATGGAGAGCGCGGCCGTGGCGGCCGTGGCAGAGGCCGTGGACGCGGAGGCGAGTGACAGCTGATCTATCTCGTGGTCCGAAACTGATTTTTCTGTCCACAGGATACTCCGAAAATCGAGATGAACCCCCTGTTCAAGCATAGACGCGTGGGGGTGATACAGACCAAAAGCCCGCACCACAATGCCGGGTAGTCATTGGCCGTTTGAAGGCGGGGTTTTTTTTATGAATAATA
>WNFQ01007712.1_pt1 | contig 16682 bp, 17 predicted proteins | sample 5400171 | NCBI WGS metagenome assembly WNFQ01 (sample SAMN13153356, study PRJNA577476) | soil metagenome | isolation source: 20 cm soil under Madrone tree | place: USA:California | collected 2016-06-14 | reverse complement strand
GCGGATTAGCTCGCAGTTACGGTCGATTTTTGATCGAGGAACTCAAGCCGTACATCGACACTCGCTATCGGACAAAACCGGAAGCGGAATTCACCGGACTGGGCGGTTCATCGCTCGGCGCTCTGTTAACGCTTTCGCTCGGACTTTGGTTCCCGAATGTGTTTACGCGGCTCATCGTCATGTCGCCGTCCATTTGGTGGGACGATTGCGTGATTTACAAAATGGTTGAGGAGCTGGACAAAAAGCCCCCGCTGAAAATCTGGCTCGACACCGGAACGCGCGAACCAGGCTGGGAACGCGTACGGACCTTGCTCGACAGCTTGATCGAGAAAGGGTGGCGGTTAGGCGAAGATTTGATCTACGCTGAAATCGAGGGGGGCGATCACAGCGAAGGCGCCTGGGCGGCACGCGTCGATCCAGCGCTGCGGTTTTTGTTTCCGGCAAAAAGTGGGGAAGTCTTAGCGCAAAAGATTTTCCGTTGACGTCCAACGCTCAACGTCCAACATCGAAATCAAACTCACCACAGGACGAGTCCGTCGGCCTGGCGAACATCGAACGTCAAACTTACTGGAGCCACTTGCCGTAAGCTTGATAGACGCGCACAAAGCCGCCGACGAAGTCTATGTCTTTCTGGTAGGAAAAGGCACTGTCCCGGCGCGACCAAGTCAACTCCCGCGGCGCTTCAGCATGATTCGGATCGTAAACGAGATAATGTTCGATTTGGCTTCCGGCACGATTTGGTTTTCGGGCGTAAAACAGCACCGCGTGATTAATGCTCAGTCGCGGATAAGTGGAAAGATAACCGACGAACATGTCGCCGCGCGTTAGGGCGGCATCGAGGTTGGCGTGAGTTCTTTCCTGATATTTCTGACTATGCTGAAAAAACATGCGGGCATTGCTAGGCCGAAAGTAAGTTAGGAACCCGCTGCCGATATTTTCTTGCAGCACGTGCGCGCGCGCTTTGCTCATCTCACGGAGATTTGCATAGCCTGGAAACATGACGCGCTGATTTTCGGGCAATGATTCGCGCCAGGGCGCGCGATGCGCGACCGTGCGAACGCGCGCCGCAAGTTGCCTGTCGTCCAACGGAGCGCCACGGGGATCAAACCGGGCGAATTTGCGGAATTGCATTACGGTGCGCGTCATGACAAAGCAGCGGCGGGTGTATCGGTTAGGCGGATCGTCGCTATTCGATCTGGCGCGCAGAAAAGGAACCCCGTTTTTATATTTGAGGACGGTGGCGTTTTGGAACGCGAAGGTGTCGCGCTCGAAACTGAAGGCGGCTGCAAAGCTGCTGCTTTGTGTCAGCGCGACAAGAACGCCAATCCGGAATATTTGAGCGAATACCCGCCGGTCGCTGCGAATCATTTCACGAACGGGTCGAGGCAGCCGTGCTTTTGCCTTCGGCGAAATTGCCCAGCCCGCGGAATTTTTCGTAGCGTTTCTTGAGCAACTGTTCGATCGACGTTTCAGTGACGCGCTGTAAATTTTGCCGGAGCGCGGAGCCTAGATTCGCCGCTGCCAGATCGTGATCGCGATGCGCGCCGCCTTCGGGCTCGGGAATGATTTCATCGACCACTCCGAGCTTCAACAAATCCTGCGCGGTCAATTTCAGCGCCTCAGCGGCCTCGGCGGCGTGACGCCGATCTCGCCAGAGAATGGCCGAGCACGCTTCCGGACTGATGACCGAATAGTAAGCGTTCTCGAGGATCAATACGCGGTCGGCGACGCCAATCCCAAGCGCGCCGCCGGAGCCGCCTTCGCCGATCACTGCGGCGATAGTTGGCACGCGCAGGTTCATCATTTCGCGCAGGTTTACCGCGATCGCTTCGGAAATGTGGCGTTCTTCCGAACCGATGCCGGGAAAGGCGCCTGGCGTGTCGATCAACGAGATCACCGGCATGCCAAATTTTTCCGCCAGTCGCATCAGGCGCAACGCTTTGCGATAACCTTCCGGATAGGCGCAACCAAAATTGCGCATTACGTTCTCCTTCGTATCGCGCCCTTTTTGGTGCGTGAGGACCACGCAGCGCTGTGCGCCGAGCATGGCAAGGCCGCTCGGCATCGCTTTATCGTCGGCGTAAAGACGGTCGCCGCGCAGCTCGATCCAATTGGTGAAACAGCGTTCGATGTAATCAAGCGCGAAGGGGCGCTGCACATGCCGCGCGATTTGGACGCGCTGCCAGGCGCTCAGATTGCTATAAACTTCGCGGCGGGTTTCGCGGATCTTCGCCTCAATTGCCTCAACTGCGGAGTCAAGATCGACATCGTGCTCGTCGGAATGATCCTTCAAATCCTGCAAATGCCGTTGCAGTTCGAAGATTGGTTTTTCAAAATCGAGCGGATGCGATTCCATTTTCGCTAGTCTGTAATGGTGACAGGCGTCTGCTTGTTTACAAGAGCGCTCAACTCTTCGAGATCAGAAGCGGCCAGGCCAAGGCCTTGGGGTGGCGGTGGCTGGGCGAGACTCGGATGCGCGGAATCGGCCACCGAATAAAGTGTGTAAGCCGGCGCGCCGAGCCGGATCCAGCGGGTGCTGCCGATGTACTCCTTGCTGCCGAAACCAACGCGCTTCCCGTCCCTCCACGCCATCGTCTCCGCAACCTTGGTGATGACTTTCGGCGGCTGTTTCGCCGCCAGTTTTTCATCGCGAACGTGATATTGCTTGAAAAACGCGCCATGCTCGAGCAGCACGACGAGTTTCGCTTTGCGTTGAATCACGATGGAGAATTCGGGATGCGAAACAAGCAGGCGATCGCCGATGTGAAGCATAGTGCCGCTTAGATTGTTCATGCGCATGATCAACTCCGGCGTTGATTTGACCTTGCGCGCAACCTTCGCCAGCACGTCGCCTGGCTTGACGATATATTCCTGTTTCTCCGGGGAGGGAGTACGTGAAAGCAAGACGTCGATGTTTATTTCGCCCAGCAGATCCTTGGCTTCTTCGCCATGCAGACCGGCGGGATATTCTTGAATGAACGCAGCGAGCGCGTCGCGAGCCTCGGCCAGTTTGCCCTCCTGGCGCAATTTCGCCGCGGCCTGAAATTCCGGCAGGCTGATGTCCGGCGTCGGCTCGGGCGGAACGTCGCCGCGCTGCTCGTGACGCACGGCGATCTCCTGTTTGAAGAAAAGACGATAACTAAAGAAGGCGGCGCTGCCGAATATGATCAAAGCCAGCAACAAAACGAAGAGCCACTTCATGGATAGGACAACGCGACGATCAATCTACGAATCGTGTCGCTCATGATTTTCAGACGCGACCGCCGATGCAACAAGCAAATGATCGAGCGCTTTAGCTTGTGTCCGACTCGCGACCGGGAAAAAAACGGCGCCAGAGACGAAAGAACGCGCGCTCCTCTTCAAGACTCCAGGTGAAGTGGCAATTCTCGCAGTAAAATTCCTTCTGGAAAATCCTGAGTGCGAAAAGAACGCTCGCCACTGCCGGCGTGAGAAACTTTCGCGTCAGCTGTGGATACTCGATACTCGAGGAGCCGCATTGTGGGCAGCGAATAAGGGCCGAGGCGACGCCCGGATCGGTGGCTTCCCACTCGACCATGAGGTGTTGCGCCTCCTCGAAATCCTTTTCTTCCACCTTCACTTTCACATTCGCCAGCGGCTTTGACATAAAGGCGACCTGTTGCAGGTGTCTCTCGTTATGAACATCGGCGCGCAGGCCGGCTTGTTGAAAGCGCTCTTTGAGTTGCTTCGCTTTGGCCGGCTCGTTAAACGTCGCGATCGTCACCATAGTTTTATTCGCTCCCGAAAGCGTTCGGGGCTTCTGATCAAACATCAACTACTGGCCAAGTGCAAGATTCGGCGGCGGGAACCATTTGTAGAGCATGAGATAAACGAGCACGCCTGTCACGGAAACGTAAAGCCAAATCGGAATCGTCCAGCGCGCAATGCGCCGATGGCGGTCCCAGCGACGGCGAAAAACCTGGACGAGCGTCACAATCACCAGCGGGAGGGTGACGAAGGCGAGCAGAACGTGTGAGATGAGCATCGGAAAGTAAATCCACGCGATTAGCCCTCCGGCCGCCAGGTGGGTCGATTTTTCGCCCACATGCGCGTGATAAACGATGTAACCAACCAGAAAAAATGTCGATGAAACCACCGCTGTGATCATGCAGGCCATGTGCCGCCGCCACGCGCCGTGCCGGATCAAATACCAGCCCATCGAGATGAAAACGGCGCTCACCAAATTGAGCGACGCGTTCACGGCTGGAAGATCGCGAATGGAAAGCATAAGTTGGTTAAAGCGATAAAGAGTTAAGCGTTGAACCGTTAGATCGACAATCGCTTCAACGCTTCAACGCTTCAACGCTTTATACGAACTCCATGCCGCCCGTTCTCGAACAACCCCAAACTCCGGCTCGCGCACAAGATTGGCAATTGCCTTTGGCGCGCCGCGTTCTTGTGAGCGCACTGCGTTTGCTGGCTATTCTTGCCATCGCGACCCTGCCAGGCGGTGGATTGTATCTGGCCAAGAAGGGCTTTGGCCGGCAATGGCGTTACCGCGTCGTCGAAGAATTGCACAAGCGCGGCGTCGAAGCGTCCGTCCGCCGGCTGACGCTCGATCCGTTCCGCGGCCTGGTCGCCAAGGACGTGCGCATCTTCGATTACAAGAATCGCGAAAACACGCTCGCCCTCATCAGCGAAATCTCGCTCGACATCAATTACGCCGCGCTCATCCATCATGAGCCATTTCTTAACGCCCTCGACGTGCGCGACGCGCAAATCACGCTGCCACTCAAGGGCGCCGCGGGAAAGATCGACAAAGCGCAGCTGAATAATTTCCGCGCCCACGTTTATTTTCCGCCCGAGCAAATTTACGTCAGTCAGGCGGAAGGAAATTTTTGCGGAGTGCGGATTTCCGCGACCGGCCAATTAATCAAACGCGAGAACTATCAGCCATCGTCGCAAGCGTCCGAGGAAGAGTGGCAGAAGCGGATCTCGATGTTGCAACGACTGGTGGCGGAGGTGCAGCAGTTCACATTTCCTGGCGCGCGTCCCTGGCTACAGGTGAAATTCAGCGGCGACTTGGCCGAGATGGAGAATGCGCGCGTAGAAGCAACGCTGAGCGGAGAGCGACTGCGGCGCGGCAATTATGAAATGCACGACTTGTTCGTGGCTGCGGAATGGGCCGATCAAGAACTGAATATCACTCGATGCGAATGGACAGATGGCGCGGGAAACTTCGCCGGTCGCGCCAGTTGGAGCCGGCAAAGCAGCGACGCGAATTTCCAAGCGCGCAGCACTCTGGCATTAAAAGCTTTTCTCGATGCCTTCGGACTCGGCGATTTCCTCACGGACGCGACATTCTACGTGCCGCCCTCGGTGGAAATCTCCGGTTCGGCAAATTTCGCAGAGACATCAAAGCGGTCAGCTCAGTGCGGATCTCTTCGATGCGCCAAAGGATTTCCGTTTAAAGCTCGAAAGCACAATTAATCCAGGCGTGCTGCGGACATTGGCCCCTCCCGACCTGAGCCAATTCCTCAGCGAATGGGAATGGCAGCGTCCGCCCTCCGTTCATCTCGCCATCCGCGGCCAGGATCGACATCCAGAGACGTGGAAAGGCGAGGGCACCGTCGCGCTTAATCGCACTCGATTTCGCGGCGTCTGGATGAACTCGGGAAGCGCCAAAATCCGCTTCGGCGACGGCGCGATCACTTACGACGACTTCCGCGTGACGCGCGATGAAGGAATTGGCACCGGAACTTTCACCTACGATTTCATCAACCACGAAGTCCGCGTCGCAAATGTCAAAACATCAGTGCGTCCCGCCGACGCGATTTTTTGGATTGACCCGACGCTGTGGAAGGCGGTTGTGCCGTATAAATTCCGGCAGCCGCCCACTATTACTGCAAACGGCGTTTACCAGTTTCGCGGCGGCAAAAATACGCGGCTCGAAATCACGGTCGATGCACCCAACGGCATGGACTACGCTTTTCTGGGCAAGACTTTGCCGTTCGATCGCGTCTCCGGGCGACTTCTTTTCACAAACGACCGGTTGCAACTTGTCGATCTTCGCGGCGCGCTTTTTTCTGGAAACGTGCGCGGCAACGCCGATATCTCCCTGGCGAAAGACAAACCGCGTTATCACGCCAGCGTCGTCGTCACGGATATCGATTTCCCTCGCCTGACCAATCTTTATTTCAGCTACTATCACTATCGAACGGTACGCGGACAGTTGAACGGCGAATATGATTTTGATGGATTGGGCACCGACGCACGCAATATGCGTGGCACTGGAAGAATCGCGGTCACAAATGGCGACGTCTTCGCCATTCCTGTCTTCGGGCCGATTTCAGAGATCCTCAATCACATTCTGCCGGGTGCCGGCTATAGCGTTGCGCGCGCCGCTGACGCGAAATTTAGGATCAACGACGGAATCATTCACACCAACGATCTCGATATGGCCGGACAACTTTTCAGCGTCCTGGGGCATGGCGATATCTATTTTCTCGACGACAAACTCGATTTTGACCTGCGGATCAATGCGAAAGGCCCCGGTGTCGTGCTTGCGCCAGTTTACAAACTTTTCGAATACAAAGGTGAAGGAAGTCTGAAGAAACCGGACTGGCACCCCAAGAGATTTTAGATTTTAGATCTTCGATTTTCGATTGAATGAAACTAGCGAGACGTCGGGCGCGATCTTCGCCGGCCAGATCGAAAATCGAAAACCGCCAATCGAAGATTTTGTTGGGCGCCCATATGTCGATCGGCGGCGGGGTGCACATGGCAATCGAACGCGCCTGTTCGATCAACTGCACCGCCATGCAAATCTTCGTGAAGAACAATATGCAATGGTTCGCGCGACCGTTCGTGAAGAAGGAAATTCGCGCCTTTCTTGATCACGTCCAGCGCGCCGAGCTGGCGTCGGTTTTTGCCCATGCGAACTATTTAATCAATCTGGCCGCGACCAATCCGCAGTTTCACGCGAATTCATTGCGCGCTTTGTCGGAAGAGTTGACCCGGGCGGACCAGCTCGAATTGCCCTTTCTCGTTTTGCATCCCGGCGCGCACCTCGGCACGGGCGAGGAAGCCGGGCTCGAAAAAATCATCGACTCGCTCGACCGCGTGCTCGCCGGAATTCCGAAAGTGAAGACCCGGATCGCGCTCGAGACGACGGCTGGCCAGGGTTCATCCCTGGGCGATAAATTCGAGCACCTTGCCCACATCATCCGTTGCGTGCGCGAACCGCAACGGCTTTGCGTTTGCCTCGACACGGCTCACGTTTTCGCCGCCGGCTACGACATTGGCAGCGAAGTTGCGACGCGAAAAATGTTCGCGCAATTTGACCGGATGATCGGTCTCGACTGGCTCGTCGCGATTCACGCGAACGATTCCAAGACGACGCGCGGCTCACGCGTAGATCGACATGAACACATCGGGAAAGGGCGAATCGGACTGGACGCCTTCCGCTTCATCATGCGCGACCGGCGTTTGCGCAAAATTCCAAAAGTGCTCGAAACGCCAAAGGGCAAGGACCTGGCCGAAGACGTCGCGAACATGAAAACGCTGCGCCGCGCTTCGCAGAGCGAAGCGTTTACAGCTATTTGATCAGCCGGATCGAGATCGGATAGCGATAGAGCTTGCCTTCGCTGGCTTGAATGGAAGCGATGATGACGAGGACGAGATTCAAGATGTGGAGGATGCCGAGAAGGACGAAACCAATGAGCACAAGACAAAGCACTCCGGCGATCAGCGAGTAGATCAACATCGAGATCTGAAAATTAAGCGACTCCTTGCCATGGACGTCGATTTCCGGGGAATCTCCGCGCTTGGCCAGCCAGACGATGAGCGGACCGAGAATATGGCCGGCCCATGGCACAAAAAATCCGGCCAATGCCGTGGCGTGGCAAAGCACAGTCCAGGTCCGAACGTTTGATGAAGATGTCGATGTTTCCATGTTTTAACCTTTCGCTCGCGTGAAATAACGACTGCCCGCTCGCTGCGACCAGAGCAAGAAAAAAGAGGTCGGTTACGTTCCTTTCACGCGCTCGATGTGCGCGCCGAGCTCGCTTAATTTTTCATCGAGACGTTCGTAACCACGATCGATGTGATAAACGCGACTCACTTCGGTAACTCCCTCCGCCTTCAATCCCGCGAGCACGAGCGCGGCGGAGGCGCGCAGATCGCTCGCCATCACCGGCGCGCCAAAGAGACGATCGACGCCCTGGATCACTGCGGTCGCACCTTCCAACTGCATTTGCGCGCCCATGCGCTTGAGTTCCGCAATGTGCATGTAGCGTTGCGGGAAAATATTTTCCGTAATGACGCTGATGCCATCGTTGGTTGAAAGCAGCGCGCACATCTGCGCCTGCATATCCGTCGGGAAACCTGGATAAGGGTCGGTCACAAGTTCAAGCGGTGAGGTTTGGCCATTCGATGAGACCGTGATCGAATGAGCGGATGATTCGATTCGAAATCCACAATTACCCAGCGCGTTCGTGACTGCTTCCACGTGTCCCGGCTCGACGCGTTCAACCGTGATTCCTTTGCCGCAAATCGCGCCCGCGACAAGGAACGTTCCCGCCTCGATACGGTCGGGAATGATGTCGTGCTCCGCGCCATGCAACTCAGCCACGCCTTCGATGATCACGCGACGTGTTCCTGCGCCTTCGATTTTCGCGCCCATCTTGTTCAGAAAATTTGCCAGATCGACGACTTCCGGTTCCTGCGCTGCGCCTTCGATCACGGTTGTTCCTTCCGTGAGCGCCGCGGCCATCATCACGTTGTCCGTGCCGAGAACCGTCGGCCCAAATTTGCCCCGCAGATTTATGACCGCGCCTCTCAATCTCGGTGCAAAGACTTTTACGTTGCCCCCTTCCACGCGTACCGCCGCACCGAGCGCTTCGAATCCTTTAAGATGGAGATCGATCGGCCGATCGCCGATGATGCAACCGCCGGGCATTGAAACCGTCGCCTCCTTGCAACGACCGAGCAGCGGGCCAAGCACGCAAACCGAGGCGCGCATCTTGCGCACCACGTCGTAGGGCGCGAGCGATTCCACCTTGTCCGCCGTCACACTCACTGTTCCGCTGGCGCGTTCCACTTGCGCGCCCAGGTGCGTCAAAATTTGCACCATGTAATTGGTGTCGCTCAAATCGGGCACGCGATGAATGGTGCACGGCTCGCGTGTGAGCAGCGTCGCGGCCAAGATCGGGAGCGCCGAATTTTTCGAGCCGCTGATCTTGATCGAACCAGAAAGCGGATGGCCGCCGTGGATGCGAATTTTATCCATACCTGGCAGACATAAAACGGGTTGTACCTGAATAATCGTTTCTCGAGCAAATGTCGTTGTATTTTTTTTGCGTAAGAACGCCTGAGAGCGCTTCGGCCTGGCCAATCCCGGCCTCGAGCGCGAGCAAGCCCCCAGGTCGCAGATGCGGCCGGGCCTGCTCGATCAGTTCCCGTATGAGTTCGTCTCCATGCGCGCCGCCGAAAAGCGCGACCTCCGGATCATGCAGGACCTCGCGGGAAAGAAGATGTCGATCTTGCGAAGAGATATACGGCAAATTTGCGACGATGAGATCGAATGTTCCATCGATATTTTTGAGGAGATCGCTTTTTGCGAAATCAACTCGCGCGCTTAAACCCAGCCGTGCGGCATTCTCGCGCGCAAGTTCCAGCGCTTCCTCCGAGAGATCGATAGCGTGAATCTGCGCTTCCGGAAACGCGGCCGCAAGAGTGAGTGCAATCACACCAGACCCGGTTCCGACATCCAGAATTTGGGACTTCGGATTTGGAATTTTGGATTTGAGGAACTCAACGAGTTCCTCCGTCTCCGGTCGCGGAACCATCGCGCGCTTATCGCAAAGAAATGTGTGGCCGCAAAATTCCACCGTGCCGAGCAAATGTTGGAGTGGCTCGCCCTGGCCGCGCCGCCTAACCAGCTCGCGCAGCGTGGCCAGTTCGCTTTCGCCGAGATTCTTTTCGAACTCGAGATAAAGTTCCATGCGCGTGCGTCCGAGCACATGTGCGAACAGGTGCTCGGCGTTCAAGCGCGGGTTGTCGATGTTGCGCTTCTTAAAATACGCGGTCATGGATTGCAGTACCTCGAGGACGGTCATTCTTTAATTAATGGAGGGACGCGCACTGTCGCGTCCCATGAATTATGGCGCTGACGTCGCAGCGCCCTCCACGACGCCTCCGAGACGCTCTTTAACGTCCGCGGCTTGCAACGCGTTAATCATCTCGCCGAGATCGCCATCCATCACGCGGTCCAGATCATAAAGCGTCAGGCCGATGCGATGATCGGTCACGCGGTTCTGCGGAAAATTATAGGTGCGGATTTTTTCTTCGCGCCCGCCCGTGCCGATCTGGCCGCGGCGTTGCGCGCTATATTTTTCCGCTTCCTCGCGCTGCTTGCGTTCGAGCAGCCGCGCGCGAAGAATGCTCAGCGCTCTCTCTTTGTTCTTAATCTGACTGCGGCCATCCTGACAACGAACGATCGTTCCAGTTGGAATGTGCAGAACTTGCACGGCGGAGTCGGTCGTGTTTACGCCTTGCCCGCCCGGACCACCGGCGCGCGACACTTCAATTCGTAATTCTTCCGGCTTGAGAAGGATATCTACCTCTTTGGCTTCGGGCAAAACGGCGACCGTGGCTGTCGATGTATGAATGCGGCCCTGCGCTTCCGTTGCCGGCACCCGTTGCACACGATGCACGCCGCTCTCGTAGCGAAGTTTTCGAAAAACCGATTCACCCGAGACGCGGAAGATCACTTCTTTGAGCCCGCCAAGCTCGGACGGACTCGATTCGAGATCTTCGGCCTTTAATCCGGCGGATTCGGCATAGCGATTGTACATCCGGTAAAGATCGGCGGCGAAAATCGCTGCCTCGCTGCCGCCAGTCCCGGCGCGAATCTCGACCATAGCATCGCGATCTTCGTTCTTGCCCGGCGGGAGCAAAGCGATTTGCATCTCGCGCTCAAGATCGACAACGCGTTTTTGCAGGTCCGGAATCTCGTCATCGGCCATGGCCGCGATCTCGACGTCGTTTGACATGGCGAGCTCACGATTTTCGTCCAACTGTCGGCGCGCGGCTTCCAGTTCATCCCAGCGCGTCAGCAATTGCTTGATGCTCCCATGTTCGCGCATGGCCTCACTGGCGCGCTTGCGATTATCGAATAGACGCGGGTCGGCGATCGCGCGGGCAAGTTGTTGGAAACGTTCGCGTTTGCGTTCGATCAGGGAATCAAAATCCATATCTGGAGCCGCGCTCTATGAGCGGCGAAAGAATGCGACCCCGAAAGCGTTCGGGGCCGCAGAAAACAGCTAAGCCTTTTTGCCGGTGCGCGCGGCTTTGGTGCTGCCGTAGCGGCGCGCAAACTTCTCCACGCGGCCCGCGGTATCGACGAACTTTTGCTCGCCGGTGAAAAACGGATGACAAGCGGCGCAAATACCGATCTTAATATCACGACGCGTCGAGCGGGTGTGATAGACCGCGCCGCAGGCGCAGACGATATCGGTCTCGTAATATTCTGGATGAATGCCCGCTTTCATATTCAAAAACGAGCAGGAAATTTACGCGCGCTGAGGCGCTCGCGCAAGCGATGAAATCGAACGACGCATTGCTGGTGGCGTGGAAAGCAATCCTCGCGCGCGCAAAAGATGCGCCGGCCATCTTCCATACGCGTGGCAAAATCACGCGAACGTTTGACCAAATCGAAGCAGACGCGCACGACTTTGAAGCAAAGATCGACCTGTTCGCCGCCGGGTGCGTCGTCGCGATCCAAATTGGGAACCACGAGGATTGGCCAGCGATCCTGCTCGCATGTTTGCGGAAGCGCCTGGTCGTTCTCCCGTTCGAGCAAACCATCAGCGAGCAAGCGCGCGACGCGGCACTTTCAACTTGTCAATGTGCGGGTTTAATCACGGCGGCGAGCGCCGTTCCGCTTGTTCGTAAGGTCGATAATTGCATTCCCGATTGGGGCGATGATCCGCCGTCGCTCTTGAAATTGACCTCCGGAACAACCGCCGCGCCGCGCGCCATCCGGTTTCGCAGCGAACAACTCCTGGCCGATTGCAATCAGATTTGCGACACGATGGATATTACCGATGCCGATCTGAACTTCGGCTTAATCCCGATTTCGCATTCCTACGGCTTCAGCAATCTGCTCACGCCGCTGCTCGCACGCGGCGTGCCAATGGTGCTGAGTCGTGACCGGACACCGCGCGCGGTCCTAGTCGATCTTGCGCGCGCACAGGCGACGGTTTTTCCGGGAATGCCGGTTCTGTATCAGGCGTTTTGCGAAATGGAGAATATTCCCGCGCTGCCCAAACTTCGGCTTTGCATTTCGGCCGGCGCGCCGTTGCCGATTGTCGTGGCGAGGAAGTTTCAAGAAAAATTCAAGATGCCGATCCATTCATTTTACGGCGCCTCCGAGTGCGGCGGGATTTGTTATGATCGCGACGGCTCGAATGGGATCGAAGGTTTTGTCGGCCAAGCGATGAAAGAGGTCGATCTTGAGTGGGTCGATGAAACAACGCCGGCGAGCCAGGTACGTGTGCGCAGTGCGGCGGTAGGCGACAGTTATTTTCCCGAAGCGGACGAAATAAAACTCGGCCGCGGAGTTTTCATTCCGGATGATCTGTTAACGGAAACGACGAACGGATTCCGCATCGTCGGCCGCCTTTCCGACGTGATCAATGTCGCGGGCAAAAAAGTGAATCCGGCGGAAGTGGAAGCGCATTTGCTGCGCTTCGGCGGCGTGCGCCAGGCGGTTGTGTTTGGTCGCGAATCAGCGTTGCGGAATGAGGAGATCACCGCGTGCGTCGTCGCAGATGTCGATGTTCGCGAGGCCGATCTTCTGGAATTTTGCCGAAGCCACTTGAGCGGCTGGCAGGCGCCGAAGCAGATTTTTATTGTCGATGCAATTCCGGTGAACGAGCGCGGAAAAATCAGCCGGCGCGACCTTGCGCGCCGATTTCCGGCGTAAGGTAAGGGATGTCGCGCCGTGCACCGTCGCTACCATTCGGATTGAGGCAAAGAAAAATGCTTTGCATTTGACGAGAAGCAGGCATTGCTAAGTCGGCGAGAAACACCGCCGGCTTCACCATGATTTTATCATGAAGGAGAAGACCTCAAGGCACTCTAAAAGTTCGTCGACGCAATCCGGGCAGGTTCTGGTGCTGGAACCGGACGAGCAATTGGTCTCCGCGATTTCAGCGGCGTTGCAGGAAGCCGCTCCCGGCGCGCAAGTGGACATCGCGCCCAGCCTGGAAGAAGCGCAACGGTTGGTCCTCGGGACCAAGCCTGATCTTTTCGTCCTCGATATTGATGCAACTTACGATCTCGGCCAGGAGTTTCTTTACGACTTGCGCACGAGTCATCCGAATGCGCGCGCCATTATTCTCACGGCCGTCCAGGTGGCTGCGCAACGCGAGCAAGCGGCTGGTCTCGGTGCGATTCATTTTCTGGAAAAACCGTTCCCACATGGTGATTTTGTCGATCTGGTCGAGGCGTTGCTGCGGCCTTCGAGCAAAGCCGACCAGGAAAAGTTTCGTGGGACGCTGAGCGACCTGCACGTTTCCGACATCATTCAGTTGAAGTGCATGAGCCGCGCGACCGCGGTGCTGGAATTCACTGGGCCGCGGGGTGAGAAGGCGCGCGTCTTCTTCGAGGACGGGCAAGTGCGCCATGCGACCGCTCCGGGCAAAGAAGGGCTGACCGCTTTCAATGAGATTGTGACTTGGAAGGGAGGAACGATCTCGGAGGTTGCAAAAGCTGGCCCAAGTCCGGGCACGATCAATCAGGATTGGCAAGTCTTGCTCGTGGAAGCAATGCGCACGGCGGATGAAAGAGAGACCGCTTCGGGCGTGGCTCATCCCCGGTCCAAGCGTTCTCCGGAGCAGAAGGTGCTCGTCATCGACGACAGTTTGATGTTGCTGAGCTTCGTGGAAGAAATTCTCACCGAAGCCAATTACCGCGTCGTCACCGCGCCAACGGCCGAGCAAAGTCTGCGCGCCAGCAGGGATGATCCGCCGGATTTGATTCTTCTCGATTACCTCCTTCCGGACATGAAGGGCGACGAAGTAAGCCGCAAGTTGCTCGAGAACCCGGCGACGGCCGACATTCCCGTGATCTATATGTCCGGCTTCGGCGCGGACCTCCGGCCGGATCGAGTCGCCAACCGTAACGTGATTGGATTCTTGAATAAACCCTTCACTTCGGATTTGCTTATTAAAACCGTGGAGAGCTATATGCCGAAATCACCTGGCGAACCGGAAACAATCGAAGCCGAAATCGGACCCACACCGAGCGAGGATTTAAGTCAAAGGGAGCCGGCTCCCGTTTGGGAGGAAGAAACTATCTCTCAGGAAACGAGCGCAGTCGCGGAAGCCGCGATCCAATCCGAGGAATGGTGGAGCGCGCCGCCACCGGCGGAGGATTGGTCGCAACCCGCGGCGATCGCTCCGATCAGCGAGCTTGAGCTTCCAGACAAGGCAGTCACAGGCGGCGCTTATTTTTGCGGCGACACTAGTTTCTTTTCTCTCAACTGGGCGCTGCAGACGATCGCGAAAGAAAAACTTACTGGATGGTTGCGCTCATTTTGGCAGAACGAGCCGATCGATCTTCTCACGCACAACGGAGAACTCATTCTGGCCACAACGCACGACCCGGAACTCTATTGCCCCGAAGCGCCGATCACGCTCGTCAATGTCGATGTGGAGAAGATCGCCGAGGCGCGTGCGCAACAGTTGGCAACCGGCTGCCCGCTTTTCCTTACCCTCGCCCGAGAGGAACTGATCTTGCGCGAAACCGCCGTGCAGTTGGTGCAGCATTACGGCCAAAAACTCTTCGCCCAACTTTGGACGGGGCGGCGCGTGCGCTTCATATTCGAGCAGAATGAGGAATTACCCGACTACGCGAGCGAGATACCGGCCGAGCCGGATGTAGACCACTGGGCGCTGGGAAGTTTGCGCTTCATTCAGTTTCAGGAACTCGGCGAGCATGCAAACTTCGATCCGGCGTTAATTCCGGCTTATACCAGGAACGGTTTTGACCGCGTCCAAAATCTCAAGCTGACCGTGGCGGAGGCGCAGTTCGCTTCGCAGTTCAATGGGAGCCGGTCGCTCCAGCAAATTGCCAAGAATCTGCGGCTCGATTTGAAATTCGCTCAGCTCACGCTGTTTCGTTTCCTCGCGCTTGAGATCGTGGAATGCTGGCCGCCAACCTCGGGGGCGAAACCGGAGGGCAAGGGCATCTTGCAGCGTTTCACCCGCTCGATCGGCCTCGGCGAGTAGCGTCACCGCCGAAGGCAACGGTCGATCATGAAGAAAAAAGTTCTTGTCGTCGATATTGGCGGCACACACGTGAAACTGCTCATGTCGTCGCGCGACCAACGCAAATTTGCTTCCGGGCCGAAAATGACGCCGAAAGAAATGATCACGAAGATCAGGGAAAGCGTGCGTGGTTGGGGCTTTGCTGCGATCTCGATTGGATTTCCGGCGCCAGTCCGCGGCGGCCGCATCGCCAGGGAACCGAAACATCTTGGCAAAGGCTGGGTAGGATTTGATTTTGCAAAAGCGCTCCGCAAACCGGTGCACGTAATCAACGACGCGGCCATGCAAGCGCTTGGAAGTTATCACGGCGGCCGCATGCTTTTTCTCGGACTCGGCACCGGACTCGGCTCGGCACTCGTCTGGGAGAAAACTTTGCTCCCTCTCGAGCTGGGCGATTTGCCCTATCGCCGACACGAGATCATTGAAGAATGGCTCGGTCAGCCGGGATTGGATCGCTTGGGTCAAAAAGACTGGATGCGCGAGGTGGAATACGCCATTACGCAATTGAAGCGCTCTTTTGTCGCCGATCATGTTGTTCTAGGCGGAGGCAATGCCCGATTTTTCGATGCGCTGCCGGAAGGCTTCGAGCGCGGCGATAATCGTAACGCTTTCCGCGGCGGCGCGCGACTTTGGGAGATGGATCCGCGCACGCGCCGCAAAAAATGGCGCGTCATGTAACCGCGGCCGCAGGAAATGCCAGGGAGGGGATTCGAACCCCTAAGGATTACTCCACCAGATCCTAAGTCTGGCGCGTCTGCCAATTTCGCCACCCTGGCTCATTGATTACGAAGAACTTATAAATTATACAGTCGACCCCATTTTAGCTTTGTGCCAGAGTTTGTGCTAAAGCGATGTTGTGAAAGCTCGTGGCTTGTGCCGTCGCACTTCGGACGGTCCGTGACAGGCGGCCCAGAAACAACCGATCCCAGAGCGACGTGCGAGTCGGAGAATGCGTTGGGTGAACGATTCGTAAATTTTCTTAACCGGCCTGGATCCGAGCCAACCTAACGTTGAGTTGGAGCTTAACATTTTGTCGAAAACCTGACCGCTGTGTGAAACAAAGCTCAGGCAGGTTCGATTCCTGCAGGATGCATTTCAATCATGTGACCGTACCCAGAACGCGTGACGGAAGCCCTTCTAGCACAAACTCTAGCACAAGTCGCCGATTAGCTGCCGGACTTCCAGGCACAGCCGCTCCAGACGCGCCAGACTTACACTCGTGTTTAGCTGCCGGGATGTACGAAAATTGCAATCGAGGAAATCGCGAAAATTGCCGGGAAGACGACGCGACAGTAGCGATCAATTTTCTTGGCTCGTTCCGTCTGCTGGTTGTTATCGAGGATCGTCGTCACCAAAACTTCGATCAGGGAAAAGAAAACCAGCAGTGTG
>WNFQ01004137.1_pt1 | contig 16684 bp, 16 predicted proteins | sample 5400171 | NCBI WGS metagenome assembly WNFQ01 (sample SAMN13153356, study PRJNA577476) | soil metagenome | isolation source: 20 cm soil under Madrone tree | place: USA:California | collected 2016-06-14 | reverse complement strand
CGCCACTACGGCGGTGGCTTCTACGAGTACGCCGCCGACGGCGGCAAGAAGCTGTGGAGCGGCCTGTCGCGGTTCAAGCTGCGCGATGCGCAGGTGTCGGTGGCCGACGCCGAGGACCGGCTGCTGTACCGTCAGGCCATCGAGACATTGCGCTGCCTGGACGAGGGTGTGCTGCGCTCCGAGACCGAAGCCAACCTGGGCTCGATTTTCGCGATCGGCTTCCCAGCCCACACCGGCGGCGCGCTGCAATTCATCCGCGGCATCGGCATCGCGCATTTCGCGGCCCGTGCGGCCGAGCTGGCGCAGCGCTACGGCGAGCGCTTCGTCATCAAGGAGAGCGCGCTGGAAAAGCTGCGTCAATCGAAGTCGGTGGGGACCTGACCCGTGATCAACCGTCGCATCTTCAACCAGGAGCACGTTGCGTTCCGCGAGTCGGTGCGCAAGTGGGCCCACCGGCACGTCCGAGGTCATGAAGGAGATCATCGGCCGCGGTCTTGGTCTGGACGATCGCAAGAGGGGGTGAAATGAGCGGTCCGTTGACATCGCTGCGTGTGGTCGAGTTCAGCGGCATCGGGCCCGGACCGCTGGTCGGACAATTGCTGGCTGACCTCGGGGCCGACGTCGTGACGGTGGATCGGCGCTCGGCGAAGGCCGACCCGGCCGACGTGAACCGGCGCAACAAGCGCTCCGCCGCGCTGGACCTGCGCAAGGCCGAAGGTGTCGCGGCCGTGCGTTGCATGCTGGCCGGTGCGGACGTGCTGATCGAAGGGTTCCGTCCCGGGGTGATGGAGCGGCTGGGTTTGGGTCCGGACGTCTGCCTCCGCGCGAACCCCCGCCTGGTGTACGGCCGCATGACCGGCTGGGGACAGACCGGGCCCCTGGCGCACACGGCCGGCCACGACATCAACTACCTCGGCATCACGGGTGCGCTGCACGCCATCGGTCGGCCCGACGAGCCGCCGGTGCCGCCGCTGAACCTGGTGGCCGATTTCGGCGGTGGGTCGATGTTCCTGATATTCGGCATCCTGGCAGCGCTGTTCGAGCGCTCGAAGTCGGGCCACGGACAGGTTGTGGATGCGGCCATGGTCGATGGCGTGTCGGCGATGATGGGCGGTTTGCACGGGATGCTGGCCCGCGGTCTGTGGTCTGAGCAGCGGGGCCGCAATCTGCTGGATGGCGGCGCACCCTTCTATCGCACGTACCGGACCGCCGACGGCAAGTACATTTCGGTCGGGGCTCTCGAGCCGGAATTCTTTGCAGAACTCGTTCGCCGCGCGAGCCTGCCCGAGAGGGAGATCGAGATCCGGAACGATCCAAACCAATGGCCGGATATGCACGCGCGTTATGCCGAGGTGTTCCGCCTGCGTACCCGCGACGAATGGACGGCCCTGTTCGAAGGCAGCGATGCCTGCGCAGGCCCGGTCCTCACCTTCACCGAGGCGGCCGAGCACCCGCACAACGCCGCGCGAGGCACCTTCTTCAGGCAGGATGGCGTCTTGCAGGCGGCACCGGCTCCTCGCTTCGGCCGGACGCCGGCTGCAAGGCCACGCCCACCGGGTGCGCCGGGTGCCGACACCCATACCGTCTTGGTGGAAAGCGGCGCGACGGACGAGGAGCTCCGGCAGTGGGAGGCCGCGGGCGCTCTGACCTGATGCTCAAGAAGCGTGGGGCGGGGGCAGGGGAACGCCGGCTTCGCGGCGCTGTTTCGCGTGAGGCCCCTGAAGCGACTGATAGTCGATCAGCTGAGATTGGGTTCCGCCAAGATGCGACAGCATAGCCCGCATAGCTCGGTCGCTGTCGCGGGCTTGGATCGCATTCAGAATTTCCTCGTGCTCGCCAAAGGAGTGATAGTCCGAAGGGGGGCCCTCCGCGCGCTTGACCAAATTCCCCCACACGACGAATCGTCGCACACCATTGAGTAGCCGTTGAATTTCCACCAGCAATACATTTCCCGTGGCCTCGGCGATCAGGTTGTGAAACCGCCAGTCCAGTTCTGCATAGGCATCCCAAGTCGGTGCGCGCCGCATCTCGGAACAGAGCTTGCGCATCTCGACGAACTGGGCCGATGTAGCGTTCAATGCCGCAAGGCGTGCTAACTCCGGCTCCACGGCTCTGCGCGCCTGCATTGCGGCAAGCGGGCTCGTTCGTGCTGCGATGTCTTCGCTGTCGGGCCTGGAATCCGTAGGCGGATGAACGACGAATGTCCCCTTGCCGACATGCCGCTGGATTTGCCCCTCCGCTTCGAGGACAGCGAGGACCTTGCGCAATTCGGCGCGACTCACACGAAACTTCTTGGCCAGTTCACGTTCGGGCGGCAATCGCGCGTCTGCACTGAGGCGAACGGCACTGAGCCAATGCCGAACTGTTGAAGTTAGGTGCGCGGCTTCCATCGTACTTCCATCGTCCTCCCAGCTGCTGTCCGGCTCAACCATAATGGTTGCCGACTCTAAGCACAAGTATGCCGTCGAGAATAAGGACTGCCGCTCCCTACAAGTTCGTCGGAACATGAAGCGGTACTCTTCGCAATAGCGCGCCGAGACCCCCGAAGGCGCCGCGGCAGCGATGCGAGAGAATCTAGAAACCACCGCCAACCGCTCCCGGCGCGGGACTCAAGGTCGGCGGCGCCCTTGCGCGCACCTCGACATCTACAACACATTGTTTTTGCGAGATTTACGCGCCACATCACGCTTGCATAATTAATAGTGGTACTGATTGGTTGAATTGGTACAATTGGTTTTTTACGACGCGAGAGAGACCTATGCAGACGGATTTCGCCACGCAAAAGAGCGACTTGACGGCGCCATCAAAATCATCCTCCGGCCCCGCCATGGATGCGGAGGGACCATCACCGATGGATCATAAGATTGTCGAGATTGTCCCGCCGGGCCCCGTCGATAACCCCCGCGCGCATTGGCCTGAGAAGTTGCGCCGGGAATTCGATGAAAACCAATTCAGCGGCGCCGTCGGCAATGTGTTGGTCTCGGAAACCGACAACGTGCGCGTGTGGCACCTAAGTCTGCCTCCCGGCGGATGGCTCACGTTTCACCGGCATGTCCTCGATTATTTCTGGACGACGCCCTCCACCGGCATCGCGCGCGGCTACTATCAAGACGGGCGGATCGTCGACGTCTATCATTATCCTGGAGAGACGCGGCATTTCCGCCACGGCAAAGATGAGTACTTCGTCCACGCGATCGAAAACGTCGGCGACACGGAACTCATTTTCGTGACCGTTGAATTCTTGCGGGGAGACAATCCGCCGATACCGTTGGCGGACGACGTCAAACTCGCGCTTCGTCGACCCTCGCTTGCATCGAGTTGCGATCGATGAGTGAACGACTACGCGGCGTCATTGCCGCAATCGCGACGCCCGTTTCCGATCGAGGTCAGCCGGACCTCGGTCGATTCCTAAGCCGGGCGGAGCGCCTTCTGAACTCGGGATGCGATGGATTGAACGTGCTCGGCACAACCGGTGAGGCGACTTCCTTTTCGTTGGCACAGCGACGTGCCGTGATGAGCGCGGTAGCCGGCTCGGGGCTGTCTCTTTCCCGAATGATGGTCGGCACGGGAGCCGCAGCGGTGGAGGATGCGGCGGAACTTACCCTCGAAGCCGCCGCACTCGGCTTTGCGGGCGCCCTAGTCTTGCCGCCGTTTTATTACAAGCCGGTATCCGAAGCCGGAATCTTGCGCTATTTCGAACGTATCGTTGAGGCGACAGCAAGGCAATCGATCGGTCTGTATCTCTACAATTTCCCGGCTCTCGCGGGAGTCGCCTACACGCCCTCGTTGGTTGCTCTTCTGCGCGGACGTTTTGGCGAGCGCATTCTTGGACTCAAGGACTCCTCGGGCGATGTTGCTTATGCCCGCCAGATCGCCGCACTTTCACCGACATTCGATGTGTTTCCGTCCAACGAGGCGAACTTGCTGCTGGCCCGCGGCAACGGGCCTTTTGCTGGATGCATCTCGGCCACGGCCAATATCAACTCAGCCGATTGCGCCCGCGCCTATAAGGACGGCGACGCGACTGCGTTGGCACGCGCAGTAGCGATCCGCTCGATCTGCGACGGCCTCCCGCTCGTGCCCGCCGTGAAGAGCATGGTCGCGTACTTGGAGGATGATGAGGCCTATGCTCGCGTGATGCCTCCCTTCTTGACCCTCGCAGAAACCGATCGCTTGCTCTTGATTCAGCGCTACCATGCGGTCGAGGACGCCGCTTCCGGGGCGACGAGTATGGTTCATTGATCATGGCCTATATAATTCCAGAGCCGCCGCGCGCGACGATCCCGGTTGAGGGATCGCACGAACTCTTCCCGGTTCGTCGAATTTTCTGTGTCGGTCGCAACTACGCCGAGCATGTCCGCGAAATGGGCGGCGATCCGAATCGAGAGCCACCCTTTTTCTTCACCAAACCGGCCGACGCGCTGGTACCGATGGGCGGTAAGTTGAGTTTCCCGGTCGCCACGAAGGATTTGCATCACGAAGTCGAACTCGCGGTGGCGCTCAAGGGAGGCGGCCGGCAACTATCCGCCGATGCCGCACAAACGCTGATCTTTGGCTATGCCGTGGCGTTGGACATGACGCGGCGGGATCTGCAGGCAGAAGCGAAGCGGCTCGGTCGACCTTGGGACATGGCAAAGGGCTTTGACCAATCGTGTCCGATCAGTGCGCTTCGGCCCGCTGCATCTGGATCGACCGCTTTGCGCGGCGAACTGCTGCTGTCGGTCAACGGCGAGATGCGCCAGCGCGGTGACCTTTCAGACATGATCTGGTCGCCGAGCGAATGTCTCGCGGTTCTCTCGACCCTGGTCGAACTGCGTGCGGGAGACCTGCTGCTGACGGGAACGCCGGCGGGCGTCGGAGCAGTTGCAGCCGGCGATGTACTAGAGGCCAAGTGTGCCCTCACGCCCGCCTTGCAAATTCAGTATCTCGAACTCGAAGCTATTTGAGCTCGAAATACTCCAGAGTACCTCGGCCGGTGGCTGGAGCTTGACCTGGTAGGCTCAGGATTATTGGACTTTCGAATCGCGTGTACCAAGGATTCTTGGACAGGGCCCACGCCGCCGCGCGAACGACAATTGATTCATCCGCGATAAGATCGGCTGACTTCAATAGGTGATCGGAGATCTTGAACTCGGCCCGACTTCCGTCGTCCGCGGTGAAGGAAATTCCAGATCCAATTGGACGTTTGTGTTTCGCGTCAGGGTGGCGCACAGCGTCGCCTTTGATCGTAGATACAGCGGATCCGAATGCGTTGACCTCGACTTGATGTTCGTCGCCGATGAAAAAGAGTGGAATGCTCGTGCCGCCAACGGCGGACTTGCCGTGGATTTCGGAGGCGATGATGGTGTGTTCGCCGCTACGGCCGCGTCCCCACCACCAGCTATCGAACAGCTTGGCCGGCGAGATATTGCCCCAGTTGTGGTCGTGGTAGCCGCTGCCGGTGACCTGCCGGGTCACGCCGTCGGCGGTCAGCGTGCCTGTGACCGCACCCTCCGGCACGGGAACGAGCCAGGCGAAGAACTGTTTCCCAGCTTCGATGTAGCCAGTCGCCGGACGATAGGAGGCGACTCGGCGACGTAGCGCTAGATCGCAGCCTACTCCGCCGGTCTCCGCCGGATCCACATGGATGAAATAGGTATCGAGGTCGCCATTGAACTGATGAGGCCCAATCTTGATGTCTGCTCGATCAGTCGCGAATGAACCCGGCTCTTTGAAATTGCGCATGACGCGCCGGGTCGGATTGCCTGGGGTGGTCAGCTCTACAGTGACCGCTCGATCGTGCGATCCATAGAACCAATTATCGCCAAACCACACGACCACAACGGTTCCATCGTCCAGCAGGCCGTCAAAATACCACCACTCGAAAGTATCGGCGGATTTGGGTGTCCGCCTGCCATCTTCCCAGATCGCGATTTTTTCACCGATGCCTAGAGTCGCGAAGTCCGCCGGCGCTGCGGCCACATGGAGCTTTTGGCCGTCGGAAGATGGCGCCACGGCGCACGAGGCCAAGCCTGCGGCTATCACCCCAACCGCGACGCCCATGAATTGAGCCCAACGGAAATTCATCATCACTAATCTCCATGCATAGCGAGTACGGTCACCATATCGAAGGCGGCATGCGTACCCGTCACCCGAACTCACATATCTCCTCATTTCGCGTAGTGAAAGCCGACTTGCTGCAGCTCCGGCATCGTGGCGGTGGCGCCGGGGATGAGGACCACGCCCGCGACCAAGTGGTTGGTCAGTTCTGCCGCGAGCGCCTCATGCGACAACTTGTCGGGGTTCACGTCCGTTTTGATCAGCGCGGCCGCTTGCTCCCAGATCGCGTTGTGACACGACATGAACACCACGCCGCGCCGCATCAGGGCGGGGATCGAATTGTCCGCCGGGGAAAACGCACCCGCAGGATCCTCGAAATGCGCCGGATCGGCGGATTCAGCCTTCTGATGCTCGATCAGCGTGTTGGTCTTGAACTTGTCGCCGGCGAGCTTCGCGAGCTGGTACTTGTCCCACATCGCTTGGTCGTACAGCGCGAGGTTCGCCGTGCCGTGGGTAACCGAGACGGCAAGGAAATCCGGATGCTTGAACGACCAGATCTGTGCGTTCAGCGCGTTGCGAATTAGGTTCAGCCAGGGCCCGGCGATGTCGGTGCTGTCCCACGCTTGCTTCGTCACCGGTTTGTAAGCCAGGATCTCCGCGAGTGCTTCGTGATCCCACTGTTCGGGGTTGGTGAGGATCATCGGCGCGGATTTGAAGTCTCGGCGCCGCGGAGCCTTGGCAAGCCGCTGCATCACCGCGCTCAACTGCCCCGCATCTTGGGGCGTGAGCGCCGAGGATAAGGCCGCCTGAGCACCCGCAGTCCGCCCGATGACGAGACCAATCGCGCTCGCGGCAAACCCTAAGCCGAGAGTCTGTATTGCGGTGCGCCGTCCCGTGATGATCGTCATGAAGCACCCCCTAGCGTCTGCCCCCGCCTCCGTGGCCGTGCCCGTCGCGCATTTCATTTCCTCGGAAATGGTCCATCTGATCGAGATGCTTTGACGGCTCAGGGTGATCGCCTCGGTTTGGTACCGGGCCCCTATAACCACGGTGGACATCGAAATGGTTATCTACATGGCCGCGAAAGTGATCAGGGCCGTGAAACCAGGGGCCAGCGCCGATGAAGACACCGCCGGCGAACCATTCCGGACCGTAGTAGCCGTCAGGAGCACAGGGGTAAGGAGCGAAGTCGTAATACCCGTAAGGGCATTCGGGTTCGGCACCGAAGTCGATGTTAATCTGAGCCTCTGCTTTGGGAGCGGTCGCCGAGAAGCCCACTACGGCGACGACAGCAGCGAGAGCACAATGGAATCTGTTCATAAATCCTCCTCAGGATTATCAGAGCTGTGGGGAAGCCAATGTACGTCCACCGGACTACGCATCGATTCCCGAAATCGGAATTCGAGTTACAGCTGAAACTACGAGTGAGCTGCAGTGTGCCCCATTGGCAACATCGTATTGCCGGCTGCATTCGATGCAGGCTCAGGCAACTCTTGTAGTTGCCACCTGCCTTCACCCAGCAATTCGAGTACCCGGGTATGGAAGCCCAGCAAACTGCTTCTATGGCCGACGGAGACCAACGTGGCGCCTGGCAAGGATTCGCGCAACAGTCGATACATCGCGTGCTCCAATCCTTCGTCCATTGCAGAACTGGCTTCGTCCAGGAACGCTACTCGAGGACGGTTCAACAACAAGCGGCCGATCGCCAATCGCTGCTGCTCGCCAAGGGACAATATCCGGGTCCAATCATCTTCCTCATCCAGGCGAGCGACCAAATGCCCGAGATGGCATCGACCCAGTATCGCGGCGGCCCGATCGTCGGTCTGCGCAGGGATACCGGGATAGTACAAAGACGAGCGCAGCGTACCCAACGGCAAGTACGGTTTTTGAGGCAGGAATAGGGATTGCCGGTCAAGCGGTCGGACGATTGTGCCGTCAACGTAGGGCCATAGTCCCGCCATCGCACGAAGTAAGGTGCTTTTCCCAATGCCCGATTGGCCGCGAATAAGCAGTGACGCGGTCGGTGGTAGTTCGAGACTCAGGTCCTTAACCAGAGCGACGTTGGACGGAGTTCTGACGGTCAATGACCTCACTGCAATGCGCTCCGCATCGGACTCCATCCGCACGCTGCCGAGCCGTTCGGCGGATTCCGTCAAATCAAGGAAGCCAGACAATCGGCTGACCACCGCTCGGTAGCCGGCGAAATCGTCATAGGTAGTGCGGAAGAACGACAGTGCGCTCTCGACCTGACCAAACGACTGCGCGGTCTGCATCACATCACCCAAGGTAATCTGCCTGCTGAGCAGACGTGGCGCTTGAACGATGAACGGGAAGACCACGGCGGCTTGGCTGACTGCGAAGTTGAAGCCTTGAAACTTGAGCGAGCGCAACAAGATCGCCCACATATTGTGGATCACCTTGCCGAAGCGCATGAAAAGGTTGTGGCGCTCCACCGCTTCCCCCTGATAGAACGCTATGCTTTCACCATATTCTCTCAGCCGAATCAGTGCGTAACGAAAATTGGCACTGAATTGCTCGTTCAAGAAATTCAAGCGGATCAGAGGGCGGCCGATTCGTACCGCGAATAGCGTCGAGACAATCACGTACAGGTACACTATGAATACCATCGCCCGCGGAATTTGCCAGCCAAACAATGCCAAGGACCCGGAAAGGCCCCACAGAATGATGCTGAACGAAAACAGCGACACGACGGAATCCAGAAGCCCCATCGAAAGGGACAAGGAACTCCCGACGAAGCTCTCTACATCCTGTTGAATGCGCTGATCCGGATTGTCGACGCTTTCCGGCACATACTGGCTGCGGTAATAGTTTTGCTTACGGAGCCAACGCTCCATGAGCATGTTCGTTAGCCAAACCCGCCAGCGAATGAGAAAGGCCTGGCGCAAGTAAAAGGCCAGCAACGCTCGCAGTACATACACGGTTGCCAGCGTCGCGAAGACCAGCAGCATGAACCAGAATGCCTTCGCGTCCAGCTTCTGCATGGCACTGTAAAACCCGTTGTACCAGAACGAAAGGAGGATGCTCAGGCGCACGGAGAACAGCGTCATGAGAACAATCAGGGCGAGCCAGGCCAAAGGAACCGTACTGCGAGAAGGGTTGAAGTACTCCCATGAAATACGCCGTACCAGGCGCCCCCACTCGCTAAACTGGGCCAGGAGGTAAATAGTGATCGTCAATCCAATCGAGCTGACGACGAATGCCTTGCCCAGCCAAATCAGGCTCGTTCGCAGTTGATCATTCCAATCCACTATGGGTCCTCTTGACGAAGATCGTCAGTGTTCTGGCGGGCGGTTACGGGTTGGTTACGCCGTGCGAAGGCTGCTGACGCCGCTGCAATTCGAATAATCCTGTGATCCATTTCGCGCGGCCGTTCCCCACCGCACCTGCCGTAAGCAGGGCGGTGCGGGACCAATGGTTAGTTCACGGCCGTTGTGCCGACGAAGACCAGCGCTTCACATCCCGTGATCACAATGGCTGCGATAAGAATCAATATTCGGTAACCGGTCATATCCGTCTCCTCGTCGTGGGTCAGTAGTAGATGTCCGGGATAATCTTGGCGCCGCGCCATAGATGGCATGTTGCATTGCCCGGCGTTCAGCATTTCAATCGAAACGTTGCGCGCTGTAATGACTCGTTAGCATGCCTGTTACGGGTGAAATGGCGTGCGCAGCGCCTGCAATAGGCGCAAATTCTTCGGATGTCACTCTGTTCAGACCTGGCGGCACACCCGCTCGCCGGATACAGGAGAAGCGATATGACTAATTCAAAGTTGAGATTCGGATTTCCATTGGCGATTGCGCTCGCGACGGCAAGCGCGGCGGCGGTTGCGCACGGGAAATGTGAATCCAGTGGATGTTCCGGCGATGCGAAGATCACGACGAATGTACAGGCGTTGCTCGATCGACATCCGGATTTGGGGGCCCCTCATTCAATCACCGTGCAGACACGGGCCGGTGTGGTGTATCTGTACGGTGAGGTCAGTACGGGCTTAGAGCGCGAAACGGCCGAGTCGCTCACCGAGGAAACTCCGGGCGTGGTACGGGTCGTGGACTCGATCTTCGTTTCCCACTAGGCGGTCCACCAACAACATTGAAGACGACAAATTGGACGTCGATCGTTGCACGGTCGCCGTCCATCTCAATCACCAGATGTCGTCGAAGCGCGGGAATCTTCGCTACCGAATGAGTGACTACGACGAAAGGCTGCGTCCCACATGTTGACGAAAACTCAAACCGCGCCGGCGGATATCTTGGCGACCGTGGGCCGGCTGCGTGCGCTCATGCAGTGGCTACGACGGCATTTCCTGCGGATGGTCGCCGGGCCGTTGGTACTGATTCTGGCGGTAGCCTGGGGAGGGTTCTACTGGGCATCCGCGCGTTTCGTCGTCTCCACGGATGATGCATATGTGCAGGCTCACTCGACCATCGTCGCCTCCAGGGTATCGGGTTATATTTCTGCCGTTCTCGTGGACGATGATCAGCCGGTGCGCGCCGGCCAAGTGCTTGCGCGCATTGACGACCGGGATTTCCGCGCGGCCTTGGATCAGGCGCGGGCCGAGGTGGAGGGCGCGCAGGCCGAGGTCGCCGATCTCCACGCACAACTCGCACGGCAGGATACGCAGATCGCCGGGGCACGAGCGAACGTCGCCGCAAGCGACGCAGCGCTCGATTTGGCGAGCCTCAATCGCGTGCGCTATCGGAAAATGGCGGGTATCGGTTTCGGCTCGCAGCAGCAGTCTCAGGAAGCTGACGCTCAAGCGCGTGAGCGCACCGCCGATGTTGCGAGAGACCGGGCAGCCCTTGGCACAGCGCAGGAGCAGGTGCAGGTGCTGCGCGCGAAGCTCAGGCAGGCCCAGGCGCTCGAGGATCGCGCGCAGGCCATCGAACAGCGCGCGGCATTGGATTTCGGCTATACCACGATTATCGCGCCCATCGATGGCGTGGTCGCGGCGCGGACCGTTCGTTTGGGTCAATACGTCCAGGCGGGTACGCAGCTGACCGCGCTGGTACCGCTGCGCGAGGTATACGTCATGGGCAATTTCAAGGAAACGCAACTGACTCATGTACACGCCGGCGAGCCGGTACGGTTGCGCGTGGACACCTTTCCCGGCACCCAGTTGCACGGCTGCGTCGGCAGCTTGGCGCCCGCGAGCGGACTGGAGTTCAGTCTGCTGCCGCCCGATAACGCCACCGGGAATTTCACCAAAATCGTGCAGCGCATTCCGGTGAAGATCGTGCTCGATCCCCGCCAGACGCTGATCGGCAGCCTGCGCCCCGGAATGTCGGTCGAGGCATCGATCGACACCAAGCCGGAGCGAGTGGCGGCTGCGGGTTGTGCGCCTCCTGCCGTCTCATCGCTTGCGATGGTCTCGCCACCTGCGGTTCATTGAGCCGCGGAGCGCCTCATGTCCACTGCCGCGACTCTCTCGTCCCGCATCGCTCCCCAACGCGACGCCGATTTGCTGCCGCCGACGGCGGACGCCCCCGATCAGGTGTCGTTCAAGACCTGGGTGGCCGTGGTGGGGTCCACGATTGGGGCGTTTCTGGCCATCCTCAACATTCAGGTGGTCGGTGCTTCACTGGCTGACATCCAAGGCGGCATCGGCGCCGGCCTCGACGACGGCGGGTGGATCACGACGTCTTACCTCGTCGCCGAAATCATCGTGATCCCGCTGAGCGCTTGGCTCGCGAACATCTTCTCGCTGCGCACCTATTTGCTGGGTAGCACGGTCGTGTTCCTAGGGTTGACCGCGGCGTGCGCATCTGCGCACACGCTGGGCCAGATGATCGTGATCCGGGCCGCACAAGGCTTCGCGGGGGGGGCTCTCATACCGCTGGCCTTTACAATCATCATGACCAAGTTGCCGCGTTCCAAGCACCCCGTGGGCCTTGCGGTCTACTCCATTGCGGTGGTCTTCGCGCCCTCCATCGGCCCGGCGCTTGGCGGCTATTTCAGCGACACATTCGGCTGGCAGTCGATTTTCTTTCTCAGCTTGCCTTCTGGGCTGGTGATGGTCGCCATGCTCTGGTACGCGCTCGAATCCGCGCCGCGTCAGTGGCATCTGCTGCGTCAGGGTGACTGGCTGGGCATGTTCACCATGGCGGTTGGTCTCGGCTGTCTGGAGACCGTGCTCGAGGAAGGCAACAAGGACGACTGGTTCGGCTCGCCGTTCATCGTGCGCCTCGCTGTGATCGCCGTGGTGAGTCTCGGCGCCTTTATCTACGTGGAGCTGAAGCGCGCCGCGCCGCTGCTCAATCTGCGGCTGTTGGCGCGCCGCAATTTTGGTCTTGGCACCTGTGGGAACTTCATTTTCGGATTCTCGATGTTCGGCTGGATTTACCTCGTCCCGCAGTATCTGTCGCGCATGCAGGGTTACAGCTCCCAACAGATCGGCGGCGTGATGATCTGGCTTGGGCTGCCGCAACTGCTGCTCATCCCGTTTATTCCCAAGGTCATGCAACGCGTCGATACGCGCCGGCTGGTTGTCGTCGGCTACATGCTGTTCATCGCCGGCAGCCTCCTCGCCATGCGCCTGTCGGATGATTTTTCCGGCCCGCAGTTCTTGAGCTCAAGCCTGGTCCGCGCCTTGGCGCAAGTACTGACGATGGCGCCGCTCTCGGCGATCGCGATTGCCGGAATCGAGCACGAACATGCGGGCTCAGCGTCGGCGTTGTTCAATGCGATGCGCAATATGGGGGGAGCCGTCGGCATCGCCATGATCCAGACCTTTCTCACCAAGCGCGAGCAGTTCCATTCCGCCATCCTATCCTCGCAGGTAACCCTCCTCGATGAGAGCACGCGCCAGCGAATCGAGCATCTGGCAGGCTATTTTCTAAGCTCCGGGGTGAGCGACTCGAGCACGGCGTATCGGGAAGCGGTGGTCGCGGTAGGGCGCGGTATCCGGCACCAGGCGTTTCTATTTGGATTCAGCGACACCATCATCATGCAAAGCGCGGTGCTGGGACTTGGGCTGGCGGCCGTGTTGTTCTTGCGCAAAGTTTCCCAGGTGTCCGCAGGAGGGCAGGGCCATTGAGTAATTTCCATTCAAATTTCCTGCGCACGGCCGCCGCATTGGCACTGCTGCTGACAACCGCACTTGGCACCGGTTGTGCGGCTTCCGGTCCTTATGTGCGCCCGACGGACCCTTCACAAACCAAGTATGTTCAAACGCCGGACGGCGAAGGCACTCCACAGGTGTCGTTCGGGGGTGGCCCCCCGGATGCCTGGTGGACACTGCTGGGATCGACAGAGATCGATCGATTGGTGTCGCTGGCCTTGCAGAACAATCAATCGATCGCCGGCGCGCAGGCGCATCTGGCTGCCGCGCGGGAGCGAATTCGTGCAGCGCGCGGCGCATTGTATCCCCAGGTTGACGCGGCGGTTGATGCACAGCGAACCCGCTTCGGCGCCACGGTCCTCGGCCCGCTCGCTAAGGATTTTCCGCTATTCTCCGCCTACGCCGCCGGTCCGATGGTCAGTTACGACTTCGATCTGTTCGGCGGCACGAGATCACGGGTTGAAGTGGCCGCCGCCACGGCACAATACGAGTCCTCACGGCTTGAGGCCGTCGCGCTCAGCGTCAGTGGCAATGTAGTGATCGAGGCGTTGCAGATCGCCGCGTTGCGCGCGCAGATCCGGGTGGCCCAGGGCATCGTGGCTGACGATGGGCACATGCTTGCCCTCATCCGCGCCGCGCGCGAGGCCGGTGCGGTGTCCGAGATGGACGTGCTCAGCGCGCAGAGCCAAGCCGACCACGACCGCACGCTCCTGCCGCCGCTGCAGCAGGAGTTGAGTGTCGCCCGGGATGCGCTCAGCAGCCTGGTCGGAGCGCCACCATCCGACTGGACGGCGCCCGATGTAAATCTGGATGATCTCAAGCTGGCGCAGCATATACCGGTGGCGCTGCCGTCCGAACTGGTGCATCGTCGGCCCGACATCGACGCGGCTGAAGCACAGTTGCACGCAGCCAGCGCCACCGTCGGCATCGCCACCGCGGACCTATACCCCCATCTCACCCTGAGCGCCGCCATCGGCGAGCAAGGACTGCTCGGCGGCGGTCCTTCGGAAACTGCATGGAATGTTCTGGGAGGATTGACGGCGCCGATATTCCATGGCGGCACTCTGACAGCAGAGCGGCGCGCGGCCCAAGACGAGTACCGGGCGGCTCTTGCCGCCTACCGCCAGACGGTGGTGGACGCTTTCAGTCAAGTCGCCGATACCTTGCAAGCGCTGGGAAACGACGCAGAGTCGTTGAGCACGCAGCGGCGCGCACTTGAGTCCGCGAGCGCATCGCTCGCACTGACCCGCGACGCGTATGCGGCGGGCAACGCGGGATACGTACAGGTGCTGGATGCACAACGGTTGCACCAGCAGGCACAACTGGGTGAAGTGCAGGCGAATAGCCAGCGGTACGTCGATGCGGTGAAGCTGTTCTTGGCCGCCGGCGGTCGCGTCGAATTACCGCGCACGTGAATAGAACAGTTCGAAGACGTGGAGTCTTGCTAGCCGATAAATGCGCTCCCCCGATCGTTCCATTGTTACCTTGGAAGGGCTCGGTACGCCCGAGAAACCGCATCCGATGCAACAGGCCTTCATCGATGAACAAGCAGTGCAGTGCGGATACTGCATCAACGGCATGATCATGGAAGCCGCCGCCTTTCTCGCCAAGACGAGAAATCCGAGCGACTCTCAAATTCGCGAGGCACTAGCCAGCAATCTCTGCCGATGCGGCACGCATCTGCGAATCCTGCGGGCGGTGAAACGGGCAGCGGCACAAACCTAAGGAGCCATCGAATGCGCGACATCGCGACGACTCGCCGCGAGTTTCTGAAGGGAACCGCCGCCCTCGTTGTCAGCTTCTCGATCGACCGGCATCAAACCGCGCGAGCACAGGACGAGTCGTCATCGAAAACAGTTTCAACGGAACAGGTGGACGGCTTCATCGGCATCAACAGGAAGGGTGAGGTGAACCTTTACGCCGGGAAGGTGGATCTCGGTACAGGCGTTCGAACCGCTCTTGCTCAGATCGCTGCGGAAGAACTCGATGTACCGTTCTCGGCCGTCACGGTGATACAAGGAGATACCGCGCTGACGCCCGATCAGGGAGTGACTTCGGGCAGCTTCTCAATTCAAAACGGGGGCTCGCAGATCAGGCAGGCCGCCGCGACGGCGCGCCAAGCACTGCTGAGTATGGCGGCCAAGAAACTCAAGGTTGAACCCAGCGACCTCTCGGTTTCCGACGGAAAAATCACGTCGAAAGCGACCCATCGATCGGTCAGCTACAGCGCTCTCATCGGCGGCCGGAACTTCTCTTTGAAGGTCGACAAGTCAGCGGCAGTCAAAGACCCTGGCCACTTCAAAATAGTCGGCCGATCCATTCCGCGCGTGGACATTCCCGGCAAGGTCACGGGACAATTCACCTATATGCAGGACTTTCGGCTTCCGGGCATGCTGCATGGTCGCGTGGTTCGCCCCTCAGGCATAGGCGCCACATTTCCTGTGGAATCCTGATTACGTGATTTTTGCCCACTCGGTGTGAGTGCTCCAACCGGGAGTGCCGGCAACCGGTTGCAATCGTAATTATCGGCGAGCCCACCGACACTGTCTGGAAATGGTCGGCCTCAACACTGACTCTCACCGAGATACAGATGAGTGAGACAACCAATGACTAATTTGTTACGACGCGAAATCCTACTGGGCGCTGCTGCTTCTGCTGCTGCCCTCGGCGTGTCGGCTGCGGCGTCAGCGGCCTCGTTTGGCAACCCGGATTCTCCACCAGAGGGGAGGATCAACGGAAGGAGCCGCACGAGCCTAGATGACCCGGGCTCGCAAAATCCGGCGCTTGCGAACCAGTTCCCATCGTTCCAGGACCCTCCGGCCACCGACGTCAACGGAATGCCGTTGTTCTGGGCATCTTTCAACAATGCGCACAAACGCTACCAGAACGGCGGTTGGGCGCGCGAAGTCACACAAGCCGATTTCGCGATCTCGAAAGATATCTCCGGCGTCAATATGCGTCTGGCGGCGAACGGTATCCGAGAAATGCACTGGCACCAGCAGTCCGAGTGGGCCATCGTGACGGACGGCGTGTGCCGGGTCACGATCCTCGACGAACAAGGTCGGCCGCAGGTCGCCGATGTGAAGACGGGCGATCTGTGGTTCTTCCCACCAGGTCTACCGCATTCATTGCAGGGTCTGGGTCCGACCGGCAGCGAGTTCGTGCTCGCCTTTGATAACGGCATGGCCTCGGAATTCAATACGCTGCTGCTGACCGACTTCATGGCGCACACACCGCCGGAAGTGCTCGCCAAGAACTTCGGCGTACCGGCTGAGGCCTTCAAGAACATTCCGCTCGATAATCTGTGGATTTTTCAGGGTCAGAATCCGGGACCGCTGGCCGATGCTCAGAAGTCGGCACAGTCAGGTTTAGCTCTACCACCCCATCCGTACGTATGGGCGTTTAGCGAGCAGGCACCGGACCGGCAGAACAAAAGCGGGTCCATCAAGATCGTCGACAGCCGCAATTTCAATGTATCAACGACAACCGCTGCCGCCCTGGTCACGGTCAAGCCGGGCGGCGTGCGCGAGCTGCACTGGCATCCGAACGCCGATGAATGGCAGTACT
>WNFQ01003592.1_pt1 | contig 16686 bp, 13 predicted proteins | sample 5400171 | NCBI WGS metagenome assembly WNFQ01 (sample SAMN13153356, study PRJNA577476) | soil metagenome | isolation source: 20 cm soil under Madrone tree | place: USA:California | collected 2016-06-14 | reverse complement strand
TCGGCAAGATCGGCGACCAACTCCATCTGGGAGTCCGTGATGTCGCCGGGGGCGACATCCGGCTTCTTGAGCGATAGGTAGACGGCACGGTAACCCGGCACTTTATGCGCCGTGGTGGTGTATCGGTACCAGGCGCGGAATGCCGTGCTATTGCCCGCTGTGGGCTCCGTGTCCGGCAGGCTGCGGTAGGCCGGCGGATTGAAGAAGCCGCGCAGGCGTGCGATCTCCGCGTCGTCGACGCGAAGGCCTGACTCGCGCGTCAGCAGCCACTCGGCCTCCACTCGCCGCCTGAATTCTTCCATCCCCAAGGACTTCACCAGAATCTTGATGCGTGCCTTGTGGATGTTGTCTCGCCGCCCTTCCAAGTTGTAGACGCGCAGGATGGCTTCGAGATAGGACAGCAGGTGCTCGCGCGGCAGGAATTCGCGCACCACCTGTCCGATGATGGGCGTGCGCCCAAGGCCGCCACCGGCCAGTATTTCGAAGCCCAGACCGCCGTCGGGTCCGCGCACGATGTGCACGCCGACGTCGTGAACCTGCGAAGCCGCGCGATCCTGCGCCGCCCCCGTGACCGCAATCTTGAACTTGCGGGGCAGGTACGTGAATTCCGGGTGGAAAGTCGACCATTGGCGGATGAGTTCGCACCACGCGCGTGGATCTTCCAGCTCGTCGGGCGTTACGCCCGCCAGGTGGTCCGAAGTCGTGTTGCGTATGCAGTTCCCGCTGGTCTGGATCGCGTGCATCTCGACGTCTGCAAGCTCGGCCAGGATATCCGGAACCTGCTCGAGCTTGGGCCAGTTGTACTGGATATTCTGACGCGTGGTGAAATGCCCGTAGCCGCGATCGTAGCGGCGCGCGATGCTTCCCAAGGCGCGCAGTTGAGTCGACGACAGCAGGCCGTAGGGGATCGCCACGCGCAGCATCGGAGCGTGGCGCTGGATATACAGGCCATTGCGCAGGCGCAGATGGCGGAATTCGTCGTCGGTGAGTTCGCCGGCCAGGAAGCGGCGCGTCTGATCGCGAAACTGTGCGACGCGTTCCCCTACCAGCGTTTTGTCGACTGCATCATATCGATACATACACCATCACGATACGTCCGGTACCCCCCAGGCCGCCAATGACAGGATAGCATGAGCTTATGACTGGTGGTCCTGTGCGAAACCGTGATTCGCTCGGCAGAGGTAATTTACGGTTGGGTGCAGCATTCACGGAGTCAGTTGAGGGGCCCGCATTGGCAACAGATCTCACGGAAGTCATGGTCGCGCCGGACACTTATCATGCCTCGCCGGAACCCATGCTCATGATTGCCGATCTGCAAGGAGCCCTCGCGCTCTGCTTGCATGACGAGGGCCGACGTGTCGGCGGCCTGTTGCATCTGCGTTTCATGGGCGGCACCGGCCGTCCCAGCGATGTGACCGACAATACCTTGAGTTCGGTATTGGTCATCCTCGACCGTTTCAAGCGTGCCGTGCTCGGCAACGCCACGCGCGCCGACGAAGTCCAGGCGAGAATCCTCGCGCACGCGCTGCCGCCGACCGACGCGGGCGAGCCCAGTGCCTCCCTGGTCGATCTGATCAAGGCTGATCTCGCGGACGTCAAGATTGCCTGCGGCACCCAGACCACGCGCAGGACCGAAACGCTGCGGGTGTGCTTTCAGCCTTTCGAAGGCCGGGTGTGGGTTTGCGGACCGAAGGATTCGCGGGCAGTCCCGCGAGCACGCCGCTCCGTCGGTTGATTCCAAGCGCTATACCCGTCCGAACGAGCTTCATTTAAGATCGTGGGATGCGGCTCGTCGTGGTTGTGACGGTGATGTGTCTCTCAGCGTGTGCGAGCGAAAAGCTCCAGCAGACGCCGCCCGCCGGCGTGGATTTCAGCGGACGCTGGAAGCTCAACGAAGCGGACAGCGACGATCCGCAGCGACTGATCCAAGCCCAGATCAACGGCCCCGCCAAGAGCCAGAGCACCTCGGGCGGCGGAGGTGGTCCGGGGGGCGGCCGGGGGCGCCAAGGCGGTGGACGAGGCGGCCCGGGCGACATGGTTACCGGTGGTCCGGGCGCCCCCATGATGCCGCCGGTCAGCATGATGAGCGAAGGATTGCGCTGGCCCGGCAAGCAACTCGACATCAAGCAGGTTGCGGGCGTCGTGGCGTTTACCTCGGGCGGTATCAACCGCGTTTGTCAGCCCATGGAGGGGGGCAAGGCTCATCGACATCACCCTGACTCGGCCGGCCGCGATGGCGGCTCCTCGGGCCGAGACGCACGGTCTCAGGGGCGGGACCCGCCGCCCCCACATTGTGGCTGGGCTGAAAAGACCCTCATCGTGCAGGGAGGCGACCCCGACGATGACCGTCCGCCGTTCGACGAACAGTACAGCCTGTCCGAAGACGGCCAGCGCCTGATCGAGATCGTGGGTTTCAGGGGAGGCCGGTCGAACGGATTCACGATGTCACGCGTATGGGACCGATCCGGCCAAGGGTGTTACTACGCTGACGACCCCCTCAAGTGCGGAAAGGAGCAAAATGACCACTAAGTGGGCGCTACGAGCATGAGCTGGTAGCTGTAGCCCCTAACAGCGCGATCAAGGCGGAGGTCCGAATCGAGGCTATGGCGTTGTTCGAGCGACGAGCCAGTTGTGTCTCGGTATTCATGTAGTCTACCGGGAGGCCTGTCGTACCGCAGCGTTGGTGTAACCGTGCTTGGCTTGATAGTATGCGGTAAGAGAGGGCTGGTTTGCGTCAGCTACTGCGGCGGAAATGGCAGCTGAGACGCAGGTCTTGACGCGAAATATGCTCCCCACATCCCTGGAGCCAGGGTCAGCGCAGACGCTTTCGGCAGCGCCCTGTAGTCTGCGATAAAGGGTTTTCGCGCCGTCGATACTGGTCAGGTTAAGGTCTGAAAAAAGCACCTTAACGTGGCGCAGGGAAGCATCGGTCGGGTTGGCTGCATGGGCGATCTGGGCACCGGCGGCAAGGACGGATATCAGGATGATCGTGGTGATGCGGTTCATGGCTCTATCCAGGTGTGTTGATTTGGCGGTCATTTCCCGTACCACCCATCGCGGGACGGGAACCGGGCTCACTCTGTGCGTGATCTAGCTTAGTCATGCGCCGCCGCCACTCCATGGCCCGCCGCTGGATCGTTGCTGATCTAGTTCTGATCAGTAGCTGAACCGAGGTGGGCGCACGGAAAATCGGCTTTGATGGCTGGGTACTGGACCCGGATTCCGGCGATCTGGAGCGCGCGGGAATCCGAATTCGGCTTCAAGAGCAACCACTACAGGTTCTCATGGAGCTCATCGACTCCCGTGGGGGCGTCGTAACCCGTGAACAGCTCATTTCGAAGCTGTGGCCGAAGGGAATCGTGGACTTCGACACGGGTCTCAACACCGCGATCAGAAAGCTGCGCGTCGCGCTCGGGGACACTGCGGATACGCTGCGCTACATCGAGACGCTTCCCCGACGGGGTTACAGATTTATCGCAGCTCTTGAGCCAGACCCGGCACGTGAACCCGAACCGGAGGCTCAACCGCACCCTGAATCGGCTGCTTACGTGCGACCTAGCGATGTACAGCCTGCACGGAATATGGAGGACTCGCCCCGTCAGACGGCGGTTCAGCCTCGAACGGGTCACCGCCGCCATATCGCACTCTTGACGGCACTCACGCTGGCGCTTGTTGGAGTTGCTGTCGTCCGGGTCTGGATTTCAAGAGAGCCGCCGAGAGAGTCGGCCGTAACTGTGAGGCCTGGCTTCTCGCCGCCCCCCCATTCGGTGGCTGTGTTGCCGTTTGTCAACATCAGCGGGGACAAAGACCAGGAATATTTCTCCGACGGGTTGTCGGAGGAGCTCATCAACCTGCTGACGAAGGTCCCGGAACTACGGGTACCGGCGCGGACCTCGTCGTTCTACTTCAAAGGCAAGCAAGCGACCCTCAGCGATATAGCCACGGCGCTCGCCGTTGCGCACGTCCTCGAGGGGAGTGTACGCAAGTCCGGCAGCACCCTTCGCATCACCGTGCAGCTGGTTCGCGCCGACAACGGCTACCACGTCTGGTCGGAGACCTACGATCGCAAGTTGGATGACATCTTCAAGGTTCAGGATGAGATCGCAGGGGCCGTTGTAACGGCGCTGAGAGTTCACTTGTTGCCGGTGCAGCAGCCATCGGCTCAGGACGAGCAGCGTACTGCGAATCTTGCAGCGTATAACCTGTACCTGCAGGGCAGGCAGAGCTACAACCAAGGTGACGCCGCCGGCTATCAACATGCTGTAATAGCGTTCCAGGCCGCCTCCGGCGACCTAGCCGCCATCGTAGCAGGCTTTGACAGCGCGCTTGCAGCGGCAGAGAAGTCCGTCGCGCTTGCTCCAGGACTGGCTGCGGGCTACTCCGCACGCGGCTTCCTGCGTTCCGCCTACCGGTTCGACTTTGCCGGGGCGCAGGCGGACCTGGACAAGGCCGTCGCGTTGAGCCCCGGCGACGCCAATATTCTGCTTCGATCTGCCGAGCTGCTCGCCGTGCTAGGCAAGCTGCCCGAGGCTATTGCCAGAGAGGAGCAGGCTCTCGCGCTCGATCCGTTGTCCGCAGAGATTTGCATGCGCCTTGGATTCTTCCTAGTTGCCAATCAGCAGTTGGCGCAGGGTCGCCCATTTTATGAGAAGGCACTTGCGATCGCTCCGAACTCTGATCGTGCGCGTTCCAACCTGGGGACGCTGGAGCTCCTGGACCATCACCCCGAACGGGCACTGACCCTGTTTCGTCAAACAGCACTGCCAACTTTCAGTTTGCCGGGCCAGGCCGAGGCTGAATACTCTCTGGGGCATGTTGATGCGTCGCAGCGCGTTCTGGCACAGTTGATCGCCAAGTATGGAAAAAACGCTCCTTTAGCGATCGCCCGTGTGTATGCCTGGCGCGGCGAGAAGGACCAGGCATTCGAGTGGGCTGAGCGCGCCTATGAGCAGCGAGATACCGGCCTCGCGTGGCTCAAAATTGATGGCGGTTTCCGCACGTGGTGGGAAGATCCGCGCTTCCGGGCTCTGCTGCGCAAGATGAATCTGCCGCAGTAGCGGGCTGACGGCCAACAGAAATCCAGCCCGTGCTCCGAACCGCTGTCAGGATGCGATTTCCGCGGTTCATCTCTCGACATTTCTCCTTGGGTATGGCGACGCCGCAGCGACGGACCGTGGCGGACTCGGTGGTAGCCAGCTCCCTCGGCCACGGCTTGCATCCGGACCCGCTCATGTTTACCGCATTTCGCCCGTTCAGGAGCCCGTTAGCCCGATTTCCGCTAAAATTAACACTGGTGATTCTAAATTCGTGTTTTGGGCGATTTTTTGACAGGGTAAACCCTTGAGATTTCAAGGAATGGGGTCGTCAGCGTAGTAACACCCCCGGCAAATAAAAAAGCCGGGCAATGCCCGGCCTTTAGGTCCCCATGCCTTCTGTGGCGCCTTTATGTTGCGCTCTGGCGGTGATTGGTCTTTTACTTCCCTGGAATCCTATTGCGTTCGAGCAACACTCTAGCCCTGAGCCGGCGCCGAAGCTAGCCCTATTGCAAAGAAGCGTGAAAATTAATGTAGCGCAAAAGCAACATATAACCCTCGTCGCGCGCCGGCCGCTGCAACGGCCAATCGACGATTTCGCGTATCCTTCCCGCGCTAAATGCACGCCTGCTGGAGAATCCCGCTGTGATCAAGGCCTCGAAAATATCGTCTCTGCCCGTCATCGTGCGCACTCGGCGGGCCTATTTTGATTGTAAATTCGGGCAGTTGCACGTGCGTACGGCCTTCCCGACGACGGGCGGCTTCGATGAACAGGTGACATTGTTCTGCCTTCATCCCATCGACGGCTCGAGCCGCACATTCCGCGGAATTTTGCCCGAGCTCGCCGACGTGCGGTCGGTATATGCGCCGGATCTGCCGGGTCACGGTGAATCCGATTCCTCACCCGGGCGCACCATCCCAGAGGCTGCGATCGCGATTTCGGATCTGGCCAACGATTTGAGGCTGCGCCAGATCGACCTGCTGGGAGTTCAACATGGTGCCGAGGTTGCGCTGGAACTCGCCGCCGCTCGACCGGAACTCGTGAGACGACTGGTGCTGGCGGGCGTCCCGTCGGCGGAACGTTTGAGCGCGGTCAAGCAGCAGCGCTTGCTGGTCAATGCCGCAGCCCACGGCGACAATCCGTTCGGCGCCGTGCCGCCGGCGCTGACCGCGCAAATCAACGCGTTCTTGCGCAGCTGACCCCCCAGCATCCCGTTGCGGCTCAACAAGTACATCAGCGAAACCGGCGTCTGCTCGAGGCGCGAGGCGGACAAGTGGATCGAGGCCGGCCGCGTCACCTGCAACGGCAAGGTCGCCGCATTGGGCACCCGCGTCGTCGAAGGCGATGAGATATGCGTCGACGGCGCACCGCTGGGCGCCAGGAAAAGGCAGATCTACCTTGCCCTCAACAAGCCGGTGGGCGTGACCTGCACCACCGAGGCCCACATCGAGGACAACATCATCGATCTCGTCGGATACCCTGAACGCATTTTCCCGATCGGGCGTTTGGACAAGGATTCCGAGGGGTTGATCCTCTTGACGAACAACGGCGATATCGTCAACGAGATCCTCCGTTCCGAGAACAATCATGAAAAGGAGTACATCGTGACGGTGGACCGCCCCATCACCGATCTTTCACTCGAGATGATGGCGAGCGGCGTGAAAATCATGGGCGTGCTCACCAAGCCGGCCCAGGTCAGCCGCATCGATCGCGAATCGTTCCGCATGATTCTCACCCAAGGGCTGAATCGTCAGATCCGCCGCATGTGCTCCGCGCTGGGATACAAGGCACAGCGGCTGCAGCGCGTGAGAATCATGAACGTCCACCTGGGAACCTTGGCCCCGGGGAAGTGGCGCCATCTCACCGATCGCGAGCTTGCCGGGCTGTTGCCCTAGTTCGCCCGCAGCACCGCCGCCGCGAGACCTTCCGACCATTGCCTTCCGCTCGTGACGCGCCAGTCGGGATCCTGGGCCTTCGCGGCCAGCCAGCGAAAGAAATCGTGGTGCTGATTGCTCCAGTAGGCGTAGCTGAAGAGTATGCCGCCGGTGCTCGATTCGACCGTGAAGTGTCTGCGGAATCCGAAGCTCCCCAAGCCGCGCGAACATCTGATCCGAGGCGAATTCTCGGACAGTGCGTACTGATTCGGGCCGACCTGCAGGCGCAAGCGTCCCGCCTGGCCATACACGCAGATATTCGGTTGCGAGCCGCGGATCAACGCAATGCCATGCACCAGCGGCGGCGGCATCTCGCAGGCGGTCCAGGTCCCGCCGCTCGCATGCCAGTGCAGCACCATGCTCTGGCGGCGGAAATCGAGCACCGGAATAGTATTGGAATCGTTGTGGGCCATGCCCGCAGCATGCCGCATTCACGGCCCGTTGAAAATCCTCGCCGCCAAGGTCAAGGCGTCGATCCGTGACTGGGTGTGTCGGCGAACGCGTTTTGCACGACGCCGGCGGTGAGAAATTGCGGAAGTATGACCGGCTCGGTTGACCCGGGTTTCGAGTTGTACACCACGTAGAGCGGCACGCCGGCGCGTCCGAAGGAGGCCAAGGCTCGGGTGATGGCCGGATCTCGACTCGTCCAATCGCCCTTCATCAGTGTTACGCCCTTGTTGCGGAACACCTCTCGCACCGCGGAGTCGGTAAAGGCATTGCGCTCATTGACCAAGCAGGTCAGGCACCAACTGGCAGTGAAGTTCACCAAGATCGGGCGTCCCGCGGCATTGAGCTTCGCCACTCGTGCCGCGTCGTAGGGCTGCCATTCGTCGGCGGCCTGCGCGCCATGAGCAGAAGCACCGGACGCAGCCGCGGCGACGCCGGCGAAGCGCACCGGCAGAAGAATGGCGAGCAGCACCGCGAGAGTCGCCGCAACGAGCGCGGCCACACGCCCGCCGACGGCGCTCGACTTGGACTTCTGGTAGGCCCACGCCGCGAACGCGATGAGGATGGCGCCGGCCAGCGCGGCGCCCAAGCCGAAAGATGACGTCTGCCCCGCCAGCACCCACAACAACCACGCCGCCGATGCATAGATCGGGAATGCGAAAACCTGCTTCAACGTGTCCATCCATGCGCCCGGTTTCGGCAGGGCGCGGCGTGTCCAGGGCGCGAAGGACAACAGCAAGTAGGGCAGCGCGAGCCCAAGCCCCAAGGCCGCAAAAATGCACAGCGCGTACACCGGCGGCTGGGTGAGCGCGGCGCCGACCGCGAAGGCCATGTACGGCGCGGTACACGGAGTCGCCACCAGAGTGGTCAGCACGCCCGTGAAAAATGAGGCGCGATGGCTGTCCCCCTGGGTGAGGCCGTCGCCGACGCCGGCGAGTCCGCCGCCGACTTCGAAAACGCCCGACAGGTTCAAGCCCACCGCCAGCAGCAAGTACACCAGGAAGGTGACGAACAGCGGCGACTGCAGCTGGAAGCCCCAGCCGATCTGCTCCCCACCCGCTCGAAGGATCAGCAGCACGACCGCGAGGCAGAGCATGGAGCTGATGACGCCCGCGGCGAACACCAGCCCCTTGGTGCGCACTGCGGCGGGATGCTCTTTCGCCTGTTCGACCAGCCCGATGGCTTTGATCGAGAGCACCGGGAACACGCAGGGCATCAAATTCAGGATCAGACCGCCCAGGATGGCGAACAGAAGAAGCACGGGCAGCGACGCGGAGGACTTCTCGGCGGCCGGTGCCGGTGCGGTTCCCAGCCCTGCCGCCGGCACCGGCGCGAACCGCGGACCGCCCTTGGCCTCGCCGCCGGTACCCGAGAGTTCGGCAGAGATCTCCATGGGCACGCTCACCGTCTCATTGCCGCTCTGCTCGGTCGCGAGCAGCACGCCGCGCACCACGCCCGCCTTGGGCGGCTGATAACCCACCTTCATCGTGAGTTCGACGCCATCCTGATTGCGCGTGAGTATCTGCGGCGCCGCGTATTCGATGCCGCCCTCGTCATAGGGAAAGAAAGCCAACGACTTGATCTGCGGCAGCGTGGCACCCCACTCCTTGCCGAGCGCGATCACCAATTGACCGCCCCGGATACTGGCGGTCGTCGCCGCCCATTGCGCGCTGGGCAGATCGCTCCGCGCCGCCGTGAAGAGCGCCGCGTCCGCCGGATCGACGGCGCCGGACGATGTGCTCACCGGAAGCTTCAATTGCAGATCGGCATCCTCGGGAATGCACACATCGGAACAGACCAGCCAGCTCGCCTTGGCCGACAGCGCGATCGGTGCGCCTGTCTTCAAGTCGTCGGGCGCGGTGATGTTGACCAGATGCACGGCGTGCCTGGCATAGCCGTAATTCACCAGGGGTGGAATCTCGAAACGATGCGGCGTGGCCCAGGCGATGTCCCCCGCCGTGAATCCCGGCGGAAGCTGCCACTTGAGCGTCGTGGCCTGACCGGAGTCGCCGGGATTGCGCCAGTAGGTATGCCAGCCGTCGCGAATGGTGAATTCCAGGGCAACCCAGAACGACTGCCCCGGAGCGATCGCGCTCACCTCACTCACCAAATGTGCCTTCACATTGTCGGTGGCAACCACGTTCCCCGACAGCGAGAAGGCGGCCGGCGAGGCCAGCAACAGGCCCAACAGCCAAAGTTTCACGGTGCGCATGGGTCCATGTTACTCAATAAAGCGAGGCAAAACGCCTCGAGGCTCCGAGGGCTGTGGAGCGTCTCACAGTATGAGTCAACCATACCGCTCGGCGGACGCTTGAGCTAATGTAGACGCCCCTCAACGATACCGACCCATGCAAGAAAACTACGTAGATCGCATCCTCAAGGCCAAGGTGTACGACGTCGCCGTCGAGACTGCGCTGGAAGCCGCACCGCGGCTGTCGCGCCGTCTCGACAATCGCGTTCTGTTCAAACGTGAAGACCTTCAGCCGGTCTTTTCGTTCAAGATTCGCGGTGCCTACAACAAAATCGCCCAGTTGTCGTCGATCAGCGCGCAGCGCGGGGTGATCTGCGCTTCGGCCGGCAACCACGCACAGGGGGTTGCGCTGGGAGCCCGCACTCGGGGTATTCCGGCCGTCATCGTCATGCCGCTGACCACGCCGGAAATCAAGGTGCAGGCGGTCATCGACCTTGGCGCTGAAATCGTGTTGCACGGCGATGACTATGATCAGGCTTATGAGCACGCGATCGAGCTCGGCCGGGAGCGAGGGCTGGTGTTCGTGCACCCCTTCGACGACCCGGATGTGATCGCCGGGCAGGGCACCATCGCCATGGAGATCCTGCGTCAGCACCATGGCGATGACATCGACGCGATTTTCGTTCCCGTGGGTGGCGGCGGCCTGATAGCCGGAATCGCCGCCTATGCGAAATCACTGTATCCACGCATCAAAATCATCGGCGTGGAACCGGAAGATGCGGCCGGAATGTACGAATCGCTGCGTGCCGGGAAGCGCGTCACCCTCGATCGAGTGGGGATGTTCGCCGACGGAGTTGCGGTGCGGCGGGTGGGTGAGGAGACCTTTCGCGTCGCCCGCCAATACGTGGATGAGATCATTCTGGTGACCACGGACCAGATCTGTGCCGCCATCCAAGATATTTTCCAGGATACGCGCTCCATCGCCGAGGCCGCGGGCGCTCTGGCGGTGGCGGGGATCAAGAAATACGTCGCGCGCGAGAATTGCACGGCGCGCACGCTCATCGCGATCAACGGCGGCGCCAACATGAACTTCGACCGGCTGCGGTATATAGCCGAGCGCGCGGACTTGGGCGCGCAGCGCGAGGCGCTGTTCGCGGTGGAGATTCCGGAGGTGCCAGGTTCGTTCCTGCGGTTCTGCGAATTGCTGGGCCGGCACAGCGTCACGGAGTTCAGCTACCGTTTCGGAGACACCAAGGCAGCCCAGGTATTCGTGAGCCTCGGCCTCACGCAAGGCAGGGCTGAGCGCGACGCCCTGCTTCGCAGCATCGCGGGCGCAGGCTTTGACGCGCGCGACATGACCGACAACGAGATGGCCAAATTGCACGTGCGCTACATGGTGGGCGGGCAGGCTCGCGGCCTCACCGACGAGCGCCTGTATCGATTTGAATTCCCGGAGCGTCCCGGCGCGCTGCTCAAATTTCTGCAGGCCATCGGCACCACGTGGAACATCAGCCTGTTCCATTACCGCAATCACGGCTCGGACTACGGGCGGGTTCTCGCCGGCATCCAGGTGCCCCAGGAAACACGGACCGACTTTTTACTGCACCTCAACGAACTGCATTACGCCTATACCGAAGAGACGGACAATCCGGCTTATAAGATATTTCTCGGCGGGTGAGCGAAAAAACCAGGAGTGGCGCGGATTGGACCAGGTGACGGCGCACGTTTCCGCGGAAACCGGGGCGTCGATGGCCGACGAGCATCCGGGTTTGAGCGAACTCGGTCTTTGAGCTTTTGGCGGCATCGGGATGAGCCATGCTGCATCGCAACTCCGCCTGCACCCTGCGATGGGCACGCTTTTTTCCCGACTGCGCTGGCGCACGCAGCCCTGCGAGCAACAGTAGTAGGATGAGGCCATGGAACGACACGGCCACGCTGGGCACGACCACGCTGGGCATGACCGCGCTGGGCATGACCGCGACGGCGACCGTGACCGTGACCATGGTCACCCGCACGGTGGTGCGCACGCCCATGGGTCCGGCATCGCGACCGAGGGCATCAACGGCCGAATGGCCATCGCGGTGGCCCTGAATTTGATTTTCGTGGTCATCGAGGCCGGCTTTGGATTCGTGTCCAACTCGGTGGCGTTGATCGCCGATGCCGGACATAACCTGAGCGACGTGCTGGGGCTGGTGTCCGCGTGGACCGCCATGTATCTGGGGCGCCGCCCGCCAGGCGCCAGGTTTACCTACGGACTGGGGCGCTCTTCCGTGCTGGCGGCGCTGGCGAATGCCGTGCTGCTGCTGTTGGCGTGCGGGGCCATCGCCTGGGAGGCGGTGGGCCGTCTCGCGTCGCCTCCCGCGGTGGTCGCGGGGACCGTGATGGGTGTCGCGGCGAGCGGCATCGTGATCAACGGCTTGAGCGCCTGGTTGCTGCACGCCGGGAGCCACGGCGACCTCAACAGGCGCAGTGCCTTCATCCATATGCTGGGTGATGCCGCCGTATCGGTCGGCGTGCTACTGTCGGGTACGCTCATCATGTTCACCGGCTGGAGCCGCATAGACCCGATCGTCAGTCTGTTGGTCGTCGTTGCGATTTTAGTGAGTACGTGGGGGCTGTTGCGAGATTCGCTGCACTTATCGCTCGACGGCGTGCCGGCGAGCGTCAATTCGTCGGCGGTGATGTCATACCTTGCCGATCAGCGGGGAGTCACCGACGTGCACGATTTGCACATCTGGGCGCTCAGCACCACCACCGTCGCCCTGACCGCACATCTGGTGGTGCCCGATCGTGGCGCGGAAGAGGCGCTGCTGGACTCCATCACGCCGGACCTCAAGCGGCGCTTCCATATTCATCATGCCACTCTGCAAATCGAGCGCGGCCGCTGCGAACACGGGTGTGAAGCCGAAGCCTGAGCTGCTGCTTGATCGAACTGCGCGGCGAACCTTGCCCTTCAGGGGCCAAGGATGGCGCGCTCGCGGCAGGCGTCCCTTGACCTATTACGGTGTCTGTTGCTGCGTCAACTGCGCAGCAGCGCGTTCGAATACAGGCGTCAATAATTTATAGAACAGCAGCACAGCCATGGGCGCGACCAGGATCCAGGCGAATCCCGCGTACAGAATCAAGTCCCAGAGCGCGGCAATGGCGTGTCCCGCGCCTCGCGTCGCGAGTTCGAGTCCTTTCCCGATCGATACGGGCTCGGGAGGGACCCGCAAGATCCATTCGCCCAGACGGACGAAGGGAATGATCAGCAATAGTTGCGTGGGCGCCATGAGCGCCTGCGCGATTTGAATCGCCGGTAGATTCAAACGAAATGCCAGGGCGATCACGGTACAGAGAATGGTGGAAATACCAAGGATGGGAATGTTGCCGACCACCACTCCGATTGCCACGCAGAGCGCAAGCCGATCCGGCGAAATACCCTGCCTCAATAAGGCCAGGAGAGGTTCGAGAATTCTACGGTACAGCCAATTCTTCACGGGGATGGTCAACGATACGGGTATTCGGCGACGATTGCCCGTCGAATTCAAGGGTGGGCATGGCGCAGACCCGGTCGAGCCGTTACAGTCGATGCCAGGGAGAAAGCAGCATGTCCAATGAAAGCGCGATTCGCCGCGAGGTCGGCGCCATCGCTTTGATGTTCACCGGCTTGGGCTCGATCATTGGGTCGGGCTGGCTGTTCGGTGCCTGGCGCGCCGCCCAGCTGGCCGGCCCCGGCGCAATCTACTCCTGGATCATCGGGGCGGTGATCATCCTCTTCGTCGCGTTCACCTATGCGGAGCTCGGCGCCATGTTTCCGGAGTCCGGGGGAGCTGTGCGCTACGGGCACTATTCGCATGGCTCGCTGGTCGGGTTCGTCGCCGGCTGGGCCGCCTGGATAGCCATCGTTTCGGTGATTCCGGTGGAGGCCGAGGCGTCGGTGCAGTACATGAGCTCCTGGCCCTGGGCGTGGGCGCAGCATCTGTACGCGCACGCCGCCAACGGCCAGGGCGAGCTGTCGACGGCCGGTCTTTCCATTTCCGCCGTGCTGGTGGTGATCTATTTTCTGCTCAATTTCTGGAGCGTGAAGGTTTTTGCCGATACCAACAGCGCCATTACCTTCTTCAAGCTGATCGTGCCCGCAGCCACCGCGGCGGCGCTGATGTTCAGAGGCTTCCATTGGCAGAACTTCCAGGTGGGCATTCACGGCGGCCAGCATGTCGGAAGCGTCGCCGCCATTCTGACCGCGGTCGCCACCAGCGGCATCGTATTCAGCTACAACGGGTTTCAAAGTCCGGTGAACCTGGCCGGCGAGGCGCGCAACCCGGGCCGCAGCGTGCCCTTTGCCATCTTCGGGTCGATCGCGCTGAGCACAGTGGTGTATCTCTTGCTGCAGGTGGCCTTCATCGGCGCCGCCGCGCCGGACCATCTGCAGGAGGGTTGGGCCGGGCTGGAATACAGCTCGCCGTTCGCGCAGCTGGCGCTGGCGCTCAACCTCAACTGGCTTGCGATCCTGCTTTACGCGGATGCTTTCGTCAGCCCCAGCGGTACCGGCACGACCTACACGGCGACCACCGCCCGCATGATCTACGCGATGGAGCGCAGCGACACGGTGCCGCAAATTTTCGGCCGCGTGCATCCGCGCTTCGGGATCCCGCGGCCGGCGATGTGGTTCAACCTGCTGGTGTCCTTCATCTTTCTGTTCTTCTTTCGTGGTTGGGGGAAGCTCGCGGCCGTGATCTCGGTGGCCACCATCATCACCTACCTCGTGGGGCCGATCAGCGTCATGGTGCTCAGGCGCACGGCGCCCAACCTGCACCGGCCGCTGCGGGTGCCGGGTTTGCCGGTGCTCGCGCCGATGGCTTTCATACTCGCCACGCTGATGCTGTTCTGGGCACGCTGGCCGCATACCGGCGAGATCATGCTGCTGCTGATTCTGCCGCTGCCCGTCTATTTGTACTACCAGGCCAAGTCGGATTGGCGCCATTTCGGCCTACATTTGCGCGGGTCCTGGTGGTTGCTTGTGTTCCTGATCGTGATCACCGTGCTGTCCTGGGCCGGCAGCAAGGAGTTCGAAGGCCACGACTACATCGGCTACGGCTGGGATCAACTCTGCGTCGCTCTGGCCGCACTGGTGTTCTATTTTTGGGGGCTGCGCAGCGGTTGGCGTACGCCGGCGGTCGACGTGGCGGAAGGCGGAGCGACAATATCCGAGACGGTTACGACACCCGGGACGGTTACGTAAAACCGCATCAGCGTGGTTTCTCTTGAAGCGAGTTTCGATCGCCGGCGCGCGAACTTACCCTGCGCGGCGGAACGTCAGATTCAGACGCTGTGAGCCCAAGAGGTCGTGATGACCGTCTTTGAGTGCGAGCACGCCGTGGTGATGCAGGCGCGCGGGCCCGCCCCAGACGACGACGTCGCCGTGTTGCAGCGGTACTCGCCGCTGCTTGTCCTTCCGCGAGTCGCCGCCGAACAGGAACATCGCGGGCAGACCGAGGGAGACCGACACGATGGGCGCGCTGAAATCGCGTTCGTCCTTGTCCTGATGAAGCGTGAGGCGCGCGCCGGGGTCGTAGCGATTCACCAGGCAGGCATCGGGGGTGAACTCCGCGAACCCGCCCGCCTGAGCGGCCGCACGGGCGAGCTCGAGAAATACCGGCGGCATCGGCGGCCAAGGCCGGCCGCTCGAGGGATCGCACGCGTCGTAGCGGTAGCCACGGCGGTCGCTGACCCAACCCAAGCTGCCGCAATTGGTCATGGCCACCGACATGCGAAATCCACCCGGTGTGACCAGATGACGAAAGGGTGCGGCGGTTTTGATGTGTTCGATGGCGGACATCAGTGCCGCCACGCGGTCGAGCGCCGCGGTCGAGCGCGAATCCCCGCAGCAGCCAGGCACCCGGTGCGAGCCGTTCGTACCGCCTGTCGGGCGAACCGCCGTCGAACAGATTGCGCGTATGCCCTTGCATGCGCGCTCATCTTAACTCAACTATTCAGGACACTAGTGTCCTGAATCGGAAGTTCGCATATGAATTCTCTGAAGCAGATTTCCCGAATTTTCTGCAATCAAAGCAGTCCTCGGTTTGTCGGAAATATTCAATGAATTACCAATTCAGGACACCAGCGGCGAGGCGTGATCAACGACACTAGCGGGCCGGCGGCCTTGCCTTGGCGCGGCGCGTGGGCTCGGCGCTGTAGGGGTCCTCCGGCCAGTAGTGTTTCGGATACCGACCCTTCAGGTCTTTCTTCACCTCATGGTATCCACGATTCCAAAAACTCACGAGATCCCGGGTAATTTGCACCGGACGTCTCGCCGGCGACAATAATTTCAGCAGCAGCGGCAACCGGCCCCCGGCGACGCTCGGGGTTTCGCTCAATCCGAACATTTCCTGCAGGCGCACCGACAACGTCGGGATCTCGCCGTCCAGGTAATCGATCGGCACGGCTGAACCGCTGGGCACCGTGAAATGCGTCGGCGCCTCACGCTCCACGATCGTGCTTTGCGCGTAGGTCAAGCGGGACCGCAGAACACTCCTCAAGTCCATCCGCGCAAAATGTTCGCGGCGCGAAAAGCCGGCAATCCAGGGCGGCGCCCATTCCTCCAAGGTCGCGGTGAGCGCCGCATCGCTCAAATCAGGCCAAGGTTCCGGCGACGCGACGGTGTATTGCCGCATCAGCATGACGCGTGCCTGCCACTGCCGCAGCTCCGGAGTCCATGGCAGGCCGGCCACCCCCAACTGCCGGAGGCCCGCAAGCGCGGCGTTCTGCAGGCCTTGCGGATCGGGATCGCGAATCTCGGTCGACTCCAGCAGCAGGGCGCCCAGCCGGCGCTCGCGGCGCGCACGAATTGCCTGCTCGCGATCGTCCCAAACTATCGCGGCATGTTCGAGCATGTGCGCCGAAAAAAACTTTTCGAGGTCCGCGCGCCGCAGGGGAGCGGCGAGAAAAATCCGCGCCTCTCGTTCCGCGCCGTCCAGTTCCGCCGCCACGATGAACTCGGCCTTGGCGAGCGCCTGCGGTTCCCCAAAGCGTGCGCCTCGGCCGTTCGCGAGAAGGTACCGTCCGCCGTCGCCGCGCGCACGGCCGATACGATCGGGG
>WNFQ01001471.1_pt1 | contig 16691 bp, 13 predicted proteins | sample 5400171 | NCBI WGS metagenome assembly WNFQ01 (sample SAMN13153356, study PRJNA577476) | soil metagenome | isolation source: 20 cm soil under Madrone tree | place: USA:California | collected 2016-06-14 | reverse complement strand
TCTCTCGCACTACCTCGGGTTCGCGCTGGTTGGCTGCCTTGGCTTGCTTCTGCAAAACCGCAGGTCAATGAAAACTCTCCTTCCGGCGTCGATTGCCGGCTCGTTGATCTTCTACATCGTCACCAACTCAGTCTCGTGGCTTTTCGATCCGGGCTACGTCAAGAGTTTCGCCGGTCTGATTCAAGCGTTGACGATTGGTCTCCCGCAATTTAGCGCGACGCCGTCCTGGATGTTTTTCCGTAATTCGCTCCTGAGCGATCTCTTTTTCACCCTCCTTTTTGTAGCTTGCATGAACTTCGGGCGTCGAGCCGAACGTTCGCGCGCAGGAGCCGTGGTGCCGCGCACCACGTAAACCGGCATGCAGCGGCCGGAGCAACGCGACGAGGTCGAAATGCTCTCGCTGATGCTGTTGATCCGGCGTTTTGAGGAACGCGCCAGTCAGCAGTATCAAGCGCAGAAGATCGGGGGTTTTTGCCACCTTTACATCGGCCAGGAAGCAGTTGTGACTGGCGCGGTCGCGGCCGTGCGCGACGATGACTACGTCATCACCGCCTACCGCGATCACGCCCACGCCCTCGCCCGCGGCACCAGCCCAAACGCGTGCATGGCGGAACTGTTTGGAAAGGAAACCGGCTGCTCGCGCGGCTTGGGTGGCTCGATGCATTTTTTCGACAAGCAACACCACATGTACGGTGGCCACGCGATTGTCGCCGCTCACGTTCCGCTGGCGGTTGGGTTAGCTTTTGCCATCAAATACCGGGCCGAAGATCGCGTCACGCTTTGCTTTTTTGGCGACGGCGCAATCAATCAAGGCGCGTTCCACGAAGCGTTGAATCTGGCAGCGTTATATAAATTGCCGATCGTTTTTATTTGCGAAAACAATCTTTTCGCCATGGGCACTTCGGTGAAGAGATCAACATCACTCAAGCAAATTGTCGATCGCGCAGAAGGCTACGACATCCCAGGAGAAATTGTCGATGGAATGAACTTTCGCGAGGTGCGCGACGAAGTTGCCGAGATCGTCGATTCGATACGGAAAGAGCCGCATCCGGCGTTTCTGGAAGTGCGCACATATCGCTACCGCGGCCACTCGATGTCGGACCCGGCAAGTTACCGAACCAAACAGGAGCTGGAGAAATATCGGCTCGACGATCCGATCACGCGTTTGCGTGCGCAGCTCACGCGCGAGGGCAAATTGACCAACGAACAATTCGACCGGCTCGATAAGCAGGCGAAGGAGACCGTTATGGCCGCCGTGAAGTTCGCTGAGGAGAGTCCTCAGCCGCCGCTCGATAAACTTTACGATTACACTTACGCCGACGAAGCGATGGAGTCGGGCCGCCCTCGGCCCGCGGAAACAGCGCCGGAACGGCGCGAGGGCGCGCCGTCTCCAAATGCGGATGAAGCATGAGAGAAATCACATATCGCCAGGCACTGAACGAAGCTCTCGCTGAAGAACTCGAGCGCGATCCGAATGTTTTCCTCATGGGAGAAGAGGTCGCGGAATACCAGGGCGCTTACAAAGTCAGCCAAGGATTGCTTGAGCGGTTTGGCCCTCGGCGAATCATCGATACTCCGATCAGCGAGAACGGATTCGCGGGATTGGGAGTCGGCGCAGCCATGGTCGGCCTGCGGCCGATCATTGAATTCATGACCTTCAGCTTTTCGCTGGTGGCCTTCGATCAAGTCGTGAATAACGCGCCAAACATGTACACGATGTCGGGCGGACAATTTAATATACCAATCACGTTTCGAGGACCGAACGGACCGGCGCATCAGCTCGGCGCCACGCATTCGCACGCGACGGAAAATTTTTACGCCAGCGTGCCAGGCCTGAAAGTTTGCGCGCCTGCGACACCACGCGACGCAAAAGGGCTGCTCAAGACCGCCGTCCGCGACGACAATCCGGTCTTGGTTCTGGAAGCGGAATTGCTTTACAGCTCCAAGGGAATGGTCGAGCCGCCCGACGAAGAGCTGCTCATCCCACTCGGCAAAGCAGACGTGAAACGCGAAGGCAGCGATGTCTCGATCATTTGTTATTCGCAAACTGTCCCGCTGGCGCTCAAAGTTGCGGACCAACTGGAGGAGGAAGACATCTCTGCAGAAATTCTCGATCTGCGTTCAATCAAGCCGCTCGATGAGAATTCGATTTTCAATTCGGTAAGAAAAACGCATCGCGTAGTGATTGTTGAACAAGATCATCCCTTCTGCGGCGTGGGTGCGGAAGTTTGCTATCGGATCCAGAAAAACATTTTTGATGAGCTCGACGCACCGGTCATTCGCGTATCACAGGAAGATGTGCCGATGCCCTACAACGAGCGACTTGAACATGCCGTGCTACCGAACGCGGACAAACTCTTAGCAGCTGTGAAAAACGTCTGCTACGCGTGACCGACGTTAAAAGAGTTACAAATGTTAAAAGGTTAAAAAGGGGGACTATTGTAACATTGTAACACTTTTAACTTTTCGCCATGCCTGAAATCCAGATGCCTAAACTGAGCGACACGATGACCGAGGGCACTTTGGTCGCGTGGAAGAAAAAGAAGGGCGATCGAGTTTCGGCGGGTGAAGTGCTTGCCGAAATTGAGACCGACAAGGCGACAATGGAGTGGGAATCGCCTGAAGACGGAACGCTCACCGAAATTTATGTTGAAGAAGGCGGAAAGGTAAACGTCGGCGACAAGATTGCGTTCATCGGTGGCGAGGGCGAGGAAGCGCCCAAGCAAGAAGCTCCGGCACAAAAAGAAGAAAAACAGCCAAAACCCGCAGAACAAAAAGAAAAACAGCCCGAAGCTGAGACCGAGAAGCCTGCTCCGGCAGAAGCAAAACAAAAAGAAAGCGCTCCGCCGCAGCAAGAGAAAACTGCAGAGCCAAGTGTGTCGTCTGCGCGCAAAGACGGAAAATCCGAAGAAGCGCGCGTGAAAGCGTCGCCCGTAGCGCGCCGCATCGCGGCCGAACTCGGCGTTGATCTTTCGAGCGTGAAAGGCACAGGGCCCGAAGGTCGTGTCACCGAAACTGACGTTCGCGGCGCGGTGAAGTCTGTAGAGGCAGGCGTGTCGCGTGCACAAAAGCAGCCGGCACGGCTGCCACTACAGACAAATGAAAGCGCGCGCATTCAGCTTTCCGGGATGCGCAAGATTATTGCGCAACGGCTGGTCGAAAGTCTGGGCCCGGTGCCACATTTCTATTTGCAAATCGACGTCAATGCAGGGCCGCTCATGGAAGCGCGCGAGGAATTAAAGTCAGCTGGTGAAGGTGCGGACGCGGCCAAAATCACTGTGAACGATTTTGTCTTAAAAGCGGCAGTGCAAGCCGCAGTCAAAGTGCCGCGGGTGAACGCCTCGTTCGACGGCGATGCGATTGTCCAGTATGCGGATGTTGATCTCGGTATGGCAGTTGCGATCGAGGAGGGGTTGCTGACGCCTGTGATCCGCTCCGCGCAAACTAAGTCACTCCGGGAGATCAGTGAACTGGCGAAGGATTTAGCCCACCGCGCACGGAATAAGCGAATGAAGCCGGAGGAATTTCAGGGCGGCACGTTTACGGTTTCAAATCTTGGCGGGATGGGCATCGACAGTTTCTCCGCAGTCATAAATCCGCCGCAAGGTTTCATTCTTGCCATAGGCAAGATCACGAAAGTTCCTGTGATCGACGATTGCGATCAAATCGTCGTCGGCCACCGGATGTCGATCACGATGAGCTGCGATCACCGCGTCATCGACGGCGCGCTCGGCGCCGAGTATCTGAAAGAACTCCGCCACCTTCTGGAAAACCCGGCGCTGCTGTTGGTTTGAACCGGGCGACGCTATCGCGCTGCGGTTTCCCAGGTCATGAAATCGTCGAGGATTTGGCGAGTCTTGTCTGTAACAAATTCGATAACGGCGGCGTCATCGATAAAGCCAAGAAACGGCGTTTTGTCCGGAATAAAATCGAATGGATCGACCAGGTAGTTAAGAGCAGCAACAATCCACAACAGCGCATCGTCGGAAACCTGATTGTATTCGCCACGATGGTGCGCACGAATCAGACGCAACATGGTCTGAAGATAAGGCCAACACTCTTTAAACGGTTCTCTGGGTACGGCTGCTGCCTTTTGCGCTGCTTCATTGAAAAGTCGTTGGAGACCTCCGCTGTCATCAATGCACGATTTTGCATTGATGAGCGCTCTGGCAAACGCTTCGCTGCGAAGGGCAGGTTTGCGGTAAGGAACGTTCGTCTCGAGATTCTTTGGGGCCGCGCCCGGCTTTGTTTTTCTACGTGGTTCCGCTTTCGATTTTCTCATCTGCCGCAATGAAAGCACCTCCCTCGGCGCATGGGAAGGCGATTCGATGCGAACGGCTAATCCGTCAGATCGACATCTAAGGCTTTGTCGCGAGAATCAGCGGCGAAGGTCCCGGTGCTTGCAGTTTACGAACTTTTTTGAAACCCGCCTGTTCAAGCCAGCTTTTGATTTCGTTGAAGCTGAAGGTGTCGCCTTTCTCAGTATTCACCAGCATTTGCACGGCGAACATCAGGGAGGGTAGGGGTTCCGTGCGATCATCATTCACCAGCCATTCGGCGATAGCGATCACGCCGCCGGGTTTGAGCGCGCGAAAAGTTTTCTTGAGCAACTTGCGGCTGCGTTCTTCGCCTTCGCTATGCAAGATGTGGCCCAGAGTCGCGATGTCGTAGCCGCTGCCGAAATTCGCCTCCAATATATCGCCCTCGACATAATGAAAGCGATCGCCGACGCCGAACTTTTGTGTGATTCGTTTGGTCGTCGGAATCATTCCCGCCCAATCGACTGCGGTCACGCGCACGTGCGGAGATTTTTGGGTGAGCGCGATTCCCCAGATTCCTGAGCCAGCGGCCAGATCGAGGACACGAATTTCATTCTTCCCTTTCGACAGTTTCAAGTGATCACCGAGCTTTTGGGCAGGCGGATAGCTCATCGAGATGATGTTTTCTACCAACTGGCTGAAAAATTCCGTGCCTTCGGTCTCCTGGTTCACAGCGACGGCCGGACGACCTTCGCGAACGATGTCGGACAATCGTAGCCATCGTGAGATGAGCTGCGGCGCAATAGTTCCGAAAAACCCTGCGTGCGTGCCCGGCTTGTTGCTTAGAAGAAAGGCGGCGCTTTCCGGCGTCAGCGAATACTTCCCTTGCCTATGTTTCTTCAGAAGACCTAGACCAACAAGCGCATTCATTAAAATCGGCAGAGCGCGCGCCGATGCTCCAGTCTCTCTTGCAACCTGCTCTGATGTTTTCGCGCCGTCTTCCAACGAATCGAAAACTTTATTGCTCACACCCGCGCTGATGATCAGCGGCGGTGCGTAAGCGAAGCTAAGTTCCATCAAGCGTTCGGGCGTAACCTGTTTTTTCCGGCGAGTTTTCTTGGGCATATCGGATTTGAGATTTCGAAAGCTAAGATCGACAAATATGATTGGGAATCAATTGTGACCAAGCATTCTTCTGACCCTCCGGCGCCTCGCCTCGCCGGCTTTTGCAGAACACGCGAAGAAATGGAAGCGAGCGAGCGAACCGTGCTCGCGCCCTTTGCCGAAAAATCCGGTGACTCGCGCGGGCGGGAATGTCCCGAGGCCAGCCATTCTTTTCGGACAGAATTTCAGCGCGATCGTGCACGTATCATTCATTCACGCGCGTTTCGTCGGATGGAGTACAAAACGCAGGTTTTTTTGAATGGGACAGGTGACCATTTACGCACCCGCTTGACGCACTCCATCGAAGTGGCGTCCATCAGCCGCACTATTGCTCGTGCATTAGGCCTGAATGAAGATCTCGCGGAAGCGATCGCGCTCGCGCACGACCTCGGGCACGCGCCTTTTGGCCACTCCGGCGAGGAGATGCTGGCCGAATGTATGCGCGATTATGGCGGGTTCGATCACAATCGCCAAAGCGTGCGGGTGGTGGAGCTGCTCGAAACTCCGTATCCAAATTTTCCCGGTCTGAATCTGACCTTCGAAGTGCGGGAAGGCCTATGGAAACATCAACGCCCTTACAATTTTCCGGAGGGAGGAAAATACAATTCGCCGTCGCTGGAGGCGCAGGTGGCGGATCTCGCAGACGAGATCACTTATTACAGCCACGACTTGGACGACGCGGTCGATTTTGAAATCTTGAGCGCAGCGCAATTGGAAGAAAACGAGGTGTGGCGACAAAGTCATGGTGCGGTGCTGACGCGCTATGCCGGAGGCTGGGAACCCGACCTGCACAAGCTAATTATTCGTAACATCATCGACAATGAAGTGCGCGACCTGGTTACGACGAGTGCTAAATCCATCGCCGAATCCGGGGTGCAAACCGCAGATGCAGTGCGGCGACAGGCCGCTCCGCTCATTCGTTACAGCGATGAATTAGCCGAAGCGAATCGCGCACTGCGGAAATTTCTATATCAGAATGTCTATTATCACCCGCGCGTAGCCGAAGTGAACCGGCGCGCGTGCGAAATGCTTCGACGCGTTTTCGAAGCGTACGTTGTCGACCCCGACCGGCTCGGAGATGGAGCGACGAGGCGGATTGAGAGGGAAGGATTGCATCGCACCGTGTGCGATTACGTTGCAGGAATGACCGACCGATATTTGATCGAAGAATACGAGCGCATTGTAGGATAGAAACGCGCTGCGGCGTCCACGACGGCTTAGGAAATCTTCGTTCAATCCGTTGAACTACGGGGCCCTGCGATGCGCAGGCGCGGCTCGGCGACCGTCGTCCTGGAACAATCGCGGTACAAACGTAGGCCTTGCTGAAAGTTGACCGGTGAATCCCGGGGGAACCGATCTCCTTCCGCAGTGCGCATCCGCCGGAAAAACCGGATTGCGACGTTTTAGAACTCCGTCGCTGCGTCAAGGTAAAGCGCGCTGTTCTGCATGATCGCTGGTTCTCGCATGGCAAGCTCCCTTTGATAGCCGCTGCGGCAATATAGGGCCCGCAAACACGACTGCCCCTAATAGTACTTTGTCTTCTGCTCCCGAGGCATTTCGCAGGTTGGGCGCCATTACCAGAGCCGGTCTGAGCTAAGCCATACGAGAAATAGTCCAACAAAGATCAAAGCAGTAAAGGGCTGGACAGCGTGAACGTAGGCGACATATGCAGCCGGGTGCACCCAAGAGTTTAACATATCGGCCGCGACCAGGAGACCATAGGTACAGCTCATACCGGTTCGCAGCCACACTGGGTGCGGTGAGCTCCAAGAAGTGATCAGGCCGAAGATGACAGCCGGTGCCAAGATGATGTAGGTGGCGGCTTCAGTAGCTGGACCGAATAGCGTCATCCACGCTGAGGCAAGACAAAAGGCAGCGGCGAGACACCGCCTCGAGTTCCAACCCGACCGTTGTCCCCAAACGCAGAACGCAGCGGCGAGAACTCCAGCCACTAGCTGCAACGTTGTCCAAGCCAGCATCGTCATCGGCACGCGGGCAAGCCGCAGTAACAACCAAGCATCACGCCAAGTGCCATATGCACCCTTGAGACGGCGATCATCGTGCGCGAGCTGCCCAAACCACTCTTGATACTGCGTCAAAACATAAGAGCGCTGCTGGAGTAGAAACGTTAACAAAAATAACCCCGCCAACCACAGGGCAAGACGCCACGACAGTTTGCCAGGATAGAGCGCGGCGAGTAATAACGCGAGTGCGAGAGGATAGAGCTTGAAGGTTGTGGCTATCGCGAAGCACGCCGCGGTAATTTGCCACTGGCCACTTGCGCAGAAGACGATCCCAAATAGCAAAAAAGCAGTAATCAACACTCCCGCTTGTCCGTTGTTTAGATTGCTCAGCGAGAGAGGGAGGAGGGCGGCCAACCCCCAAGCCGTCCATCGAACACCGCTGGTGCCAGGCCAAGCCATGCGGCCACTCAGCCGGGCGCCCAAAATAAGGGCGATTGCGGAAAGCAGACGCCAGAGAATGCCGCCAAGAGCTTGTGGTAAGAGTGCAAAAGGAGCAAACCAAGCTGCTGCCAGCGGGCTGTAAAGAAACTGGTTGCTGTAAGGATAGAGATAGAGGTGTTCGCCCCGTATCCATCGCGCACCTGCGTTCCGGTAGTTGGTGAAGACGGAATGCGTGCCCGAACTGATGCCAGCATGAACGCAAATGACCACGAGCGCCAAAACCCAGCAGCCGAGGACGGCGGTCTCGACCCTGTTTCTAGAAACGAACCGGATCGACGCAGCTTGCCTTCCTCCGCCGGACGCAGCCGCTGAGGGGCGAGACGATTCCATCAGTAAAGCTTAACATAAGGCGAGCAAGAGCGGATTCATTTTGTGTGACCCTGATGGTAAAAATGAGCAAATTGCTGGTTACTCGTGATGATGGTAACAATTATTCAAGGTATTCGGATATTGCGGTTTGAGCACTGCTGACGGCATCAGCGGAGTCCTGCAAAAATGCCGTATTGCCCTTAGGCGGCCGCGTTACCGATTTCGTCGTGCAAATATCTGATCAGGAATCGCAGGCGTTGGTTGAGAGAACGTTCTTCGAGGACGCGTTGACGCCGCAGCGGATCGTTGACAAATGTCGAGGCCATAAGATCGGCCAGCATTTCCAAATCGCGCAATTCCGTAAGGTACCGATCGACTTTCGCGGGAAGCTGCCGGCCATCGTGTTTGAGGTTCGCATAAAGCTCGAGCACTTTTGCCCCAAGCGCTTCAGTCTCCACCGTGGTCGCATCGCGGGACTCAACGATGGCGATCCTCGCAATCGGGAACGGCGTTTCCTGTTCGAAACTCGCGAAGCGCACACGTTGGAGGCCCTGCAGAATCAGATTCGAGGTGCCGTCGCCGCGCCCGACGCACGCGCGAATTAACCCGACGGTGGCAAGATGATAGAAGTCTTCGGGTGCATGCCAATCAGGGCAACTCGGTTTGATGAGGGTCACGCAGAACATGCGATGATGCTGAAGCGCGTGTTCCAGCATCCGGCGATAGCGTGGCTCGAAAATGTAGAGCGGCAGCAGCGCGTGCGGAAAGAGGACCGCGCCAGGCAGCGGCATCACTGGCAGTTGCTTTGGCAAAGTGACAGATGAAGACATAGTTGCGCCCCTCCGGTACGATATGTGCGCTGGAGAAAGAGCAAGCGAGTGGAACGTAATTCGTTAAAGCGTTAAAACGTTGAAGCGTAAAGCGGCAATACAATCTGCCCCTTCAACGATGTAACGCTTCAACGAATTAACGCGGCGGAGCCATTCCCAGCGCGCGAAGTTGTTCGAGCGAGAGTTGCCCTTCGATATCGCTCCCTCTGGCGATCGATCCATAAACCAAAGCTGAGCCGGCGCGCGCCAATAGGACGCGCGAAATTGCTCCAAGTCTGCCTATGCCCATCGCGCTAACAGGAAGATCGACATTCTTGTTCGTGATGAAGCTGAGCAGGCGCGCGAGTTGAACGGGTGTGTCGGTGCGCGTAGCGACCTTGAAAATGTTTGCGCCGTGCGCTTCGGCAGCACGCGCTTTCGTCGACAGAATTCGCGGTGGCGGTGTCGATTTGAAGTTGTGGAACGAAATGATGCGGCGCACTTTTTTCTGCTCTGCCAAGCGGAGAAATGAATCCAGAGCAAACGCCGAGCGCAGCTCGACATCGACATACCTGGCGTGCGGTAAAAATCGAGTCAGCAGATTGCGTCGTTGGCGCAGCGATAATTTGTTCGCGCCTCCCTCGCGTGGATGTCGCGCGGTGATGATGACCGGCGCGCGTAACCTCTTCAGTTTATTTTCCAATTGCTCCACAAGGCGCACCAGACAATCTAGCCGCACCTCAAATAAATCCGGCGGCCTGCGCATCCGCACGGCGCGATCCAGATCCGCGCGCGACGCGATCACGCCGACGACGCGAGGACGCGGGCGCTCCGCAGTCGCTCTAAGCGCAGTCATTTTTTTACGACTGACGGAAGCATTCTTTCGACGTACTTCGCGAGAACGTCGAACTCGAGATTCACTAAATCGCCCGCCTTCGCGCGATCGAGATTGGTGTGCTTTTTCGTATACGGGACAATCCAGACGACGAGACTCTTCGGAAGAATTTCAGCGACCGTAAGGCTGATTCCATTAACCGCGATGGAACCCTTGGAAGCGACGTAATGGGCGAACTCAGTCGGCAGTTCTATTTCCAATCGAAAATCTGCTCCGCTCTTCTGGAAGCCGACGACCGGTGAGACGCAATCGACGTGACCTTGCACGAAATGCCCACCGAAACGCTCCTTCGCGGCCACAGCGCGCTCAAGATTTACCAGGCCGTCGCGTTGCAAATGCTTTAGATTTGTGCGCGCTATTGTTTCCGCCAAAAGATCAAAACCCAAACCGCTGTCGCGATGCGAGCTTAGCGTAAGGCAACAACCGTTGACGGCCACGCTGTCGCCGCGCCGCATTTTCCTCGCCAGATGTGGGGCGGCAACTTTCAATTCTCTGTGATCGCCATCCGCACTAAGCGCAATCACACTGCCGACTTCTTCGATCAGACCGGTGAACATGACAAAGTGTTATCAGTTTTAAGTTTTAAAGAGTCTGCAACTATGCACTTAAGACGTAAGACTTAACATTTAACACTTTAGACTTCTTCATTCCTCTCCATTCGTGGTTAGAAAAATCCAGACAACCATATTCCAGCGTTTTTTCCGGACTGAGACGGTTGGCGGCTCGGTCCTGCTGATATTTGGAATTGCTGCGCTAGCGCTGGCCAACTCGCCCTTGGCCGACGCCTATGAGCATCTTTGGCAGATCCCGCTCACGGTTGGAATCGTGAACCATTCACTGTCCCTGACGCTACATCAGTGGATCAATGACGGGCTGATGGCGGTTTTTTTCCTGTTGGTCGGCCTAGAGATCAAACGCGAGCTCCTCGTTGGCGAACTGGCGTCGGCAAAGAAAGCGGCCCTTCCAATCGTGTGCGCGGTCGGCGGCATGATCGTACCGGCTGCAATCTATCTGATGTGCAATATGCGCGGATTCGGAGCACGCGGCTGGGGCATCCCGGTAGCGACCGATATTGCGTTTGCCTTGGGCGCGCTGGCGCTAATTGCTCCCGATGCTCCGATCGGCGCCAAAGTATTTTTAACTGCGCTCGCGATTGTGGACGACGTGGGGGCGGTTTTGGTCATTGCCATTTTCTATTCTCACGCAATCGCGTGGAGCTCGCTGGCGGGAGCGGCTGCGGTGGTTCTTGTTTTGATCGGGTTGAACGTGGCGAGGATCCGCCCGCTGTGGCCATACCTCTTGGCAGGCATTGCGCTGTGGTACTTCGTGCGTCAATCAGGCGTGCACGCTACGGTTGCCGGCGTGATGCTTGCCTTTACTATTCCCACACGTTCGCGAATCAATGCACTGCAATTCTCGCGCCGGGCGCGTGCTCTCGTGGATGAATTTGATCGTGGTGAGACCGGCGATTTCCTGGTCCTGAGCAGCAAGCGGCAACAGGAAGCTTTGTTTGCGCTCAAGCATGCGAGCCAAGGCGTGACTGCACCGATTCTGAAGCTCGAAACCACGCTTCATAATTTCTCGGCATTTGTGGTAATGCCGCTGTTCGCGTTTGCGAATGCAGGCGTCAAGGTAGGGTTGTCAATTCAGCACGCAGAGATCACCCTTGGAGTGTTGGCCGGGTTGGTTATCGGCAAGCCGCTTGGGATCATGGCAGCAGCATTGCTCGGCGTGAAGTCGGGGATTGCGAAACTTCCCGCAGCCGTCGGTTGGGCGTCCCTGCTGGGTTATGCCTGCCTCGCAGGCATCGGCTTCACTTTGTCGCTTTTTATTGCGATGCTGGCGTTCGATGGCACTGCGTCCGTTGACGCAGCGAAACAGGGCATTCTCGCGGGATCACTGCTTGCAGGTGTTGCCGGCGCCGTCATTCTTAGGGCGGCATCGCATTTTCGAGATGGTCAGTAGGTCGCATATGGCGCATGGATCACATGCACGCGCGCAAAATTTCCTTGCGAACGCGCGCGTCGCGATTCTCTCGGGTATTTTATTTCTATCCGGCATTGGCGCGCTGATTTTCGAAACCCTGTGGTTGCGATTGAGCGGGCTGGCATTTGGCAACTCAGTTTGGGCTGCGGCGTTGATTCTCTCCAGTTTCATGGCGGGCCTCGCGTTGGGAAACGCGCTCGCCGTGTCAGCGAGAATTCGGCGATGGCGACCGCTTTATTTGTACGCTGTGCTGGAGGTCCTCGTCGCGTTCTTCGGGTGCACGATCGTTTTTGGTCTTCCGGCGCTTGGAAACTGGATGCGACCCGTGTGGCAAACATTCTGGAATTATCAGCCGACGCTCCTTGGACTGCGATTCGTCGTATCTTTCCTGATCCTGCTGGTCCCGACGACAGCCATGGGTTTGACCTTGCCGGTGATCATCGAGGACCCAGCGCTGCGGCAAACGAACTTTGGCCGTGTCATCGGGTTTCTGTACGGCTCCAACACCTTGGGTGCCGTGGTCGGTGCACTGCTCGGCGAGACGTATCTCATCGCAGCATTTGGACTTCACGGGACTGGATTAGCTGCAGGTTTGGCGAGCTGTCTTGCCGCGGTGATCGCGTTGTTAGTGGCGAAATACAGTGGCGACATGTCGTCGCTGTCCAAATTTCCACTGCGCTTGGATGCAAGCTATCGACCACCGTGGCGTCTGCTTCTCGTTAGCTTTGGAACAGGGTGCATCCTCCTTTGCCTGGAGGTGGTTTGGTTCCGGTTTCTGCATTTGTATGTCGCATCATCGCCGACCGCATTCGCGATTATGCTGGCGGTGGTGCTGGCGGGAATTGGCTTCGGTGGCATTGTCGCTGGCACGATCCACCGCGGCTCCGCACGACTCAATCATCTGCTTCCCGTGCTGTTGTTATTGGCGGCAATTGCCGCGCTTTTGTCCTACCTGTTCTTCCCGGAAAATGTGGCGCAATCGCGCTCGGGCGTGTTCGATCTTTCCTGGCGTGCAGCGGTTCTAGTGTCAATTGCGCTGATGCTCCCCGTCGCGTTCCTCTCGGGAATCCTGTTTCCCTCGCTGGTTGCAAAGGTACAAGCGAGCGTGGGCGACCGAATGAACAGCACAGGGATTACGACCCTGTTTAATACCGCGGGTGCTGCAGCCGGCCCACTCCTCGCGAGTTTTGTCTTACTACCGGGCGTTGGCTATCAATGGAGCCTCTTGATCTGCGCCGCCGGCTACGTCCTGCTTTCGGTGATTGTGAGCGAACGTTCGACCTGGTCAATTGGACGACCAGTTGGTCGACTCGCCATCGCACTTTGCGCGGGTGCGATTCTCCTCATGGCAATTCTTCCCTATCATCACGCTGAATCGCACTTCTCACATGCCAGTCGGCCTTACGAAACCGATGAGCATGGCAATGTGCTCGCGCATGTAGTGAAAAGAATCGAGGGCACTTCAGACACATTGCAGCTGGTCCGGCGCGATCTTTTCGGCGAACCGTATTACTACCGGCTACTCACCAATGGCTTTTCGATGTCGGCCACAAATCCGCACAGCCAACGGTACATGAGATTGTTCGCTTATCTTCCTCTGGCTTTTCGTCCGGAATCAGAAGACGTGCTGCTTCTTTGCTACGGCTGCGGTGTCACGGCCGACGCCCTTCTCCACGGGGCAAACGTCAAGCGAATGGATGCCGTGGATATCTCGAAGGAGGTTTTCGCGCTCGCCGATTTCTATTCAGGCATCAATTACTCCAATCCGTTGCGTGACCCGCGCGTGCATGCTGTTGTGCAGGACGGCCGCTTCTTTCTTCAAGCCTGCCCGCGGCAGTACGACATTATTTCTGGCGAGCCGCCTCCGCCGAAGATGCTGGGTTCAGTTAATCTCTACACGCAGGAATTTTTTTCGCTGTTGAAGAGCGGCCTTAAGCCAGGCGGAATCGCCACTTTTTGGCTGCCGATTAATCAGCTGAAAGTAGATGAAGCAAAGGCAATCCTGCGAGCGTTCCACAATGTATTCTCGAACGCGTCCGTGTGGGCGAGTGCCGATCAGGAATGGATAATGATGGGCATCAACGGTCCCGGGCGCAAAGTCGAGGAGGAAGAAATTCGCCAGTTATGGAGCAATTCCAATTCCGGCGCAGATTTGCGGCGGATAGGTATCGAGGTTCCGCAACAAATGGGCGCGCTTTTCGTGATGGATGGTGCGGAGATTGATCTGATCACCCGCGACATTGCGCCTCTTACAGATCTTTACCCGAAACGGCTGACGGATGAACCATGGGATGACGAAGCGAGTTATCGCTTTGGATTTAGGTGTCTGGAAGCGCCCTCGGCTCTTCAACGTTTTCTTGACTCTACCTTGATTAAAGCGATTTGGCCTGAGACGTTAAACCAGTCTCTGGAATCGTTCTTCATCCTCCGCCAGACGCGATATTTCTCTGAGATTATCGGAAGCAACAAGTTGGCCGAGCTGGATCTTTATTTGCGCCATTCGGGGCTGCGAACGCCTGTCTTGGAAGTGCTCGGGAGTGACGGATTCCGCCTGGCAATCGCCGAGCGGGTAGCCAGCAAAGCGCAAGCGCCGCCGCTGGAAATCATGCCGGATTTAGTTGCGGGAGCGTTGGCGCGACGGGATATCGATGGCGGAATTCGCCTGCTGGAGCAGGAGAGAGATCGAGGCCGGTTTACTCTCAACGACACATTCCTCCTTACCTATCTTTACTGCTTGAACGGCAGCGTGGACAAAGCGGAGGCGCTGGTGGCGAACAATGCCGACTCAATCAAGAAAGATCAGTCTGCTGATTGGCTGTGGGGAAAGTTAGAGAACGATTTCGGATTTCACCCTCCGCATCAAAACTAGCCATGCCGCTTCAGCGGGTAAATGGGAATCGCGGCGATTGTCGATTGTTAGAGCCTGTGCCATGATCGCGCCGGCGAAAGGACAAGCAATCTTTGATGCGTCGGCACGTCTTGTTTATCGCAGTGTTTGTTATTGTCGTGGCAGCGCGGTTTACGATTCTGCTCACGTCGCAAACTCATGTCCATAGCGATGAAGCGATCATCGGCCTGATGGGCAAACACATTCTGGAAGCGCGCTATTTTCCCTTTTACATGTATGGCCAGCCCTATAATGCGGGCGCGGCATGGGAAGCCTATCTGGCCGCGATTGCGTTCGCATTGTTTGGCGTCAGCGTCATCTCATTAAAGAGTTGTATCGTTGTACTGTCGTTACTTGCTTTTTTTCTGTTTTATCGAATGTGCCTCGCGCTTTATGACCAGCGCACGGCTCTTTTGGCCACAATTGCATTTGCGGTCACTCCATCGCTGCTGAAGTGGCACTTCCAAGTGAGAGGTTATTCCTGGTATTTCATTTCCATTCCACTGATGCTGATTTTGTTTTTGTCGATCCGATCGACCCCAAATCGAAGATGGCCGCACTTTCTTTTGTTTGGCATTGTTTCCGGCTTAAGCATCTGGAGCTTGGAGTTGGGAATCGCATTTAACGTCGCGCTGTGGGTTCTGCTTTTGCTGCGCCGGGGTTTATCATTCAACAATGCATTAGTAGCTCTCATCGGCTTCATCGTCGGCTATGCGCCAGCCATTGTGTTCAATCTCACCCATCAGTTCGCTAACTGGAGCGCGGTGCTTGAGAAAAGCGGCGGCGGACTGGGTCTCCTCTTTCGTTTCAATGCGCTCTGGCAAATTTTTGTGACCGAGCTGCCGAAATTCTTCGGCGTCGACACGGTCCTTTGGTATTATCCGGAGAAGTCGACTTCAGGTGTTATATTTTACGCGATTGCACTGCTCGCGACGGGCGTCGCGGCCTGGCCGTTCATTCGGTCGCCGTCAAAAATCGCAGCAGCAGTTCGCGGCGGGTTTCTGAGCGCCTATGAAGAGCGCGATCTGCTACTGCTGGCGCTTATATTGGCGTGCTTCGTTCCGTATGTTACAGCGCCGTTCCGTGTGCCTGGCTATTTTTTAGCCGGTTGTTTCTTTTTTGCAGCGCTAACCGGCCGGCTGATAGCGCGCTGCTTCGCTACTTCCAAAGCGCTGGTCCGTTTCGGCGGAGCGGGGATTTTGGCGGTCACTGTGATTACGGGAACCGCACTGATGATCGACACGGCGCGTCACAACCAAATTGAAACGTTAACGCTCTGCGATCGCGGAGAGAACTATTGTATGACGCGGATTCCCGGTGCCGATCTAGAACGCGTTGAACGCGATTTGCGCCACCGCGATGTGGCCGGTGTCTGGACCACTGTGTCTTTTGTTTACCCGTTGCTGTTCGAATGCGGTGAAACATTCGCCGTCTCCGATACGATCTTTGGTTCTCAGCATCGGGTTTATCCGGCGGTAATCCCCTGGCGGGAACCAAAGCCTCAGGAACATTTTGCGATTGTAATTGAGAGTGATTCGCCTTTTCGCGTGCCGCTGGAGGCGCGGTTTCTGCAAGTTACCGGTGTGGCGCCATTGATCAGCGAACACGGAAAGCTTGCGGTAATCGAGGCGAAGCCTCGATGAACACCGCGCTTCGATTTGGAATGCGCCACGAGCAAAAGCTGATCCTGCTGCTTTGCGCAACCGCGGCACTCCGCGTCTTCATATTTTCCGCCGCATTCCCGTTTTTCAACAACGTCGATGAGCAGGCGCACCTGGATTTGGTAATGAAATATGCGCGGGGTGACGTGCCCCGCGATTTGGGGCATTATTCTTCCGAATCTGCAAATTACATCTCTTTGTACGGCACGCCGGAGTACTTTACGCCTCCGCAGCAGTTCAAGACGAACGACTTTCC
>WNFQ01003421.1_pt1 | contig 16703 bp, 16 predicted proteins | sample 5400171 | NCBI WGS metagenome assembly WNFQ01 (sample SAMN13153356, study PRJNA577476) | soil metagenome | isolation source: 20 cm soil under Madrone tree | place: USA:California | collected 2016-06-14 | reverse complement strand
ATCACTTGCTTCCAACCTTTTTCAATCAAATCGACTTTGACTGCCCACCACTCGCCCAATTCATCAGTCGTACACCAATACTCGCGGATTTGCCGAATTGCGATGCACACGTGCAACTTTGTGAAAGCGCCACCAGTGTCCGACTCCCTTCCCATTTGAGAAAATCTGCGATACTAGTAGAAATCTTATGCACATTCGGAGAACCAGTTCGGCAGCTTTCGTCCATCGCACAGGTCTGTAACACCTGTTTGCCTCCCCTTTCCATGATAGAGTCTCTCTATGTCGAGTATGGGTATTCGCACATGGTTTGGGAGAACAATGCCGTCGAGAACGCCCAATGGTTGGAACTCCTACTCCCATTTCCCGCGGTAAAAAAACTCTATCTATCCAAGGACTTTGCCCCAGGTATCGCGGCTTCCCTGCAAGACTTCGTTGGGACAGAAGTGTTGCCCAGTCTGCAGAATATTTTCGTGGAGGGGCTTGAGCCATATGGACCTTTCCAGGAAAACATTGGGCAGTTCGTTGCCACGCGAGAGCTCTCCGGTCACCCTATCACGATTTCTGTCTGGAATAGACTCGGACGCTAGATATGATGCGGGTTGTAGGAGGTCAATTATTGGTAGATACCCTCTGTTTTCTGAGTTCCGTCCCACCGTTCCGTCCCACCGTTTCTTGTCGTCTGCTGATCCCGAGCTATTTTCCTTTCGACTTCTTAACTTGGTTCGGAATATCAGTTGTGCTATTTTGTTGACATTACCCGTGATTTATCTTGTGTGATTACATTTGGTGTGGAACAGAGGAAGGTATGTGACTGGAAAGCTATCTACTCAACCATCATATTGTCTGTGGCGAGGACGAAGATCCGTGCCTCTGAATTTGAACTGCCCGTCCACTGGCACCCCGAGATTTCTTAGCTTTACGAACGTACTGCGCTTACACTTCCTGTGACAAAAGACGACAAAAGATATCATGGATTACATCAGTGCCACAGTGAACAGGTACTGTGGCTACTGTTTGGCGTTTTAGTAACGACGATGTGGTGTGTACAAGTACAACTAGGTCATTAATGTCTCACTTAGCACAGTCTGAAGGAAAAGAGTGGGAGATAGAACGAATCCGTGATTGATGACGACACGCTTCAGTCACAGCATGCGCCGCATCTGTACGGAACCGAATATTCTACGTCCTCCTCCTTCTTATGACGCGTTGGGAAGCCGAGCTCACGGAGTTTCGCGGTATGGTCTCGCGGAGAGTTGTTAACGGTTGTTGCCTGTTCATTATCACCGTGACTATCATCGACCTGTATGTAGAGTCTACGTACGGCGGAGAATACTCCAATCATCTCAATCAACCAAACCGGCTAGAGAATGGAATGTGATCATTCGGTTATTAGAAGGAAAAAAACCGTCGAAGAGAGAACAAAGGGGAGAAGTGAAGAAGAGAAGAGGACGCACCCTGAAGAGAAACCACAAAATTTATTTACGTCGCCATCTGAGGGAGTGAGCACCGACGGCGCCTTGGGGGCGAGTAGACGAGGATATGACGCGATTGCATTTGTGTCAGGACAGCTCAGCCCGTTGCATTCGAGGTTGCCTGTGCAGGAGCGGAAGGAGCGGGATCGGAGGTGTTGGTAACCTGGGGTCCGGCGCTAGGCACCAACATGTAAACTGCTCAATCGACACGCGGTCGCAACTCGCAAGCCGGTCCTATCTCGCACTGTTTGCCTCTTCTTCCACGGGCGCACTCCCAGCCACCCTTCCTCGGCAGTTTCGCCCGTCAATCCGTTCATTTACCTTCGCGTTTTCTCCTCTCACCAGCCGGCTGTCTCGCACCCATTATCCCCTGTCGGTCCAAGTAGGCGTCAATAAAAAGATCTCAAGGCATCCCTCTCTTCCCAACACCGAATCCTTATTGATCAACGTCGATCAACTCTCAGTGGTATGTGAAGAGGAACTCACTCGCAGCATTGATAAAACAATTAACAAGGTTTCATACAGCCCCACTTGAAAGCTTGCCCGTCATCCGGCCACCCTGCCATACTCCAGCGCCGCCTCTCCACCATTTCCTAGATCACCGTTTGGAAGGCCTGCAGATGGCAAATAATCATCGCCAGACTCGGAAGAACCGAACCGAACCAAATCGAGGTATGTCTTCCCTATGCAACGCCCCGCAATGACTGCTGATTGACTTAATGTGATGTAGACCAAGTGATACGAATCGACGTACTCCCTGATGATGTCCTACTAGAAATATTTGATTTTTGTGTTGGTATGATCCCATTATACGAACACAAAATGGTGATGGAGGCATGGCAATTGCTGGTTCATGTGTGTCGACGATGGAGAATCCTTGTCTTTGCATCACCACGTCGCCTCAATCTGCGACTTCTTTGTACACCGGAAACACCTGCAAGGGACACAGTGAACATCTGGCCAGCCTTGCCTCTCCTCATTCGGGGCAAAATCACCTCAACAGCAGGCCTGGATAACATCATTATAGCACTTGGGCAGCGCAATCGCGTATGTCATGTCAACCTCGAGGGCCTTGCAGATCGGCAATTGGAAAGCATTTTGGCAGCGATGCAGGTGCCATTCCCGGAACTGACTGAGCTGACGCTCTTGTCACCCGATGAAATGCAGCCGGTCATTCCCGATTCGTTCTTGGGTGGATCTGCCCCTCAATTGCGATCCTTCGAGTTGAAAGGCATTTTATTTCCGGGACTGGCCCAACTGCTTTTATCTGCTACTCATCTTGTCCACCTCAGCCTTATTAATATCCCTCATTCCGGGTACATTTCACCCGAGGCGATGGCCACTCTCCTCTCCGGGTTGTCCGGCCTCAAAACGCTTTCCCTTGTATTCCAATTACCTCAAGCTCGCCCTAACTGGTAAAGACGACGTCCATCCCCATCACAACGTTCTGTCATCCCCGCTCTCGAATTATTTCATTTCGATGGGGTTATCGAATATTTAGAGAACCTCGTGACCTACATCGACACCCCTCAACTCGATCACTTGTATATAACCTTTTTCAATCAAATCAATTATGATGGCCCACGACTCGCCCAATTCATCAGTCGTACACCAATACTCGTGGCTTGCAATGCACATGTGGATTTCTACGATGCCATCGCCAGCGTCGGATTCTCTTTCTACTCACCCTGTTTGAGAGACTCTGGAATACAAATATTATGCATAGAACCAAATCGGCAGCTTTCGTCCATCGCGCAGGTCTTTAACTCCTGTTTTCCTCCCCTTTCCATGATAGAGTCCCTCTACATCTGCTCTCAATATTTGGATCTGGTTTGGAAGAATGACGCCATCCAGAACACCCTATGGTTGGAACTCCTACTCCCATTTCCCGCGGTAAAGGATCTTTATCTATCCGCGGACTTTGCGCCAGGAATTGCGGCTTCCCTGCAAGAAATCGTTGGGACAGAGGTGTTACCCAGCCTCCAGAATATTTTCGTGGAGAAGCTTGAGCCATCACGACTTTTCCAGGAAAGCATTGGGCAGTTCGTTGCCGCGCGAGAGTTCTCCGGTCACCCTATCACGATTTCTGTCTGGAATGGATTTGGACGCTAGATATGATGCGGGTCGTAGGAGGTCAATGATTGATAGGTGCCACTGTCCCTAAGGTAACGTCCCATTGACGCTTCTTGTCTACTGATTCCATACTATTTTCATTTCCACCTCTTAACTTGTTTCGAATTATCAGTTATGCTAATTTGTTGACATTACCTAGGATTAATCTTGTATGATTACATCTGGTGTGGAATAAAGGAAGGCATGTGTGTGACTGACCAGCTATCTTCTCAATTATCATAATGTCCATGGTTCATTTACGCGTTTGTGATATAACATCGTTGTGATCACGCAATGGCCGGATGGGATGTACAAGTTTGTGAAGCACAGAGTCACCATGCGCGGGATAACTAAACCGTGAATAAAACACGAATGGGATCACTGTTTTCCGAGCAGAACGACGGTTGTACGGTACCGCACAGTATTGTAAACAGAAAACAGCCCATTCGCAATCCCACGGCTCGCACCATTTCCTCAAAATATATATCTATCTCGGCCGTATGCAACACGTGGAAGGGGTCTGCACCCGGCAGTCCTAGCGACCTCAGCTGTGCCACTGCATGAAATGCAAAGCTTTTCATCTTGGAAAACTCGGGGATGCATTTATTTCCCATGGGTTTATTTGGACAAAAGAGTGTATTGTATGCTGTGATGACGATCGGACGCACCGGCACATGACGTCGTCCTTCAATATTTCAATCCCAGCCCGAGGACCAAGATCTGTGCCTCCGAATTTGAACTGCCCGTCCACTGGCACCCTGAGACTGGCGTTCTGACTTCTTGGTGTTACGAACGTACTGCGCTTACACTTACTGTGACAAAAGAACTTGAAAGATAGTGGATTACATCAGTGCCGCAGTGAACAGATACTGTTGTGTGAACATGTACAACTGAGCCATTAATCTCTCACTTAGCACAGTCCGAGTCAGCCAGTCTGAAGGAAAAGAGTGGGAGATAGATGATTCTACGTCCTCCTCTTCTTATGACACGTTGGAAAGCCGAGCGCGCGAAGTTTCGCGATACGGTCTCGCGGAGAGTTGTTAACGGTTGTTCCCTGTTCATCATCACCGTGACTATCATCGACCCGTATGTACAGTCTACGTACGGCGGAGAATACTCCAATCATCTCAATCAACCAAACCTGCCAGAGAATGAAATGTGATTCGGTTATTAGAAGGCAAAAGCGGCGAAGAGAGAGCAAAGGGGGGATGAAGAAGAGAAGAGGACGCACCCTGAAGAGAAACCACAAAAATTACTCGCATCGCCATCTGACGGAGTGAGCACCGATGGCACCTTGGGAGCGAGTAGACGAAGATATGACGCGATTGCATTTGTACCAGTACTGTACAGTTCAGTTCACTGGCAACCCGTTGCACTCAACGTTGCCTGCGCGGCAGCGGCCCGGGATGAAGCGGGATTGGAGCGTGGCCTGGTCTGGCGCTAGGCACCAACTTGAAAACTGCTCGAACGATACATGGTCGCAGGGCTTGCGACCATGTATCATTCGAGCAGAAAGGTCCTATCCGCCCACAATGTTCGCCTTCTTCCAAACGCGCCGTGCCCAAAGGCTTTACTTACCCCCGGCTACTTAATTTCCGTTTCCCTATTGTTCTCTCATTGCCTCATTCCGTACTATACCTCATTAGTAGTTACAAAGGCTCCTCTATGTACTCAAGCTACTGTATTCCAGCCCCGAATAGATCAGAGTCGTGTCTTGCCCCTCTTCTGTCTTCCGTGCCCTTTGTGACATTTGCATTTCCCGCGCTCGTGCACGTGCACGCTTCAGTCGTCCTCGATCCCGTTCATCGCGCCACCCTGCTCGCCCAAGTAGGTGTCAATCAAGGCATCCCTCTCCTCCCAACACCGAATCCTCATTGATCAGCTCTCAGCGGTATGTGAAGAGGAATTCACTCGCAACATTGGTAAAACAACTAACAAGGTCTCAAATTGCCCCATTTGAAAGCGTGTCCGTCATCCTGCCATACTCTAGCACCGCCTCTCCACCATTTCCTTGGCCACCGTCTGGAAGGCCTGCAGATGGAAAATAATCATCGCCAGACCCCGGAGAACCGAACCGAACCAAGTCAACGTATGTCTCCCCTCTGCAACGTCCCGCAATGACTGTTGCCAGTGACTGACTTGATGTGATGTAGACCAGGTGATACGAATCGACGTACTCCCTGATGATGTCCTACTAGGAATATTTTATTTTTTTGTGGATACGATTCCATCACTTGGACCCAAACCGGTGATAGAGGCATGGCAATCGCTGGTTCATGTCTGTCGACGATGGAGAAGCATTGTCTTTGCATCACCACGCCACCTGAATCTGCGACTTCTTTGTACACCAGAAACACCAGTAGGAGACACGCTGGACATCTGGCCAGCCTTACCTCTCCTCATTCGGGGCGATACGACCTTCTCATCAGGCATGGATAACATCGTCATAGCACTTGGGGAGACCAATCGCGTATGTCAAGTCAGCCTCGAGGGCCTTTTGGGTCGGCAATTGGAATACGTTTTGGCAGCGATGCAGGTGCCATTTCCGGAGCTGAAACTGCTGCACCTCTCATCGTATGATGAAATGCGGCGGCCAGTCGTTCCCGATTCGTTCTTGGGTGGATCTGCTCCTCATTTGCGAACCTTCGAGTTGGAAGGCATTCTGTTTCCGGGATTGCCAAACCTGCTTTCGTCTGCTACTCATCTCTTCCACCTTGATCTTTCCCTTCCTCATTCCGGGTACATTTCGCCCGGGGCGATGGCCGATCTCCTCTCCATGTTGTCCAGCCTCCAAACACTTGCCCTTGAATTCCAATCCCCTCTATCTCGCCCTGACGAGGAAAGCCCACCTCCTTCAAACCGTTTTGTCATCCCCGCTCTCAAAAGTTTCTGTTTTGACGGGGTTATCGAATATTTAGAGGACCTCGTGACCTACTTCGATGCGCCTCAACTCCATCACTTGTCTATAACCTTTTTCAATCAAATCGACTTTGATAGCCCACAACTCGCGCAATTCATCAGTCGTGCACCAAAACTCGCGGATTGCGATTCAGATGCACACGTGGGATTCGATGGTAGCACCGCCAATGTCCGACTCCCGTCCCATTTGAGGAATTTTACGATACTAGTAGAAATCTTATGCAGAGGACTAGTTCGGCAGCTTTCGTCCCTTGCACGGGCCTGTAACACCTGTCCCCTTTCCATGATAGAGTCTCTCTACGTCGAGCATCAGTATCCGCACATGGTTTGGGAGTATGATGTCATCGAGAACACCCTGTGGTTGGAACTCTTACTCTCATTTCCCGCGGTAAAGAATCTCTATCTATCCAAAGACTTTGCCCCAGGTATCGCGGCCGCTCTGCAAGAAATCTCCGGGACAGAAGAGTTGCCCAGCCTGCAAAATATTTTCGTGGAGGGGCTGGAGCCATCGGGACCTTTCCAGGAAAACATTGGGCAATTCGTTACCGCGAGACAGCTCTCTGGTCACCCTATCTCCTTTTTTGTCTGGGACGGATGCTCCACGTTGATGTGATGTAGTAGGTCGTAGACTCATAGGAGATCGATGATTGATAGCGCCCCTCTGTTCTCAAAGTTCCGCCCCATTGATGTTTCTTGTCGTCTGCTGATCCCGTTATTCCCATAACATTTTTCCTTTCCACTTCTTAGCTTGTTTCGAAATATCAGTTGTGCTATTTTGTTGACATTACCTGGGATTGATCTTGTGTGATTACATTGGGTATGGAATAGAGGAAAGCATATGACTGTCTAGCTATCTACTCAACTACCATGATGACCGTGGTTTACTTGGCGCGTTTGTGGTGTAACGCCATCGTAGTACATCGTAGTACAGAAGACTCACGGCGTGATCATGCCGTGGCCGGACGGGATGTACAAATTTGTGAAGCAGTGCCGTTCAGTCATCGTCATTGAGAATGTTATTCTTGAACTTGAATCAGACATGATATTCCATCCGCCTGCAAGTCCCATTACACAGAATGTACTTTATCCTTGACCCATGCCGACCCCACTAGTTTGTATGCTTCCTTTCTTGCATCTGTCACAATCCTTCGTATTCACCGGATACGGATCCAAAGCCCTCTTCGATGAGAGTTTCGCGGTCTCCCAGCCGCAACAGGTTAGCGACGCCTAATGGACGAGGGTCGCTTCCCTTGCCAGCTACTCGGTGGCTGCAACACTAGACGTGAGCACAAACGCCACAGGTTGAAGGTTCTCTGCTAACCTGGATGCCTGTAGCTGGGTGTGAGCCCAACCTCAACCACTCCCACGTCAAGGCGGGTGGGGGTGGCTTACTAACTTCTTGCAATCTGCTTGTACAACACCGGAATCGACTTCCGGAACAGGCTCTAGTTGGGGAATCATATAGTTGCTATCAGAGTATAATTAGCAGAGTGGCCCCACGGAAAGGCAGACGTTGGACGCATTGCAGGATTCCTAGCTGTCCATTGTCTGACCGGACGATTCGCTTGGCCCTAAAATATACACGACGAGGATGTCCATGAGTGTGCCGTACGTCTCTGCCACTCGGAGGGCAGGGGAAGACTAAACGCAGGAAAAACATGTATTGTTCATCGGGAACGACGCGAGCGGAGGTCAAGTAGATTAGTGGGCCAAGCCATGCTGCAGAGCTGCTGTGTGCTGTCTAGTACGACAACAAGCCAAGGTAGTGTGAAAGCTACGCAAACGACAAAGGGATGCGCGGAAAATCCACTCGACCTTGTCTGCGCGGGAGCGGAAGAAGCGGGATCAGAGGTGATGGTAAGGCGGCGGGAAGGGTGTCACTACAGTACCTCATAGAGAGCGCGACCAGGCACCAACGAGACACAGTCGCAAGGCGGTCCGATCCGCCCACACTGTTCACCTCCTCTCCCACAGGCGCACTCCTAGTCGCGCTTTCTCCCATCAATCCGCTCATTTACCTTCGCGTTTTCTTCTCTCTCACCAGTCCGCCGCCTTGCGCCCATTATCCCTGGCTGGCCCAAGCAAGCGTCAATCAAAGGTCTCAAGACCACCCTCTCTTCCCAACACCGAATCCTCATCGATCAGCTCCCAGTGGTATGTGAAGAGGAACTCACTCGCAGCATTGATAAAACAACTCACAAGGTATCAAATAGCCCCACTTGAAAGCGCGCCCATCATCCGATCTCCCTGCCATACTCCAGCATCGCCTCTCCACTATTTCATAGATCACCGTTTTGAAAGGCTTTCAGATGGCAAATAATCGTCGCCGGACTCAGAAGAAACGAGCCAAACCAAGTCGACGTATGTCTTTCTTATGCAACGTCCCGCAATGACTGCCGACTGACTTGATGTGATGTAGGCAAGGTGATACGAATCGACGTACTCTCAGATGACGTCTTACTAGAAATATTTGATTTTTATATGAATATAAATCTATTACGCGGAGACAAAACGAAGATAGAGGCCCGGGCATGGCAATTGCTGGTTCATGTTTGTCGACGATGGAGAAGCGTTGTTTTTGGATCTCCACGTCGCTTGAACCTGCAACTTTATTGTACACCCAACACACCAGCAAGAGACACGTTGGACGTCTGGCCAGCCCTGCCTCTCCTCATTCGGGGGTATATGACCTCATCATCAGTCGCGGACGACATCATTGCAGTGCTTGGGCAGAGCAATCGCGTACGTGAAGTCCACCTGTCGGGCCTTGCGGATCGGCAGTTAGAATACGTTTTGGCAGCGATGCAGGTGCCATTCTCAGAACTGACATGGCTGTCGCTCGACTCAGATGGCGAAACACCACCGGTCGTTCCCGATTCATTCTTGGGTGGATCTGCCCCTCTTTTGCGACTCTTCCAGTTGGATAACATTCCATTTCCGGGATTGCCAAAACTTCTTTTGTCCGCTACTCACCTTGTCCACCTCTACCTTTATAATATCCCTCACTCCGGTTACTTTTCACCCGAGGCAATGGCCTCTCTCCTCTCCGTGCTGTCCAGCCTCAAAAGACTTGTCCTTCATTTCCAATCCCCTCAATCTCGCCCTGACCGGGAAAGCCGACGTCCACCTCCATCAAGACGTTCTGTCGTCCCTGCTCTGACGCGTTTTGATTTCAAAGGGGCTACCGAATATTTAGAGGACGTCGTGACCTACATCGACGCCCCTCAACTCGATCACTTGTTAATATCCTTTTTCGATCAAACCGATTTTGACAGCCCGCGACTCGCCCAATTCATCAGTCATACACCAATACTCGCGGATTGCGATGCACATGTGGATTTCCATGACAGTGCCGCCAGCGTCGCACTCCGCTCCCGTTCGGAAGTTGTTGAGATAGAAATCTCATGCAGCGAACCAGATTGGCAGCTTCCGTCCGTCGCGCAGGTCTGTAATGCCTGTTTGCCTCCCCTTTCCATGATAGAGCACCTCTTCATCCGCTATCATTCGGAACTAGGTTATGATGACTCCGAGGACACCCTATGGTTGGAACTCTTACTCCCATTCCCTGCGGTGACGAATCTCTATCTATCCGAGGGCTCTGCACCAGGTATCCTGGCCGCCCTCCAAGAAATGGTTGGGGCAGAAGTGTTGCCCAGCCTGCAAAATATTTTCGTGGAGGGGCTCGAGCCACCTGACCAGGAAGGCATTGAGGAGTTCGTTACCACGCGACAACTCTCTGGTCACCCTATCTCCGTTATTCTCTGGGACGGATACTCCAAGTCGATGTGATGTAGGTCGTAGACTCGTAGGAGATCGACAATTAATACTGCCCTCTATTTTCAAAGTTCCGCCCCATTTGTCGTCTGCTGATCCCGTACTACATTCCTTTCCAATTGACAACTCGGTTCGAGACATCAATTGTGCTGTTTTGTTGACATTACCTGGGATTGATCTTGTATGTTTTCATTTGATGTGGAATAGGGGAAGGCATACGACTGGCTAGCTATCTGCTCAACTATCATAATGTCCGTGATCCACTTGCGTGTTTGTGGTAGAATGTCATCGTAGTGCAGAAGGCTGACGGCGTGATCATCCCGTGGCCGGACGAGATGTACAAGTTTGTGAAAGCACAGTGCCGTTCACTCATCGAGGTACTTGTGAACGTGCGATTCTTAGAGCCATACGACTACCCGAATACAGTGGCGTACTCTCCGCAAGGCCGAAAATCCGAGATGATGATGCTAGCAGACAAGATTATGTTCCATCCGCCTGCGAGTCCCATTTACCCACAGAATGTTCTTTATCCTTGGCCCATGCCGACCCCACGTATGTTTCCTTTCTTGCGTCTGCGACGATCCTTCGTATCCACTGCATGCGGATCCGAAGCCCTCTTCGATGAGAATTCCGCAGTCTCCCAGCCGCAACAGGTTGGCGACGCCTATTGGACGAGGGTCGCTTCCATTGCTGGCTACTCGATCTGACATGAGTACAAACGCCACGGATTGAAGAGTTCTCTGCTAACCTGGATGCCTTTAGCTGGGCGTGAACCCATCAACCGCCCCATATTATGGTGTCCTTCCTTTTCCCACTGCTCGGAATTTCGCTTCAAAGGTGCCTGCGGGTACCTCGTCGCCAGACTGGATATTCCGTTTCTTTAAAAAGGGGCAATGGAGTTCTTCGACCGGCCTTCTTTCGATATTCAACGTCTTCGGGACCTTTCAAGTGGGGACGGGGCGCTGATCCGAGTCAGGCTCAAGTTGGGGCATCATATAGTTGCTACTGTACCAGAGTATAATTAGCGAGTGGCCACACGGAAAGGAGATCGGACGTTGGACGCACTGTAGAATTCCTAACCATCCATTATCTGACTTGACGGTTCGCTCGGCCGTAGAATATACACTGTGAGGGGAATATCCATGAGTGCTGTACGTCCCTGCCACTCGGTGGGCAGGGGAAGACCCGACGCGGGAAAAGTAGGTACTGTTCATCGAGACAGCAATGCGAGCGGACGTCTAGATCAGTGCGGGTCAAACATGCCACGGCAGCCGTGTGCTGTCTACTGTGCAACAGCAGCAGCAGGGTAGTGCGAAGACTACGCGAACGGAAGAGGGATGCACGGAAAAGTCCCAGGGAGGAGGATCGCGAGGATTTCAATTTCAATTTCATTTGACGGGCTAGACCTCTTTGGGCTTAAAGTCTAAGGTAACATAAGTACCCATCCCGTTAGTCCTTCTCCTCTGGCGGTCAACACACATCTCCACCCCTCGTGGTCAGCTCTAGCCCTCAGACAGCCGATGGGTCGTGCCCTGGGAACCGGGGCAGCGCACCCTTCCCGCTCATTCTGGCATCGATGCAGGGCACCGGTTTTGCCATGGGCGACTATCACAGTTGGCGGACTTGGAAACAAGGCCGTGCGAGTGACATGATACGGTGAATGCATAGTATACGTACGGAGAATACTCAATATAACATCGATCAACCAAATCAACCAAACCGGCCAGAGAATGAAATGTGATTATGCTATTCAAAAGTGGCAGCAAAGGGGGGAGTGAAGAAGAGAAGAGGTCGCACTGAAGAGAAACCACGTAAATTACTTGCATCTCCATCTGACAGAGTGAGCACCAAAGGCGCCTTGGGAGCAAGTAGACGGGGATATGACGCGATTGCATTTGTGCCAGTCCAGCTCAGCCCGTTGCACTCGACGTTGCCTACGCAGGAACGGAAGAAGCGGGATCGGAGGTGTTAGTGAGGCGGCAGGAAGGGAGTCGCCGCCTCACAGAGAGAGTGCAACCAGTGCGCGACCTGCTCGAACGAGACAGTCACAAGGCGGTCCCATCCGCCCGCACTGTTCGCGTCCTCTCCCACAGGCGCACTCCCACTGTCGCAATTTCGCCCATCAATCCGCTCATTTACCTTCGCGTTTTCTCCTTTCTCACCAGTCGGCCACCTCCCACCAGCACCCGTTATCCCTTGCTGGTCCAAGCAGGCGTCAATCGAAGGTCTCAAGGCCTCCCTCTCTTCCCAACACCGAATCCTCATTGATCAGCTCTCAGAGGTATGTCAAGAGGAACTCACTCGCAGCGTTGATAAAACATATAACAAGGTCTCAAATAACCTCACTTGAAAGCGTGCCCATCACCCGATCTCCCTGCCGTATTCCAGCACCGCCTCTCCACCATTTCCTAGATCTCCGTTTTGAAGACTTGCAGATGGCAAATAATCGTCGCCGGACTCGGAAGAAACGAACCAAACCAAGTCGACGTATGTCCTTCTTATGCAACGTCCTGCAAATTGACTGCCGACTGACTTGATATGATGTAGGCAAGGTGATACGAATCGACGTATTCCCTGATGACATCCTACTAGGAGTATTTGATTTTTATATGAATATGGATCTATTACGCGGAGACAAAACGGAGATAGAGGCATGGCAATTGCTGGTTCATGTGTGTCCACGATGGAGAAGCCTCGTCTTTGGATCACCACGTCGCCTGAATCTGCGACTTCTTTGTACACCGGAAACACCTGCAAGAGACACACTGGACGTCTGGCCAGCCTTGCCTCTCCTCATTGATGGCCATATGACCTTAACATTAGGCACGGACAACATCATTGTAGCACTTGGGCAGAGCGATCGTGTATGTCAAGTCAACCTCTCGGGCCTTGCGGATCGGCAATTGGAAAACGTTTTGGCAGCGATGCAGGTGCCATTCCCGGAGCTGAAACAGCTGCGGCTCTCGTCACATGATGAAATGCAGCCAGTCATTCCCGATTCGTTTTTGGGTGGATCTGCCCCTCATTTGCGACTCGTCAAGTTGTCGAGCATTCCATTTCCGGGATTGCCAAAACTGCTTTTGTCTGCTACTCACCTCTTCCACCTCGACCTTTCTAATATCCCTCACTCCGGGTACATTTCACCTGAGGCAATGGCCGCTCTCCTCTCCGTGTTGTCCAGCCTCACAGAACTTATCCTTCAATTCCAATCCCCTCAATCTCGCCCTGACTGGGTAAACCGACGTCCACCTCCATCAAAACGTTCTGTCGTCCCCGTACTCGAACATTTTCGTTTCAAAGGGGTTATCGAATATTTAGAGGACCTCGTGACCTTCATCGATGCCCCTCAACTCAGAAACTTGAATATAACCTTTTTCAATTCAATCGATTTTGACGGCCCACGACTCGCCCAATTCATCAGTCGTACACCAACATTTGGGGCGCGTAATGAAGCACGTGTGGAATTTGATGATACCATTGTCAGCGTCGGACTTCGAGACCAGCAGGCAGCCAAGCTTTACGATGGATCTCCTCTGATAAGGATCCCATGCAAAGAACCAGATTGGCAGCTTTCGTCCGTCGCTCAGGCCTGTAACTCCTGTTTGCCTCCCCTTTCCATGATAGAGGTCCTCTGCATCAACCATCGATATTCGAAACTAGTTTGGAAGAATGACTCCATCGAGAACAACCTATGGTTGGAACTCTTGCTCCCATTTCCCGCGGTAAAGGATCTCTATTTATCCAAGGACTTTGCCCCAGGTATCGCGGCCGCCCTACAAGAAATGGTTGGGACAGAAGTGTTGCCCAGCCTGCAGAATATTTTCGTGGAGGGGCTTGAGCCCTCGAGACCTTTCCAGGAAAGCATTGGGCAGTTCGTTGCCGCGCGAGAGCTCTCCGGTCACTCTATCACCATTTCTGTCTGGGATGGACACCAGATACGACGCAAGTCGCAGGAGGTCAATGATTGATTGGTGCCCTCTGTTCTCCAAGTCCCGTTCCATTGACGTTTCTTGTCGTCTACTGATCCCGTACTATTTTTCTTTCCACTACTTAACTTGGTTTGAATTACCAGTTGTACCACAGTATTTTGATAACATTACCCGTGCTTGATCTTGTATGATTACATTTGATGTAGACTCGGACTGGCGTTCTAACTTCTCAGCTTTAAGAACGTACTGCGCTTACATTTATTGTGACAAAAGAACGTGGATTATATCAGTGCCGTCACTGTAGTGAACAGATACCGTGGCTACTGTTTGGCGTTTAGCGGTGCATATACTGTACACTGCATATACATGGTGATATTATACAGATAAGGCGTAACAACGATGTGGTGTGTACTTTGCCATTAATCTTTCACTTAACACAGTCCAAGTCAGCCAGTCCGAACTCTGAAGAAAAAGAGTGGGAGAAAGAACGAATCCGCAATTGACAATGAGACGCTTTAGTCATAGCAGCTTAAAGCACCGAGGATTCTACGTCCTAATTATGACGCGTTGGGAAGCCGAGCACGCGAAGTTTCGCGGTACGGTCACGCGAAGGGTTGTTTACGCTTGTTGCCTGTTCATTATCACCATGACTACAGTACCACAAACTCGTATGTACAGTATACGTACGGAGCATACTCTCAATCAACCAAACCGGCCAGAGAACGAAATGTGATTATGATGTTAGAAGGAAAAAAACGGCGAAGAGAGAGCAAAGGGGGGGAAGTGAAGAGAAGAGGACGCACGCTGAAGAAAAACCACGTAAATTATCGCGTCGCCATCTGACAGAGTGAGCACCAACAGCGCCTTGGGAGCGAGTACTAGACGGGGATATGACACGATTGCATTTGTGCCAGTACAGCTCAACCCGTTGCACTCGACGTCGGGAGCGGAAGAAGCGGGATCGGAGGTGTGCCGTGTGGCTGCGCTCGTACGGCGCCTATGGACTGCTCCGAAGCGTAGCTTCGATTTCCCTCGTTTCTTTCATTTCCCTTTAGCTCTCATTCTACTATTGCTGCTCGTTTCTTAGTTCTCAGACTTCTTGGATAGTTTCTCGGCTTGCTCTGGCAGACTGCCTTGACTCCCTTTATGTTGCAAGCAATAAAGCTGATGTTTGAGTTCCGAGGGATGCAATCAACCTCAGTGTGTACTGTAAGCACAAGAACTGAGGGGCCTGGAGCAACTAACTACGGTATATAAAGGCTGTATACTATCCTAAAGCTAACTAGACTAAGGGACAACTAAATGTGTGCTGAAACATGTCAGAACTGAGCCTAGTGTCATGCTAGTGTCACTGGATGTATGTACGGTATGTAAACTATCCGAGTATCTTATCTTATCGCGGATCTGTAAATCCGCACGCTCATATTTCCGACACTTTATCCCTTTATTTATACCACAAAGAGTCTGATTGCCGTGCGTGCATTGCTGTAATACTGCGCATCCATAGTATACAATTCTCGCGTCACGTGCCACATGCCACATCAACGGGGCAGCCTTTGTTGCCTTTGTTTGTTGGCATTCAGTACTATTCAGTCCCTCATGTATTTAAGCCGACTCTTATCTCGCTAAACAATAGACCTTTTTATCCCCCTTTTTATCTCTTTTCTGCGGTCAGTCTCTTTGGTGTGAGGGTGCAGGGGTGTTAGCGCGAGCAAACGAGCCGACACATACCTTGCCCCTTTATCGAACACTGATCTCTTCCCCTCTTTTCATCTCTATCCTCACGAACTCACTCGCGCGTTCCATCCGCGCTACAGAGGTGTTGGTGAGCCTCATAGGCATTAAAACCGTTCGGACAAGACACGCACGCGCTTTCCCCCATCAATCCGTTCATATCCCCTCGCGTTATCTCCTCTCTCACCGGTCGGCCACCTCACACTCATTATCCCCTGCTGGTCCAAGCAGGCGTCAATAAAAAATCTCAAGGCCTCCCTCTCTTCCCAACAGTTTCCCAACACCGAATCTTCATTGATCAGTTCTCAGCGGTATGTCAAGAGGAACTCACCCGCGGCATTGGTAAAACAACTGACAATGTCTCAAATAGCCCCACTTAAAAGCGTGCCCATCATCCGATCTCCTGCCATTCTCTAGCACCGCCTCTCCACTATTTCATAGATCACCATTTTGAAAGGCTTGCAGATGGCAAATAATCGTCGCCGGACTCAGAAGAAACGAGCCAAACCAAGTCGACGTATGTCTTTCTTATGCAACGTCCCGCAATGACTGCTGACTGACTTGATGTGATGTAGGCAAGGTGATACGAATCGACGTACTCCCAGATGACGTCTTACTAGAAATATTTGATTTTTATATGTCACGCGGACTCGGAGACATAGAGCCCCAGGCATGGCAATTGCTGGTTCATGTGTGTCGACGATGGAGAAGCGTTGTTTTTGGATCTCCACGTCGCTTGAACCTGCGACTTTATTGTACACCC
>WNFQ01006123.1_pt1 | contig 16718 bp, 16 predicted proteins | sample 5400171 | NCBI WGS metagenome assembly WNFQ01 (sample SAMN13153356, study PRJNA577476) | soil metagenome | isolation source: 20 cm soil under Madrone tree | place: USA:California | collected 2016-06-14 | reverse complement strand
CGTCGCACCCCAGGGCGGTATCGCACCGCCACTAATTCTAACCTCGCTACGCGTGAGGAAATTCATGAGCTCCGGATGGATAGTAAAAGCCCAATGCATCGTAGTCGCATTTGCGCTGTTCGCTGGCGACCTTGCGCTCGCTAAGACGCCATTCGTTCTCGCCTCCGGCCGCCGCGACCCACGAATCTATGCGATTGACCTCAATGCGGCGCTAAAGCCTGAAAACAACAATACGCCGAATGCCATCGTGAGCCGATCGTTGGTCAGTCCTCGCCGGCTCGACGGCGCTCTGCTCGGCGACCCTGCGAACATTGTGCTGAGCGACGACCAGAGCACCGCCTACGTGATGAACCATCACGGCTCAATCGTGAATGCCGAGTTTCTCCAGCACGGAGGCCGCGCGAACATCTCGATCATGGACGTCAAGAAGATGCTCAGGCGGGAATTCGACAACACGGATGCCGCGGTCTTGAAAATTGTCGATGCCGGCTGGTTCGGGGGCGTCGGTCTGATTGCGCTTCCTGACCTGATCATCGCCAGCACGTCCGAGGGCTGGCTGGGCCAGGACGGCTCGAACCGCATCAGCCTGATCGATCCAAAGACCGGGGGCCTCGTCGGGCAAATCCAGATGGCGCTGGTCGGTCCCGGAACGCGCCAGCTCAACCCTTCCTGTGCCGCCTTTCCGGTGCCGTTCATATCTCCGACGCCGCCGCCCGCCACCTATTCCTATCTTGGCCCATCCCACGCTTTCGGCTGCTGGCCGAACCCGCAGTTCATCGCTCTCGGGAAGGGGAGCGACGGCAAGACCTACCTCCTGTCCGGCAACGGTGGCACCGAAGATGTTTCGGTGATGGACCTGCAGAAGGCATTGACTGGCGCTCCAGTCGTCGAAGTTGCTCCGCGCATTCCAGTTCAGGCCGGACCCTTCGGCATCGCCGCCAGCCCAGACGGCAAGTTCGTGGCGGCGACCGCCCGCCAGAACAACAGGACCGGCGTCGAAGGCAACACCATCTCGATTATCGATGTCGATCTGGCTCGCCAGGGTCTGCCGGGCGCCGAGGCGGCACGCGTGCAAGTCGGGACCGACGGCGCCGGTGCGCAAGCCCGACCGTTCTCGGTTGCCTGGACTCCGGATGGAAAAGAAATTCTCGTTGCCAATACCCGCGTCAACAATGTGTCGATCGTCGACCTCGGCTTAGCGCTCGCCCACAAGGCCGGCGCCGAGATAGCGCGCATTGCGCTCACCCGTCCGGACGGCGCGCCAGCGCGGCCGAAGGTCGTGGCTGTCACGGCCGAAGGACGCTACGCGGTCGTAACCGGCGGGGATGATACGTTAACGGCATCCGCGACCAACCCGACCGGAATGGTCTATGTGATCGATCTTGGTTCGCGTAGCGTTGCTACCCAGGTAACTGGGGTCGGAATCGATCCGTATGGCGTGACCGTCGTGGACGATGCGGATTGATCGCAGGATTGAGCTTCGCTCGAAGCTTGCGTCGACGCGACGCCTGAATTCGTAAACGGGAGGACATTATGACAAGGCACAATCTTTCGATCCGAAATGCTCTGCTCGCAGCCAGCATGCTGGCGTCGCCGACGTTCGCCGCCGACGTGACGCCGGAGCGGCTTCTCAATCCCGACAAGGAGCCGCAAAACTGGCTTATGAATCACCGCACCTACGACGGCCAGCGCTTCTCGCCGCTCGCCCGCATCAACAAGGAAAACGTCAAGGGGCTCAAGCTCGCCTATGCGGTGCCACTCGCCGGCACCAACGGCAGGGAATTCATCGAGGCGACGCCGCTCGCCGAGGATGGCTTCCTCTACATCACGGATTCCTGGGGCGTGCTCTACAAGATCGACGCCACGTCGGGCGATGCCGGCCGCATCGTCTGGCGGATGGAGCCCAAGCAGGAACGGCAGGTCGCCAATCGCGGCGCCGCCTTGTGGGGCAATTTTGTCATCTCACCCGCGAGTGCGCCGGCGCGCATTATTGCGACCGACAAGACCTCGGGCAAAGTCGTATGGGAAACGAACGTGTCCGATGCGGAGAAGATCACCATCACGGGCGCGCCCCTCCCCATCAAAGACAAGATCATTATCGGGGCTTCCGGAGGCGACGGCGGCGCGCGCGACTGGATGGCCGCGCTCGACGCTGCGACCGGCAAGCTGCTGTGGCGCAAATACACGATTCCGGCGCCGGGCGAGCCTGGCAGCGAAACCTGGAAAGACAAGAACAACGCTTGGCAGACCGGGGGCGGTGCCGTGTGGGTTACCGGAACCTATGATCCGGACACCAACCAGACGCTTTGGGGCGTCGGCAACCCGGTGCCGATGATGGATGCCCGCGCCCGGCCGGGCGACAACCTGTTCACCAACAGCTTGGTTTCGTGGGATCCCGACAGCGGCAAGATGAACTGGTATTTCCAGTACACCCCGGGCGACATGTGGGATTTCGACGAGGTCGGCACCCACATTCTTTTCGAGCGCACCGTCAACGGGCAGCCCCGCAAGCTTATCACCCACTCGGCGCGCAACGGCTTCGTCTACACGATGGAGCGCAACAATGGCGCAATGGTCGGCGCCAAGCCCTACATGGAAGTCAACTGGACCAAGGGCATCGACCAGAAGACCGGCAAGCCCCGGGACTATGATCCCGCCAAGGACGTCCAGACCTATTCGGGCATCGCCGATCCGACCTCGGAAAATCCGGTCAAGAAGGTCTGCCCCAATCGCACCGGCGGCAACAATTTCTGGCCGTCAGCCTACAGCCCCCGGACTCAGCTCCTCTACATCCCGGCGATGACGGCTTGCGAATTCGTAACCAACGACAAGACCATCGCAACGAAACGGGAAGAGGGTTGGTATGTACGAACTGGCGGCGGTTACAAAGTGGACGGCCGCTACGAGAGCGACCTGACCGCCGTCGATCCAATGACGTTGGAGATCAGGAAAAGCCTGCACCTCGCCTACCCGAACTATTCGGGAACACTGGCAACTGCCGGCGGGCTCGTATTCCTCGCATTGCTGGACGGCACCGTCGCGGCATTTGACGACACTACGCTCGACCAGCTGTGGAAGATCAATGTCGGCTCCGGCTTCGCGGCACCGCCGATGACATTCGAGGTCAACGGCAAGCAATATCTCGCCATCGCATCGGGACCAAGTCCAGCATCCCAGAGCAAACTTGTCCTCACACCGGAACTTAAGGAACAGCGCAACGCGACCGTGCTGTATGTCTTTGGCTTATAGGGCCGGCCGCTTTGGGCGGTTTTATTCCGAATAGATCCGGCGGGGGCATCCCCGCCGTCAGCTTGGCGGCTGGCCGGTCGCATCGGCTGGGTCGCGTCGGGGTTTCAATTTCGAGTGCGGCCCAAAGTGCCTCTGCGCCACGGCCCCTAAATTTTGAGACTGCTCCGAGTTCTTGACACAGGGGAGCTAAATGAAGGTAATTCTCACCGCGGCCACGCTTCTTTGCTTGATGGGGGCAACTGTCATGGCAGACATCACAGTCAGCTTCGAGACCGATCCGGTAGGCGCGGCGCCCAAAGGCTGGATAGCGACCAGCACCGGCGGAGGCAATCCCAAATGGACGATTGAACAGGACCAGACGGCGCCTTCGAGATCGAACGTAGTTAAGCAGTCCGGTCGGGCTGCTTATCCGCTCCTTCTCAAGGACGACGCCAACATCAAGGATGGCTTCATCGAGATAAAGTTCAAGGCCATTGCCGGTTCCGAGGACCGTGCGGCCGGCCTCGTCTGGCGTGCCAGAGATGCGAACAATTATTACGTGGTCCGCGCCAACGCCCTCGAGGACAACGTCGTGCTCTACAAGACTGTGGGCGGCGTCCGGAGCCCGCTTGACATTGTCGGTCGGTCGGGTGGCTACGGCATCGACATTCCGGTCCCAGCCAACCAGTGGCATGCCCTCCGCGTCGATTTCAAAGGCAACCGCTTCAAAGTGCTTTACAACGGCAAACAGCTGTTCGAGGTTGAAGATTCGACCTTCACCAACGCCGGAAAACTGGGATTATGGACCAAGGCCGACAGCGTAACATTGTTCGACGAAATCAACTATGGCGAAACAAAATAGATCAATCGTCCCCCCTGAGGGTCAGTTTTGCGATTCGACGCAGCTGCAATGGACTCAAGTCATGGCCCGCCGTACGTTGCGTGTCCTGACGCTGACTCTCGCGTTACCTGCGTTAGTTTGTGGGCCGACTGCGTACACCCAGAACGGATTCAAGCTGCTCAGCGAGAAGGAAATCCAGGCGAGAGTCATCGGCAAAGATATCACTGATAGCTTCCACTGGGTAACGTTTGTCCGGCCCGATGGCGTCCTCCTCATAACTGACGAAATGGGTCGGAAATTGACCGGAACTTGGAAGATCCGGAACAAAAGGCTCTGCCTGTCGAACCCAGGGAGCAAGTCGCCGAATTGTAATGAAGTCTGGATGTCCGGCGACAGCATTAGACTACGAGAAAATAAGCAAGAAGAAACTTTCGATGCCGTAGTCGAGAAGCATAAAGCTAATTGATCGCATTGTTGAATACTGATGAGTCGATATTTTCTAATGTCGATGCAGCCATCTTGGACGTAAGCATGGCTTGATGCAGCATAATTCTTAATTCGCGACCTGTCGATTTTTTGTACACATTTGCCTTGAGACCACGCCTGAATTCGAAGCTGGTAGGACATCATGGCAAGAGGCGATCATTCGATCCCCATGACGCGCTGCAAGAGCGGTGAGTTCAATCGAACGGCCCGAGGCTGCCTTCAGCCTGCGACGCATGAATTTGACTTGCGGGGTCATGAAAGGCGTCAGGGCAAAGCCAGGTGCGACGATGACCAGCACCTAATTACACGGTGGCGACGAAATCGGTGCGCTCCAGATAAAGTCACGAGTCGGTGGGCATTGGCCATACAATCGGTCTCGCATTTGCGCTACCGCGACCAGATGCCACAACAAGAAATTTCTTTCCGTTGCAGCAGATAGCGACCTCCAGGCGCAGCCTCTTAAAGGCCGGGTCAGGGCTTGGCAAAGTATTGATACTGCGCGGCAATCATAGCCCTACCTCCATAAAACTGCGTTAAACATCCCCCTGTAGACTGGCGTTTCGGCAATTTACCAGCTATCCGGCGGCGGCGCATTATCTGGTTGGAAGGCGAGTTCCGAAGCCGATGGACAGGAAGCACAATGAAACGACGCAAAAATTGCGGCGGCAGCGATCGAAGCGCTTTCAATGGCGCCGTTTTGCTCGCTACCTCCCTCGCCATCTCGCTGGCGTTGCCTGCTGCCCGCGGCAACGACCTTGCTTTTGGCCGCCCACTGTTCCTCACGAGATGAAACCAGATAAAATTGGCCGCTCGGGGAACCTCCCCACGAGACAGGGCACCCGTCCAGGCTCTGCGCACCGGCTCTTGGAGGTGATTGCGCATGGACGGGTCTTTCCAACCGAAAGAGTTCCGCTCAGCCGGGGCGGCTGGTGGCGTGGAATTAGGCGAAGAGCACGTAGCATCGTATCTGAGAGGAGATGGTCATGCGAGCCATTGCCATTCTGTTAGTGCTGGTTGTCTTTTTCAACACTAACGCCGAAGCGCAAGCTCAGCAAACGAAAGACTGCAAATTATGCCGCGAGTATCAGCAGGCGTGTCTGAAAAATCATACCCGGGACGCTTGCAACAATGAGTATAGCATCTGTATGAAATATTGCGGGAAGAAATAGCAACCGAGCGGGATACGGACCGCAGCTCGACGTTAGATTCAAGGCTTTTGTGGTTTCAGCGACGACGCAGCTGCTGCGATGTATCTGACGATGACTTCGACGGAGTACTCCAGCGACCTCCATGTCGCCGCAGTCGGTCGGACTGCGGACCGTTAGTGAGCCGAGCATTCCAGAGCAAGCTGGTCCTCATGCCGGAACTCAAAGAACAGTGCAACGCGACCGTGCTCTATGTCTTGATTTGTAAGACCCGTCGCTTTCGATTGTTTTTCTGCTCCGGATCCCGGCTCGACGCGCCCGCGGGAATGCAGGCAGCTGGTGGATCGTATCAACAGGTCATATCGGAGATTCGACTTCGAAATGCGGTCGAAAGAGCCGAACGGCAGCTCTATTGGGCGCTCCGGGCTTCTTTCTGCACCTCCGTGACCACGGCATTGTACTGATTCATCACACCGCCTACCAAGCCTGTCACGGCGGCGATATCCGGCCGATCAGACATAAGCAGCGCCTGCTCGATCTGAACCATCCCAGTTTCTATTGCTACGTAGGCGTCAAGAGATTGCGCCCTGACGAAGTCTTCGATATTGAACCACCCGTCCTCAAAGGCCTCGAAGGATTTTCTGGCCTTCGCGATTTTTCCGGCTTTCAAGGCCGGGGTAACCTCCCGCAGGTGCGCTCGAACAATGCGCAGCCGCGCAACATCATCATAAAGTGGATTGAGAGGAGCTGCATTTGCGAACAAACTGACGGCTTCGTCAAACTTGGCAAGCATTGCCTGGACGTCCGTGAGCACCTCCGCGATGTCCGGGTTAAGTTTGTCGAGTGCTTTTGTGATCCTGGGCTGGAATTCGAGCTCAAGAAGTCGGTACATGTCCTTGCTGCGGGCATTGACGTATACTTCGATACCGTTCCAGCCCGAATCGTAATCCGCGAACGCAGCTCTGGCCCTTGCAACATCGCGCTGCTGGAGGGCCGTGATTGTGTCAACCAGAGTGGGCCGGATTTCCTTGATGCTGGAAATCTCGAAACGCTCCTCTGCCGCAGCTCGCACCTGACCCAGATAGCCGAAGATGGCCAATGCCGTAAATATGGCGAGACCAGTGCGACGAACCCGCTGCACCATAGACCTGACTCCAAGCCGCCATTTTCATGGGCTGCAATATAATGATAGCTCGATATGGTCCAGTTCTCAATCGAAACCCGGGCCATGGTTCGCTACATGTCGGCAAGCAGTGTCGCTGCGAGGCCAAACCTCCAGCTTGGATCGAAACGTCTTCGACGCCCCCATTGCGGGCTGGCTGGCTCGTCCATAGCTGCTTTGATTGGGGCCGGCGTCACTTCGGCCCCACTAGGCCGGCTCGACCCTCATGACTACTCGCGCCATCCTCTACGCACTGTTATCCGCTGTCCTGTTCGGCATTTCGACACCGGCAGCGAAAGCGCTTCTTGGCTCAACGGACCCCACGGTCCTTCGGGATTGCTCTATTGCGGCGCGGGAGTTGGTGTAGCCCTTATACGTCGCTTCGTGCGCCCGATGCTCTCGATTCCCGGAATCGGAGATGGCGTTAAGGCATGGCGACCTGCCTTGGCTTGCCGGAGCAATCATTGCAGGCGGTATCGTTGGCCCGGTGCTTCTTATGATCGGCCTCGCCCGGACCGATGCTGCCGCTGCGTCGCTGTTGCTGACACTGGAAGGCGTAGCAACGGTCCTCATGGCATGGTTTCTTTTCCACGAAAACTTCGACCTACGGATCGCCGCTGGCATGGAGTGTCTCGTTGCAGGCGTCGCTGTCCTCTCGTGGTCGGGGCAGCCCAGCTTGTCGAGCATCCTCGGGCCGCTTGCAATCATCGGCGCATGTGTTGCCTGGGCATTGGACAACAATCTGACACGTAAGGTCTCTCTTTCGGATCCACTGCAGATCGTGGAGCTGAAGGGTCTCGTCGCCGGGCCGGTGAATGTCGGCCTTGGACTATGGATGGGGAGCAAGCTTCCGGGAATCCCTACGATCGTTGCGGCGGGAATGGTCGGATTTCTAGGCTACGGCGTGAGTCTGGCGCTGTTCGTTATAGCCCTGCGCTATCTTGGCTCGGCGCGAACAAGCGCTTATTTTTCAACCGCCCCCTTTTTTGGCGCAACCGTAGCTGTCCTTGCACTTGGCGAGCCAATTACGCTGCCGCTGGTCGTCGCCGGCGCACTGATGGGTCTTGGGGTGTGGCTTCACGTTTCGGAACGCCACCAACATCTACACGATCACGAACCAATAATTCATTCGCACGCTCACACGCATGATAAACATCATCAACATGCGCACGGGCCAGAGGATCCGCCCGGCGAACCCCACGTGCATGAGCATCGGCATACAGCTCTAGTGCACACGCATCCCCATATGCCCGACATCCATCATCAGCATCGGCATTACTCATTGCGAGCGTCAAGCGATCGCAATGGTCAGTGATCAATCCTCGCTGTCGCCGACAGAACCGACAGCCCGCCTTTTTCCACTACCTGGATCTGTCTTTTTAAGCAGCCCCCAACCTGATGTTCGAGGCTGCCGCGTCGAGGCTTTCCGGCCCGCGGTCCGGCGGCAGGCTTAATGCGCTGCGTCGTCTTCACGGCTCATTGCCCGTGCGAATTCACGTTTCGGAGTTGTGGTATTGGCAGAGCCCATTGCATCACCTGTGAAGTACGATCTGCATTCCCAAGCAGCGTCTTCGCGTGCAACGAATGCACGAATGCGGCTGACTTCAACAGGTCGGCTCCGCCTGCTTATTGAAGGCCAAGCTGACGTTGCCGGCGCGGCGGGAACTAACAGCCACTTTCCGGGTTGGCCAGAGCAACCACAGGGGCTCCTTCAGAACGGCCGTAACACCACGAGAGAGGGTACCCTCATTTTCCAGATTGTATTGTGTCGATGAAGTTTTAATCGATGAATGCGGGCGTTCGAGACGGCTTCCGTTTCGGCCTTGAGGCAGAGTTTCTCCTGGTCGATGCTAGTTCGTTCAGGCCACTATGGCATCCGGACCTACAATTCGAGACATTAAACACGACTCTTGAGGCCATTCCGGCAGATGATTTCCAATGCGACAGTTTCAAGATAGAGCCGCCGCATCGAAAGCCCGGGCCTTATGTTGTGGAAGGCTATCATCTGCCCGATCCGCAGATGAACCCAATCGATCTTTTGCCGAAAGGGGTGGAGATCCGCACCCCAGTCCGTTCGTCTATCGAAGATTGCCTCGCCGCGCTTAAGGTGCTGCACGCCCGTCTACAGCACGCCCTTGCTAATGTAGGATTTCAGGCCGCCGCATTATCGTTTCATCCGACCGAGATTCACTTTTCCGGGCCGCAAAACAAACGTCGGTATGATTCTTGGCAGTGGGCGATGGCGGCAATGCTGACTTACGGACCGGACATCAATATCAGCCTACCGGAGGCTTTGGCGCGGCGAATTGATGTGAAAGACTTGAGTGAAAAGGTCAACTACTACGTACCGGCGCTCATAGCGCTGACGCTTGCCTCCCCGCTGCACGGCGGAAAGCTCTGGCGCATTCGTGGACGTATCGGCAAGTCCGTCCGACGACGACGATTGGGCCGAATGACGATGGCGTAAGCGCACTCAGCCGTTTCCGTTGGCCCACGGCTCTCTCAGCCTTGAGCCCGATCTCGGAGCGGCACCATAGCTTGCCGCCCCATCCACAGCATTGGCCAAACACGACCCTCTCCAAAATAGGATTCGGCGACTTCGGTCGAGCGTTCACGGCCCGCATGGTCGGCTTCGCCCCACCAAGACGGACCGTGCGTCAGGCAGAATGCCGCGCAGGCTCTGCGCGGCGCTCCGCACCCACAACCTCCAACGTGGCCCAGCGCTCCACAACGATAGCAGACTTCTGCGAAGGCGAGCCTGCAGTGGCGATCTGCGGCAGGACCTCATTGCCCCAAATCACCCAGTACACTCGTCCGGGTTCGCGCCGTGCTCACCGAATGGCGCCATCATCACCTGATGAACGCTCATACCGCGCCGACGCGAATCCCAGCACGTCACGAGGAGGCAGGGGTCAGTGTTGGGGCGTGTCCAGTAGCAGAAGCGGAATGCAGGCCTTGGCTATTCTCGTTCTGCTTCGATCAAAGGAAACTGGTGTTTAGAAAATGAGTGTCGCGCCGGACACCACCAGTAGCGCGAGCACCACTTTGCGAAAGCCGCCCTCGTCGAGCTTGCCGTACAGCTTAACGCCGGCCCAGGTGCCGGCGAGCACGGCGGGGAGCCCGATCACGAAGCCTATCAGGGTGTCCCGCGCCACTATTCCAGCGCCGCCGAGCCATATGGCGATTATGGCGAAAGTTGCGACGCCCGCCGGCTGAAAAACGGCCCGCTGCTCGTCCTTCGGCCAGCCGCGCAGGCCTGACCAGATCGTCACCAGGATCCCCGCAAGGCCAGTCGCGCCGCCGAGTACCCCGCCGAAAAAACCAACCGCCCCGTCAGCGGCGCGTCCAGCGGACTTCAAGTCCGGCAAGCGCGGGCGCAGCAGGCCGTAGACGCTGTACACGATCAGGACGATGCCAGTGCCGGCGCGCAGATGCGCCGGCGCGATCCAACGCAGGAGTTCGACACCGAGCGGCACTCCGAAAGCGCTTCCGATCAGGAATGGCAGCAGGCGCTGCAGTCTGATGGCCGCGCGCAGCTTCCATACCGAGTAGCTCTGGACCAGCAGCCCGAACGCGACGATCAGCGTCGTCACTTGGGCGGGCTTCAACACATGCAGCCACGGGCCGGCCGCGATGATGCCGAAGGCGAAGCCAGCCAATCCCGTAATGAGCGAGGCCACAAAGGTCGAGGCGAGAAAGATAAAGATGCCGAGAGCGTCTAGGCCATCCATCATAATTACCCCATCTGCCTGGCAGATCGCCAGGCCAAGACAGGGCAACGCTTGGCCGATCAGATGGCTAAGGGGTGGTTGCCGATGACCTGCATACAGTCTGACAGGCGGGGCTGCGCAGGTCAAATTGCAAACGCGCGACCCAAGAGAGAGTCAGGGCACCAGCTGCTGCAGCTCGTTCAGGCGCTGGCGCGCAGGCAAGGCGCCGCAATGATCGGCGAGCTTAGGAAGATCGCTGCAGAGCAGAATGTATATGTGATTTTTGTGCGGGCTGACCTGGAGGATGGTGCCATCGCGCTGTATGAATTGTTGGGCAGGAAGGAAACTGCACATCACTCGGACATCGAAGTGCGAGCAGCGGTCTCACAGCACGGAGGAACAGGTAGCCGGCAAAAGAAACTGCGAGCCTCCGCGATTGACCGGGTCAAAACGCGACCGCCGAACTGCTCGGCCGACGCGCCCACTCGCGGTGTATATCAGTAAGCAGGCTTCCTCCGGGGCGGGCCGTGCAGAGGCGGATGAGACCACGAGCTTGAATGACACGCCTCTCTACAACCAACCGCTGTCGACCAGCGGCGCCGCTCTTATTGGCCTTCAACACCCAAAATATGTAAACTACCTGGCATTTAGACGTGCAGAGGACCAATTACATGCGCCTGAGTGCATTCTTCTTCGCGATGATCCTTACTTGCCCAGCCGGGGCAGCTGAGTGGAAAGAATTCCTGTCTCCCGACCATTCGTTCACGGTCCACTTTCCCACCGATCCTAACATCGAGATGACGGCTTATCACACTCCTGACGGCCGCTCGTTCAGTGCACACGTCTACTCCGCTGCACAAGAGACCGGCATATTCACGCTAACGGTCGCGGAAGTCCCCGAAACGGGAAACCAAGTCCAGGAAGACGCTCTGATGAGCGACGCGGTAGAGAAGATGACGGAAGGGGGCCTGATCAAGTTCGACATCCAGCACCGAATCCGCTGGTTCTATGGCCGCCAGCTCGGAATCGCAGGGGTGAACGGTGGTTACTCGTACGTCGCAAAGCGTTTGTTGCGGCGGACAGGCGGAAGTCGATGCCATGCGTTTCCAACAGTCGCTGGATTTTCAATGAACCCAACGAGCCCGCGGGCATGAATTTTCGGCAGTCGTCGCTTCCGCAGCGGATTATCTCCGCCCGCCGCGACTTATTGCCAACGACGGTCGTCTGCCTTCGGTAGCGAAAAGATCAGGCGACTTGGCAAGGTTCGACGGCATTCCCCCGACAGCTTCCGTTCTGGTCTAGCGACAACGCCGTGCGAGTCCGGCCTCACTGCCGGAGGGCAGCGGGCGGCCCGAAGACGAACCGCCATCCCCAATGCACTTTCGGACCGCGCGCGAGAATCAGCTCCTAGCGCTTGCGGTTTTGTCCAGGCCGGCGCGCAGGCCTCTGGCAAGTTTCAGGGCATCGTCATCGGCCCAGAAGTGAAGAAAGAATATCCGCGGCTCTTCGGTCAGCATGTGGCTGTGAATCGCCGTCACCTCGATACCGTTGGAACGCAGGGCGCGCACCACGTCAGGAACTTCGGAGCCGATCAGGGCATAGTCGCCCGTGATCGCCGCTTTGCCGCCGCCGGTCGGTTGGAAATTGATGGCGGTCGCGCCACCCATGATCGGCGCGCCCACCGCCATCCCCTGCTCCGTGATCGGATCGCGGCGGGGTACGTTGATGGCATAGACCCCGCCATTGTTTGCCCCTTTGGCGCCGATGATCTGATCAATCTGAGCGGTGTCAAGGTCGATGGCCGGAGGTTGGGGCGGCGATGCGGGAGGCGTGAGCGGCGTCTTGCTTACGGCCAATGCGTCCCGGATGGTTTCCGCCATCTTTACGGGATCGCCGTGCCCGCCGACATGCATATAAAACGTCAGCGGTTCGGAGCGTAGAAGGTGATTGTGCACCGCGGTGACATCCACGCCCCTTCGATCAACTTGGCCATGACCGGGCTGACCTCGCTCTGCAGCAGCACGAGGTCACCCATCACCATTGCCATGTTTCCCATCGGCTGGAATGCGACCCAGCCACCCAGAGCTAGTGTCGGCCGGATTGTGACTCCGTCGAGTGTGACTTGCAGGTCAGATCGAGGAAAGCCGTAGCGATGAACGGCGCCGCTGACGGCTGCGGTTCTGCCGAAGATGCCGTCGATCTTCGTCCAATCGATGGCTTGCGCATGGGCGCCAGCTACCGCCGACACGATAATGCCGCAAGCGCTGAGAAGCTTAATAACACGCATGGTGATGGTCCTCCGTGATCCAGCCACGAATGCCTCTGTGTTGAGTTTCGATCTCAGACAGCTGGTCCTAACGGCCCGCGAAAACAACGCCCATTACCAGGTGCAAGTTCGTTGACACCGACGACGTGCTCTTTCTCTGGCAGCGTTCGCGATCGCCACGCTATCGTTCATCAGCTGCTCGTATGGCGCTGCTGCCCACCGAATGGCTCCTGCACAAGACGAAAGGAGGTCTCGTGGCCGGCACGCTGTTCGTTCTGCCGGGATTCATTGCCATCATGCCTTGAGCTGGATTTACGCCACGTTCGGAGGCGCGAAGTGTCGCTCCGTCGTGCGCCTGTTTGACGCTGGAATAAATTCGAACGCTCGCCCATTTCCTCTCTAGTGGTGCCCTGGTATTGCCCGCAGCGAGGCCTACTGCCGCCGCGAGCGGCCTGACGAGGAAACGATGATCACACGACGTCGCTTGCTTGAGGCGGCGGGCGCAGGCGCCGCGCTTGCCGGATCGGGTGTTAGCTTCGCACAGTTGTTGGAAGCCGAGGCGGGAGGCCTCGACCTTCCAGCAGAATTGCCCGAGGGCACGCGGGCGGAGGCAGTTCTTGACGTCCTGCCGGGCAAGAAGCCGCTCATCAAACTGGCTTATCGACCGCCGAATTACGAGACGCCAATCGAATATTTCCGCAGCGCCGTCACGCCGAACGACGCCTTTTTTGTGCGATATCACGTCTCGGACATTCCGCAGGTCGATGCCAAGACCTGGAAGCTGTCCATCGGCGGCGAGGGTGCGAATGCGCAGGCCGAGCTCACTTTCGACGACCTGCAGAAGATGCCGGCTTTGGAAATAGCCGCCGTCAATCAATGCTCCGGCAATCGGCGCGGCTTGTATAAACCGCACGTCGTGGGCGTGCAGTGGGGATATGGCGCGATGGGTTGCGCCCGCTGGAAGGGCGCCAGGTTGAGGGATATCCTGGAAAAGGTCGGCGTCAAGAAGGAAGCGATCGAGATTGTGCTCAATGGCGCCGACGGCCCAGTAGTCGCCAAGACGCCGGACTTCGTTAAATGCATCCCGGTATGGAAGGCCATGGAGGAGACGACGATCGTCGCCTACGAGATGAACGGCCAGCCGCTGCCGCACTTCAACGGCTTCCCGGCCCGCGTCATTGTTCCGGGTTGGACCGGCACTTACTGGATGAAGCACGTCACCTCGATCAATGCTGTGACGAAGGCGTTCACTGGGTTCTGGATGAATCCGGCTTACCGCATTCCGCTCCGCGCGTTCCCGCTGGTGGAGCGTTTCACCTCGCAGGACAGCGCAGTGAGCACGCCAATCACCGAGATGGTGGTGAATTCGCTGATCACCAGTCATGCGAACGGCGCATCCGTGAAGGCGGGCGCCCCTGTCACTATCGCCGGCATTGCCTGGGACGGCGGCTACGGAATTCGAACCGTCGAGATTTCGACCGACGGCGGCAAGACTTGGGTGCCTGCAATGCTTGGGGAAGACATCGGCCGCTTCGCCTTCCGCATCTTCAGCGCGGGCTTCTTGCCAAAGAGCAAGGGCAAGCACATCATAATGGCGCGGGCCACGAACAAGATTGGCCAGTCGCAGACGGCAGAATTGATCCCCAATCCCGCCGGCTACCATCACAACATCATGCACAGCATCGCCCTTACCGTGACTTGAGGGAGGAAACTCTGGCGAGTACAGCTGGCGTAAAATCAACGATCCAGACGAAATATCCACGCCTCACTTGACGATTCTACGCTGTCGGCATGATTTCCTTAGAGATCGATCCCGCTCCATCTGGGATGATTCTCAATTCGCAACCCGTCGATTTTCCGGTACACTCTTCCATCAATGCGATGCTTGAACTCGCAACGGGAGGACGACATGGCAAGACGCAATCATTCCATCCGCGACGCGCTATTGGCGAGCAGCGTTCTCCTCGTATCAGGGCCGGCGTTCGCCGCCGATGTGACGTCAGAACGGCTGCTCAATCCCGACAAGGAGCCGCAGAACTGGCTGATGAACCACCGCACCTATGACGGCCAGCGCTTCTCGCCGCTCGCCCGCATCAATCGCGACAACGTCAAGAATCTCAAGCTCGCTTACGCGGTCCCGCTCGGCGGCGGCGCCGGCAACGAATATTTGGTGGCGACGCCGCTTGCGGAAGAGGGCTTCCTCTACGTGACGGATTCCTGGGGCGTGCTCTATAAGATCGACGGCACTTCCGGCGATGTCGGCCGCATCGTTTGGCGGATGGACCCCAAGCAGGACCGCCAGCAGCGCAATCGCGGCGCGGCCCTGTGGGGCAATCTCGTCATCACCGCTGCCGGCATCGCACCTCGGATTGTCGCCACCAACAAGGAGACCGGCAAGGTGGTGTGGGAAACCTCCTTCCCGGACACGCCGGACGTGACCTTCACGTCGGCGGCGCTCCCCATCAGGGACAAGATCATCATCGGCGCCGCCAACGGCGACCAGGGCGTGCGCGACTGGATCGGCGCGCTCGATGCCGCGACAGGTAAGCTAATATGGCGAAAATTCACCGTTCCGGCACCCGGCGAGCCCGGCAGCGAGACCTGGAAGGGCAACACCAACGCGTGGCAGACCGGCGGCGGCGCCGTGTGGGTGACTGGCACCTACGATCCCGACACCAATCAGACCATCTGGGGCACCGGCAACCCGGTGCCGATGTTCGATCCGTTCCACCGGCCCGGCGACAACCTCTATACCAACAGCGCGATTTCCTGGGACCCGGACACTGGTAAGATGAACTGGTACTTCCAGTTCACGCCCGGCGACATGTGGGACTACGACGAGGCCGGGACCCACATCATGATCGACGGCAATGTCGCCGGCCAGGCGCGCAAGCTCATCACCCATTCGGCACGCAACGGCTTCCTCTATACGTATGAGCGCAGCAACGGCCAGCCTGTGCTGGCCAAGCCCTACATGGAGGCCAATTGGACCAAGGGAATCGACCAGAAGACCGGCAAGCCCCTCGATTACGATCCCACCAAGGATATCCAGACTTATGCTGGGGTTGGCAACCTCACTCCCGGAGAACCGCTCAAGAAGGTCTGCCCGTCGCCGTCCGGCGGCAACAATTACTGGCCGTCGTCCTACAGCCCTAATACCAAGCTCCTGTACATACCGGCGGTGACGGCCTGCGTGAGCGTTGCGATCGATCGGGAAAAGCACAACAAGGAAAGAGGCTGGAACGGCGGGCTCAGCCGAACCGACGAGCGCTATGAAAGCAATCTGACCGCCATGGATCCGACCACCGGTGAGATCAAGAAAAACGTGCATCTGCGGTACCCGAACTATTCGGGCACGCTGGCCACCGCCGGCGGCCTGGTCTTCCTCGGCCTATTGGACGGCACGGTTGCCGCCTTCGACGACACCTCGCTTGACGAGTTATGGAAGATCAATGTCGGCTCCGGATTTTCGGCGCCGCCCATGACCTTCGAGGTGGGCGGCAGGCAATATGTCGCGATCGTGTCGGGCCCCAGCACCGCGGCCAAAAACAAACTCGTCAACACCCCGGAGCTCAAGGAGCAGCGCAACGCGACCGTGCTCTATGTCTTTGGCTTATGAGACCGGCGTTTTCGGTGGGGTTATTTGGGATTTGTTGGGGTGCGACGGGATACTCCTCGCTGCTATCTGGGTGGCTGTGCCGTGACGGCTTCACCGTGATGTTCCCCTATTTGCCGGGCGGCCTTGACGATTTTGTTGAGCACGTCATTCCCGAGCTACAGCGCCGCGGCCTGTTTCAGCGCGACTACGAAGGGACGACGCTGCGCGAACATCTCCGCCTGCCGCGCCCGCAGAATCGCTTCTTTCCCGATTGAGTGCCTC
>WNFQ01001462.1_pt1 | contig 16731 bp, 17 predicted proteins | sample 5400171 | NCBI WGS metagenome assembly WNFQ01 (sample SAMN13153356, study PRJNA577476) | soil metagenome | isolation source: 20 cm soil under Madrone tree | place: USA:California | collected 2016-06-14 | reverse complement strand
GCATGTGGCGGCTAAGCGGCGGGATGCCGACGGGACAGCGATTGCGATCACGATCCGAACCCACTTCTCCGAGGCCTTAAGATAGGCGGGTTGCCTCAGAAGCAGCTTAGGACGCGGTATTACCGCGCATCAGCAGAACCTCGTGCGGCGCCATGTCCGGAAAACCCCGAAGTGCACCAATCATGTTTCCAGCTGCTGTATTGGGCCTAGAGGATGATCACCTTCTGCAACCTCGTGAACGTCTTTGAGAAGCATTGGGACCGCGGCATGCCACGTCATATGCCTGCTTCTCACCCACCTGGGACGCATATAAGCAGCAAAGCGATGGCATCTCACTCGCACCACCATGTCCCCTGAAAGCCGCTTCCAAATATCCGTATCGGACGATGCTCTTGCCCTCCTTCACCGCAAACTTGCCGATGTGCGCTTCCCCGACGAATTAAGCAACGTTGGCTGGAATTGCGGCGTCCCTCTCTCGGATGTGAAACGTCTGGTCAACAAATGGAAAGACGGCTACAACTGGCGTGCGCATGAACACAAACTCAATCAACTTCCAATGTTCACCAGAGACATCGAAGTGGAAGGGTTCGGGGCCCTGAACATCCACTATGTACATCAGAGGAGCACATTGAAAAGCGCCATCCCATTGCTCTTTGTACATGGATGCACGTGGAATAATCGTCTTGTCCCAGTATGTGGGACTAACACATTTTGCCAACAGGGCCAGGCAGCTTCTTCGAGGTCACGAAAATATTGCCGCTGTTGACTGCGCCTGATGCCGGGCATCCATCTTTTCATGTCATTGCACCCAGTCTTCCCGGGTTTGCATGGTCACAGGCACCCTCAAAGAGTGGCTTTCGATCGAGGCACTACGCAGAGGTGCGCACAGTCCTTGACAAACCCGGTAGCTCACGTGCTAATAGATTAAAAGCTCATGAACAAGTTAATGTTATCGCTTGGTTATTCTGAGTATGTAACGCAGGGTGGTGATTGGGGCCATCTTGTGTGTTCTCCTGCTCTTCCTCCCTCGTCGATGAAACCGAATAGCTCAAATACCTTAACTACTCACTAGGTGGCTCATGTCACGGCATTCCGGTACGGGCCCCAGCATGTCAAGGCTTCGCATACCAACTTTCCTCTGTAGGGTGGTTTTGTCTCCTCACTTTCTCAAATTTCCTGTGATTTGGACACATCACTAATCGCCCACTGACAGTGCACCCTCGATCGTATTCTGGAAAAACCCAATACAATATGTCAAACACCTCATTACGCCTTATACCTCGCGCGAACGGGAAGGTGTAGCGCTCTACAACGCATTCCAGAAACATGGCCACGGGTATTTCGCAGTGCAATCGACCCGTCCCCAGACTCTGGGATATAGTCTCGCAGACTCGCCTGCCGGAATGCTGGCATGGATATACGAGAAACTTGTAAAGTGGACAGACTCGTACCCGTGGACAGATGAAGAAGGTGCGTGTCTGAGCGTTTCTCTTTCAAATCTTTTCATCTGATGCTGGTTAGTATTGACCTGGATATCGATCTGCTGGTTTTCGCGTGCGGGACCAGCAGCATCGGTGAGGATTTACTACGAAATAGATGGGTCAGGCGATTTGTCAGATTGGCACCTCTGGAAAGTAACCGTGCCTGTTGGCATATCTTTCTTCCCAAAGGAATTGGGCCGTTCTCCTCAAGCGTTGGTCTTTCGTGATTTGTTTGTTTTATTAACATTTAATTTGAAATGTTGTGTAGGTTTCTTCGTGCGGGATCAAACGTCGTGTTTGAATCAGAACACGATGTTGGCGGTCACTTTGCAGCTTATGAAAAGCCGGATGCCCTCGTAGGTGATTTGAGGAGGATGTTTGGGAAAGGGGGTCCCGCTGCCGGCGTGGTCCCGGGGCATGATGGACTATAAACCCCCCGTCTTGGGCCGCACGTCTCAAAGGGAGAGAGAGGAAACAGTTTCAGCAGTCTCCAGTCGGACTAGAATGTTCAAATCCATGTTCTCCAGCCCCATGAAGGACTTATTCAGAAAAGGCGAGTCCCGTCAGACCATATACACTAGCAAGAACGTATCGCTATCAGAGCGATACGTTCTCGCTAGTACAAGATTGTGGCTCAAAATTCTCTGTCAACGAATCACTGTCAGAAGCTGAACTCGGTGTGTCGACAAGCACACATAAATATCAAATAACGCGGTGGGTGCGTCACGGCAACTGATTGAAAACCCGGAACAACATGTTTTCTCGGAAATGGCTCACTGGAAAATCAGATGGCAAGACTCTCAGGTAGTCCCATAAACTTTGACGGCCTGCAGTTGTACGAGACGAGGCGCCCAATTGCAAAACACGATCGGCGCCGCAATGCGCGCCCCGTTACCACACCTTTTCCCTCCACCAGATAAAAGAGACATACGGCCCGGTATACTTGATTCATTAACATACCTATATTTGAACAACCGCGACGTAGCAACTCCGGGGCTAGGGGACAGAGGATTCGTCCATGAGCGGTGAACGGGATGAAATATTGAGCATGCAGATTGGATTGAAAGTAAAGATGGGACAATGAGGCATCAGGAAAGGCATTGATACGGCAGATTAGGATAGGCTTGTTGGCTCGGTGTCCATGAAGAATCGAGGTTGCCGATATAGCCGTGATCTAGACAGCCTACTCAAACCCAGGTCGGCGTCTAGGTAAAAGTGATCATGATTGATGATGAGAGGCAGCGGTGAGCTCGGGAGAACAGACGGGAACATTGCTCTGGCGCTTATTCTGTGATCCATGATGCTGCGGGGGCGCTACTATCCAATCAATCAAAGCCATGCGTACGGTTCTCCTGACGACAAGAGCGTGGTAGAACTGTCTTGGAAAGAGGGAAACCGCTGCGGAGAAGCCGCGACAACCATGGAACGAGAGCAACACCAAGGGAAATTACATACGGTACTGTATGACGAATAGATCAACATTTTGCACGAGGACCTTTCGGAGATACTGAATGGAAACATGACTTTGACAACCCGAGCGAGGCATGAAGGGGATAAATATGAAGCGCAGTGGCAAAGTTTGGTCTGGTCCGAGACGCCAAGGTCCCATCAAAAAGAAAAGAAAAAATACATCACAGATACCCAGGCTGTACGACATCTGGACTTGAGGTTATTTTTTTAGCTTTGAGCTTCTGCACTGTATTATGGGCTGTTTCATATATGGAGCGTTTAGGTATTGACGCTCTCTTGGGAGCCTGGCGCCACAGATCATCATGATGGTACGGTGCCGGGCACTGGCAGTGACAGGGCATTGCTTCAAAGTAAGTACATAGTCCGGCCGGAGGGTTTGTAAGCTTGGGAACAACAACAATGCGCAGCCAAACAATGCGCAGCCATCAGATGAGGTGGATGTATCTGTATCGTTGGGAGCGAATAACGCAACAACCGTTGAACGTACGTTGAATAGTTGACTGGTTGAACTGAGAAAATGCGGTTACAGGTACGCGCGGTGCGACATAAATTTGGCAAAGGACCCCGAGACCCCTAGAGGCATCGTTTTGTTTCAACCACTTCCCATTATCTCGTTCTCTCATTTGGACACCCGTAATTACGAATACGGCACGATATGGGCTGTCTCACCTGTAAAGTACAATGTCAAGAGGGTCGAGTCCGAAGTGAGGGAAACCGGCGACAAGTTCTGTGATAGTGAAGGTAATATGTTTTGCGACCGTTGATCAAGTTTTCTGTAGTACTGTATGATGGATGCACTCGTGCTCGACGACTGACACTGATCGTAGCTCTTCGAACTTGAAAATCATGCATGGCGATCCATCTCCATGGCAACACCCCAACTTAGGTTTAACTCTTTGCTCGAAACAGCTAGCTCTCCTGGGTGTATATTCACTCAGGCAGGACTAACCCTGCTACGGTCATAGTTCAAAATACGAAGCGAAGTTCATGGCCGAGGATTGGCACCTTGTTTAATCGCGAAGGGTCAGGGAAAACATTTTTTCGTACGCCGACTTTTGCATTGCCACATTGCCATGATAAAACCTGTAACACCTTGACCGTCCGACCTTCGGCCTCGGCTTGCCCACATTACTGGAAGATCAATTGGTCAGCTAACTGAACGTGGGCTTGGCCTTTCAGGATCGCTCGCAAATTGAATGTGTGTGTTTTAACTTGAGCGGTAGTGGCGTATTGAATGTCTGCCAGTGCGGCAGTGCCGCGCCGCCAGGGAACTACAGTAAGTAACCGACCAGCGTTGTGGGAAATTCTCAATCTCCAATCTCCCTTCCCACCGGCCGGGTCTGAGCGAAATCTACGAATTGCAATGTGACTGACAATTGCGTTCAGCCCTAGGCGCTGAGCTTGCCCCGTTCTGCAGTCATCCAACGGAACCTGAAGTCGCTATGCAAATTCGCCAGATCTTTAAAGAAGCGGTTATTTCAGCTGTGCCACTACTTTCGGCCCAACATCTTTCCCCCCCTGCCGTTACTGCTTGGAGCGTGATGTCCAATCACGTCCAATTATCGGCCGCCGCTGGGATCCCACCTCAAAGCATAAACAATGTCCTTAGCCCAGGCATCGTCAGTCTCTTCATTCAGGGTTTGGAAACAGGTCTCGTTCTCTCGCAATTCGCCCAATGGCTCTCTCTCGATCGGAAAGAAGGGATCACAATCACCGTGCTCGTTTTATTTGTCACCACCGTCGGATTGTCAGCCCTTCTCCCATTCCTTTCCCCGAGATAGTTTTCTCACGTGACTGACCCGTTGTCGAAAACCTTGGGAAAAACTCTTTAGCGTGGAGACTGCTCTATGTTTTGCGTCTGCCTGGCGGATTTATGTTCTTGATTTTGGACAAGTTGTGAGCAAAATACTTCTCCTTTCTCTATCTCCTGGATCTTTCTTTGCGGCTTGACGCACTTTTTTTCTGCCTTCAGATAGTAGCCGGATGGACCGAGATCATCCACGGAATGCTTGTACGTAAAACCTTTGATGGCTCGCCAGCGCCTTGCCTTTTCAAGCCCCCTGTACTTACCACTTTCTTAATAGACTACTCTTATAGCCGCACCTATTCAGGCGTACTTTGTATGGCGCTGTTATCATGTCAGTCCCTATCAAACACCTCGCACGTCCCAAGTACTTATCCGCGGCAGATTATGAAAAAGAATATATATCTAACAGTAGGTCCCTCCGAAAAGTAATGCGGTGCTCACTTTGATCTCAGTTTCTATCTCTCTCAAGGTCCCCCTTGTCGCTACCTTAGTTTGCACCGTTGTTGCTGCGGGCTGGGTCACCGCATGGCTCTTCCGCATGCACTCCGCAGCACGAGCTTCCTCCAACCCTATAGCACCGAATCAATTCGTGTACTACCCCTGTAAGAACCCGAGACGAATGGCTGACAGTGGCTATCGCTCATTATAGTGCTCATTTGTGCAGTTGTAGTATTCCTCACCCTTCCAGCGGGTATGTATGCCGCCGCGTCGTATCTTGCGTCGCGCCTTTAATAATCCACAATTGGTAGCCCTAGACATTGCTATTACGAGCATCCGTGTGTTTGGTTTCATTCCTCATCTGCCGTTTCGGGCTAGATGGATGTCATTACTAATCCCACGATATAGTGCTACGTTCTCTGATCAAGTTTTTGAGGCGTATCCATGCGGAACACCTCCGCCGTGTACGTCGTTGTCTCACCTCCTTTCCCCGCATAGCCTGACGGATACGATTTGGCAGCGGGTATCGCGCTTCATTGTTGTGACATGGCAGGCCGTCATCCCGCCCTGTCTCTGTGCTGTCGCTTTGTTGATCAAATATCTTACCTTCACCCGAGCACACCCAGTACGTGGCATCTGCAACGGCTATTCCTTCCCCATGACTGACCGACAGCTCTCCTATTATACATCCGCAGGGGACTAAACAGATGTGGTATCCCGCGATTCAAGCTATGCTGGGCAAGTTGTATGTTTTATCCTTGTATTATACACTGTACGCTTTCTCTTTTGGCAACCCCTTCGTGGGGTTTTTTTGCCACTGTTCTGTATGTCTAATTAACGCTTTTTGGGGACACAGAAACAACCGCATGGATCTCTCTAATGAGCCACCCGTGACGTACGTAACGACGAGGGGTGCCTCGTCGCTCGATAGCATGGGTTCGCCCACGCGGCGATACGTACTCTCTCTACCATTCCCGGACCAGGAGCAAAGTTGTTAATAATTTGGGTTTTTGAGTCTTCAGCCGCACTCGCACACGTGTAGTTACTGTATTGTAAGAATGACCCTCTAACATATGACAAATCGACTATTTTCACTAAGTTACATGGGGTGGGTAATGTTGTACCTGACGACCGTGACCTCGGAGATAAGGTAAATCGGCACCCCGCACACGCACTAAAAAAGTTTCTTTCTCAGCACCCGAACATGTGTTTCGAGGCTGTTTCAATTTGTTGCCCGTCGCCCGAAAGACGTGGGAAGAAAGAAAGAAAAGTTAAATTGTCAGAAGTGATCATGGCCCGTCATTTCATTCGAGAGCTCTAAACCTGAAGCGTTGACTCGGACGGGCACAATAAGTAACATGGCATGGTTGTGCCATGGAGAACTCAGATGGGGCATCAAGACACCGCATGCAGTGGTATTGTCAGATGGCCGCCGGTGGCGGGTCCGAATGAAGAAAGATAGAGGCCCGAGTCCCGACACCCCAATTTTCGGTCAAAAGCTGTGATGGCCACGCGATGAAAACCTCGATCACCGGCAGATAGAGATACCGTACTGTCCACGGTAGGTAGGTGGCATTTCCTTCACCCCGACACCCGTGGTCGCGCTCACGCTCGTAAAACAGATTCGAGAGTTCTGACAAAACAGAAACGCATCAGTGTAGATTTTTGCGACCCTCCCAGTTTCGGACCAGTGATGATTGGAGTTCTAAATCGCTGCCGAAGCAGTACAATCATCGACAGCCTGCTCCAATCGTGTATAAGGGAAAGAAACAATGCATCGATGATACAGTGTGTTAGCTTTGTTCCACAATGACCACTTTCTTCCGTTCCGCCTTGGGCTTGCTCTCCCCCGCGCGCGTATGCCGCCGCCTCCGCTCCTCCTTGACGCGCTCTGCCTCTTCCATTGTCCGTTTAAGCTGCCCAGCCTTGTACACGGGTTTGGGTAAATGCCGACTCCTATATCATCGATCATGTTAGGAAAGCCGTAGAGCATATACTACCACCGGATCGATCAAATAGCTGTGCGCGTACCGTTGCACTTTGCCAATCTCGGCATCCATTTTCCACCGCTCTTTCAGCGCATTGCGGTACTCGATCGCGGAGCGCTCGCGAGCTGTGACGATGCCGAGTTTCTCTGACGCGTTCGCCTTCCATACGCGCACGTTGCCGTCGTCAGAGCCGGAAAGCACGAAACGTGCATCTGCGGTGAACGCGGTCGCCAGCACGCGCTGCATACGCTTCGTGTGGTATACCTCAGGATGTGTACCGCGGCCTTCTTGCCATATGCGTAGAGTGCGATCCCACCCGCCAGAGACGAACTCGGTGCCAGTCGGCGACCAATCACAAGATGTCACGGCAGAAACATGTGCCTTGTAAATCTGGGTGGGGGTATTGAGCCGCCGGATGTCGAATGTGTAGAGATTGTGATCTTCCGATGCTAGAAGTATAGAGGTTGGGAAGGTAGGAGACCAGGAAAGATCGTTGTTTTTCATCTGTTATACGTTTTAGGTCCAGAAGCAACCACGCTCTCTGTATATATACCTGCATGACGATACGTCGCTCGGCCTTGCCAGTTCGAATGTCATAAAGGATGAAAGTACGATCGGAGCCAACACTGGCGAGTACAGAAGGTTCTGAGGGATTGAAGCGCACCCCTGTTACAGACTCTGCGGAGGAAGAAAACGTGATATCCATGACTGGGGCGCTCCTAAGGGACGATGAGTGAGGAAAGACGCAAAGGCAGGTAACGTACTTTGTTTCGTCCCATATCTGAACTATTGTCGAAGACGTCGCAAATAAAGGATCGGTGGTATGATGATCTATGGAGCTATAAAAGATGCCGTATCAGTTGCAGCGAAGCGAACAGAGTACAAGGACCAACTGAAGTGTCCCCTTCCCCGGAAACACCGCGAGTGGTTTTGGCTACAAGAGAATTAGAAACTGCCGAAGACGGGAGAGAAGGAAAACGCACCTGCGATGGCCCCGTTTCTGAGGGGTCTAATGATGCTCCTCTGCGCACATCCCACATTTTGATATTTCTGTCCACGCCACAACTCAGGATCCTGTGGTCGTCTGCCCAGCAAAGGCCCGATATCTTCCCCAGATGAGCGCCCGTAATTTTTGCGAGGTGCATCCTCCTCCCAGAGTTATGAAGGATAATCTCTAAATGATGCGAGTTCCTGTCACTCGACATGTAAGATACTACACAAGCTCCAGGAAACGCACCTCCATCCCAGCTTGCACTCGCGACGTCTGTAATGGTGTTTGGACGGCGCGAGAGCACCTCGACTGCATCAGCATGGCCCTCGAGCGCTGCTATAAATGGCTTGGAGAACATGCGCTCCATTTTTGCTGCGTTCAGCGCACGGATACGCTCGCGGGCTCGGGCAAATGGATGTAGTAACGGATCTAAATTTCTGTGCGTCGGCGTTGGATCGCCTGGTCGCGCGGGTAGGTGGGCTGAAGGCGCATGTTGCAGGACAGATATTTTCTGTAAGAGTGTTCATCAAAGTAGCATAGACGTCGAATGCAGGAGAATTACCACCATCGCGGTCCTTCCACAGGTTGATGTGTGTGAGCAGTGTAGCGTGATTAGTCAGCTGTCGTTGGACTCGACCTCGCTGTTTGGATCAGAACTGGCTTGGTCTTGATTATGTCTAACTGCAATTTGTCGAATGCAAATACTGTAAAAGTGGCCGAAGACGAGGATTACGCTGGTGAGGCCAGGGCAGGTCACCTAGATTCAGATCTCTGAGTCATCCAATTGCCCCCTAGCAGACTTGGCAGTGGTACTTGTTCAATTTGGCTTCCTGAGTGATGCCTTTTGGCGCTACTAATCCGGTTCTGCTATTTTTGTGCTACAGTATATCCAAACCTTGGTCCGGAGCTAGAATGACCGCGTGGCGGTCGCCTAGATGTTGATACGTATGCAACCGCCACGGGGTATCTTACTGTCCTTGATTTCAATAACGTTTTTCATACTGCAAGCACGTTGCCGTGATGTTGCGCGTACACGCGGCTGATTGAACCGTGGGGCTGTAACTGTTTTGGCCTTACAAGAGACTGTTGCCGCCGGTATGACTGTACAGTATGACTGTTTGCCACTGCCAACTGGCTCTAGAACCGCCATGACGGGTCTGTAGACCCGGGCTCCCTCTCCAGGCGATGCGCGGGATCATATAATCCGGTGTCCAATTGTCGTGTACGCATTTCTCCAAGTGTCCAAATGAGTACTGTTTATGGGCGTCCCCCAATCACCATCGTATCGAAATCTCCCGTGCCCTTGCCAGGTTACCTACAACCTGAAGTCGATGACAAACACCATGGGGACTGTGACGCGCCAAGGCTACTCTGTAACAGGCGTTGTCTCACTACAATGGTGAGTTCAAGAGTTCAGGGCCACCTTAAGGGCCTCGACTCATCGACTCATCGCGGTGCACAAGTCGCTTGGATGGTACATCAGAGGGTGAGAATCCTGTCTTTTCACAGACACCCTCCCAGCGCGACCTCGTATTTGTCACAAATTCCGGGCTGGCTCCCCTCTCTGGTGGCGCCAATCATCGCTAATTTCCCGGCGCGCGAACTGGGACCTCTTCAAGTGACGAAGTCTGGCAACGGTTTTCTTTCACTATCCTCTCCTGCTCACCGTCGCCACTGTGCGCCGACACCCGACGACTCGGAGAGGCTGCCTAACATAATTTGCGTCACGGCCATGTGCTTGCCTCGCCCACTGGCACCGCATTATCGGATGCCAGTTATAGAGCACAAAGTCTGATTATGACGAATACGACTTCCCCCGATGTCTTTGGCTTCTTTGTACAGGGTCTTGAATTGTCTTGGTTTTCGCGCAACTCTCCTAATGGCCCTCTTTTCCGGAAGACGCAGGTCGTCACGTCTCGTTGTTATGCTATGGTGTTTGTAACAACGACTGGGGTGTGGACATCAGGCGTCTTGTATATCTCCTTTCTATTTCTGTCCGTCTGGAAAGCTTTAGAGACCGGGATTTACTTTCCCTCTACTTGGCGAATTTATGTGACTGACATGACTGGCCTTGGGAAACCCGTGTATGACACCCATCATTCTTACACCTCCCGTGTCCATCATATGATATTCAGTTTGCCCTTTTACTTGCCATGTCAAGTGGTCCCGGCTGGGATTGAAAAGAGGGTCCACATTCCCCTAATATGTCACCTCAATGGAGCATCCTTCCGTGTCCCATGAGCTATTTGTCCTCAGACTTCAATCATAGCTATCCTCGTACAATTTTACTGATGTGGTGTCGTTACTGAGTTCGCCCTGGTCTCAGGTTCTCACCCTTTCCTCGCATCACAATTCAAACTCTTTAGTGTTAGATCCTGATGGGAAACTCGTGCGTTATTGTCAGTTCTCCGTGGTTATGATTCAAAACAAATGGCGCTTTTCACGGGTTTGCAGATTCGAATTTCACATTTCCGCTTCCGCTTGGTTCGGTCGAGCTGTCAAGTTGGGTCACTATAGAACTGTTTCTGCTGATCTTTAAGGACGGACCTTGCAGCGATTTCCGCGCTGTTCGTGAGAAGGTACCGCTACAGTTCTCATGCAGTGGTACAGGCTAGATCGTAGTGGGTATTTTGGGGTCCACTGGCATCTGATTCTACTTTTCTGCATTACCCTCAATTGCGCTCGTACACCATTGAATGTTATTTTTAAATTGTCCACTCACGTCAAGTTGCAGGACGATTGTTCCATCGTCTTACGTAGACAGGGGAGCGGGTTTACATTGACCAAAGGCCCCAGGTATTTTACGCCGCACTGACGAAAGGGCTTTCGGATGATACAGAAAACAGAAGTAAATGCGGCGTTAAAAGTGATAATCAGGGAGCTGAAAACTCTATTTTTTACAACCTGTGTGAACCTTCTTTCGACATCTGTCGTATACACTTAGATTTCGCCAGTGCGACTCCTGTTAAGCAATAGAGTTGAGTAAAAGTCTGACCCACGTCTGAGTAGCACAGATTAATGCAGGGTCCAGCGGAGAAGGTCGACATAGGCGCTGGCATCGGCGTCATGGGTCATGTGGTGTACGTACAGATTTTCCGACAGATCACAGTAAAATAGAGATGAAAGGTTATAGCCCGATATGATTGATTGATTATACTGTACGTTATTGTCTCCCATCGAGCCGGCATCAAGACCTTCCGTCGGTAACTCGTGTGCTCGCGCTCACACTCGGGTGTCACGGGAAGCTCGTGCTTCGACTCACCTGTCTCACGGATGGGCGTTTATGCGCCTTCGGCGGGAAGAGGGGGTATTTCTAAATACTGTATGCACACGCCGATGGGAAAACGGTGGAAAACGAGGATATCACCGATTGCTGATATAGCACATGCCACCAGGGCAACCGGTGACAGAAATGAGATCCCCAAGCCGCGAAAGCATGACATATATGATGTTCTTGGGAATGAAACAGGGTAACGCTGAGTGACCTGCGTCTGAGTACATTCAAGTTCTCATGTCAAGAATACGTAGCTGCCTGCCGTTAATTCCTTTCGATATGGGGGTAAAGCGGGCGAATCATAAGTGAACTTGTGGCACATATTCTCGAGGCCAGGAGTCTGGTGCTCGGAGAGTTGAGGCGCACCTTATGGTAGCCTAGTAGATTTCCGCTTTGAGACTGGCCGTAAACGATGAGCAGTGGCGCAAACACAGCCTTTATTGCGAATGGGCTTACAGCGGATTGGACGTGGGTCCAGCCTGAGAGGCTTCCCGAGAGTAGTACGGTGTATGGCCGCGGTAACTAGACACCGCGACAAAGAGGAACCAACGCACTATACCAATCTGTCCAGAATTTGTCAGCAAACCGATGAAAGTTCACCATGACCCCTGCAACCACCGGCAACCGGTAGTGATCAAGACGGAGCCTGAGGTTAGTATAATGCAGTAGAACTTCTACTACAGAACTCCTTCTGCATTACAACAACCCCAGGGATCATTCTTGGATCGGTTGTATGCTGTACACGAGCTACACGTGCCCGTCTTTGCTTTTCTACCCCGTCTTCCGCCTCCAAGAGCCGCTTACAGGACAGGCGATACGGAAGCCTTGAATAAAAGGAGGCACTTCTCCGCTGGATGGATCCTCCATTTCATTTTCATCTATCTGATTCCTTGTAAGGTTTGAAAAGAACCTCTTGTGGAGGTAATCTCAGGGAAATCCAGACCGCGTTCGGAAGAAATTTGTCGCGTAGGTTTGTCTGTAGAAGAACTCATAAATCGCTGTATCATATTTTTCTTAATTTACCCTGTCGTTTTTCATCCCCTGGAAGAGGACGCGACGAAGGTTTGGGCCTGTAGAAGACTACTCGTAAGCCATAATCGCATCACTGAAATATAAAAATCTACCCACTTGTGATAGGTAGATTCACTGAGACATGAATGTCTTCAATGAAAGGTTTCTCTTTCCACAAATCCGGCGGATCGTCTAAGTACTTGCTTGGATATTACCATCCAATTTGACTTCGGGATAATCGCCTTCAAGAGCGTCGATGTTAATTTCAACCTACGAGACAGGTAGTTCAGCCACCTCCGAGTCAGCTACACAATAAACTTTTGACAGACCTTATAAAGTGCGAGGCCCGACGCAAGAGTTTCAATGCTCGAAGTGCGATTTAGTCACTAGATGAGTTCTCCCAAGTGTTTGAGGGTTGCGGCAGTGGAAATGGCGACAGCAAGCGAGCGAGATCTTGGACGACCTTCGACGAAAAAATGTGAGATTACAGTATATGCTCGCTCGGGCTCTGCGACTCGGAGACAGGCGTTCGGGGTCAACGTGGGATGGTGTGCCAGTTGGCGCTGTATTTCCAACTTCACCTTGGCTACGATCGCAATTGGACACCAGGACTAACGAACTGAACTCTGGTGTGTCTCAGGCTCACGTGCCATGTCCCGTCACGGTTAGATCCCGCCAATTGACTCGGACTCAACGCCGATTGTCAACGACAGCTTCGATGGCTCTATTTTCGACGCCTTACCCACCGTACGACCCCACAGATGAGGCAGGGTATTTGTATTCTCTAGAATCAGCACATTCACCTCTCTGACTTCTACCACGATCAGGTTCTCGTCAGTGACTTGCACGATTACACATACATCTTGGCCACTTATCAAATTCGCAGCTATGAAACCGTGGTCAAACGATGGCCCGTAATCCTCACCACTATCATAGACAGCGTGTATTCCGAAAATCATGAACTCAATGAGGTCCCTGAAAAGGTTGATAAGCTAGAGGAGGGTAAAGCAATGATCGCAACAATAAGTCGTCTCAAATACGACATGGCCCGCGACCGAGCGCTCGAGTATGTCGTCTTGCTCTACCTACTCGAGATACCCGAATTACACTCCCGTAGGCCTATTCCAGCTGATGGCGAAGCCCTCGTAGATGAGTACAACGCGGAACTTGCTCGCCTCGAAGAGCGCGGTCAAAACACATGGTTTACAGCGCCATGGCTTTATGCAGAGTATGCATTCTCGGCTGTCGCCCACCCTGTCGCGTGAGGTTCACCCACTCACTACAACATCACAGGTGCTACCTGTCAGTCTTCCTCCGTGGCCAATAGGCAAGAGTGAGGAGAACTAAATAGCGCTCAGATATCGACTATCTCGCTCACTCTTTGCTATATCTAAACACTGGAAGTCGTTTGACCCGTTCTTCGCTCAAAAATTGGACACGTTCAAGGCAAGCGGTACCTCCGTACACCGTATGAACGCTTTCCTTTTGCGCCCATGCGATATGGTTGGCTGATCGTGCACCGTCATTTCGGTGTAGGGCTCGCTGTGACACTATCTGAGCTTGAGTCCGAGAAGCATATCGTTGCCAACGACCCGGAGAAGCTCAAGATCCTGTTTCACGAAATGACGCAGATGTGTCTATGGTACGTTCATAGTTCCAGTTACTCGTCAGAAAGATCTGAGTCAATTAACCCAGGGGGAATGCCACAGTCGGTTCCTCTGTTCTCTGATGCTTATCATATTAACAGCCCTGTTGATCAGGATCTCAGCCTTCTGACAAATATGACACCAGAGGATATCGAACGCCTCCAGACTATTGGACGAGATGCTCAAGATGCGCGTAAAGAATTTATCCTCAAGGACGATCAGAGCGCTGCCTGGGAACATGTGACAACCTTGAAAGACGCACGTATCGACTTTGTGCTGGACAACGGTGAATCTTTCGCGTTCCTTACCTTTTCCTTAAAGAAGCTCACCTTCCCTGTCTAGCCGGATTCGAGGTCAGCCTTACTTTTTGACTTGACGCCGTACTATGATAGTCAACTACAACTGTTCGCCACAGCTCTTCACGGATCTTATCTTCGCCGATTTTCTTGTATCCCATACCCCATACGTATCCAAAGTCGTTTTTCAGTCAGTCTCTCATCTCCTTGATGACATAACAGACCCCTGATCTGATCGCGAAGCCCGAAATCCATCCCGTGGTTCGTATCCGATGTGACACCGCCAGATTTTGCCGCACTACTCGACGCTACATCTCTCCCCTCAGGCCCTGCACTGGAGCACTTAAAACGCGCCGTCGCGCGCTGGAATGCATACCTTGTCGATGGGACGTTTGTATTATCAGTCCCACGGGATGCAACCATCGGTGTGCCGGACGAGATGGTGAACTTTTGGACTTCGCCGTGGCCTTACTGGGAAATGCGCTCGCGCGCCCCAAAGTTGTGGGACGCACTCTGTGGGAGTGGACTTGTTATATTCAAGGTGAGCTCATGACCCGTGTCCTGATAGGATTCCTAAGTCTGATGTGTGAAACACCGTTGGCCGCAGGGTGATTTGAAGTGAGCCTGCAGAAGATAACCGCTAATTGTTGTCAGTCACACTGAACGCATGTTTCTCCCTGTCCTGTCATAGCTATCGCAAGTAAGTATTACGCAACTCAACCTGATACATCAATTAGAAACTTGGTACAGGTTGACTGGTGACCTCCAATGGCCCGTAGACACGCCGTTTGAAACTGCCGTGGGTGAGTCCCGCTACCTCCCTCCTCGAATAAGGACACATAACGACCCATCTGCCCCTCTTTAGGATCGCTTGCACATGCATTCCCACTCTTGAGTCTTCGAACGAATAAGGCAGACGTTGTGGTTGGAATCCCGCGTTCGGTCGCGGAAGCGCTTGACGCACGGGGTGAGAAGTGGCGAATTAATGGGAGGTACGTCTCGCGCTTGTTAATGGTTTTGGAAGGTGCCGATCCTCAATGGACACGCAGATATGCCCTTGTTTCGTTTGTTCCGCGCGGGGATGTCTCCGATTCATGAGACGTACTACAGTTAAGAAAAATGTTGGGAGGAAGTAGTAATGTTCTGGCTTTGTGCCCTAGACTTTGTGTGCGAATAATTGAACGTAACTATCAAATGCGGATCACTACTGTAGGCTTTTACTTTTTCTGCTCGTAAATGTACTACAATCATGCGAACGCGAAGAAAAAGGTGGAAAGTCGCCAGCTGTGTTGCAGTGTCGGTGTCACAACCGGGTTTGATAGGAGCAGCATTGTCTTTTGTGCCACGCATAAGAAAATGCCAGAAACTCAGTGGGCTATCGCACTGCCTCGAACGGTCGATCTACGATGATACACCTTAGATGTGTCGCACGTTGCGTGTTGCGATGACCCGAAGACGAGTACAAGCGGACCACTGGCAGTGAAGCGGTGTGCGGTGTGCGTGACAGGATGATGGGCGACTCGAAGCGCTCATGGGGTTGTTAAGACGTTCTTATGTATGTGGTATCAAGAAGGAGCGCATGTTAGACAGAATTTGCTGACGACTAGTTGCACGCGCTAACCAACCGCTAGCCACTGCCAGCGCTCGCTCCCAGCCAGCAAGCTCCGACGCCGACGCCTCTTGCGGCAAGCCATGACTCTTCTCTCCCGCGCAATCGATTTGCACCAGAGCCCCACCCATAACAAGTGTTTACGTTTACAGTAATATCCGATCGATTTGATCCTGGATGCTGCCCACTGGACGGCTCACATCAACGGGCGCTTTCCAATGGACACTCTTTGACTCATGACTTTCTGTCATCATGGTGTTGGTGACGCACTCGACACGCCCGAGTTGAGGGCCATCGCCGTCACAGATTGGTTTGATGCCGTTGATCATTTGAAACAAACCGTCGCTCTTGACAACAGTGACTTCTACACTCTCCATCACTCTCGAACTCGCCCACTCCCTCCGAGTCGTCCAGGGACAGGCTTCCCCCCTTTCCGTTCGCGAGTTCAAATCAGCCCTCTCTCCTAGTCTCGCAAACCAGACCCGATTCAGTAACCCCCCTCCCGCTCTTCTGTCCGCGCCTAACTCATTATCCATTTGCAATCTCGCTTCCCGCGAAAAATGTTGTCACGCACGTACTTCGGGAATGCCCTCGCACACTGGCAAGAGTACCTCAACTTCCCGCGCATATATACCACCCCCTCCAAGATGTCGTACGCTTGAAGGAAGGGGCCTTCGGAATATCTACGAAATCGGCCATGTCACCGTGCAGGGTCCAAAC
>WNFQ01004848.1_pt1 | contig 16733 bp, 13 predicted proteins | sample 5400171 | NCBI WGS metagenome assembly WNFQ01 (sample SAMN13153356, study PRJNA577476) | soil metagenome | isolation source: 20 cm soil under Madrone tree | place: USA:California | collected 2016-06-14 | reverse complement strand
AAAAATCAGGATTACCGTCAAGTAGCGCGAAACATTCGATCGATGGCGTCGGAGATGCGTGATCGCGAGTCACAAGCGCAAATCCTTTTGATCGCGTCGCTCTACGATAAATTAGCTGATCTCTCCAATATTCTCATTCCCTCCCTGGAGGCAAAGCTATCCGACATCTTCGCGCACAAACAATCCGACGGAATGACCTCGAGGAACAGCTTGAGAATCGGCGAGGTGTTGGCCTTGCTGTAACCCACGACCAGATCGATCGTCGGCGCTTCGCCCTCGAGCGGACGGCTGACCACGGACCACGGCAGCAGATTCTTCGCATAGGCGGGCATCAGCGCCAACCCGCGGGTGGACGCAACCAGCGACATGGCCATCGCCATGTTGTCCACCCCGTGATCCAGCTTGATATTGAGCCCGCAGCGGCGCAGGTACTCCTCGGTCACGGCGCCCAGTACCGTGGCTTTGTTCGAACCGCCGATGAAGACCTCGCCGACGAATTCCCGCGGGTGGATCGCGTCGCGGCTGATGAGGCGATGGTCGCTCGGCATCAGGACGATGAGCGGCTCGTGGTCCACCACCTCATAGCCCAGATCGAAGGTCGGCTCGGCGCGCATGAAGGCCACGTCGAGCCGGCCGCGGACGAGCGCCTCGGCGAGGTCCGGCGAGTAGTCGCTCGTGATCGTGACATGGATGTTCTTCAACTCGTCGCGCAGCAGGTTCATGCTCTTCGGCAGCCAATTCATCTCGTGACCGGTTTGGAAGCCGATGGCGAAGGTCTTTCTTGCAGGCTGCGCGGCCCTGCGCGCTGCTTCCACTGCGGCATCGACCTGCGCCAGCGCGAGCCGGGCATGGTCGAGAAAGGCCTTGCCTGCGGCGGTCAGCTCGACGCCGCGAACACTGCGAGACAGCAGCTCGGCCCCGACCTGGTACTCCAGGTCGCGAATCTGCCGGCTCAGTGAAGGCTGGGACGTGTGGAGCCGGAGCTCAGCGGCCGTCGTCAGGCTGCCTTCCTCGACGACGGCTATGAAGTAACGCAGGTGCCTCAATTCCATCGTCATTCCATGCCTGAGAAGTATGCCCCTCAGCTTACAAAGTCTTTTTCGCGCGCGCTATTCAAGCTTAGAGTGGCCGCCATGGAAACAGGGTGATCGATAGACAAGTCCCTGTTATTAAAGAAGTTAAACGCATCAATCTGTCTTTAGGAGAAACGCAATGAACGTGCCAGTCGTTTTGATTACGGGAGCCCTCACAGGCATAGGCCGCGCCGCCGCCGTCGCCTTCGCCAAGAAGGGCGCGAAGGTGGTCGTTGCCGGTCGGCGTGATGAGGCCGGCAGGACGCTCGTGAAGGAGCTGCGTTCTTTCGGTTCGGAGGCCGAGTTCATCAACACCGACGTTCGCCAGGAGAATGATGTCCGCGCTCTGGTCGACACGACCGTCGCGCGCTTTGGGCGTCTCGATGTCGCCGTGAACAATGCCGGAACCGAAGGGCAGGTGGGCCCGATCACGGACCAGACCGCGGACAGCTATGCCGCGACGTTCGACACCAATGTTCTTGGTGTGATTCTGAGCATGAAGCACGAAGTGCGCGTCATGCAAAAGCAGGGCAGCGGCAGCATCATCAACATCTCTTCGACCTACGGGCACGAGGGTGCGGCGGGCGCCGCTGTCTATGTCGGCAGCAAGCACGCCGTCGAAGGCATCACCAAGTCGGTGGCGCTCGAAATCGCCAAGTCCGGGATCCGTGTGAACGGCGTGGCGCCCGGTCCGACGGACACGGGCATGTTGACCCGCTTCACGCACACGCCGGAGAACAAAGCGGCTCTGGTCACGCAGGTGCCGATGGCTCGCCTCGGCCTCTCGGAGGAGCTTGCCAACGCGATCGTTTTCATCGCGTCGAACGAAGCCTCGTTCATCACCGGCCATATCCTCAACGTCGACGGGGGTCACTCGGCCAACTGATCTTGGCCGGGGCACGGAGGTTGGCTCCGTGCCCGGCCAAGCGACGGTCTTCTCGCACCATCGCAGGAGGGAATCGCAATGAACCAGCACAATCACCAGACAGCGCCCACGCAGTTCGTGGAGGCGGCCGGAGTTCGGTTCGCCTACCGGCGCTTCGGCAAACCGGGCGGCGTGCCGCTCGTCTTCAACATGCATTTCACCGGCACGATGGATCACTGGGACCCGCTGGTGACGGACGGTCTCGCGGCGACGCGGGAGGTGATCCTGTTCAACAACGCGGGCATTTCCTCCAGCTCGGGCGAGGTGCCTGCCACGTTCGAGGAAATGGGCGCCAACGCCATCGCCTTCATCAGGGCGCTGCGGCTGAAGCAAGTTGATGTGCTCGGCTTCTCGATCGGCGGCTTCGTCGCCCAGGAGATCACGCTGCAGGCCCCCGAGCTGGTCCGGCGCCTGGTGCTGGTCGGCACCGGCCCGCGCGGCGGCCAGAACATGGCGACCCTCACGCCGGAAGCGCAACAGATCTTCGGCGCCACCTACAAAGTGCCGGAGGAGCTCTGGCTCAAGGTCCACTTCACCGACTCGGAAGCCAGTCAGGCCGCCGGCCGCGAATTCCTGAAGCGCTTCCGCCGCCGCACTGAAAACCGCGATCCCGAGGTGAACGAGACAGTGGCGCCCGCCCAGATCGAGGCAATCGGCAAATGGGGCGTGCAGCGCGAGGGTTCCTATGAGTACCTCAAGACCATCCGGCAGCCGACGCTGGTGGTCAACGGCGACAACGATGTGATCATTTATTCCATCAACTCCTGGATTCTGCAGCAGAACATCCCCGACGCTCAGTTGATCATCTACCCGGACGCCAACCACGGTTCGCAGTACCAGTACCCGGAGCGCTTCGTCCGCCACGTCTCGGGCTTCCTGAGCGAGTAAGGCTCGTCAGCGCATTCCGTTGCCTAATCCACGCAGCAATCACGAGGTATGATCATGAGTAATCTTTCGGGAAAAACCGCGCTCGTCACCGGTGCCTCACGCGGCATCGGTCGCGCCAGCGCACTCGCGCTGGCGAAGGCCGGCGCGCAGGTTCTCGTCCACTACGGCAGCGGCGAGAAGGCAGCGGCGGCGGTCGTCGCAGAAATCCGCCAGGCCGGCGGCCGCGCCGAGAAGGTCGCCGCCGATCTGCGCGCGTCAGACGGACCGCACGCTCTGGCCGCGCGCGTACGCGCCATCGTCGGCGATCGGCTGGACATCCTCGTCGCCAACGCGGGCATCGCGAAGGCGGCCACCCTCGAGGAGACGACCGTCGAGGATTTCGATGACCTCTTCGCCGTGAACGTTCGTGCGCCGTATTTTCTCGTGCAGCAGCTTCTGCCCACTCTGTGCAAGAACAGCAGCATCGTGCTGCTGTCGTCGCTGGCGGCGCATGCGACCGTCGGCACGCTGTCCGCCTATGCGGCCACCAAGGGTGCCATCGACACGCTCGTGAAGCACTTCGCCTCGGCGCTGGGCGGCCGCGGCATCCGCGTCAATGCCGTCGCGCCCGGTGTGGTCGACACCGACATGTCGAAGTTTGCACGGAGCGATACCGGCCGCGACTTCACGCTGGGAATACAAGCGTTGAAACGCATCGCCCAACCTGATGATATCGCCGCCGCGGTCGTATTTCTCGCCTCCGACGAGGCTCGCTGGATCACCGGCGACACGCTGCACGTGGACGGCGGCTCGAAGCTCTGAGTCGCCGCATCTTAAGGTGTACCAACAACCGACATTGTTTGCCGCCGGTGACGATTGACGCGGCGGCACCTCAACCCCACAGGCCACCAGTATGGCTGCGTAGTCCGTGATCCATGCGGTCACACTGCGGCGAGCGCAGCAATGGATGGCCGGTATAGTTTTTGCGCAAGCATGAGAGCCGCGGCGAACACGAGAGCGATCGCAACTGCTTGGAATCCGCCCTCGAGACTCCCCGTTCTCTTCGCGATCGATCCGATGATCGACAGGGAGAAGAAGGAACCGAGACTGCCAAAGGAATTGATGAATGCCAGCGCGGACGCCGCCGAGCGGCCACCCAGAAATTCACCGGGGCAGGCCCAAAACGGACCGAGATAGCCGGCTAGCCCGGACGCTACGGCGCACCACAGGGCGACGCGGACGGTCAGGGAGGGCGTGGCGCCGACGAAATATAGCCCGGCAGCGGCAATCAACAGCGAAATCGCGGCATGGAAGTACCTCTCGTTTCGCCGGTCTGAACTCCGCGACACGATGATCATCGCGACCAAGCTGACAGCGCTCGGGATCATCACCAGAATGCCGATCGTCGTGTTCGAATAGCCGATGGCCACCGCCTTGATCGACTGCGGCATCCAGAAGCCCGAGATATAGAGGCCCATCAGAAACAGAAAGTGAATCCCCGTCAGATGCAGAATACGAGGATGGGTAATCGATTTCAGTACGGTCAGTTGCCCCCCTTTGGGCTTGGCGGCTGCCTCGGCCGCGAGCGCGCCTTGGATCTGCGTCTTTTCCTCCGCGGTGAGAAAAGACGCGTCGGCCGGGCGGTCGGGAAGCAGACGATAGGTCAGAAGCCCACAGGCGATAGCCGGCAGCGCTTCGAGAATCAAGAGCCACCGCCAACTGCTCAGCCCAAAGCCATGCACGTGGTCCAATATCCAACCTGACAAGGGCCCACCGACGATACTTGCCGTCGGCAGTGCCGTCAGAAAGAATCCGATCGCCTGGGCTTGTTGCCGTTGACGAAACCAGTAAGACAGGTAGTAAAGGATTCCGGGAAAGAAGCCGGCCTCCGCGACGCCGAGTAAAAAGCGCGCCACATAAAGCTGCGGCGCGTTCTGGACGAAACCGGTCAGAACTGCGACCAGGCCCCACGTCAGGAGAATGCGGGCGATCCACGAGCGGGCACCGACGCGATGCAGAATCAGGTTGCTCGGAATTTCAAACAGGAAGTAGCCGCAGAAAAAGACCCCGGACAAGAGCCCGTATTGTTCGCTCGACAGGCCGAGCTCGCGATTCATATTCAGCGCCGCGAAGCCCACGTTGATTCGGTCTAGATAAGCGACGACGTAAAGTAGAAACAGCAGGGGAAGGAGATGTCGGCGCACCTTGCGCGCAAGGTCCACTGTCTCGACGGCGGGCAGAGTATCGCGCGAATCCACTCAGCCTCCCAACGGCGCGAGTTCAGGCGCAGAAAACCCCTCGCGCCGGTAGACGCGAGGGGGCCCATCAGAATTTGTAGTTGATCTGCATCCCCACGGTGCGCGGCTGGTTGGTCGAGTAGCGCACGACCTGCGGAATGTTGAACTGAAAGCTCGTGTTGTTGGCTGAGATCAACGCGACTTTGTTGGTGAAGTTGTCCACGAACAGGTCGGCTGACCAGTTGTCGCGCGCCAGGCCGACTCGGGCGTTGCCGAGGGTGTACGAGGGCAACTTATATCCGAAGTAATACGCCACGTCGTACGACGATCCCACGAACTGGCCGGCAGCGCGCGCCGAGAACTGATAGTTGCCCATCACGCTCGTCGCGTAGGCGAGCGACAGGCTCACGGTGTCCTTGACCACGTTCATGATCGGCGCGGTGCAGCCGCCGCCGCTGGTCGGGCACGGATGGGTCACGCCATCCGGGAAGACAGCGACGTTCGTCAGGAAACTCGTGTACAAGGCATTCGGGTGGGTGATCTTGGCGTCCGTCCACGCGCCCGAGAGCGAGGCGCTCCATTCGTTGGAGAGCTTGGCGTTGATCTCGAGCTCGGGTCCGAACGTGCGGCCGTCGCCGGCATTGTCGTAAAACTGATAGCCGCAGGGCAACGTCAGCACCTGCTGAATACCGGTCCACTTGATGTAGTAGACGTCGCTGTTGATCGTGAGCCAGTTGTCGAAGAGCCTGGCCTTTTCACCGATCTCATAGTTCCACGCGGCGTCCGGACCGAACGAAAGGGCCCCCGCCTGACAGAACGGCGGCTGATTCGACGGCGGCAGGATCTGGTTGGCACCGCCGGGACGGAAACCCTTCGAGACCGTGGTGTATAGGGTCAAGTCCGGGTTCGGCGTATACGATAGGTTGACTCGCGGGTTCGCGCCGCTGTTCTTGGCGGTGGTAATTTTCGAGTTTGCGGGCGGCGTGGAGTTGGGGCCGTCGTACCCCCACGAGTACTCGTCCTGATGGCTCTTGTAGTCGTAATAGCGCACGCCTGCGGCGAGCTTCCACTGGTCATTGAATTTGTACGACCCGTCGGCAAACAGCGCGGTCTGTCGAACGCCGTAATCGTTCCAGGAAATAAAGTACGAGCCGTCGGGTACCGCCGGCGTCGCGTTGAGCGGACTGCGGCCGATTTCGTTCCACACCGAATGCAGGGAGCTGTAGAAGGCGCCCGCCACCCAGTGCCAGCCGCCGGCGTCGTGCGACGTCAGCCGGATTTCCTGACTGAGTTGGTGCGACGGATCTCGTTCCGCGTACGGAACCGGCACGAACGGCGTTCCCGCGACAAACGGCGGGCTGCCGTTGCCGGCCACGCTGCTCCGATTCGAATAGTAAATGGATTCCGAGGCATCCTCGACTTGGTATCCGAGACGGCCCCAGTAGGAGCTCGCACTCGTCAGGTCGGCGAAGCCTAAGTTGGCGTTCACGGTCAGGCCGAAGATGGAGATATCGTCGCGAATGCCGTCCCTCAAGGGAAATGCCTCATAGTGCGCATTGTAGACGCGGCTCGGCGCGGCGCTGTTCGGACTGCCGTCGAGCAAATCATACCCGCCCATGTGCAAGCCCTGCGTCATGGCGGTCGCGAGGATGGAGAGGTCCTCGCTCGGCTTGTACAACAGGCCAATACGACCGCTATAGAGCGTCTCCGTATTGGCCTTGCGGATGATGTTCGTCACCGGCGCTGCCAGCACGTCGCCTTGCACCGGGCTGTTGAGGTTGACCGGAAACGGTTGAACCGTGATGTTGTCGAGCCAGCCACTGCGATACTGGTCGCTCAAGACAATGCGCACGGCCGGGAAATTCAGCATGAGGTTGCCGCCGCCGTTGCCGCTGCCGCCCTCGGTGTAAGACCCGGTACCTTGGACCGAGCCTTCGAAGAGACCGAGCTTGGGCTGGTTGGTGATGACCTTGACGGTTCCGCCCATGGAGCCCGAGCCGTATAGAGTGCCCTGAGGGCCTCGCAGGACCTCGACGCGCTCGATGTCGTACACATTGGGATCGATCACCACCTTGCCGGACTGCGATACGGCCGGCGGGGAGAGGGGAATTTCGTCGAGATAGAAGCCCACCGTGGGGGCTGCGCCGCCGTTGGAGGCGAGGCCGCGCGCCTCGTACTCGGTCAGCCCGGGCCCGGCGGTGCGCATGGACAGTCCGGGTATTTCATGCACGAAATCCTGGATTCGCGTGAGTCCTGCCGCGGCCAGTTGATCGCCGCTGAGCGCCGAGATGCTGATCGGCGTGCTCTGAATCGTTGATTTGAACCTCTCGGCCGTGACCGTGATTTCGGACAGGCCGCCCGAATCGGCAACCGCGGACGAGGCATCGGTTGCGCCCGCCGCCGCATCCACCGCCGAGGCAGACTCCGCCAGCCCGGTGAGCGCGACGAGGCTCGCCAATGCAGTCGACTTCCACCGGACCGAGCGATGGCGATGGCACCGGACCGAGCGATGGCGAACCATTCGCGCCGCCGCCGTTTGAGCAGGCGACCAGGGTGTGGACAGAAGTTCGATGGATTTCATGAAGGTTGCATCTCCCCTTGTTTGAATTGTGAGGTCGAAGCTGCAAGGACCGTACCAGTAAATTCCCATTCCGCCATTCGGCATGGTGGGCGATGCGCTGCGCGTGGCTGCGCGATCTCTCGACGTGCTGATATACCGGATCCCGAAGGGGCCGTCCGCTGCGAATCCCACGCGCAACTTGGCTGCGAACCACGGATTATTTTGTCTGCGCCGGCCGACGACCGCCCCAAACGCGAGCATACCGCATCGTGGCTTGCACTGGGATTAGGCAGGACAGCCGTGCCTGGCGCGCCGGCGCGTCTCGAGGGCCTGATGTGGGTGAGCGGCATGCCCTGACGCGTTCCGATCCCGCGCTGCGTCAAGTGTTTGGAGCGGACGAGAATTGCCAAAGACCCAAGGTGCGTCACAGTGCCGCACGACCAATGGCCGTAACCTCGCCCTGCCATGTGTGATCGTTACGCCCTTCCGGACCCAGCGGCCGCGGAACGCGAGTTTCTGCCCGCGCAGGCGTGGTGGAGATTCACGGAACGATTCAACGTCGCGGCGCAGCAGTACGTTCCCGCGATCCGCATCCACGACGGGCAATCCGAAGGGATGATGCTTCGCTGGGGGATGATTCCGTCATGGGCCGAGGGACGGCCCACCGGCGAGCCCACGGCCTGCGCCGACATGGATCGCATTGAGAGCTCGCCTATCTATCGAATGCCCTGGCTCAGCGGTCAGCGCTGCATCCTGCCGGTGTCGGGTTTCTATGCATGGCAGCTCACCCGCGCGAATTACCGCCAGCCCTACTTCGTTCGTCTGGTCAATCGGACGGTGTTCGGTTTGGCTGCCGTCTGGGATCGCTCCGTCGCCGAGGACGACGATGTGATCGAGAGCTGCACCATCATCCGCGTGCCGGCGAACGATCTTCTGACTGAAATCGCCCGCTCGGACGGCCGCATGCCGGCCATCCTGAGGCGCAAAGACTACGACACCTGGCTACGCGGGACGCCTGTCCAAGCAAAGGCCGCACTCCAACCCTACAATGCCGCATGGATGCAGGCTTATGCGGTCAGTCCGCGGGTCAACTCCACCGAGGCGGACGATGCGGGGCTGATTGTTCCCGTTTATTGACGGCGACCCAATGCCGTCATAGGGAACACGGACATTTGGGCTGGGGCGGATGTCAATGGGTTAGGATGAGCCAATGCCATGCGTCAGACTAGATTCGGCTCGGCGCCGATTTGGATTGCTCGTCCTGTCGGTGCTCGGGTGGGCGCTGCTGCTCGGTGCGGCATCGGCCGAGGACGTTCAGATCATCACCCGCGCCGGGCAGAAGCAAATGCTCGCCAGCCCGGGCACGGACGCCGTGGGCGCGCGCCATCCAGACGTGACCATCGTCGAATACTTCGATTACAACTGTCCGTATTGCAAGAAGCTGGTTCCTGCATTGCAGGCCTTGCTTGCCCAAGATCCCAAGATAGCCATTGTCTACAAGGACTGGCCGATCTTGGGCGACGTGTCCGTGTATGCGGCATCGTCCGCGCTGGCGGCGGGGTGGCAGGGCAAGTACCTGCTTGCTCACGATGCGCTGATCAACGGCCCGCGCCTGGCGCGGAACGACCAGGTGGACTCCATTTTGCAGAGCGCGGGCGTGAACATGGATACCCTGAAGAAGGACCGTGCCAATCATGCCAAGGAGATTGCCGCACTGCTCGAGCGCAACGACGAGGAAGCGCATGCACTCACCCTCGGAGGGACACCGGGCCTCGTGGTGGGGCGGCAACTCGTACCGGGCATGGTCGATGTGAATGGCCTGACGCGGCTGGTGGCAAATTCCCGCCGCGGGAAATGAGCGGCTCGCTATTGACCGTTCGGTATTCGCGGCCCGGCATTAATGGCCCGGCATCTGCGCCCAGACATTCGTGGCACGGCATTTGCCCCGTATTTAAGGCACGACATGGGAGTTGCCGAGGTCTTTCCACTCGTAACGCGGCACCTGAATCCATTGGCCGCTCTTGAGCTCGGGCACTTTGTGCACCTTGGTTTGATCGACGGTCATGGTGCCGTCCTTGTCGCTGACCCAAAAATCGACGTCGTAAATCTGGTCCTTGGTGCCGACGACCCGAAAGTCGGTGCAGGCGAAGTAATGGCCGTCGTCGAGCTGCCTCACGGGTTGGTGGGTGTCGACGAACTCTAGCTCCAGGTCCTTGCCGGTCTTGTCGTCTTTGAGCTTGAACACGCCGTGGTTGTTCAGGCTCTGCTTCACGGCGTGGTGTTCCACGGCCGACATCACCTCCCAGCCGCGCTTGGTGGCCAGGTGACCTGGGTGCTCGGACGCGGGTATCCACCACCATGGGATCGGCTGACGCGCCATGGTGGTCCAGTTTCCGTCCACCTTCAGCGGTTCCTTGTAGATGCGGGTCTCCTGCACTTGCAGCTTACCGTCCTCGGGGATGACCCAGAAATCGACCAGGTATTTTTTCTGTGCGTCCTGCGAATCGTGGAATTTCACGTCGGGAAAGAAGCCGTAGCCGTCGATCGTGCGGGTGAAATCGATGTCGTCATAACTCAATTTCAGATGCTCGCCATTGAGCGGGTCGTCGAAGGGAAAAATTCCGTTGTTCGCCTTGACCTTGCCGGCGATCACTTCTTTGACCAGCGCTTCCGCATCGGAGCCGGTGAAATCTTGCATGGCCTTTTCAGTGGACTCGACGCTGCTTGCGGCCATGAAGCTCCTCGCCCGCTGCAGATTCTCGGCGGGGTTCTCGAGGAACGATTTCTTGGCGCCGTCGTTGCTGAAGCAATAAGTCTTGCCATCCTTGTCGGTCCAGGTGCTGGTGCAGTTGGTCGCGACATGCCGGCCCTCGGCCAGGGCCTCGGTGCACTGGCCGCCGAACTGCGCCTGCGACGGTGCGGCGGCATCGGCCGCGTGTGCGCGGCTGAGCAGGGCCGGCGACGAGGCGGCGGCGGCGCAGAGAAGGGCTAGCCAGGTGCTTCGCCGCACGAGGAATCCAAGTGTCGATGCGCTGTGCTGCGTCATGAGATGGCTCCTGAATAGGAGCCATATATAAGCCGATTGTGGGTCGAAGTCGATGTCCTTGCGCAGCAAGGTTACCTAGATGGCGCGGGGCACGCAGAGGAGGCCCTGTGGACATTCGAGCGCGGCGCGATCCCAGTCCGCCGTGTGGGCGGCGGCTTCATAGGTGCTTTGCAGGAAGGCGAGCAAGACCGCGTCGGGATCGGCCGCGGTGCGGACGGCGTCGTAAGGGAGCAGGAACTCGCCGAGCGCCTCGCTGAAGTAGGCGGCCTCGGGCTCCACGGCAAACTCCTTGAAGCCGGCGGGCGTCGGATAGGTGTATGAATAAAAGGCGGGAAAGTCGGTGCCGTTGCCGCCGGGCCAGAATCCGGCGCTGCTGACCTCGTGAGAGTAGGCTTCACGCATCACCTCTGACGACACTCCAGGAGCCTTGCCCGTAAAGGGCGGCGCGCGGCGGCCGGAAAAGCGCGTGACCGCGAGATCGAAGCTTCCCCAAAAGAAATGCACGGGGCTGCACTTGCCGAGAAAGCCGGTGCGAAATTTCTTGAGCACACGGTCGGTCAGCAGCAGAACCTGCCAGAAGCGATGCGCGTAATCGGGATCGTACGCGGCATGTATCCGGTCCTGGCTGAAGGGCGTTGCTGCCGCGATCTCGCAGGGCTTTTCGTTGATGGCGACCGCAATGCCGAGATCGTCGAGCGCCGCCGAGACCGCGCCGTAAAACTCCGCGACGCTCTGCGGCCGCAACGCGAGACGCCGCGCGCTGCCGTCGCTGACGGTGATGTCGAGCACATGCAGGGTAAAATCGAATTGGATCTCGAAGGAACGCGATCCGTGCGGAATGGGTGAAGTGGTCAGCCCCTTGGAGTTGACATAGAGTGGCACGTGCCAGCCGTGATTGAGCCAGGGTGTCTGCATCAGGCGGATCTTGCCGACGATCTGCGTCCAGAGCTGCAGCGTGGTGCGCGTATCCTGCCATGCGTCGAACTCGAGCTTCGGCCAGGGCGGATTGATTGAGTTGGTCATCTCGATTCCCATGTCAAAGGATGTCACGTCATGCGCCGAACAACCTACCTTGCGGCGGTTCTAGTATCAATGAGCTGGGCGACCGCCATGGCGGCACCCGTCAATGGCGATCAAGCGATGGTACTGGACCCGGCGGCGACCGCGCGCTTCGCCGGTCTCGCGCTCAAGTGCCTGCACGCGGAGTATCCCAACCACCTTAGTCATACGCTGGACGGCGATGCCGATGCCCGTCCTCCGCATGCGCTCAATCCAGCGTTCTATGGTTGCTATGACTGGCATTCGGATGTCCACGGCCACTGGCTGCTGGTGCGCTTGGTGCGAGCGTTTCCGAATGCGCCTTTCGCGCAGATGGGCCGGGCAGAACTCGCCCGCAGCCTGACCGCGGAGAATATTGCCGGTGAGATGGCGTATCTGCAGCGTGCGCATCGTGCCTCTTTCGAGCGGCCCTATGGGCTTGCGTGGCTGCTGCAGCTGTCGGCGGAGCTGCGCGGCTGGGACGATCCGCAGGCGCGCGAGTGGGCGAGCGTGCTCCGGCCCCTCGAAGCCGAAGCGGCTGCGCGGCTGAAGGGCTGGGTGCCTAAGCTTCAGTATCCGATTCGAATCGGCGAGCACGATCAGACGGCGTTTTCGTTTGGCTTGATGTGGGATTGGGCAGGTGTCGCCGGGGACACGCAGATGCGCGGCGTGCTTGCGGACGCTGCGCGCAGGTTCTATCTCAACGACCGCCGTTGCCCGATTGACTACGAGCCCTCCGGCGAGGATTTCTTGTCACCCTGCCTCGGGGAGGCGGACTTCATGCGCAGGGTGTTGGATCCGCCGGCGTTCGGCCGCTGGTTGTTGGAATTCCTCCCGGGGATTCCGGAGAAGGCGGACTCAACGTGGCTGCCGCCGGCGGTGGTGACCGATCGCGCCGATCCAAAGCTTGCGCACATCGATGGGCTCAACTTGAGCCGCGCCTGGATGTTGGAAGGCATTGCTCACGGGCTCGAGGCCGGCGACCGCCGCGTGGCGGTACTCCGGGCCCTTGCGGCCACCCATGCCCAAGCGGCGCTCCCCGCCGTCACCGGCGAACACTACGAGGGCGGTCACTGGCTCGGGACTTTCGCGGTGTATTTGACGAGCGGGGCCGGGGTTGCGGCTCAGCATTGATGCACGCGGACGCGATTGGCGTAAAGCGGGCGGCTCGCTATCGGGACACTCGTGACTAGTCAAGTCATGGCTCGACTAGTCACGACTAGACTAGTTATGACTAGTCGACACACCATCCGAGGCGATGCGCTTCGGCACGACCGGCGCGAGACTCGACCGCTGCGCCCAGCCCGTGCGGCCCGCTTCGGTTCGAATGAGCACGAACTCGTCGTGCTCCCCCATCATCCGGACGATCGATGCTTCCGGCAGCACGAATAGAGGTTCTTCTATGGGCACGGGAGACACGCGAACCGGTGCTGCCTGCGTGACCACGACGGCCTCGTGCGTGATTGGCCATAGAGCGGCGCCATTGGCGATGGTCACGGCCACAAGGGAGAGTCCGACGAGAGTCGCGGCATGAAGCTTGCGTCGATGCCGTGGGTACTGCCACCGCGCGAGCGCGCTGACGCCGGCGATCAGTAACCCCAGTACTCCCACCCAGGCAAGGATTCGCGGACTCGCGATTTCGGCCATGCGCTCGAATCTGTTGCGGGATTCCGGCGGCAGCCCGACCGCTTCGCGAACGTGGCGCAAGTTGGCGTCGATATCGGGGTCATTCGGCTCGAGCAGCTTTGCCCGTTCATAGTTGAGAACCGCCAAACCCGGTTTGCCGGCGCGCGCGTATGCATTTGCCAAGTTATAGAGGGCGGGGGCGGAATATCCTGCGGGTGCGGGTGCGGGTGCGGGTGCGGGTGCGGGTGCGGGTGGCTGCGCCTGCGCCTGCGCCTGTGCCTGCGCCTGCGCCTGCGCCTGTGCCTGTGCCTGTGCCTGTGCCTGTGCATATGCAGGTGCTTGAGCTGCGTGGCTGCTCGAAGATCCGACTACGGCAAGGGCGAAGAGAATGACGCCCCAGGGCGCGCGGCGGCTCATGATGCTGTCTCTTCGATGAATTGGCGGCTGACGATCTGGGTCCAGCGCTCGAAATCGGCGGCCTTCAAATCATCACCGGAATAGTTGGCCTCATCCGCGAGAGTGAAAATTTGGCGGATGTCGTCCTTGTCGGCGCCTTCCAGCCGCGCGTCGACGAGGTCTTCGGCTATCTGCTCGGGCTCGACCTCCCAGCGCGCGCTCAAGGCTTGCTGTAGCGCGGAGCGCGCGGTGCTCAAGAACGCGGCCGCGTTGCCGGCGGAGGACGCCGCGGCCATCCGCTCCAGCAAGGTGCGGATCAGCTGCGTTCGCGCGAGTTCGCGCTGTCTCTTCGTATCGCGCGCGTTGAGTTCCCGGCGGCGCAGCGAAATCCAGCCGCCTCCGAACAGTAGTGCCAGAACGGATGAGAGGCCCACGAATCGGGGCCGAAAATAAGGCGGAATCAACGAATCGACGCGCGCTTCGGTCACCGCGTGATCTGGGCGTAGTCCGCCGTGCGATTCATCTGCAGACGCCCCTGCGTTGGCCGGCGGCGGCGGTTCGTTACCGGCGCTGTCCGCGGCCGGCGAAACCGTCACGCTCAGGGGTGAGCTGTGTGCCGTTTCGTAGCGGCGAGTGCCGGGGTCGAAGTAACTGAAGTCGAGCGCCGGGACGGTATGGGTGCCGGGCTGTTGTGCAATGAGGGGTTGCTCGAAGACTTTCTCACCCCGGTATCCGATGGGATCGGCGGGGTTGAAAGTCGCCTTCGGTTCATAGGTCTTCCACTGACCGTCGCCGCGGAGCATGGGGCTCTCGACCCGATCGAAGTTGCCGGCACCGTTCACGTGCATGCGAAGCGTGAGCGGGTCACCCGCCGTGTTCTTCGAGGACGATAGGTCGGCGCTGATCTTGAAGGTACCGACAGCACCGCCGAAGTCGGGAGGTCTGCCCTGCGTCGGCAGGGCCAGCACCTTGATCGCTGCCGCCGGGCTGGTCACGGTGACGTTCTTCGGAACGGTGGTGCCGAAGATATTCTGCAAGAACGGGTCACCCAAGAGATCGTCCAGCATCGAATCCCGCTGCGGGCGGGTGCGCACCCGTACGGTGACCGGCGCCTCGAAGGTGAGCGAATAGGTACCCGGCTTGACCGCGGCCAGGATGCTGCGCCACGTGTACACCGTGAAGGCCTTGCCGTCGATGGCCTTTGCGGCGTGCTCCGGCTGACGCGAGAGATTGTTGAGGGTGAAATCGCCGCTGTTGAGCTTGGGCAGGCTGTTGATCGAGGCGACGAATCCATCGCGCATGCCGACCTGAATTTCTATCGGGACGCTTTCCCCGACATAGATTTCATGCTTGGGTATTTCCAGGTGCACGAACGCCGAGCCGTCGGGGGTCAGGTGAATCCCGTTGGCGTTGGAGCCGCCTGGAACGAAAGGTGGCGGACCCGGCGAGGCGCCATTGCCAAGCAGCGAGGATGAGCCGCCGCCCCTGCTTGGATTGACCCGAAGCACGAGAGGCGGCGATGACGGCGTAAGGCCCGGGATGGTGAATACGCCGGCCTCTTCTGCAGTGACCCGGACGATGGTCGACGTCGACTCGATCCTCGCACCGTTGATGATTTGAATTTGATGCGATTGACCCACGACTCGGAATTCCAACCCGGAAACCACGGGCAGAGTCACCGACAGCGTACCGCTTCCCGATGTGAGGATGGTGAGCCGCGCCGACTCGCCGACTTCGATCTGCTGCGGCTCGATGGTGGCGTCTATCGAGGGGGCGGCGGCCGGCGCCGTCGCGGCTGAGAACAGATAGAGCGCAATGGCTGCTATCGACGCACGCTGTCGAAGAATAGGCACTCTCATCTCACCAATCTCTGACGGGTTTTTCCGGCGGGGCGTCGCGCTCCTTGCGCGCGACCGGCAGGCCCAGTGCGTGTCGCTCTTCTCCCTTCTGTGAGTCGAGCAATTCGCGCGCCTCCTCCGCGCTCATCTGGCCGGGAAGGCGCTGGGCATCCGCCCGATCGTCACCACTCGAGCCCTCGCCGGGTTGGCCGCTACCGGGGTTGGGTTGAGCGGGCGGCTGCTGGCCCGGTGGCTGCTGGCCCGGTGGTTGCTGGCCCGGTGGTTGCTGGCCCGGTGGTTGCTGGCCTGGCGGTTGCTGGCCCGGTGGTTGTTGGCCTGGCGGTTGCTGGCCTGGCGGCTGTTGGCCGGGTGGCTGTTGGCCCGGCGGTTGCTGGCCGGGTGGCGGTTGGCCGCCGTTCGGCTGCTGCGGCGAGTTCTGCGGCGGTCCTTGTTGCGAGCCTTGGGGTTGATTTTGATTTTGCGGCTGATTCTGCTTTTGCTTCAGATCCTGAATCTTGCGCTTCACGAAGTCGCGATTGAATTTGCTGTCCGCATCGTCGGGGCGCAGTTCCAGCGCAGTCTCGTAAGCCTTCACGGCCTGGGTCCAAGTCTGCATGGTCTGCTGGGGGGCGCTCTCCTCAGTCTTCTGCCCGGTGCGGTACAGCGTGTTGCCGAGGTTGTAGTACGCGTCCTCTTGTTCGGCCAGGCGCGCCGTGTCACCCGAGGGCGCGCGGCTGATCGCTTCTTGAAACGCCTTTGCCGCCTCCGGGAACTGCCCGGCCCGGTACGCGGCCGCGCCGGCGTTGAATTGCAGCACGGGTTTTTTGGGGGAGCGCTTTGCCTCCACGGCATACTCACGCTGCGCCGTGACGAAATCCCCCTTCTTATAGGCTTCCTCTGCGCTCACCGTCGAAGCGCGCACCGAGCCGGCCATCACGAGCGCTGACAACAGTAGCAGGAGCGACACCGCAGACGACCCCACCAACGCCGGCCGCGCCTCGGGCACTGGACCCTGCCGGCGAACGCCGATTCGGCGGCGCGTGCCGATGAGCTGACCCGTGAGCAGCAGCGCCAGCGACGCCGCCAGGGGCCATTGATAGCGTTGGATATAGACCCGTTGCTGACGC
>WNFQ01001460.1_pt1 | contig 16735 bp, 11 predicted proteins | sample 5400171 | NCBI WGS metagenome assembly WNFQ01 (sample SAMN13153356, study PRJNA577476) | soil metagenome | isolation source: 20 cm soil under Madrone tree | place: USA:California | collected 2016-06-14 | reverse complement strand
CACCGGCTCGTTGATCACGAGCTTCCACCTGGAATTTCTGTCATGAATCTCCGCGAGAGACGCAACTAGAGGCTTTATGGCAGGATTCAACGGCAAGACGGACTTTGCCTTCTTGACGAATGGCTCCAGCGCCCTGGCCTGACGCGAATGGTTTGCCTGATCGAGCAGATAGCCAAGGCGACGCACAGCTGAGTTCTCATAGTCTTCGGCCGCGTCCGCGAGTGCGCGCGCATTCGCCTCGCCACCGATATCCTTGGCGATCTGCGCGATGCCGTTGATACCACCGGCCTTGTGAAAGTAACGCGCACAGTCGAGCAGCGTCAGCTCGACACCTGCCACTTTCGCAAAGCCTTCGTCGCTCTTCATCTGATCAAGCCGTGTTGGCAGATTGACGTGTGAAAAGGCGCGCGGCGCCTGGTAAAGGAATTGGAGGCGGTGCCTGCCGATCTCGAAGTCGCGCAACTGTTTGGGGACGATGACTTGGAAGATCATCGCTGCCTGATGCGATGAACCGTGGAACGCCGCCGCGCGTAACAGCGAGACGCGATAGTCGAGCCCTTGGTGCTTCATTAAGGGATCAATCCATCGCGCCGGATCGGGCGCGCCGACGATGCGGTCTTCGGGTCGAAGAATGAGAAAGAAGCCGTGGCGAGGATTCGCCAGGCGCCCCTTGTTGATCAGCCTCGTAACGGCAGCGGCAAAACTACGCTCGGGAACACCGAGCGCGGAGCGCGCGTCATCGCCCACGAAATAGCTACGCCCGTGGGCTAGGCGTTCATCGAGATAATGCTCCAGCGAAGCCATGCCAAATCATACGCAAAATTCGACATAAAACCAAGATTTTTGCATATGATTTGGGGCGCTCTTATCGTCCGTGCGCTACGACCTGGTAGCACGGGTCAAGAACCTCCTCCCGTAAAAAATAGCTTTCGGTCCATCTTTCCCAAAGGGACTCAGCACTAAGAGCTATGCAAGCCGTGCTCACGGCGATCGACCGCCTCGACGAGGTGACGAAGAAGCGCGTCATCGTGTGGGCATCGGAACGGCTCAGAATCTCCATCGGCAGACCTGATTGAGCTCGCTCTCGGCGACAAGTAATGAGGCGGTTGCGGGCGAATCAGGCGCAGCGCCCCCTCCCTCATACCCTAGACCTATCTCGCTTCTCTGGCCCGACTCAACGCAGTGGCCTCCACATCCTCTACGCAGAGCTGCACGAGGGGCTCGGCAGCCTCGCGGCTGGACAAATCCGCGACCGAATGAGATCGACTCGCATCAAGCGAGCGGGCCGGATAAATGTCTCGGACGTGCTCGCGCGTGCCGGGCACTATGCGCACAATTTGGATGGTGGTGGCTGGTCGCTCACTCCATCGGGGCGGACCTATATTCGAGAGCTTCTCGGGTTGCCTGCGTCGGACATTGAGAAACAGCAGGACGTCGGTAAGCTGCAGACGGTGGTCTCCGGCATCTCGGACCCGGTCATCCGCGACTACGTTGGTGAGTCTCTGATCTGCCTGCAACATGGGGCGCTCCGCGCGTGCGTCGTGTTCGCATGGACGGGCGCGGTCCGAGTGCTCCATGAGCGCATGCTCGCTGGGAATCACACCGCTCTCAACAGCACCTTGAAGAAGCACGACCCCAAGGCTCGTGACGTTAGCCAAGTTGATCACTTCGCCTACATCAAGGACAAGACGACGCTCCTCGCAGCGCAGGACCTTGGCATCTTCGACAAAGCGCAGAAGGACACGTTGGAGGAAGGCCTGAATCTGCGAAATCGGTGCGGCCACCCAGGCAACTACAAGCCGGGGGAGAAGAAGGTATCGAGCTTCATTGAAGATCTAGTGACCATCGCATTCTGAGGCTCTATGATTTCCCAAGCCGTGCGAACCTGCGTGGCGGAAACCCCGTATTTTGTTGGCTTTCGCGCATTCCGGAAGCTCGTCTGACGGTAAAATTCAAAGGCGGAAAGCCAAGAAAAATTTTACCGTCAGATTTACCGTCAAAACCATTCGCTTGGGAGCGATAGATGTAAATAGACGGCGATAGGTGATCTTTGAAATTTCAGTGAGTTACGGCAGGGATCCGATCGATGGCGATAGATCCCGAAAGGCCAAACTCACTCCCACTCGATCGTCGCAGGCGGCTTCCCCGAAATGTCGTACACCACACGCGATATCCCCGCCACCTCATTGACCATGCGGTGCGTGACTCGATCGAGAAACTCGTAGGGCAACCGTGCCCAGCGCGCGGTCATGAAATCGACGGTCTCCACGGCGCGCAGCGCAATCACATAGTCATAGCGTCGGCCATCGCCCATCACGCCGACCGAGCGCACCGGCAAGAATACCGCGAAGGCCTGGCTGACCTTGTCGTAAAGATCGTGGCGGCGCAGCTCCTCGATGAAAATGGCGTCCGCCCGGCGCAGCAGGTCGGCGTGCGACTTGTGGATTTCGCCCAGGATCCGAACGCCCAGCCCGGGACCGGGAAAGGGATGCCGGTGCACCATGTCCTTGGGCAGTCCGAGCTCGATGCCGAGTTTGCGTACCTCGTCCTTGAACAGTTCGCGCAGCGGCTCCAACAGCTTCAGCTTCATGTGCTGGGGTAATCCGCCCACATTGTGGTGTGATTTGATCACATGAGCCTTGCCCGTCTTGCTGCCCGATTCGATCACGTCGGGATAAATCGTGCCCTGCGCGAGCCACTTCACGTCCTCGAGCTTCGCTGCTTCTTCGTCGAAGACTTCCACGAACATGCGCCCGATGATCTTGCGCTTCTTCTCCGGATCCGCCTCGCCGGCGAGCGCGGCCAGGAACCTCTGCTCCGCGTCGACCCGAATCACGCGCACGCCCATGTGCTCCGCGAACGTCGCCATCACCTGATCGCCCTCGCCGAGCCGCAGAAGCCCGTGATCCACGAACACGCAGATGAGCTGTGCGCCGATCGCGCGGTGCAGCAACGCGGCCAACACCGATGAGTCCACGCCGCCCGAGAGTCCAAGCAGAACCTTGTCACTGCCGACCTGCGCGCGAATTCGCGCCACGCTGTCCTCGATGATATTGCGTGATTCCCAGTTCGCCGAACATCCGGCGATCTCGCGCACGAAGCGGCGCAAAATCTCGGTACCCTGCAGGCTATGCGTCACCTCGGGGTGAAACTGCACTCCATAGAATCCACGCGACTCATCGGCCATCGCCGCGAGCGGCGCGTTGTCGCTCGACCCGATGACCTTGAATCCCGGGGGAACCGCGACCACATGGTCGCCGTGACTCATCCACACATCGAGCACCCGGCGCCCTCGAGCGTCGCGATTGTCTTCGAGGCCGTCGAGCAGCCGCGAATCGGCCGTCGGCCGGACTTGCGCGGCACCGAACTCGCGGCGACTGGATGATTCGACTTGACCGCCGAGCTGCGCGGCCATGGTCTGCATGCCGTAGCAAATGCCGAGCACCGGCACGCCCAGGGAGAATACTTCGGGGGGCGCCTCCGGGCCCTTGACGTCGTACACCGATTCGGGACCGCCGGAAAGAATGATCGCCTTCGGCGCAAAGCGCTTGATTTGCCCGGCGTCGGCATCGCAGCCGTAGATTTCCGAATACACCCCGAGTTCGCGCACGCGACGCGCAATCAACTGCGTGTACTGAGCACCGAAATCCAGGATGAGTACTCGGTCCGCGTGAATGTCCGGCATCAACCGATCCGGTAGTTGGGCGCTTCTTTGGTGATGGTCACGTCGTGGACGTGACTCTCGCGAACGCCGGCGCTGGTGATGCGCACGAATTGCGGACGCGTACGCATCTCTTCGACACTGTTGCTGCCGGTGTAGCCCATGGCGGCGCGCAGACCGCCCGACAGCTGATGCAGGATGGCCACGAGGCTGCCCTTGTAAGGCACGCGTCCCTCGATGCCTTCCGGCACGAGCTTTTCGAGTTCCGTGGTGGTGTCTTGGAAGTAGCGGTCGCTGGATCCATGAGCCTGGGCCATCGCGCCCAAGGATCCCATGCCGCGGTACGCCTTGTAGGAACCGCCCTGGTAGAGTTCCACTTCGCCGGGAGACTCCTCCGTGCCGGCGAACATGCCGCCGATCATCACGCTGTGCGCTCCGGCCGCCAGCGCCTTGGCGATGTCGCCGGAGTACCGAATTCCACCGTCGCCGATGACCGGCACGCCCGTGCCCTCCAATGCCTTGGAGACCCGCGCGATCGCGCTGATCTGAGGCACGCCGACGCCCGCTATGACGCGCGTCGTGCAGATCGACCCGGGCCCGATGCCCACCTTGACCGCGTCGGCTCCGTGCTTGACGAGATCGAGCGCCGCTTCGGCGGTGACGATATTGCCGCCGATCACCTGTATGTCGGGATACTTCGCCTTGATTCTCGCCACCATCTCCAGCACACCCCGGGAGTGGCCGTGCGACGTGTCGACCACGACGACGTCGACGCCTGCTTCGCGCAACGCCGCGACTCTCTGCAGGGTGTCCGGCGACGTACCCACCGCCGCACCGACCCGCAGGCTTCCCACGCTGTCTTTGCAGGCATTGGGGAATTCGGTGGCCTTTTGAAAATCCTTGACCGTGATCATGCCTTTGAGCTCGTGGTCGCCGGCGACCACGAGCACTTTCTCGATGCGGTGCTTGTGCAGCAACGCGAGCACCTGTTCCTTGGGCGCGTTCTCGCGCACGGTGATCAGGCGATCCTTCGGCGTCATCACCGAAGACACCGGAGCATCGAGCTTGGTCTCGAAGCGCAGATCGCGATGCGTGACGATGCCGACCACCTTGGTTCCGAGCACCACCGGCACGCCGGAGATGTTTTTCGCGCGGGTCAGTTCGATGACCTGGCGGATGGTCATGTCGGGGTTCACCGTGATCGGGTCGCTGATGACCCCGCTCTCGAACTTCTTCACCCGGTCGACCTGCCGCGCCTGATTGTCGATCGACATGTTCTTGTGGATGATGCCGATACCGCCCTCCTGGGCGATGGTGATGGCCAGGCGGGCCTCGGTGACCGTATCCATCGCGGCGGAAATGACCGGCAGATTGACGTCGATCTCGCGGGTCAGCTTGCTGGCCAGCGACACCTCGCGGGGCAGAACTTCCGAATATGCCGGCACGAGCAGGACGTCATCGAACGTGAGTGCCTCTTCAAGAATACGCATAGGGTAGCGTTCACAGGTTCATCTAAGAGGCGGCGCATTGTACCTTGCCCCAGCTGCGCGGTAAACCGCTATCATTTGCTCATGGAATTGGCCGAAAGCGCATCCCTCCCGGCACGCCCGGACCGCGATATTTACACGGTTTCCCGCCTCAACCGCGAGGTCAGAGTCCTGCTCGAGCGCGGGTTCGGCACCCTGTGGCTCGAGGCGGAAATTTCCAATTTCTCGCGGCCCAGCTCGGGGCATTGGTATTTCTCGCTGAAAGACGCCGCCGCGCAGGTTCGCTGCGCAATGTTCCGGCAGCGAAACATGTTGTGTCTCTTCACGCCCCGGGATGGCCAAAAAGTGCTCGTTCGGGCTCGCATTGGCCTCTACGAGCCGCGCGGCGAGTACCAGCTCATCGTCGATCACATGGAGGACGCGGGTCTCGGTGCCTTGAAGCGGCAGTTCGAGGAGCTGAGCGCGAAACTCAAGCAGGAGGGCCTGTTCGCCGCGGAGCGCAAGCGCCCGTTGCCAAGCCTGCCCCGGCGCATCGGCATCATCACCTCCCCCACCGGTGCCGCGGTCCGCGACATTCTGCACGTGCTGGCGAGGCGTTTTCCCGCGGTGGCCGTGCTGATCTATCCGGTGTCCGTCCAGGGTGCGCAAGCAGCGGCGGAAATCGTCGCCGCGCTGCGGTTGACCGGCCGCCGCGCCGAATGCGATGTATTGATCCTGGCTCGCGGCGGCGGTTCCCTGGAAGATCTTTGGGCATTCAACGACGAGCGCCTGGCGCGCGCCATCGTCGCATCACCCATCCCGGTGATCACCGGCATCGGCCATGAGATCGATTTCACCATTGCCGACTTCGCAGCGGATGTGCGGGCGCCCACGCCCTCCGCCGCCGCCGAGCTGGTGGTGCCCGATGCCGAAGAATGGCTCGACGCCTTCGTGCGGCTCGGCGTGCGCCTGCAGCGCTGCATGCGCCGTCGGCTCGAGGAGCATGGCGAACGTCTGCGCTGGCTCGCGGGGCGCGCAGCACTCGTGAGTCCGGCGGCGCGGCTGGACGCCCAGGCCCAACGATTGGATGAGCTGGAACAGTCCTTGGTCCGCGCGCTGCGCCGCCGGCTCCAGGAGCATCGCGAGCGATTGCGCTGGTTGGCGGGACGAGCCGCGCAGGTGAGTCCGTCGAACCGCCTGGCGCAGCAGCAGCTGCGCCTTACGAATTTGGACCAACGGCTGGATCGCGCATGGCGGCATGCGCTCAATTCGAGACGCGAACGGCTGCTCCCCTTGGTGCGCACGCTGAATGCCGTCAGTCCGCTCGCAACCCTGGAGCGCGGTTATGCCATCGTCAGCGCCGAGGGCGGCGAGATTCTGCGCGATGCCGCGCACGCAAAGCCGGGCACCCTCATCGACGCGCGGCTGGCTCGAGGCACGATTCGCGCCAAAGTCGAAGGCACGCAGTGATCGCAAGGAGCCTGGGCGCATCATTCGTCGGACAGGCTCCTGGATTGCCCGCCGGCGATGATCGGCCGGCGCCCCGGACCCTGCTCGCGCTCTTTGCCCTCGGCGTGGCGCTGACTGTCTCGAACCCCGCGCTCGCCTCAGGGGTGGATCTGCCGCAGGAAAATGCCGTTCCCGGCGGCGTCAAGATACTCCACCTGGATTCGGGCGGTCCGTCCCTGCCCTACGTCGACGCGGACGGGCACCGGGCATTGGTGCTTGCCGACGATTCGAAATGGGTTGCGGTCATCGGCATTCCGCTGTCGGCGCCGCTGGGAATGCGGCAAGTGATCGTGCGTGGAACCAATGGCAGACAGGTCGTCGAGTTCTCGGTAGGGTACAAGCGCTACGCCAGCCAATCCTTGAAAGTCGCGCCCCGCCAGGTGAATCTATCGGCCGCGGATCTTGCGCGCGTCAACCAGGAAAAGATCCGCATCGACCAGGCGTTGAGCCACTGGACGGAACCGCCGCCGGAATCCCTGCGCCTGCCCCAGCCGGTGCCCGGCCCGCGCAGCAGCTCATTCGGCTCGCGCAGAATCTTCAACGGCGAAGCGCGCAATCCGCACAGCGGCATGGACATCGCTGCGCCCACCGGCACCCCTGTGCGGGTGCCCATCGCCGGCACGGTGGTCGACACGGGCGGGTATTTCTTCAACGGCAACACCGTGTTCGTCGATCATGGCCGCGGCCTCATCAGCATGTACTGCCACTTGAGTGCCATCGACGTGCAGCCCGGCCAACGCCTGGCGGCGGGGACGCGTATCGGCGCCGTCGGCATGACCGGCCGCGCGACCGGACCGCATCTGCACTGGGGCTTGAGTCTCAATCGCGCCTGGGTCGATCCCGAGTTGTTCCTGCCCTGAGCGGAGACAGCGGCAATTCGCCGGGAACCGCACCGGCGGCGATGCCCGGCATGAGATCGGCGCCGTGAAGCTGCCGTTCGATGCGCGAACGAGACATGAGTCCGCGCACCACTTCGGCTCCGCGTTCATCGCTCTCGACCACCAGCAAATGCATCACGCCGACGCCCGCAAATATCTCGAGCAGATCCGAGATTTTCGCCGTCTGCACCGTGCTCCAGTCCAATGTGGGCAGATCTTCCCACTCGGTCATGATGTCGCCCACCGTGATGTCTTCACGTCGCGTCGCTTGCGGCCGCTCGGCGAACCGGGCCGGACGCGGGCCCTCGATGTCGTAGGAAGTGATGAGACCGATGACGCTCTCGCCGCGCGCCACCAGCATGGCGCGCACACTCAACCGCACCATGTCAGCCAGCGCGGCGTCGATTTGTCTGTCCGGAGCGACGGTGATCGCGAACTTCGCGGTGAAGTCGGTCATGGCATGCACCGCCGGATCCATCGCCCTCAGCTCTGGGTGGTATTCTGCCGGCCGGCGTGTCGGCAACACGCCGACGGTGTGAACTTTCTGCTGCTCGGAAAAATCGTTGTTCATAAACATCGGATCCTCCGTTGCGATCAGGCGAGACGCGCCAGTCGAATAGACCGATGACGATCGGATCTGTCCGCGATGACGGTCTTCAGGATTTGTTGTGCGTTATGCTCCTCGAGGACGGAAACTTGCCCGTATTCTAGCGCATCCCGGGTTACTCGATGATTTCCTCGCAGCGCCGATGATGCCGCCGATACCGTGCAACCCGAACGCGTCCAGCGAGTCGTCGTAGCCCGGCGCGTGTTTCAGGGAGGTTGCTGCGATGAAGCATGGGCCCTCCGCAACAATGCTGATGATCAGGGCTGGGGTCGGACCCAGGAAGCCGGACGCCGGCACGGCGCTCGATCACCTCAACGACAACTCCAGGCGAACCTTGCCCTCTTGATTCTTCGCCTTGTCGTTGACGACCAGAAACACTCGCGCAGGATCCAGCTGCGTGTCTGTCAGCAAGGCTTGTTGCACTGCCTGCGCTCGTTGTTGCCCCAGGGCGGTAAGGTCTCCGTCGGTCACCGCGATATGCCCGCGCAGCGCTTGCTCGAGAAAATCCGACTTGGCGGCCGCGAGTTCCGGCTTCGTCCTGAGGTTGGTGACCTCCTGCGGGAATTTCGGTTCGCCGCCCACGTCCTTCGCATAGAGTTGCGTCAATATGTCGACTCTGGCCGACGGATCCAGTTGCTCGAACTCGAACGCGCCGGCCGGCGATTTCTTGCGGGCGGTCTTGGCCGACTGCACTTCCCGGACCTGTGCCGACAACCGGGCCCCGGCCAATGCCGGGCGATCGAGGTCCCTCACCCAGGCAATGGGTACCTCGATCTTGAGCTGCGGCCGTTCGCTCAACGCCTTGACCATTGCTCGAATCTTGTCGGCGGCGGCAGCATCCAGGCCGGCCGAACCCGGCTGAAAATCGACGAACTGCAGATCCGGCCCACCGCCGAACAAGCGACCGAGCAAGGCAAAGGGCGCGGTCACCGCCTTCTCGAGAACATTGACAAAGACCTTCCAAATGATGGGTCCCAGCCGGAATGTCGGATCGTCGAGCGTGCCGCTCACGGGAACATCCAGATTGATGACGCCATCGCGGTCTTTGAGCAGCGCGACCGCCAGCTTGATGGGCAGAGATACCGCATCCTTGCTGGCGGTCTTGTCGCCGAACTCGAGCTGATCCACGGTGATGTGGTGCTGGGCATCGAGCTTGCGCCCTTCCACCTTGTAATGCAGTTCGGTCGTGAGCTTGCCCTTGGTGATGTTGTAACCGGCGAATTTTCCCGAATAAGGATTGAAGATACTGAGTTCCATATTGCGGAAATTCATGCCCAAATCCGTGTAGAGCGCCGCGCTCAGCACATTGACCTCACCTCTGATGTCCACCGGCGAAAATGCATCCACGGCGCCGTGTATATCCACTTTCGCGCGCGAATTGGGCGCCGACGACAGGCCGAGCACCGTTCCCTCGATATTCTGAATGCCGGTGGAGAAATTCGGCTGAACGGACAGGTCCGCAAAGTTGGCTTGCCCCGCGTGAAACACAACTTTCCTGATCACCATCGGCATCGGCGGCGGTCCTGGCGCCAGACTTGCCGCAACCTTTCCCGCCGCGGCCTTGCTCGCGGCAACCTTTCCCGCCGCGGCCTTGCTCGCGGCAACCTTGCCTGCCGCGGCCTTGGACGCGGTCTTGCCGCCCGGGGCGGCGGGAAGCGCCGCCGTCGCCGCCGCGGGTTCGCCGCCTGCGCCAAACGGCGCGACCACGGTCGCGCCGGGGCCCGCCAGCACGCGCTTCACATTCAAACTGGTGTCCGGTTCGATGATGACCCGCGCGTACAGCTTGCGCGCCGTCACTTGTTGAATGTCGAGCCGATCGGGATCGTGCTGGAAGGTGATCCCCGATACATCCAACCGATCCCAATTGATGAAGTCGTCGTGCAAGGCGTTGTCCACGGTGTGCAGGCCCGCGACGCTGATATTCCCGGCGAACTCGAGAGCGGGGTTTTTCGGGCCGTAGCGGACCTTGGCGTCGCCGCTCAAGCGTCCGCTCATCAGGCTCATCGACGTATGCTGCGCGATGTAGGGCTGAGCCGCCTCGAGGTCGACACCCTCCAGCTTCAAGGACACATTGGCGGACAGCGGCTGCGGCGTGACATCGCCGTTCACGTTCAACGAGCCGGTGTGGTCGATGCCCGTCTCGAGGGAGACGGTCACCGGCTTGGCGAGATCCAGACTCACGCCGTCTACCTTCACGGATAACGGCGACAAGAGAACTTTCGCCGCCGGCGAGGTGCTGCGATCCTCTACGGAAACGGTGGCCTCCCGGAGGATCAGGTCGCGTAAGTCTAATTTCCACGGCGGGAGCGCGGAGACCGCCGCCGGCGTGGCGGTTCCCGCGGCCGGTGTCACCGCGCCGGATGCGGGCGGCGGCGCAGTGGTCGATGAAGGCGACGCTGCGGCTGCCGTGGAGGGCTGCGCCCGCGGAGATTGTGCAAGCTTGAGTAAATTGAGCGATCCATCGGGTTCCAGCCAGGCAACCAGCTTCAATCCCGTGAGCGACAGCGAATCGGCGTGAGCCTGCCGCTTCGAGAGGTCCACCGTGGTTCCGCTCATGAGCAGCGAGGGCAGCGTCACCCAGTCGATGTCCGCGTCCTTGGGCCTCACGGCAACATCGTTGACCGCGATCTTCGATACCGTTGCCTGCAGGTCGACGGCGTCGTGCAGCGAGAACTTGTATGTCGCGTTGAGATCGACGGTGCCGGAATTGACCGCGAAATTCAGGCGGTCCTCGAGATATTCCCAGAGGGTGTGCGCGCGCAATCCGTCGATCTGAAACTCGCCGTCCGATTCGATCGGCTGCACCGACAGGTGCCCATGCCACTCCACCCGCTCGCCGAGCTTCGAGGACGCCGTGAACGTGAATCGTCCGCCTTCGGCGCCGGTGGTGAAATCCACGAGCGCAAAATTGACCGGTTCCAGCCGCGCCGCGAACTCGGACGGCCGGCTGTGATCCTCGTACGTCACCAGTCCCTTGCTGACCTTGAATGCGCCTATGCGGATCGCCGGCAGCGGCCCCGTCTTCTCCCGCGGCTTTTCCGCAGGAGTCTTCGGCTTCAGCTGCGAGAGATTGAGAACGCCGTCGTGCGCGACGATGGCATTCACGGAAGGCGCATCGATGTCGATGTCGGCGAATGAATACGCGCGGTGCCAGATCGAGGATAATTCGAAATCGACGAACAATCGTCCGAAGCCGAGCAATTTCTGACCGCCCGGCGCGGCCAGCGAGAAGTCCTTGACCTCGAGCTGCAAGAGGAAGGGATTGATGTGTATTTCGCCCACCGTCGGAGTCGCTCCCAGGGTCTTGGGAATGTCCTCCAGCAGCGCGGAGCGCAGCATCCTGGGAGCCAGCACGAACCCGCCCAGTGCGTAGAGGGCGATCAGCAGCAGCACGGCCGCGGAAATGCGGAAGGCCTTGGTTTTGGTGATTTGCAGCACTGGACACCCCGCCATTACGCAGCCCGCCGACTCGGGGCTTAGTCTAGCAAAAATCGGCTCGGAGCCTGTCTGACTAATGATCGCCTCAGACAGGGGCCCGGCGCTGGCCTAGCGCTTGTTGCGTTGGATCAGCCGCTTGCGTTTGCGCACTTGACGGGGTGTCAGGGGATTTCGTTTGCCGGCGAATGGGTTCTCGTCGCCGCGGAACGCAACGCGTACCGGGGTGCCCATCAGATCGAATGCCTTGCGATAGACATTGACCAGGTACCGTCGGTAGGCGTCGGGCACGTGATCGGTCTGATTGCCGTGGATGACCACCACCGGTGGGTTGCGGCCGCCCTGGTGGGCGTAGCGCAGCTTGATGCGGCGTCCGCTGACCAGCGGCGGCTGATGGCTTTCGATCGCCGCTTCGAGCACTCGCGTCAATTCCGGGGTGCTCATGTCGCGGGTGGCGGCGGCATACACCTTGCGCACGGCGGCGAATAATTCGCCGACTCCGCTGCCGTGCCGTGCCGAGATGAAATGCAGCGGCGCAAAGTCGGCGAATTGCAGGCGCTGTTCGATTTGCCCGCGAATCAGGTCGCGCTGTTCCGTCGGGATGTTGTCCCATTTGTTCACGGCCAGCACCACGGCTCGACCCTGTTCGATCACCGTCCCCAGCAGGCTCGCGTCCTGCTCGGCGACATTGTCGTGCGCGTCCATCACCAAGACGACCACGTGAGCGGTCTCGATGGCCTGCAAAGTCTTGATGACGCTGAATTTCTCGACTGCCTCCTCGATGCGCGAACGGCGCCTGAGTCCTGCGGTGTCGATCAGCGTGTAACGCTCGCCATCCCGCTCGAACGGCACCAGCACGGCGTCGCGCGTAGTGCCGGGCTGGTCGAAGGCCACCATGCGGTTCTCGCCGAGCAGCCGGTTGACCAAGGTGCTCTTGCCGACATTCGGGCGGCCGATGACGGCCACTTTGATGCCGGTCGTTTCAGGCCCGTCCTGCGGGTCCGGCGTCAAACCGGCGAGAGCCGCCTCGAGCAGGGAAATCACGCCTTGGTCGTGTGCGGCCGCGATCGGGTGCGGCTCGCCCAAACCCAGCTGGTGAAAATCGGCGACGGCGATGTCGTGGTCGAAGCCCTCGGTCTTGTTGACCGCCAAGAACAGGGGCTTGCCGCTGCGCCGCGCCAGCTGCGCCACGAATTGATCCTGCGGAGTGACGCCTGCGCGCCCATCCACCAGCACGATGAGCCGGTCCGCCTCGCTGATCGCGCGCTCGGTTTGCGCGACCATCAAACTCTCGATCACGTCGGCGTTCTCGACCAGGCCGCCCGTGTCGACGACGATGCACGGGACCTCGGTGCGCCGCGCGAACCCGTATTGCCGATCGCGCGTGAGCCCCGGCAGATCGGCGACCAAGGCATCGCGGGTGCCGGTCATGGCATTGAACAAGGTCGACTTGCCCACATTCGGCCGACCGATCAATGCGACTACCGGCAGCACGTCGTCTACGGCGTCGGCGGAGGAGTCGCGGGAGGCGCCGGAGCCTCAATGGGAGTCGCGGGCGCCGCGGCGGGCGCGGACGCCGCAGCGGGAGTCGCAGGTGCCGAGGCCATGGGCGTTGCGCGGAATGCGGCCAACTTACCGCGGTCGGTCAGCACGACGACGGTCTCGCCGACCGCCACCGGTGAATTGCTGATCCGTTCTTTGGCGACACGTTCCCGGGCAACGAGCTCGCCGGTGTTCTTGTCGAGCCAGTGCAAATAGCCCTGGAAGTCGGCGACCGCAACCGCCGTGCTCGTCAACACCGGGGTGCTCAGGCGCCGAAGCTTCAATTTCTGGTTGCGCCAAAGCTCGGAGCCATCTCGCTGGCGAAGCGCAACCACGATGCCGTCGGCTTGCGTCACGTACAAATTGTCCTCGTCGGCCGCCAGGCCCCGATAGCTCGACATGTCGTGACCCCACCAGAGTTGTCCTGAATCGAGCGCCAGCATCGCCGTGCGTCCCTGGAAGCCCGCAGCGAACACATTGTCGCCCACCACACGCACCGCCGAGTCGATGTCGACCAGGCGGTCGAGTTCCGTGCGGCCGTGGGGCGCGGCCAGGGCCGTGTCCCAAACCGTGTCGCCGGTATTCAGCGACACCGCCATGATCTTGCCGTTGTCGAAGCCGCTGATCGCCACTTCCTTGGCGATGAGCGGTGTCGCCGTGCCACGCAGGCTCAAGCGCGGTACCTGCTGTTCCACCGACCACAGTTCCTTGCCGCTGTGCGCGTCGAGGCCGTGGAGCCGGCCGTCGACCGAACGAATGACGATGACCTTCTCGCCGATCGCGGGGGCGGACAGCAGCTCGGAATTCAAGCTCGCCCTCCACAGCTCGCGTCCGGTGGCTCCGTCCAATGCCACGACGGCGCCCTTGCTGCTGCCCACCACGACGAGCCCCGCGCCGGCACCCGGCCCCGCCGATATCGGTATCTTCAGCTTCTTGACCCAGATGTGGCGCCCGGTATCCAGCGACGCGGCGAGCACCTCGCCCTTGTGCGACGCTGCGAACACCACGCCGTTGTCGACCGCAGGGCCCAGCCCCAGGCGCAGGACCGATTGCTTCTTGCCGCCGCCGACTCCTTCGCCCCAGAGCTTTTTCACCGGGAGAGTCGCCGGAAACTTGACCAACGTCGCCGGCGGCTCGACGTCCTTGTCTTTGCTGCAACCTGCGGCGATCAGCAGCGCCGCCAGACCCAAGGGAAGCAATGAGCGCATCAGGGTTTAGCCTTGTTCGGAATGTCTACGGAAATGGCATTCGCAAGCGGCGCCGGCGCGGCGCCGAGATCCTGGATTTTCAATTCCAGCAATGCGGCGTTGATTCCGCTCGCATCGGCGTCTCCGAGCGCTGCCTGGTACTCGGTAATCGCATGGGGGACATCCTTCTTCGCGAAAAACGCGTCGCCCCGTATCTCGTGATACGGCGCCGAGAACGCGGCCGTCATGGGTTCGGCCAGCGTCTTGATCGCTTCGTCCGGCTTGCCCTGATCGGTCAACACCCGCGCCAGGCGCAGGCGCGCGATGCGCCGCAGCTCCGTGTCCTTCGAGTCGTTCATGACCTGCGTCAGGGGCCCGATGGCTTTGTCGAGCTGGCCGTCGTCGACGTCGAGCCGCGCCAGAGTCAGCCGCGCCTGGTCGGCATAGGGTGAACTCGCGTAATCCTTGATGAGTCCATCGGCAATTTGCCGCGACTTGGCCTGGTCGTTGTGCTGCAGGGCGGCCGTGAGGGTGCTGAATTCCGCCGCAGCCTTGTAGGCACGCTCGTCGGTGTGGCTCTGGAAATACCGAAAACCGAAAAACGCGGCGGCACCCACCAGCACGCCGCCGAGCAGCCACGGCGCGTACTCGACCACCAGGTGCTTGATAGCTTCCAATTGTTCGTCATCGGTCAAATATTCTTCTGCCATGGCTTCTCCGCTACCCGCCTTTGAGACCCAACAAAACCCCCAAGCGTTCACTGATTTGGGCGATGGAGCATTCCTCCTGCGCCAGCTCCCGGCGCAAGGCTTTCACCGAGACCACGCCCCGGGCCATTTCGTCATCCCCCAGAATGATCGCAAACTCTGCGCCGCTCTTATCCGCGCGCTTGAACTGCGTCTTGAAACTCCCGCCGCCGAGGTTGATCTGCAATGCGAGGTCCGGCCAAGCGTCGCGCAATTGCTCCGCCAGCTTGAAACCGGCGATCTCCGAGCTTTCCCCCGCCAGCACCAAATAAACCTGCGGCCGGGCGCGTTCGAGGCCCAATCCCTGCTTTTCGAGGAGCATGACGATGCGCTCCTGCCCCATCGCCCAGCCGATGCCCGGCGTGGCGGCGCCGCCCAACTGGGCCACCAAGCCGTCGTAGCGTCCTCCGGCACACACGGTACTCTGCGAGCCTAGTGCATCGGTGGTCCACTCGAAAACCGTTCGGGTGTAGTAGTCGAGTCCGCGGACCAGGTGCGGCTCGACATCATACTCGATGCCGGCGCTGCGCAGGTGGGCGCACAAGGCCTCGAAATGAGCCCGCGAGCCGGCATCCAGCGAATCGAGCAACAGCGGCGCCCCAGCGACGATGCGCTGCATGTCCGGATTCTTGCTGTCGAGTATTCGCAGCGGGTTGCCCTTCAGCCGCCGTTTGCTGTCCTCGTCGAGCGCGGCCTCGTGCCCGCTGAAGTAGGCGGTGAGCTCTTCGCGATATGCCGCGCGCGAAGCCGGCGTTCCCAACGAATTGATCAAGAGCTTCGTGCGGGTCAAGCCGAGTCGCCGCAGCAGGCGCGCGGACAGAAGAATGATTTCGGCATCGATGTCCGGTCCCTCGAATCCGAATGCCTCCGCATCGATTTGATGGAATTGACGGTAGCGTCCCGCCTGCGGCCGTTCGCGCCGAAACATCGGACCCATGCACCAGACGCGCAGACGGCCCTCGCGCAGCAGTCCGTTCGAAATGACGGCGCGGACGATGCCCGCCGTCGCTTCGGGGCGCAGCGTGATGTGATCCTCGCCCTGATCGACGAAGCTGAACATTTCCTTCTCGACGATATCGGTAAAGTCGCCGATCGAGCGCTTGAACAGTTGCGTCTGCTCGATCACCGGAACGCGGAATTCTTCGTAGCCGTAACCCGCGAAGACCTCTCGCGTGATGCGCTCCAAGTGCTGCCAGGCCGCAATTTGCGCGGGCAACACATCGTGTACGCCGCGCAGGGGCTCGATAATCTTGGTCAAGAGCCCTCTCCGATCAGCCGGACGGATGCGTGCCGGGCATCGCGGTGCCGGGTGTCGCCACGGCGGGCGTCGCCGCACCGGGCGTCGCCGCGGCGCGGGGATCGCGGCGCAGGACACCGTCGGCCCCTGCCTCGAAGCGCGCTACGTCACCGGCCCAGAACTGCGGCCCGATCGCGACCGCCCGGTTGTTGATCTCGAGTTGCACGCCGCTCGCGGAGCCCAGGTACACGCGCATGGGTGCCGCACCTGCGATGGTCTTCACGCTGTTCGCCCGGCCATTGCCTGCGAACACCCGCCGGCCCGCTGCGTCATGCACGTCCACCCGCGAGTCGGCGGAAAAGCTCAACCGAAGGCGGGCGCGCCCCATCCCGGCCATGGCATCGGGCTTCGACGACGACAGGGTCCGCGCGCTCGGCGCCGCCAAAGGCAGCGATGAGGCCAATGAC
>WNFQ01005023.1_pt1 | contig 16744 bp, 17 predicted proteins | sample 5400171 | NCBI WGS metagenome assembly WNFQ01 (sample SAMN13153356, study PRJNA577476) | soil metagenome | isolation source: 20 cm soil under Madrone tree | place: USA:California | collected 2016-06-14 | reverse complement strand
TTGAGCTGAATGACCGGCTGAATGTCCGTGTAGTTTGGAATGTCTCCCATGATGGCATCGGCGTGAGGCCCAAATGCCTTTTGAAATGCGTCCACAGAGTCGAAAACCAAGTGCGCCATCGCAACGAACGCGGGCTTTGATCCTGGTTGCGCACCACCCAATCCTTGGTCCACCTCGACGCGTTTGCACGCCGAGCCGAGCTTTTGCTTGACCATAGGCATGTGCTTGTTGATGTAGTACGCCATATCGAATTTCTTGTCCTCGGCATTCTGATAGAGCACGCTGACTCTGATCATGGCTTCTCTCCTCCGTTGTGCTGCACTCTAACAATCGACGCCGCATTATTGCGGAACAAAACGTGGTCTGTCCCTGATTTTCTTCAGGTGAGCTCCGCGGCGCGGCGGTAGTGGCGCTCGGCTTCCGCCGCCTGGCCGAGGCGCTCGGCGAGGCGCGCGAGATCCAGATGCGCGCCGCGTCCCTCTTCGAACGAAAGGCTCGCCTCGAGAAAGCTGCGCGCCTTGCCCCATAGCTCGGCGTGCGCGCACAGGCGACCCAGAACTGCCAGGAGCTGGGCGTCGCGCTCGTGCTCGGGCAGCCAGCGCTCGCCCCGCTCGATGCGCGCGCGGGCCTCGGCGGCGCGCTCCGCGGGCTCGAGATGCGGCGGCAGGTCGCCGTAGAGAGCGACGAGCTGCGGCGTCCACTCCGCGGCGAGCGCCTTTTCGATGATGTCGCGGGCGAGCTCGGTTTTTCCGAGCGTGGCGGCATGGCGCGCCGCGGCGGCGGCGACGCGCGGCTGCAGCTGGTCAGGCGCCGGGATGCTGCGCCAGCGCTGCTCGAACGCGCTGGGATAGCTCGCCGAGCGGCGCAGCAGCTCGACGTTCGCCTGTACCTTGTATTCCTCAGCCAGCGCCGGCGAAATGGCGTCGCGCTTGGCGAGCTGGGTGGCGAGGCGCAGCACCTCGTCCCAGGCACCGGCGCCGCGCTCGGCGCGCAGCAGCATCCGCGTCGTGGCGATATGCTTGGGTCCCGCCTCGTGCAGGTCGCGCAGCGCATCGCGCGCCGCGGCAAAATCGCGCTCCTCGAGCGCGAACTCGGCACGGCTGACCAGCCGCGCGGCCTGCAGGCCCTCCCCGGCCTCCTCGGCGCGCTCGAGCCACCGGTCGCGCCGCTCGAAGTCGCGCATCTGGTGCGCGGCCCGCGCGGCGAGCAGAGCGGCGAGGCCCGGCGTCGGCCCCGCCTCGAAAGCCGCCGCCGCCTCCTTTTCGGCCCTTGCGTAGCGGCCCTCATAGTAGGCCTGCAGCGCCGCCGCCAGCGCGGCATGCGCGCGCTCGCGGCGGCGGCGCAAGCGGTAGGTCCGCACGTAAGTGGGAAGCGAGACCGTGTGACTTAGAAGGCGCAGCGCCGCATAGAGGAGCAGGACGCCGGCAAGGCTCGCCACGACGAAGAACAGCAGCGACAGCTCGACGCGGTAAGGCGGGTACACGAACATGACGTAGCCCGCGCCGACGCGCCCGAGGATCACCAGGGCCACGGCCGCCGCGAACACCACGAGCAGCCAGAAGAGCGCCCTCATCCCGCGCACCTCATCCCGCGCAGTTCATCCCGAACCACGCTCGCGGCGCGACTTGAACCCCCGCACCGCCTCCAGGCTCTCCGAGATGCTCGGCATCTCGAAGCTGAGCGAGGCCGACGACAATGCTTTCAGCTGCGCCAGCGCGCCGGCAGTCTGCTTCGAGCGCGTGTCGAAGTAGCGCCGCACCCAGGCCTGCGCCGCGCGCAGGTCCTCGCGGTAGCCGGCCTCGTCGCGCATCAGCAGCGAGAGCCGCGCATTGAGCAGCCTCAAGCGCAGGTTCTCGCGCAGGAAGTAAGCCTGCGTCGGCGGCAGCAGCGGCGGGTCGGGCGTATTGACCTGGCGCACCACCACCAGCGAGCGCAGCTCGCTGCGGATCTCGGAGCCCAGGCGCGACCAGAATCCCTGCTCGGCGTCCACCGCGCCGCTTTTCGCCGCCGGCTCGCGCTCGACGCGCTCGTCGAAGGCAAGCGGCAGCGAATCCACCGCCGCCACCAGGCTGTCGATCCGCGCGCTCATGCCGGCGATGTCTACCGCGGGAAGCGCTCTCAGGCGCTCGAGGTCGCGCGCGAGCGCGCGGCGGATCGGCACGAACTGCGGCCGGTCGGCGCGCGCCAGGCGCGCCTCGGCGAGCTGCAGGGCGAGGAGCGCGGCCCGGATGTTGCCCGCCAGCTGCAGCTGCTGCGAGCCGATGGCGAGCACCTGCTCGATCTCCGCCAGCTGCCATTCGTCGCGGTTGCGCGACAGCTCCTGGTAGAGCGCCTCGAGGGCCAGCTGCTGGCTCTGCGACTCCGCGAGCCGCGATTCGAGCTGTCCGATCTTCGCCTGCGCCTCGCGCAGCAGCTCCTGCGATTGGCGCGCGGTCGAGCGCGCCTCGCGCACGTCGCCCTCGATGTCGCGCAGCCGGCGCGCGAACTCTTCCTGCGTGCCGCCGATGCGCTGGCGCGCATCGAGCCAGAACAGCACCGCCAGCCCCGCCGCGATGATCACCGCGAGGAGGGTCAGCAGCGCAAGCCTCGAGCGCTTGACCGGAACTTCCTGCACAGGGTCGTCCATCGTGAGATTTACTTGGCGGCTCGAAAGTATGCTACCAGACGCTCGAGCATCTCCTGGTCGCTCGCGCCGCCGACGCTAGCCTCGCCCAGGCCCAGGCGCTTCGCCTCGGCAGCGATGCGGGGATGCGGCACGAAGAGCGGCGTTTTCTTCAGATGCTCGCGGCCGGCTGCGCCGAGCATTTCGAACAGATTCTCCAGCCCTTCGGCGGAAGACACCGTGACTGCATGCACCGCGCCGCTCGCGAAAGCAGCGAGCAGCGGCCCGCTGTCGGTCTGCGGCCGCACCCGGCGGTAGCACTCGGCGTACTCCACCTGTGCGCCGCGCGCGGCGAGCGTATCGCCGAGAAGCGATCGCCCGCCTTCGCCGCGCAGGATCACGATGCGCCGGCCTGCGACGCGCTGCAGCTCCGGCACGGCGAGCAGCGCCTCGCTGTCGGCGCCCGAATCCGGCGCGATGATCTCCTCGATGCCGTGTCGCTCCAGCTCGCGCTGCGTGCCGCGGCCGACCGCCGCGGCTTGCGCGCCCTGCGGCCATTTCATCGCCGCCAGGGCTCTCGTCACCGCCGTCGGGCTGACGAAAATCGCCAGATCGAATTCAGCCAGCTTGCGCAGCGGGACATCCTGGATTTCGATCGCGGGAAAGAGGATCGCGCGTCCGCCCGCGGCTTCGATCAGCCTCGCAAGCCCTCGAGCTTGCTCGCGCGGGCGGGTGATCAGGATGCCGCGCCCCTGGAGAGTCATGCGAGATCGGCAAGAATCTCGTCGGCGCCGCGTCGACGCAATTCCCCGGCGACCTTCGTACCCAGCATTTCGGGATCGTTCCCCTCGGCTTCCGCGCGCGCGACGCGCCGGCCATCGCTCGAGGCGACGAGCGCGCGCAACCGCAGCCGCGCGCCATGCGCCTCGGCGTAAGCGGCGAGCGGAATCGTGCAGCTGCCGCCCAGCGCGCGGCTTACGGCGCGCTCGGCACGCACGCACAGCGCGGTGCCGCGGTCGGCCAGCGGTGCGAGCAGCGCGCGCAGCTCGGGGCGGGCGGCGAGCGTTTCGATGCCGAGCGCGCCCTGCCCCGGTGCCGGCAGGCAGAGCTCGAGCGCGAGCTGGGTGCGGATGCGCGAGGCAAGTCCCAGCCGCGCCAGGCCGGCGACCGCTAGCACGACAGCGTCATAGTCGCCGCGATCCAGCTTGGCGATGCGCGTCTCCACGTTGCCGCGCAACAGGCGCATCTCGAGAGCCGGATAGCGCTCCAGGATCTGCGCCGAGCGGCGCAGGCTCGAGGTGCCGACCCTGGCGCCCGCCGGCATGCCCTCCAGGCTGGCATACCGGTTGGAGACGAGAGCGTCGCGCGGGTCTTCGCGCGCGAGGATCGCCTCCAGCTCGAACCCGGCGGGCAGGTCGGCCGGCACGTCCTTCATCGAGTGCACCGCGATGTCGGCGCGGCCGTCGGCCAGGGCATTCTCCAGCTCCTTGATGAACAGGCCCTTGCCGCCGGCCTGATCGAGCCGCTGGTCGATCAGCTCGTCGCCGCGCGTGGTCATGGGGAGCAGCCCCACCTCGAGGCCGGAGTACAGAGCCTCGAGGCGCTGCTTCACGTGCCCGGCCTGCCACAGGGCGAGGCGGCTGCTGCGGGTGGCGATCGCGAGACGCTTCACGGCTTCTCGGCGACGAGCTCGCGCAGCACCGGCCACTGGCGGCGGCTGACCGGCAGGCGCTCGACGATGCCGTCGAGCACCACCAGCCAGTGCGGCTCGTCGGGCGGGCCCTCGGCGGCCCGCTCGAAGCCGCGGATCGCGGCGCGCGCCACCAGGCAGTTGCGGTGAATGCGAACAAACTGGCTGGCGAATTCCTCCTCCAGCGTGACGAGCGGCTCCTCGATGAGGTGCTCGCGGCTGCGCGTGCGCACGGTGACGTATTTCTGCTCGGCGCGCAGGAACACGATGTCGCGCACCGGCACCAGCAGGATGCGGTGGCGCTCGACGATAGACAGGTATTCCCGCGCCGCGATGGCGGCGCGCGCCAGCTGCTCGCGCCCGGGAGCGGCTGCGGCCGCGGCTTTCCTCAGCGCGGCCGCGAGCCGCTGGGCGCGCACCGGCTTGAGCAGATAGTCGAGCGCGTTCAGCTCGAAGGCCTCGACGGCATGCCGGTCGTGCGCGGTGACGAAGACCACGCGCGGCGGCTGCTCGAGCGCAGCCAGGTGGCGCGCCACCTCGAGCCCGCCCATGCCGGGCATCTCGATGTCGAGCAGCAGCACCTGCGCGCCGCTCGCCGGAACGAGCTCCACCGCCTCGAGGCCGTGACGTGCTTCCCCGACCACCTCGGTCGGCAGCTCCGCTGCGATATCGCTCAGAAGCTCTTTGAGCCGCTCGCGCGCGGGCGCTTCGTCGTCGGCGATGAAGATGCGCACTGCGCTCATCGGGAAGCCACCCGGTAAGGTATCTCTATTTCCACGCGGTAGCGGCCATCGCTGATGCGCGTCTCGATGCGCGCCTCGGCGTCGAAGAACAGGGCCAGGCGCTCGCGGATGTTCTCGAGCGCCATGCGGTTGCCGGCGCGGTGCTGCTGCTCTTCGACGTAGGGATTCTCGATGCGCGCGAGCACGCGATCGCCGCGCCGCTCGATGCGCACCAGCACCTCGCCGGCGGTCGTGCCGGGCTCGACGCCGTGGTAGACGGCGTTCTCGAGCAGCGGCTGCAGCACCAGCGCCGGCAGCAGCGCGTCCGAAGGCGCCGCATCGAGCTCCCAGGTGACGCGCAGCCGCTCGCCGAGGCGCAGCTGCTCGATCTCGGCATACCGCTCGAGCAGCGCGATCTCGTCCTCGAGGCGCACGAACTGGCGCGCGTCCGACATCAGGGTGCGGAACAGGTCGGCGAGATCCTCGAGCGAGCGCTCGGCGCGCTTCGGGTCGCGCCGGATGAGCGCCAGCACCGCGTTCAGGCTGTTGAAGAGGAAATGCGGCCGGATCCGCGCCTGCAGCGCCTGCAGCCGCGCTTCGGCGAGCGCCGGCGAATACGCCCTCGCCAGCAGGCGAAAATAGCCCAGGAGCCCGGCGCCGATGAGCGCCGCGAGGAGCAGCATGCGTCCGAGCTCGGCCGGAGGCTCCGCGAGGATTGCGGTCACGCCGGCGTGCAGCATCACCGTCACCAGCAGCACCAGCGCCATGACCGCGGCGCAGCCCGTCCAGTACGGCAGCCGCGCGAGCAGCGGCGAGAGCACGAACAGCACCACCAGGCAGGCGAGGAGCAGCGGCTCGACCAGCGCGGCAATCTGCGGGAAGCGATCGATGGCTTGCGCGAGGTCCGGCGCGGCGAACAATGCGCCGACCAGCGCAAGGGCGTTCACGGCGACCAGCACGCGCGCGATGATGCCGAGGTTGCGAAAATCCGGCAGCAAGTCCGGGTAGGTGGTTTGCCTTATACTGACCATAGTTACGAATGGGTCTTCAACTGCATTCTCCAAGCATGGCGAAGAAGCCGCAACTCTGGTCTGGCCGCTTCAAGGAACCTGTCGACGAGCAGGTGAAGCGCTTTACCGCGTCGGTCGGCTTCGACAAGCGCCTCGCGAAGCAAGACATCCGCGGCTCGCTTGCGCATGCCCGCATGCTCGCCGCCTGCGGCATCCTTCCCAGGCGCGATCTTACGGCCATCGAGCGCGGCCTCGCGCGCATCGGCCGCGAGATCGAGCGCGGCCGCTTCAAGTGGTCGCTCGAGGCCGAGGACGTGCACTTCAACATCGAGCGTCGGCTCACCGCGCTCGTAGGAGAAGCCGGCAAGCGCCTGCATACCGCGCGCTCGCGCAACGACCAGGTGGCCACCGATTTGCGCTTGTGGCTGCGCGACGAGATCGACGTCATCCGCGAGCTCATCGCCGCCCTGATCGAGGCGCTGCTCGCGCAGGCCGCCAGGCACGCGGCGCTGGTGATGCCGGGCTTCACGCACCTGCAGGTTGCGCAGCCGGTCACCTTCGGCCATCACCTGCTCGCTTACGTCGAGATGCTGGAGCGCGACCGCGAGCGGCTCGCGCAATGCCGCAGCCGCGTCAACCGGCTGCCGCTCGGCGCCGCGGCGCTCGCCGGCACCAGCTTCCCGATCGACCGAGCGCGCGTGGCGCGCGAGCTCGGCTTCGAGGCCCTGTGCGAGAACTCGCTCGACGCGGTCGCCGACCGCGACTTTGCGATCGAGTTCTGCGCCGACGCCGCGCTGGTCATGGTCCACCTGTCGCGGCTCGCCGAGGAGCTGGTGCTGTGGGCGAGCCCGCAGTTCGGCTTCGTGCGGCTGCCCGATCGCTACCTGACCGGCTCCTCGATCATGCCGCAGAAGAAGAACCCCGACGTGCCGGAGCTGGTGCGCGGCAAGAGCGGCCGCGTGTTCGGCAGCCTGGTCGCGCTGCTCGCGCTGATGAAGGGGCAGCCCCTCGCCTATAACAAGGACAACCAGGAGGACAAGCAACCGCTGTTCGACGCGGTCGACACGGTGAAGGATTCGCTGGCCGTGTTCGCCGGGCTGGTGGCCGGCCTCGAGCCGGTGCCGGCGGCGATGCGCGCGGCCGTGCTGGAGGGCCACGCCACCGCCACCGATCTCGCCGACTACCTGGTGAGAAAGGGCATGGCGTTCCGCGACGCCCACGAGGTGGTGGCGCGCGCGGTGCGCGAAGCGGAAGTCTCGGGCCGCGACCTTGCCGCGCTGCCGCTCGAGAGCCTGCGCCGCTTCTCCCCCAGGATCGCCGCCGACGTCAGGCGGGTGCTCACGCCGGAAGGCTCGGTCGCGGCGCGCCGCCATCGAGGCGGCACCGCGCCGGCCGAAGTCAGGAGAGCGGTGGCGCGCGCACGCAAGCGGCTGTCGAAATGACGCGACCTGTGCTGACGCAGATCGGGAAGTATCCGGTCCTGCGCAAGCTCGGCGAGGGCGGCACCTCCGAGGTCTACCTCTGCAACGACCCCTTCAATGCGCGCGACGTCGCGATCAAGGTGGCCTTCCCGGAGCAATTCCATGATCCCGATCGCGGCAGGCGCTACAAGAAGCTGTTCCTCACCGAGGCTTCGCTCGCCGGCAAGCTGCACCACCCGCACATCTGCAAGATCTACGACGCGGTCGCCGAGGAGAAGCTGAATTACATCGTGATGGAATATGTCGACGGCGGCACGCTGGACAGGTTTTGCCGCCCGGAGGCGCTGCTGCCGATCGAGCGCTCCATCGAGATGGTGTTCAAGTGCACGCGCGCCCTCCACTACGCGCAGACCCTGGGCATCATCCACCGCGACATCAAGCCGGCCAACATCCTGCACACCGGCGAGACCGAGGTGAAGATCACCGACTTCGGCGCCGCGCTCATTTCCTCCAGCTTCACGACCCAGGTGAGCGCGATCGGCTCGCCGGCTTTCATGTCGCCCGAGCAGGTGAAGGAGCAGGGGCTCGATCACCAGACCGACATCTACTCGATGGGCGTGGTGCTGTACAGCCTGCTCACCGGGCGGCTGCCGTTCCGCGCCACCAACAACTTCACGCTGATCTACCAGATCACCAACGTCGAGGCCGAGCCGCCGTCGGCGTTCCGGCCCGAGATCCCGGCCGGGCTCGATGCGCTGGTTCTGCGCGCGATGGCGAAAGACCTCGGCAGGCGCTACCGCCATTGGGAGGAATTCTCGCTCGATCTCGCCGCGCTGTTCCGCGCCCGCTACCAGCGCGTCGAGACGGGCGCGCCCTTTGCGGACACCGACAAGTTCGACACGCTGCGCAAGCTGCCGTTCTTTCAGAATTTCTCGGACGCGGAGCTTTGGGAAGTCGCCCGCATCTCGACCTGGCGGCAGGTCGCCGAGGGCGAGGCTCTGATGAAGGAAGGCGAGCCGGGCGATTTCTTCTGCATCCTCGCGCGCGGCCAGGTGAAGGTGACCAAGAACGGCAGGCTTCTCAACCTGCTGAGCGCCGGCGAACCCTTCGGTGAAATGGCGTACCTCTCGCACAAGGACCGCGCCCCGCGCGGCGCCGACATCACCGTGGCGAGCAATGCCGACATCATCTCGGTGCCGACGCAGAATCTGGCGCAGGCCTCCGAGGGCTGCCGCGCCAAGTTCGACCGCGCTTTCATGCAGATCCTGCTCGATCGCCTGTCGATGGCGAACCTGCGCCTGTCGGTCTGACCCAGCGGCGTGCGGCGTTTCGTGAAGACGGGCAGCGCCGCTCGCGCCGACGCCTTCGCGGCCGAGGCCGACGGCCTGCAAGCGCTCAAGCTGGCAGGGTTGCGCGTGCCCGAGGTGGTCTCGCACGGCGTGGAGAGCGACGAGGCATTCATCGTCCTCGAGTATCTCGAGCTGCAATCGAAGGGCGACTTCGCCGCGCTGGGCAGAATGCTCGCCGTGGCGCACCGCCGCACCGGGCCGCGCTTCGGCTGGAATCGGGACAACTATATCGGCGCGACGCCGCAGCAGAACGGCTGGTGCGACGACTGGAGTGAATTCTGGCGCGACCGCAGGTTAAGGCCCCAGCTCGAGCTTGCCCGCAAGAATGGCTTCGATCTCGAAGAGAAAAATCTCCTCGAACTGCTCGCAGGTCATCAGCCACTGCCCTGCCTGCTGCACGGCGACCTGTGGCGCGGAAACGCGGGATTCACGCCTGGCGGCCCGGTGGTCTTCGACCCGGCCGTGTATTACGGCGATCGTGAAGCCGACCTTGCCATGACGGAGCTCTTCGGAGGATTTCCGCCGGCGTTCTACGCTTCCTATAACGAAAATTACCCGTTAGAGAGCGGATACCGGCAACGCAAACACCTCTACAACCTATACCACCTGCTCAACCACCTGAACCTCTGCAGCTCGCCGGACTGGTACATCTCACGCATGATGTCCGAGCCGCCGACGAATTCGCCATTGACGTAGAGCTGCGGGATCGTCGGCCAGTTGGCGTACTCCTTGATGCCTTGACGGATCTCGGCGTCTGCGAGCACGTTGACCGTGTAGGGATCCTGCACGCCGCAGGCGTCCAGGATCTGGATCGCCAGCTGCGAGAAGCCGCACTGCGGGAGCTGCGGGGTGCCCTTCATGTAGAGCACGACGCGATGGCCCGTTACCTGGTCCTTGATTCGCTGCTGGATATCCATGCCGGTCATTTTACCTTGCCGCCGGTGACTCTGGGGATACGTGCCAGATCGGGCCAGTTCTCGATCTCTTCAAGTCCCGCCAGGTCGAGCAGCTCGCGAACCGCCCGCTCCTGCCCCATGCCGTGCTCGAGCAGCAGTCGCCCTCCTGTCGCGAGATGGCCCGGCGCGGCGCGGGCGATTTCCCTGATCTCATCAAGGCCATCGCTTCCTCCGATGAGGGCATCCATCGGCTCGAAGTGCAAGTGCGCCAAGTGGCGATCGTTTGCCGCGACATAGGGCGGGTTGGCCACGATGAGGTCGAAGCGCTCGCCCGCAAGCGGCTCAAGCCACCGGCCGTGCCGGAACTCGACCTCCAGGCCATGCTTCACGGCGTTGCGCTGCGCTACAGCGAGCGCGGCCGCGCTCGAGTCGGTTGCTACCACGTGCGCCTTCGGCCGCTGGCGCTTGATGGCGAGCGCGATCGCTCCGCTGCCGGTACCCAGGTCGGCGATCGACGAGAAATCGAGCTGCAGCGCGAGATCCACCAGCAGCTCGGTTTCCGGCCGCGGGATGAGCACCGCCGGATTGACCGCGAGGCTCAGGCCGTAGAACTCCTTGTGGCCGACGATGTAGGCGAGCGGCTCACCGCGCTTTCGCCTGGCTACCGACTGGAAGAAAGTCTGCTCGATTTCCACCGGCAGCTTTCGCTCCGGAAAGGCGAGCACGCTGGCCTCGGAGAATCCCGCCGCCTCGGCGAGAAGCAGGCGCGCTTCGCGGGCGTCGATCCCGCTGGCGCCGAGCGCTTCCTGCAGCGTCAAGCCGCTTCTTCGACCAGCTGCGCGAGCTGCTCGGCCTGCTGCTCGGCCGAGAGCGCGCCGATCAGCTCGTCGAGCTCGCCGTCCATGATGCGGTCGATCTTGTAGAGCGTGAGGTTGATGCGGTGGTCGGTGACGCGGCCCTGCGGAAAGTTGTAGGTGCGGATGCGCTCGGAGCGGTCGCCCGAGCCGATCAGGAGCTTGCGCGTCGAGGCAGTCTTGGCCTGCTGCTCGCGCAGCTGCTTGTCGCGGATGCGCGCCGCCAGCACGCCGAGCGCCTTCTCGCGGTTCTTGTGCTGCGAGCGCGAGTCCTGGCACTCGACCACGATCCCGGTCGGCAGGTGGGTGACGCGGATCGCGGACTCGGTCTTGTTGACGTGCTGGCCGCCGGCGCCCGAGGCGCGGAAGGTATCGATGCGCAGCTCGGCGGGATTCAGCACGACCTCGTCGAGCGCATCGGCTTCCGGAAGGACGGCCACGGTGCATGCCGAGGTATGGATGCGGCCCTGCGCTTCGGTTTCCGGAACGCGCTGCACGCGATGCCCGCCGGACTCGAACTTGAGCCTGGAGTAGGCGCCCTGGCCGACGATCTTCGCGATCACTTCCTTGTAGCCGCCCAGCTCGGAGAGGCTCTCCGAGATGATCTCGGCCTGCCAGCCCTGCCGCTCGGCGTAGCGCGTGTACATGCGGAACAGGTCGGCGGCGAACAGCGCCGACTCGTCGCCGCCGGCGCCGGCGCGGATCTCGAGGAAGATATTGCGCTCGTCGTTCGGGTCCCTGGGCAGCAGCGCCTTCTGCAGATCGGCCTCGAGCCTCTCCATGCTGCCGCGCGCCGCCTTGAGCTCGTCGTCGGCGAACGACCTCATCGCGGCGTCAGCGGCCATCTCCCTGGCGGCCTCGGCATCGCGCTCCGCCTGGCGGAAGCGCTCGTAGAGCGCGACGATGCCGGTCAGCTCGGAATGCTCGCGCGAGAGCTTCCTGAACTGCTCCAGGTCGCGCGTCGCGCTTTCCGCGGCGAGCAGGCCGTTGAGGTCCTCCAGGCGCCCGGCCAGGCTGTCGAGCTTGGTGCGCAGCGTCGGCTTCACTTGACGCGGAACAGCCGCGCCAGCGTATCGGCGAGCGCGCGGCGCTCGTCGCCGGCAGCGTCGTGCAGCGCCTGCGTGGGGCCGTGCATCAGCTTGTTGGTGAGAGCCTGCGACAGCGATTCGAGCACCCGCGCCGCGTCCTCGCCTCGCTGCAGGAGCTTCAGCGCCCGCTCCACCTCGCCGCGCCGCGCGTGCTCGGCGTGCTCGCGCAGCGCGCGGATCAGCGGCACGTTGTCGCGCGCCTGCATCCAGTGCATGAACTGGCCGACCTGAGACTCGATGATCGCCTCGGCCTGGTCGACCGCCGAGCGGCGCGCATCGAGGTTCAGCGACACGATCTCCGCCAGGTCGTCCACCGTGTAGAGGAATACGTCGTCGAGCTCGCCCACCTCGGGCTCGATGTCGCGCGGCACGGCGAGATCGACCATGAACATCGGCCGCCGGCGCCGCGCGCGCAGCGCGCGCTCGACCAGCCCCTTGCCGAGGATCGGCAGCGAAGAGGCGGTGGAGGACACGACGATGTCGTGTTCGTGCAGGCGCTCGGCCAGCGACTTCAGCTCGATCGCGCGGCCGTTGAAGCGGTGCGCGAGACGGGCCGCGCGCTCGAGCGTGCGGTTCGCGACCGTGAGGCGCGCCGGGGCCTGCGCGGCGAAGTGCGTCGCGCACAGCTCGATCATTTCGCCGGCGCCGATGAGCAGCACGTTCTGGTCTTTCAGGCTCGGGAAGATGCGGGCCGCGAGCTTCACGGCCGCCGTGGCCATGGAAACGCTGTTTGCGCCGACGCGAGTGGTCGAGCGTACTTCCTTGGCGACGGCAAACGAGCGCTGGAAGAGCTTGTGCAGCACCGTGCCGAGCGTGCCGGCGGACTCGGCGGCGCGCGCCGCTTCCTTCATCTGGCCGAGGATCTGCGGCTCGCCGAGCACCATCGAGTCCAGGCCTGAAGCGACCCGGAACGCATGACGCACCGCCTGTTCCTTGTGGAAGGTATAAAGATACGAGGCGAGCTCGCCGGGACCCAAGCGGTGATACTGCGCAAGCCACGCGGCGACGGCTTGCGGTTGCTCGCTCGAGACGTACAGCTCGGTGCGATTGCACGTCGAGAGGATCGCCGCTTCCTGGGCGAGGCCGCGCTTCATCTCGGCGAGCGCCTCGCGCAGGCGCTCGACGTGGAACACCACGCGCTCGCGTACCGCGAGCGGAGCTGTCTGATGGTTCAGCCCGAGAGCATAGAGTGACATGCGCGTGACACGGTCAGCTCGCCGGAGCGAGCGTAAGTCCGTAAATTATAGGCGCTATAATGCCTTCCGCATGAGTACCCTCGCCCGCATCCAGGATCTCGCCGCGAAGGAGTTCTCCATCGACCCGAAGAGCCTCGACCCGCATGCGCAGCTCGATACGCTCGGCATCGACTCGCTCAGCTTCATCGAGTTCATGTTCAAGGTCGAGGAGGAGTTCGGCGTCAGCGTTTCCGACGAGAACCTGAAGGGCATCAAAACGCTCGCCGACCTCGAGCGTCACGTCGTCGACGCCCTCGCCGCCGCCGGCAAGGGTTGAGCCGATCGAGGATGGCCGCGCGCCGCGTCGCGGTTACCGGGGCTGGCGTCGTTTCCCCCCTCGGCAAATCGCTGGCCGAATTCCACGCGGCGCTCGCGGAAGGGCGCTCCGGCGTCCGCCGCCTGCCCGAGAGCGTGACGCAAGGCTCGGGCGTGCAGGTCGGCGCGCTGGTCGACTGGAATCCGGCGCCGATGTTCAACGAAGCCGAGGCCGTGAATATCGACCGCGTGTCGCAGTTCGCGCTGGCCGCCGCGGCCCAGGCGCTGGCCGCGAGCCGCCTGGATCTGTCGGCGGCGGACCGCGACCGCATCGGAGTGTACTGGGGCACCGGCATGGGAGGCGCGCAAACGCTCGAGGGCGCCTACAAGCACGTCTATGGCGCCGGAGAGTGGCGCGTGCGCCCGCTGACCGTGGTGATGGCGATGAACAACGCCGCCGGCTCGAACGTCGCCGTGCGGCACGGCCTGCGCGGGCCGTTCGCCAATTTCTCGACCGCGTGCTCGTCCTCGGCCATGGCGCTCGGCGAGGCGATGCGCACCATCATGGCGGGTCGCGCCGACGCGATCGTCGCCGGCGGCTCCGAGGCGCTGCTGACGCCGGGCACCCTCGCCGCGTGGCAGGCGCTGCGAACGCTCGCCCCTGCTGATGCCGCCGATCCGGCGGCGAGCTGCAAGCCGTTCGACAAGCGCCGCGCGGGCCTGGTGCTCGGCGAGGGCGCGGCGGCATTCGTGCTCGAAGAAGAATCGCGGGCGCGCGCGCGCGGCGCGCCGATCCACGCGCTTCTGACCGCGTACGGCAACTCCTGCGACGCGGCGCATATGTCGCGCCCGGACCGGGACGGGCAAGTCCGGGCGATGCGCGAGGCGCTCATCGAAGCGGGCCTCGAGCCCAAAGCGATCGGCTACATCAATGCCCACGGCACCGCGACCGCGGTCGGCGATATCGTCGAGGCCGAGGCGATCAACGCCGTGTTCGGAGCCGCCGCCAGCAACGTGCCGGTCAGCTCGACCAAGTCGCTGCACGGCCACCTGCTCGGCGGCGCCGGCGCGCTCGAGTTCGCGGTGGCGCTTCTCGCCCTCGAGAAAGGCGTGCTCGCGCCGACCGCCTTTCTCGAGCAGCCGGACCCGGCCTGCCGCGTGCGCCACGTGCGGCTGCGCGCCGAGCGCGTCGCCCCGCCGCGCGCAGTGATGTCCAACTCCTTCGCCTTCGGAGGTTCCAACGTGGTGCTCATCGCTGAGCGCGCCTGATGGCTGAAACCACCATCCGCACGCTGGTCTGCAGCGTCATGTTCCTCGACATCGTCGACTATTCGAAGCGCTCGGTGGGCGACCAGCAGCACATGAAGCAGACGTTCAACGAGCTCCTCGCGCGCGCCCTGGAGCCCGTGCCGCCACGCGACTTCATCGTGCTCGACACCGGCGACGGCGCCGCGATCGCCTTCCTCGGCGACCCGGAGGACGCGCTCTCGGCTGGGATCGCGGTGCGCAAGAGCATCGCCTCGCTGCCGCCGGAGATCCTGTCGGCGCGCATGGGGATCAACCTGGGGCCGGTCAGGCTGGTCTGGGACATCAACGCGCAGATGAACATCCTCGGCGACGGCATCAACGTGGCGCAGCGGGTGATGAGCTTTGCCATGCCGGGGCAATTGCTTGCCTCGCGCTCCTTCTACGAGGTGGTATCGCGCCTTTCGCGGGACTATGCGAGCCTGTTCAGCGACCTTGGCACCCGCACCGACAAGCACGTGCGCGAGCATGAGGTGTATGCGGTTGCCGAGGGCGCCCGGCTCGAGCGCTCGGCCGACACGCCGCGGCGCAGCAGGAGCCCGCGCGCCTCCGATCCCGACGAAACCAACCTCGACCTTTTTTCCACTGAGGATTCACCCATCGTCGAGCACGGCGTTAAGAAAGCGCGCCGCGAAAAAAGCAGCGTAGCGCCAGCCAAGATCTTCGAGGCCGGAGCAAACCTGATCGTGTCCGGGTCCAGCAAGGCGGCGGTCGAAGAAGCGCTGGAGCGGCTCGCCAAGGGCGGCGCCGAGGTCATTTCGCACATCATCCAGGTGGGCGACAAGTGGATGGCCTCGTGCACCAACCCGAAGGTGAACGTGGCGGCCTGCAAGGTCGAGGTGGCAGGGCTGATGCGCATCATCACCGGACCGACGCGCGAAGCGGTAGATGAAAAGGTGCGCGACCTGGTGCAGTTCGGCGCGGTGCTGGTCAGCGATATCGAGCTCAACGATGGCGTCTGGACTGCCGTCTGCGACACCGGGGGACGCAGCCGCTAGGCAGCATGAGAACGTTTCCGGCACTGCTCGCGTGGCTCTTGTTTGCGGGCCTGGCCTGCGCGCAAAACTATCCGGGCAGGTCGGTCAGGGTGATCGTGCCCTGGCCGCCGGGACAGGCCACCGATATCGCCGCGCGGCTCGTCGCGCAGAAGCTGCAGGACTCTCTCGGGCAGCCTTTCGTCATCGACAACAAGCCCGGCGCCGGCGGCTCGATCGGCTCGGAAGCTGCCGCGAGGAGCGCAGCCGACGGCTATACGCTGCTCGCCGCCTCGAGCGGCCCGCTCTCCATCATGCCCAACCTGCAGAAGGTCCCGTACGACCCGATGAAGGACTTCGCGCCGGTGAGCCTGATCGCGCTGACGCCCTTCGCCCTGGTCACGAACCCTTCTTTTCCGGCCGCGAACGCGAAGGAGTTCATCGCCCTGCTGCGCGCGAACCCCGACCAGTACGCGTTTTCCTCCTCCGGCACGGGCGCCACCGCGCATCTCATCGTCGAGCTTTTCAACTCGATGGCGCAGATCAAGGCGCGCCACGTGCCCTACAAGGGAAGCGCGCCCGCGCTCACCGACGTGATCAACGGGCAGATCTCATACACCCTCGAGACGGTCACCGCGACGCTCGCGCACGTGAAATCCGGACGCCTCAAGACCTTCGGCGTCAGCTTCGCCACCCGCAGCGCCGCGATGCCGGACGCGCCGCCGCTCGCCGAGGCCGCGGACCTGCCGGGTTTCGACATCGGCGGCTGGATCGGCTACGCCGCGCCTCGCGGCACGCCCGGCGAGATCGTGGCGCGCCTGTCGAGGGAAATCCAGAGAACCCTGCAGGGGAAGGATCTTCAGGAGCGTTTCGCCACACTCGGACTCGACTCGGTGTGGAGCACTCCTGAAGAGATGACCGCTTTCATGCAACGCGAGCAGGCGCGCTACGGCTCGATCATCCGCAGCGCCGACATCAGAATCGAGTGATGCAGAAGCGTTGTCAACTTTCGTGCGCGGCGTGCCCGCTTGTCCTCCCGGAGGATATCGTGATCGTTAAACCGATCGATGCGTGCCCTGATTTCTATCCGCTGGCTCTTAATGAGCCTCCTCTTGGAGGTAGCGCTCCGAGGCATGCTTCTGGGCGCCTTATTCAAGAGACCGCGCTAGGCGCTTGAGGTGTTGGTGGCCAAGGGCGGAATCGAACCACCGACACAAGGATTTTCAGTCCTCTGCTCTACCAACTGAGCTACTTGGCCGTGCCGGAAGCGCGGCGTAACAGGAAAATGAGGTCCGCGCTTTTGGGAAGGCGCGGATTATATCAAGCACCAAAAGAAAAGGGCC
>WNFQ01001459.1_pt1 | contig 16744 bp, 9 predicted proteins | sample 5400171 | NCBI WGS metagenome assembly WNFQ01 (sample SAMN13153356, study PRJNA577476) | soil metagenome | isolation source: 20 cm soil under Madrone tree | place: USA:California | collected 2016-06-14 | reverse complement strand
TCAAATCCCAGCGTCCGGTTTGCAGCCTTGATCGTGGCGGGTTTGGGCAGCTGATTGTCCTCAATCAAACGCTGGAGCACCTGCAGAGTCTCTTCATGCTCCACTAACGTGCCATGATCACTCGCTATCTTGAGCGGGTAGATTTGATTGGAGGGGGTTTGCGCAAGCCTTGCCGCCCAGAATGGCACTGTGCCATCGCCTGCACCAGCCACCCGCAAAACCGGCGAAACGCCACTCTCGGGATCAAAGGATGCACCGTCGACCTGCTTCCATTTGAGCCGGGCACCAGTCGTTTTGTCCTGTCCCGAGCGGATGTGAAAAACGCGTTCGATAACCGCATCAGGTAATGGAGCGGTGATGGTGCCGCGAATATCTACGGCGTCGGCGAGAAAGTCCGCGTTAACCCAAGGAGGAAAACGTGAAGCATTTGACTCGTCATACGGATCAGCAGGTTTGCCCGTGTTCGCGTCTATCATTGGATATGCTTTTAAGCCAAGCGCATCTCCATCTTGATCCATCTTCGGACCATCAGCGAACATGAGAATATACGGGCCGGGGAGAGAACCAGCTATACGCGCGACATTGCCGTGGCCGTACCGAATCTCGAGAGGCTTTTGGCCTACATAGTACCTATCCTGGTGACTGGAAGTGCCGTAGAACGGAGTGCCAACGGTGACGAGTCGCTGGAAGCGAGACGCAACTTTGTCTGCCGTTACGCTGGGACTGGTGAACGTGCGCTGAAGAAAAACCTTTGCCACAAGCCCTCCCTGACTGTGCGCGAGCAGTGTCATTGTGGGCAATGGATCGACGTTCTTCCGCGCCTTCACTTCAGCGCTTAAGTCAGCCAAAAACTCCGCGAGGAAATCAGCGGCGACTGCAATCGGCCGGCGCCAGTCGTAGGCAAACACGATGTAGTTCCAACCTAATGTTTCGAAGAATCGCTTTGCGCCGTCATAAGCATTGACCGGAAAGAGAAGCGGTCCATTTGGAACCACAATGTGATCATCCAGGTCTCGTTCGTTAGCCTGTATTGCGATGAATTCCAGGTCGCGTCCGAAGAAAATACCGAGATCGATCCAAATGTTTTGAAAGCCGGTGCCTGGCACAGAACCATCAGTGGTATAGGCCTGCGGTGAGCGGTCGAGTTGTGATCCCATCCCACCCGGAAGCAGGACGATCGTGGGGAATCCCGAACGATAATGTTTAGCGAACTCTACAACCCGAGCCTGATGCACATCGTGTATGATTCTCCGCCTCGTAGAGTCGTAGCTCATAGGTTATCTGAAGCTGATTTTTTCGGCGTTTCTGGTTTGTTTGGCAAGCCAAACATTGGAAAACATCAAAATTCTACCGCGCGAAGACCAGGATCGAATTCGCCGGCAGCACGAATGCCGCCGAATACCGAGGCCGTGCATGCCTGCCCGCCCGCAAACACGACGACGCCGTTGCCGGCAACCTTGGGATTTACCCAAGACTTAAGCGCGGCCAGATTTTCAACGGTGTCACGGTGTTTCGCTTTCGCGCCAGACTCGGTATTTCGCCAATCGTGTTTGACTGGGAACTTTATTTTGTCTCGGCTGGGCGGTTTTGTTTCAGGTTTGCGCGAATCCCTGCGGCGCGTTGCGAGACCGGCTCGGCCTTGGCCGACTGACCTTTGGCCCAGTAGAGCGCGGCGAGATCATCCAGGGTTTCGGCAACGCTGGAATGTTCGGGGCCAAGAATCTTCTCACGAATCTTGAGTGCGCGTTGATAAAGCGGCTCTGCTTTTGCGTATTGGCCGGTCTCAAAATAAAGGTCGCCGAGATTATCAAGGGTCTTGGCGGTATCGAGATGGTCCGGGCCGAGTTTCTTCTCCTCGATCTTCAATGCTCGTAATTCGAGCGGCTCGGCTTTGGCAAACTCGCCCTTGTCGCAATAAAGCCGGCCGAGGTTCCCGGCCGCCGTAGCAGTGAGGGGATGTTCCGGTCCGAGCGCCTTTTCATAAATTCTGAGCGCCCGCAGTTCCAGAGGCTCCGCTTTCGCAAATTGCCCCATGTGGTCGTACAGCCCACCGAGACTGGCGAGCGTTGCAGCGGTATCCGTGGAGTCCGGGCCGGAAACTTTTTCGCTGATGGCGAGGGCTTTCTGATAGAGCGGCTCGGATTTCGTATAGTCTTTCTGATAAAAATAAAGCAGCGCGAGTTCGTGTAGGTTGCCAGCTGCCGCTGCGCTCTCGGGCCCATGAACTTTCTCAGAGATAGCAAGAGCGCGTTGGTAAAGCGATTCGGCTTTCGCGTACTCATGCATGTCCTGATAATCCAACGCGAGGGCGCTTAACGTCGATCCAGTATCGGGATGATCAGGCCCAAGCATCTTCTCGCGAATCTTTAGAGCGCGCTGAAAATTGGATTCGGCCTCGGAATATTTTCCCATCGCGTGATAGACGGTGCCGATATTATTCACGATCCACGCTGTATTGGGATGATCGGGGCCGGAGGTTTTCTCGGTTACAGCTAAGGCACGCTGAAAGAGCTGTTCGGCCTTTTTGTATTGGCCCATGTCCCGATAGGTCGCCGCCAAGTTTTGCATAGTGACTGCGGTGTCCGGATGGTCGGCACCGAGCGATTTTTCGCGAATCTTCAAGGCGCGCTGAAAAAGCTTCTCGGCTTTTGCGTAATCGTCCTGTGCGACATACAACGCCCCGAGATCGTTGAGGGTGTAAGCTGTTTTCGGATTGCTAGGACCAAAAGCCTTTTCCCTAATTTTGAGCGCGCGTTGATAAAGGGGTTCGGCCTTGGCGTACTGGCCCATGTAATAATAGAGCGCCGCCAATGCATTCAGACTTTCCGCTGTCTCTGGATTGTCCGGACCGAAGGCGGCCTCTCTAATTTTCAACACTCGCTGATAAATCGATTCGGCTTTGGCGTACTCTCCAGTCTCGGAATAAAGTAGCGCGACATTATTCAAGACGGAGGCGACATCGGGATGCTCGGGGCCGAGCTCTTTCTCGAAAATTGTTAACGCACGCTGATAAAGGGGCTCCGCTTTCGCATACTGACCCATGTATCGATAAACCTCGGCCAGATTGTTCGCTGCGACGGCGGTCCCGCGATTATCGGGACCCAAAGTTTGTTCCTTGATCTGGAGAATTTTTTCCGCAATGGGCGCGGCCTTACTGAACTGTTTAGTCTGATAAAATTTATTGAACCTCGCCACCAGTGACGGCATGTCCGATTCTTCTTCGGCCAGAACAATCGACAGGCCGAGGACGCAGCATAGAAGCGCGCCGACCAATCGTTTTTGAGATGACCACCGGTTAGTCTCTGCAATGATCGAGTTCATGGTTTTCTTCCTCTATCCAGGAAGGTTAATCACAAAGCGCCCTTGAGTGCACGCCCTAAACTAAACTTCATTGTCTCAAGCAAATGCGTCTGTTAAAACGTGCTTTATGCGCGCTTCTCTCATGCTGGCAGTCGGATTCTTCCCGGGATTCCTTTTCGCTGGAAGTTTCGCCTACTCGCAGACAACCGAGCAGCCTTGGATTGAAAGTGGCGCAGACAAAGCAGCCATCGCTCGTCATTCAAAATCTCCGGATGGCCGCAATGCGCTCGCCTGGGTTGTCGCTGGCGATCAAGGGACGATTGACTGGTCTCTACTCCAGAGCGATCCCGACGGCTTCTACGAAAAATACGAAGTCCGCGAATTTTGGGTTGTCGATCTTAGCCAGAAGAAAAAACTTTGCTCGTTAGGCTCGTCCATCGGCTACGTTCGTCCGGGCAGTCATCGTACTGTCAATGTCGCCTGGGGACCGCTCGAGGGCGGTCGCCGCTTTGCCGTGGTTGCCTACGATTGGAGGTGGGGGACGGATGCTCTCATCGTTGTCGACATAGGCGCGGGCAATTGTCGCGAGACGCAAGCAGGGGAAGTCGTCGATCGCTCAGTCAATGCTTTTCTCATGAAAGGAAAAGCGCATGCCGACAAATACGATATTCGTTATTCCGTCGCCGGATTGCCGGCGCTCGGCCTGAGGACCGGGTTCGCGAACGCCTCGACTGTTCGCATTCCGTTCACGGCAAAAATTCGCGAGCGTGATGAACCCGTGAGTGAAGGCGTCGTCGCTTTGAACTTGGCGCGACGCACCAACGGCCCTTCAGCCACCGTCAGCAAGGTCGTTATCGGTTCCCTCGGTGAGGATCCGTTCTCTGACGACACGCGATTGGCCAAAGCCGATCGCGAGCTGAACGCCCTTTATCGGGATTTGCTTAGGCGCCTCGCTCCAGCCGACCAGGAAGCATTGCAAAATGAGGAGCGCGCCTGGATTGAGCAACGCGAAAAACAAGCGGCCGACGTTAAGTCAGACTACTACGAAAATAATCGTATCGCTCGCGATCAGGCCTTACAGCAAATGACCGAAGAACGCGTCGCCGAGTTGCGGAAGCGGGCCGCTTCAAAAGAGAAAAGATAATAGCGAAGATTTTGTCGTGGATCGCATTATCGATCAAACAGCGACGATCCTAAACGGTGACGCGCGAAAAGAGCATTAAGTAACTAAAGGCGCGCGCTAAACTGAGGCCAGGCTTTCAAACATCTCGATCTGTTTCCATGCGCATTGGTTTAGAAATCATCAGAGATTCTTCTCCCGCAACTGCGGGATCAGAATGACAGTTTGAGATCGCTTGTGAAACGAACGCTATGGATCTGATCGCGACGCTCAAAAAGAGTTTCGGCTACGACCAGTTTCGGCCGTTGCAGCAGGAGATCATCAGCGATGCGCTAGCGGGACGTGATGTGTTTGTGCTCATGCCCACCGGCGGTGGAAAGTCGCTGTGTTTTCAGCTGCCGGCGTTGTTGCGCAATGGGCTGACCATCGTGGTGTCGCCGCTCATTTCGCTGATGAAAGATCAGGTGGATGCGCTGCAGACCAGCGGGATCCCTGCGACTTACTTGAATTCAACGCTGGATCGGGATGAATCAAAAGCGCGCTGGCGCGGACTGCATCGCGGCGAATACCGGATGCTTTACGTCGCGCCTGAACGGTTGATGCTGGAGACATTGTTGGAGCGCGCTCTCAACTGGAGGATCGCGCAATTCGCCATCGACGAGGCGCATTGTATCAGCGAATGGGGCCACGATTTTCGGCCGGAATATCGCGACCTGAAAAAATTGCGAGAACACTTTCCCGACGCGCCAGTTATGGCGCTTACTGCGACTGCGACCGAACGGGTGCGAGCCGACATCGTCAAGCAATTGAAACTGCGCGAGCCGCGCTGCTACGTCGCAAGCTTTAACCGGCCGAATCTCACGTACCGGGTCATTCCAAAATCAGCGCCGTACGAACAACTGCTGGCCCTTATCCGCAGCCGGCCCACCGATAGCGGTATCGTTTATTGTGCCAGCAGAAAAAGCACCGAATCGCTGGCGCGAAATCTCAACGAAGACGGTATCAGCGCAAAGCCTTATCACGCGGGGCTAACGTCCTCCGAGCGCACGAAACATCAGGAATCATTTTTACGCGACGACGTCCGTGTGGTCACGGCAACGATCGCCTTCGGCATGGGAATCAACAAACCCAATGTTCGCTTTGTTGTGCACTACGATCTTCCGAAAAATCTGGAGAGCTATTATCAGGAAACCGGCCGGGCTGGCCGCGACGGATTGCCTAGTGAATGCGTGCTGCTTTTCAGCGCCAGCGATGTTGCCAAGCAATTGCATTTCATTGAGGAAAAAAGCGAGAACGAAGCGCGCATCGCACGGGCGCAGTTGCGGCAAATGGTGCATTACGCCGAGACACGCGAATGCCGGCGCGCGACGCTGTTAAGTTATTTTGGCGAGGATTATCCGGAGCCCTCATGCGAAGGCTGTGATAACTGTCTCACGCCGCGCGAGACGTTTGATGGCACAATCCCCGCGCAAAAATTTCTGTCCTGCGTTCACCGCATTCACGCAAAAAGCGGATTCGGTTTCGGATTGAATCACGTTGTCGATGTTCTTCGTGGCGCGGACACGGAAGCGATCCGGCAACGAAGTCACAATGAGTTGTCCACTTACGGCATTGGGCACGACCTGAAACGCGAATCCTGGCAGGCGATTGGACGCGAATTGCTGCGACTGGGTCTCGTAGAATGCGCGCCGGGCCGATTTGCCACGTTGTCGCTTACGCCTGCGGGTCTGGAAACACTGCGCACACGCACACGAGTTACGTTGACTAAGCAGATCGATGTCGCCGAGAAAGCAGCGCGTAGCAGAATCGGCGCGATTGAGTGCGATGAATCGGTGTTTGAGCGTTTGCATGCGTTGCGCCGTCAGCTTGCCGATGAACGCGGCGTGCCGGCGTACATCATCTTTTCCGACGTATCGCTCCGGGAAATGGCGAGAAATTACCCGACAAATACAGGCGAGTTTCGCCGCATCGCCGGCGTCGGCGAGCAGAAACTGAAAGATTTCGCCGAGCCGTTCCTCAGCGAAATCCGAGCGTATCTTACGACAAATGAACGCCGGACATTTACCGACAATGACAGTCGTTTGCGACCGCAACGACGTGTGAGGCTGAACGATAGCCAGCTTGAAACGCTGCGGCGCTTCCAACGCGGCGAAACCGTGGATGAGATCGCGCGCGCCAGAGGCTTCGTGCGCAGCACGATTTACAGCCATCTTCTGATGGCGATCGAATCCGGTAAGCTCCTGCAGGCGCGGGAGCGATTCTTCACACCCGCGCAAGAAAAGGAGATTGCAGCCGCGTTCCGCCAGGTCGCCAATGGTACACTCGTAGATGTCAGTGCGCTGCTCGGCAACAAATACGATATTGGCGAACTGCGGATTTTCCGCGCCTTTGCGGCGCACTCGCGTGCGCAGTCGCAACGCTAAAAAGTTCTGTGGCTCGGGTGAAAAACTACGTACTGCATCGCGGAAGCGTCGTTAGGCGCGGCAGGTTTATAGAAAACCGTCTCCCTAGCGCCAAGCTCCGTTAGGAGCGACACACGGCTGGCGACGATATTCCATGCCGCTCCTATGGAGCTTTGGATTGCTTTCCGACTAGCCACTATAGACATGCCGGCCTAACGACGCTCTGAACCCATCCAAGGAGGGCGAGCCATTAGCTTTTCAACAGAATCAAGCTTTGTTTCAATTTGCAGCGACGGACTCAGTTGGCGACGGGCCAGGAATTTTGAAATGCAGTTGGTCGCTTAGGTAGCGTTGCAGGTAACGCAGCGGATGAGCGCGATCGTTTGTCGCAGCGCCGACGTAGGCGGCGAGATAGGGTATACAAGCCGGATGGGCTCGAATGGCTTCGAGCACTTGCGGACGGTGTTCGACATTGGCGAGCTCGGCGAAAATATTTGCCAGCCGCGTCTCCGCGTCGCCTAACAGATCGCCACTGACGTGATCGGCAATCTGGGCCAGCGTCAGATCGAGCGCCTTGCCCCAATCGCCCATCCGCCAAAAAGTGGCGGCCCGCATGTCGCGCACGTCGGCGGCGTATCGTCCGTTGGGAAATTCTCGGTCGTAATCGTCCAGCGCTTGCATGACGCGCTTTGGATCGAACGGCTCCACTCGATGCGTTTTCTGGACTGTATCCGTCAGATCGCCAGCCTCGCTCCCGGGCGCCTGAACTTCAACGCAGAGAATATACGGACACGAAAGCGAGTAAATCGCGCGGGCCAGAACGAACATCGCCGCTTCGCGTTTATGGCTGCGCGGATATTTGGCCAGGAAATCGCGCGTCATCTTTTCGATCTTCGCAAAATCCCGCGAGTAATAAGTGGCGCCATCCAGGTCTTTAGCGCCGGGGATATTCGTTTGCACTCCGATGCGTTTGCCCGCGACCAAACCGATGCGACAAAAATCGAGATAATCGTGAAACGATTGCAGCGCCGGATTTCTTTCGGCAGCATCGATTTCTGCTTCGACCGCGTCATCACTATCTTGCACGGAAATTCCCGGATCGACGGGCGAATCGGGCCAATGCGTGCGATGCAAGAGATCGAGACGAAGGTTCACATACGCGACGCGTGCAGCCTCATCGGGAAGATTGGGCTCTGAAAGAAATTGCGCCACGTCCTCCAAACAGTTCGCGGTGGTAACGTCTTCACGCTTTGTGATGTACTTGCGGAAGGACTGCGCCAGGTCTTTGATTTCGGCTGCGTCCAACCCCGCCAGGCGCTTTTCGATCTTACCGATGCCAGGAGGTGAGCCTTCTTCCGCTGCGGAATTCTTGCGAGTTAACGCTTCAAAGGCATTCTTGGCAGAAATTGGATAGCCCAAAGGCGTGACACTGTCATCGCACATGACAAGCGCTGTCTCGCCAGACTGTGCCGAAGAACCTGCTTCCGTTTCCTCCGAGGCATTTCCTCCCGATTTTTTTTCCTCCGGAGGCAAACTCCAGTAAACGGCGAAGCGTTGCGCTGCCGGCGAATTGGGAGATTCGGCCCGCAGTTTGTCGTAAATCTCGCGCGATACGGCTTCGAGTTTAATCTCGCGTGCCCGTTGCTCCGTGTACGAAGAGACGCGCGCAATTTGAGGCAACGCTTCCAGCGCTTTCAAACGTGCTTTTGCTGAGAGCGCGGTTCCGGGAAGAGCGCGCGCCGCGCGCATCCACCAGCGCGATGCATGGTGCAGTTCGTCGCGCTCATCTAATTGATCTTCGACATCAGGCAGCCGCAGCGTATGGCCGTTCTCACGTCGCAACAGGCCGGAAATTGTCGCGCCTTCGTGCAGTTCGGTGTTCAGCGGAGCACGTAAAAGTAAACCGCGCGCTTCCGCCCAGGTATCACCGAGTTTCAACATTCGCTCGGCATCTTGTTCAGGCCGTCCGCTCTTGTCGTTGGTCAAGCGCTCCAGCCGACCAACGATCTCAAGCTCGTGTGGATCGGCAATGTACTTCTTTGCCTCGGCAAAATTTTCCGCTGCGAGATAACGTTCGGCGAGAATGGCGCGCACCTTCCGCTTGCCGGCTGCGTCCAGATGTTTGTCGTCCGGCGCCTTGAGCAGTTCCGCCAACGGCGCAAAATTCAAAAGCGTATCGATGAATTGGAAGATTTGTTCTTCATCCGCACCCGAGATGTTGTCGTAAACAGTGCTATCGACGGCGTTCCACTGCACTTCACCAGCGGGGTAGCCCTCGCTGTTTGACATGTAGAGACGCGTGGCGATTGGAAATTTGTCGAGCTGACCGTATCCGGTCGCGCCGCTTTCAGACTCGGAACCGTTCTCATCGCTGCTTTGTTTTTCTTTGTCTGCCTGAGAATTATCCGCGTCGTCGCTTTCTTCGTCATCAGTTGATCCAGAATTATCTTTACCCTCGCTTCGGTCTTCGGCACTGGGAGGTTCCCCCTGATTCGGAGAAGCCGTTGCGAGCAAGTCGCGCAACGTGGCGATGGCACCACCTGCCTGGTGACTATCTGCCAACGCAAGTGCGAGCCTTATCTTCACCCCCGGCGTCATTCGCGATTTCGGAAAGGTGTCCAGAAACATTTGGAGAGTATCGATCGCTTCGCTGGTTTTGTTGGCGCGTTGCAATGCGATTGCGCGGGCGAACAGCAAATCATCGCTTCGTTTCAATTGATCGGGAGAAATTTGCGAGAGCTGCAGCGCCTGGGAGTGGTTCCCGCTGGCGCTCGCCGCGTGCACGAGCATGGCAAGATAACGCGGCTGCCAGTCATTTGATTTGTAGGCATCCTTTTGTTTGGCAACAGCGGCTGCGATGCGCGGCAAAATGGTGCGCCGCCATTTGCGCACGTCCGCGGGGTTGTCCCATTTGCCGTTGTAATTGTCGGCTTCGGGTGAGGCGAGAACCAAATAGGCAAATGCCATCGCGATGCGCGGATGGCGCGCGATCAGCGCAAAAGCTGAGTCGCCTCCTGACTTTGGTGCCAGATGTCCCAGCGCTTTTTCGCAGTTGTAAACGGCGCTCATCAGCGTCTCCGGATGACCCGGTGTTTCCGCCTGCGCGATGTAGTAATCCAGCGCCTTGAGGTAATCGTTCGAATCGAAAGCCAGCGCGCCCAGCCAGCCGAGCGCGTCGGCATCGAACCGTCCACGCGGATATTTTTTTCGCAGTGCTTCAAATTTTGCAATGGCGGTTTTGCGCGCTTTGGCTAGCGCCGAGTCCTTCACTGACTCCTCGGTCGATTCCCCCGCGATCGTCCGCGTCGCCGAAAATGCGCAGCGTGCGCTCATGAACATCGCCATCTCAGCGCGTGGACTCTTTGGAAATTCCTTCACTACGCGGTCGAACCACTGCTGACATTCCTCTCGGTCGCCACCGGCGAATCGCGTCGCGCCGCACAGGTAAAGCCAGTTAGCCTTGATCGCGCCAGTGGCAGATTCCGCGCGCTTGTGGAGGTCGTCCCCGTGGAGATTCCCGTCGAGTCGCGCCAAAATATATTCGCGCGCCGCTGCAGGATTTTCGCTGGACACCGCGACCGCATCGCGAACGTCGTGCGCGAGATTGCACGAATCGTCTCCGGGGGTGTAGGACGCTCGCGCCTGCGCGATTAAGTCGTCCGCGGTTTTCAGCAGTTTTGGCACCGGTTCTTTCCCAATGCGCTCTGCCAGTTCACGAAGCTTCGCGGAGTCCCAGTTTTCCTCAGGCGGATGAATGGTAGACGTTTCGAGAAAGATTTCGCCGAGCGATTTACCCGGTAAGATGTCGAGTGTGTCCGACAACTTTGCCGGATATTCATACGAGTCGCCGCCGGTTGCGTAGCAGTCGGCTGCAGCGACAAGACACAGGCCGACGATCGCCGCAGCTTTCATTCCAGAGATTCCCATGATGCACCTCCTTCGATGTTTAGAATCCGGTACCGAGTCTGGCGAAAATCGGCTCCCGGTGCGAGTTGAATCAATCCGGTCCGCAAATTTTCTTTTGCCCGAAGTTGAGCGAACTGGAATCGCAGCCGCGTTGCGAACGGAACTCTCGCTCGTTTCTCGCCGGCAAACGCGTCCATGCTTACGAAGTCGCCGGGTTGCGCCTCACGAAAAATCGGCATTGCAGCCTCAATCTCCAGCACATAACCGCCCGCTTCCATTTCGCGTCTTCCAAAGCGCGGCTTCAGATCGCCGTCACTGACATTCGATAGCTCGAGCGTTTCCGAGTCAGCCGGTTTCCGCAAAATCAATCGTGGCCCCGTTTCCAAATGTCCGAGTTGCCGTAAGGACCAGCCGCTGGACGCCGTCGAATCCGGCAAACGGAAAAAGACGATGCCCTGCGCGCCGGCGCGCAAGGCAGAGCTGATGGCACCTCGCAGCGCGGTGCGATCAACCTCACGCACGATCACTTCATCGCCTGGATGGATCGCAGTGTTTGCGATCGAGGTCGATCTTGTCGCACGCAAAATTGACGTGCCAAATTTTCCGCCATTCGACATTTCAAAGCTCGGATTGAAACAGAGCTCGTCCCAATTCCAGTTGCGGATTTGTCCGCGCAACTTTTGGCTCGCATCGTAAACGCTTAGCCGTGCGAAAACCGGAAGGCCTGCGCGCCAGGGTTTGCGGCAGGCCCGCCAGCTCTCGATCAACTTCGATATCTTTTCCGGCGATATCAGCGGGAGAGGCGATTGATTTTTCAGAACCGGTTCCGCTTCGAAATCGTAGAGCATCGGCAGCACCTCATCGACATTCGATTCCAAAAGTTTCAGATAATCCGCGCGGCTCCAATGCGGTAAAGCCGCGATGGTCAAACGGGGAACGAGACCATGAATGCGCTTGAGCGCCGCGGCATAATCGGCGAGCAACCGATCAGGCGCGTCATAATCGAGTTGCAACTCATCATGGTTCGCGCTCACCGAAGACAAACTGGCCAGCAGCGCCGTGATCGATCGATCGGAAAAAGGTTGTTGCTCTTTCGAAACCAGCCGCACCACAGGCACGAAACGGATGTGAGCGGTCTTGGACGATGGGAAATTGAATCGCGCTTTCCAATGCCAGGTCTCTCTGGTGTTCTCCAATTCGCCGGCCTGCCAGTAAATCGTATCGATTTTCTGCGCCTCCAACTCCGCCATCTCCTGTTCGTCGAGCGGATCATCGCGTTGCCAAACCCAATAGCGGACATCGTACGCCGGTGAAGCCAGCGGGATCGCGCTGGCGATTACGGCGATCGTTAGAATGAGAACGCGTTGCAAACTGTGACGCATTCCACGTCGCTTGTTACTTCTTGTTCAGCTTGCGTAGTGCTTCCTTCGCTTCCTGCGCGTATTCGCCGTTTGGATCCAGCTTCAATGCTTCCTCGAAGTACTTTCGTGCGCTCGTGAAGTCTTTCATCTTAACGCTGACGTTGCCGAGATTAATCAACGCCCCAACTGATTTCGGATCGATCTGCTGCGCTTTCTCGAGAAACTCGCGCGCCTTCTGCCATTCGCGAAGGTCCGCGTAATACCCGGCAGCGTCATTGAAGCCCTCTGCATGATTTGGATATTGCTGTGTCGCCAGGGTCGAAATCTGAAACCAGCGCTTATCGTCCTCAGCGTTCTCCTTTTTCTCGTAATACAAACCATATTCATGCAGCTTTTCCGGAACGAATTTGTCGGCCGGCTCGCTTAGCGGCTCGCCTTTCAACCACTTGAGCTGCGCCGGGTGCTCGCGGGCATACGCGACCATCTTCTTCAACGTCGCCAACTCATTGTCGAAATCGCCGGATTCTTGGTAAAAGAAGGCGAGCCCGCACCAGATATCGAGGTGATCGGGAAATTTGGTCGTCGCTTCCTGAAGAAGATCGACTGCTCGCTTCATACTCCCTTCAACTTGCTCGAACGAAATGCTTCCCACCTGCCCGGTTTTCTTATTAGTCAGCTTGATGTCGCCTGGGCCGGGTTTCTTCGTCGAGATGTTCGTCTGACGTTGATTAAAATAATAATTCGCGCTCGTTATCCACGCGTCGGGATCGTCAGGCGCCTTCTCGCGCCATTCGGTCAGCAACGGCTCGATTTGCGCCTCCGCATGCTGATCCAGGAGCTGTCTGTAACGATGAGCGAATTCCTGGCCACTCGCCGTCTCGGACTTCGGTTCGAGATAGGCCAGGGTTTTCAGGACTTTCTCGAGCGCGCCGGAATCCTTGCGGTAACTGGCTTGATCGCGCGATGAGAGGACAATGAAGGCGACTCCCTGCGGAAGTTGGATGTAGCCCACGCGTTCCCACTGGGAGTACGTCTTTGTCGCAGGATATTCGTTAATGAAGTAATCGTGGCCGTCCTTGGTTTTGCCGGACGCGATCTTCTCCTTCGGTCGTCCACGGATCTTCTCCATTTCTTTGATCGCCATTGCCACAAACACGTTTACGCCTTCAAATTCCGTGCCCGCAATGTTGGCATACATCACTGTCTTCGCGTCCGTCCACGACGAACCTTTGGGATACAGCACACACGGCATGCCCTGTTCTTTACCTGCCTCATTGTCGACAACCCATCCTTCGGGTGCACTGATGTTAAACCCGGCTTTGGGGCCGTAAACGACACCGGCGGGATCATTTTCTTGTCCGAAACTTCCTGCGCAAATAAACAAGAAAAGAACGCAAACGATAAAATACGGTTTCATCACGATCACGTCGGCGTGTTTGCAGCTTGAATATTCCTTTTTTACGCCAGATGGAAGTATCTTTTTGCTCACCGAAGTTGAGCTAAGGCTTGCATCGCTCGCGGGTGCTAAGATGCGGATGAGTTATTTCTCTCCTCTTGGGCCCTGTTCCTGCTCACCCGTTTGATCGCCGCCATGAGAATTGTGTCTTTGGTATTTCGCCATGCGCCAAATGCCCGTACCGAATCGACGCACCGTTGCTGTTCGGATTCGACATCCGGCTCCAGTCTTTGCACAATGAGAACAAGACCCAGTTACCATACTTAAAGTCGAGCAGATTCGAAAGGATCAACTATGAAACACGTCCTAATATTAGCAGCCGCGATCGTTATTGCTTTGAGCAGCCAAGCCTTCGCGCGCCTCGGCCAGACCGAGGATCAAGTCAACGCGCTTTTCGGGAAGCCGGTTGACCCGGGTAAGCCAGGTAGCGACGGCCTAACAACAAACATGTACAAAAACCCAACAGGTGAGTACCTTGCTGTGGTCCAGTTTCTAAAAGGTCATAGCGTCGCCGAAGCTTATTCCCGGGTGGATAGGCGTAAGCTTTCCGAAAAAGAAGTGTCGATTTTTCTCCAGGGAAATTCTGCCGGCAAGGAATGGAAGAAAGATCCGCGGAAACTCGCGTGGGAAAGAAGTGATCATCGCGCAACGGCGTGGTGCGAAACGCTATCGGGGCGACCGAGCCTGCTCATCCAGGCCAGGTATTAACGCGCCGGTTATCTAGCACGTCGCGGCGTGGTCCTGTTGTTCCGCCGTTAGTCCGCCGTCATTCATTAACATTGTCCAGGCCGGCAAATTTCCAGCCGGTTTTGGTTAGTTCGAACAGGAAGCGAATGGGTGCGTTTTCCCAGTCTTCTGGAGTTTCCTTAAACGGGCAATAGATCTCATAGCGCTTGGCCGATTCTTTGTGCGGTTCGCCGGTTGCAAAACATCGGGCAGCATTTGCCTCGCCTTTGAAAATTTCGTTATACCGGCGCAAGAAATCTTCCTTGTTCTTTACGGCTTTGACCAAATAGGGCATCGACAGTGGCAATTTCGTCATCTCCGCGACCGTCGCTTTATCGCCAGCGATAACCGCAGATTTTAATTTCTTCCAGAATGCCGAAAAGTCGGACTGCGCAAAAGCGCTGGGAAAAAACAACAGAACCAAAATTCCAGCTAACAAAGTCTGCCCGCGAATCACCCGCCACGGCCGGCAGGCGCGAATAGACGCGAATGAATTCCGTTCTGATAATGCTTTGTTTGACAGCTTCCCACGGGCGAGTAACTCAGCCGAAAAATACGCAGTCATTCCGTGCGGAAGCTTTTAACGATTAACTTTCCGTCGGAATCCAGGACAGCCTTCATCTCAGAACTCAGCTGATTTTTGGGCGGGCTCTCCATTGCTTTCGGATCCGATTCAAGGGAAGCTTCCACATTAAGCGGAAATGTGAGAGGCGCGCCTTCTTTGCCCGTGATCTGGACGTTTACGGTGAATCCATCGGGATAGGTATCTTGATCCAGCTCGGAATTGCGTTTCTTAATCGCGGCATACTTAGTCGGAGATGCCTTGCGGGTGCGGGCCAGGATTTCTTTTTGCACCATCTTCAACAAATCACGCTGCCATTTTACTTTGCCATCTTCAATCTTGAGTAACACCAGAGCGCGCGGCGACCATTTGCCGGCCACTTCCCACAGCAAAAACGAGCCATCCGCCGACCAACGCGGAGGCTGTATGCCGCCACGGTTCATGAATCCAGCCTTTCCTGTTTCCGCGTCGATCACGGCCAATGTGCGTCCGGTGTTTACTTCAACGAGTTCGTTTTGGTGTTTGGTTTCGTCGTAATGATCGAAATCGGCGGGCGCGAGCACCCCGTAGCGTTTGTCGGGCGAGAGGCTTGAGCGCACGACGCCAAATCCGTTGGGAAACTCTTTGCCGGTGATTAGTTCCCCGTCCGGTTCTTCATCAGCGGCAAGAATGGAAAAACCGCAGCTAATCACGCATGCGACAATTGCGAGAAAGACACTAATTACACGAATTGTCACCAATAACATTCGGATCAGTCCTTGGATCATTTTGTGGGTTTTCACGATTCTCCAGTTATCATCCGCGCAGTTACCATCCGCGCTCACCGGAAGATCCCTGGCGGCGCTTTGTACTTCAGCTGCCAATACTCCGCCGGATAGTCTGTCGAACCGATCGCGTAGACGACGACCCGCCATTCCCCCTTCTCCTTCCTAAGCAGAGCAAGAATGCCGTCGTCAAATGCGCCAGCCTCGATGGCCGTCTGGTGCTGGGTGATTCTATAGTTCACTGGTTTGCCGCCAGGCTGCTGCGGCAGACCCTGCAGAAACGCCCACCCGTTCTGCACCTTAAGGCGTCGAATGCGGAAGACGACCTTCTGCTTTAACTCCTTCTCTACGGGTGCACGCAGGGTGTCGATGATTGCTTTCCGCTCTAAGCTGTTCGGCTTCGGCGTCTGCGGGGTATCCTGAGCACGAGCGGAAGCGCAGGAGAGGATAAGAACGAGTAAAAAGAGGCGACTGATTGTTTGCCATATGATGACACTCTGAATTGGGTTAATGGTTGTTTTCAAAGCGTGTTTACAGCCACAGCAAAGCGCGAGTTGTACCATTTTAGTGTTAGCCCTATCCACCGAGCGCCTTTAGTTCCGCCCTGGCGAATTGGTACTCGTCCTCTGTCGTTGCGTTTGTTGCCAGTGACTTGCGGAGATTTTCGGTCGGGGACGCGGCGATTGTTAAGGTGAAAAGCCAGCGCTCGCGCGGGCCGCAGGCACGCGTCGGCTGCAGCCGCTGGTTATAAGGCAAATCATTTAAGGGTTTCCTCATTGGCGTGCTATTCGTCATACTCGTTTTCGAAAGAAAAGGTGGCCTTGGGAAAAAGACGGCGCAATTTCTCCTGGTCTTTGATTTTTAAATGATTATTTCCCATAAATATTTTTAACCCATTTAAATTGGATAAAGACTTCGGCAACTTTATGCCTCCATTGCCACATACTGAAAGTTCCTGAAGATTTTTTAAATTACCGACGAACGGCGGAAGTTGGTGAATGTCATTATAGTCCAACGCTAATCTTTTTAATTTTTGAAGTGAAGCTATTTGAGAAGGAATGCTCTTGATACGATTTCTATCCAAGTCCAATTCTTCAAGATTCTGAAGCTTTCCAATCGTGCCGGGCAAGCTCTTGACCTTAGAAGG
>WNFQ01001458.1_pt1 | contig 16749 bp, 17 predicted proteins | sample 5400171 | NCBI WGS metagenome assembly WNFQ01 (sample SAMN13153356, study PRJNA577476) | soil metagenome | isolation source: 20 cm soil under Madrone tree | place: USA:California | collected 2016-06-14 | reverse complement strand
CTGATCGAGTAGTTTCGGTTTGTCTTGCTCGCGTCTGGGGGATAAAGTTGAGGGCATAAACCCGATTCTGTTCCCTCTATTCCTGAACTCAAGGCGGATTAGGTCCAAAATTTGCGCCTTCGAAGACGCAATTTTTGGATCTACTTCTCGTTAGACCTCATGCGGTGCACACCTTGCGTTCTGCTTATCGTGACTGCAGCTGTGCTCGCATCCTGCAACACATTCCGGGTAGCCGGCGCAGCGACATTCGGCAGAGTGCATGAGATCTCCGTCGCGGACATCGAGGCCGCAGTCGCGGCATATAAAGCAGCTCACATCTACGAGGACACATCGGTCGCCCAGATTCAGGTCATCAGCCACGACGAGGTCCGCCTGTATGGTGATCGTGGTCCGGGCCCGTACGTCATCATGCGCCGCGTCCACGGCAAGTGGCGCTATTACAACACCGAGGGCATTTTCACGTCGTGAGGTCTAACCAGGCGCTGGAGCGAACCGCTGACCGGCTCGAAAATTTGCTTTCGATAACTTCAACACTGAAACCTGCAGCACTGCTCGCTCTCGTCAGCGGTCGCTCAGCTTGGTCTCGTTAGGCGTTTGCAATCTGAGGACTATTTATCATCTTTGCGCGCCCGCAACACTCGCCACGGCATGCGGACACCGCGGTTGCATCAAACGTATCGCTGGTTAGGTTCGTGCCCGTGATCTCGCGTTTTCCAGCGTATGCCGTTTCGCTTTTAGCGGTCGCCTTCCTGATCTCGGCTTGTGCGTCGCGCGACGAATCGGTCATCCAGGAGTCCACCGCCGCGCCGAGCGCCCCAATGTTTGGTAGACCAGTCTATACCCCAGGTGCAGAGGGAATGAGCGCAAGCCACGAAACGGGAAGTGGCGGAAGCGGGGCCACTCCTTACTAAATGGCGGAAATGGGGTCAGTCTAGGGTAGTGAGGAACCGGGCTCGCCCGAGCATTGATACAACGTGGTCAAGATTGGCGAAGGGAACGAATCACCTTTCTGGCTTAAACGCCGCAGTCGCCAGCGGTGGCAAATGAATGAGGATTGAATATGGCGTCCTATGAGGAAACATCCTGGAGTTGGACGCCGTCGAAATTTCCGATGTTGCGGGGCGTAGCGTTGATCACAAACGCGACGATATCGCCTTCGCGCGGGCTTGGGCCGCGGATCGCCTCGCTTAAATTGTAGCGCTTCGGAGCTTTTACCGATTGTTTAGGACGGTTTGCTGTGCGCGCTTGCTCATTTCAAGCTGTGCGCTGACTTTCTGGATTTGAGACGCCTGCTCTTTGACGGTCGCAGCGAGCGTCTTAATTTCCTTCTGCTCTTGCGCGATAGCCGCCTCGAAATCCTTGCGCTACTGCGTAATGGTCGCTTGCTGTTCCTCCACCTTGCGGTGCTCTTTGAGAAACTCGTTTAGCAACATCGCGTTCACCGCCTGGTAGCGCACCGTGTAGACTTTCCCCTGGTCGTCTCGGGCCACCAAATCACGATTCATTTTTTCCACTTGCTCATCCACGAGGCCAAACTGCGGGATTCCCTTCGGAACGAACCTAACCGGTGACAGGTTTGATGCAAGCCGCCGGACGTATTTGGTGCTCAGGCCCGCGGAAGAAGTGCGCGGGTCAGATCTCAACATTCAACGTTTTCCCAGGTAATCATAGACAAGCACTTCTCCTATCTGTGAAAATCTGTGTGATCTGTGGCCGACTTCAGCTGTGTTTCGGGCAAAGAGAAGATCTGAGATTGCTCGCCGAGCGAAAAAATCGCTCGATGAAATTGTACCTTTTTGAGCTAAATTCGCGGCCAACATGCCAGACCCCATCATCACCAGGAGCGAGCTGGCCGACCCAAGTGCACCGGCGGCCGATTTTGCCAACGCGTCGCCGTTCCGGCGTCAAACAGAGGAAAGTGACCCAGTTCGCAAAGGAATTTTCATCGGTTTGGCAATTGTGCTGCTGGTGTTTCTCGGCAGCATGATCGCCGTGCTGATGATGCACGCACCGGCGCTATAACGGTGCGGTCTGTGCTTGGGTGCTTCTCCTCACGAATGGAGAGGTGCAGAGATTATTTTGCGCAACCGGCCCTTCGGCTTCAACCCCTCACCTCGATCCTCTCCCCTTTAAGCAAGGGGAGAGACGGCAGAACACGGGGTATGAACTGACCATGAGCTACTCACCAAAAGAGCTGGTCCTTAATTGCGCGTTCGCCAAAGAGCAGTAAGAAATGTCTCGACTTCGCTCGACATGACAAAAGTTCAGACCGAACCCGCGATACGCAAGCAATGCCAGTCCGGCTCGGGCCAATCCGCAATCCGCAACTCCGATAAATCGCGAGCAGGCGACAAGAGTCGGTGTCGGCAATCTACAATCACGAAGCGTCTCCTGCTTTTCGACATCGACGGGACGTTGATCCATTCGGGTGGCGCCGGAGTTCACGCGCTGAAATCAGCTTTCAAAGAGCGCTTCGGTATTGACGATGATCTGCACGACATTGAAATCGCTGGAATGACCGATTCAGGTATCGTGGTCAGCATCCTGAAGAAGCACAAGATTTCCGCGACCAACGAAAATGTGAGCGCGTTCCTGGATAGCTACGTTCATTTTCTTTCACTGGAATTGCGGCGCCGGAAAGGCAAACTGCTTCCGGGCGTGCTCAAATTGCTCGAAAAGCTCAAGTCGCGGCCGCATATAGTGCTCGGGCTTCTCACTGGAAATGTTTCCCGCGGAGCGCGGCTAAAACTCGATCACTACGGCGTCTGGCATTTTTTTGAATTTGGCGCATTTGCCGACGATCACCGGGATCGCAACCAGCTTGGGCGGTTCGCTCGCGCTCGCGCAAAAGAGAAGCATGGCCGCGAGTTCGCCGCTTCCGAGATCGACGTCATTGGTGATACGCCGCGGGACATCGCCTGCGGCAGAGCGCTCGGGGCGCGCACAATTGCTGTGGCGACCGGCACGTGGAGCCGCGATGAACTTGCAAAACATCAGCCGGATTTTCTGATTGATGATCTCTCAGATGTGGAAACCGTTATCGATACGCTCGGATGGTGATCCATTGACGATTGGAGGTTGTAAATGAAAAAAAACACTCCCCGGCCTGGCCCGGTGCCACAACATGAACGTTCCAATGTCGTGCCGCTCAAAGGCGAGATCGATTTGCACGTCTCACCTTCTGTCACGGCGTCACTAAACCAGATGATCGAGAAAAAGCCGGAACGACTCGTGGTCGATCTTTCGGAAGTAACGTACATCGACAGCGCCGGATTGGCGGCATTGATCGAGGCGATGCAAAAGGTGGAAGGCTACGGCGGCAAATTTCTGTTGGCTGGCTTGCAGGAAACCGTGCGCTCGATATTCGAAATCTCGCGGCTCGATCAGGTATTTCAGATTTTTCCGGACGCGGATGCTGCGCTGGGGGCGTAGCACATGCGTACCGCGTGCTGGTAAGCGGGTCTCTGGGCTGGGGAGCACAGGCTGCTAGCCTGTTCTTTTCGGCAGCCTGGCGAAAAGCATACTGGACGTTCGTAGCGGGTAGTTGTTATCAAGCGTTGGCAGTCGTTGGCAAGCTGCCGACGACAACAGGCTGGCAGCCTGTGCTCCCCAGAACACTCGCTACCCGGAGGCCGCGCGCGCTAAAACCCCAAGCGTTTGCTGGACGTTCTTTGAAATATCGAACTGAGACGCGCGCTCGACGTTCGTCGAGCGCGCCGCAGCCCTGCGCGATGGATCGGACCAGAACCGAATCGCGTCACGCAGACCAATCAGATTACCGGCGTGATCGACAATTGATCCGTGGACAGTGTCTTCGATGATTTCGCTAAAGCCGTTGGCCCGCGTTGTGATTACCGGCAATCCGCAGGCGAGTGCTTCGAGGCAGGCGTTAGAAAATGGGTCGTAAATCGTAGGCAAAATGAAGATGTCCGCAGCCGTATAGAGACGCACAAGGTCTGCGACTTCGCCGAGAAACTGCACCGGTTCCTCGCGCCAAAAACGCAGGCGTTTCGTTCTGTAGAGCCTTTCATTTCCGCGGCCGGCAACGAGCAGACGCATTTTTCTGTTTTTGCAGAGCGCCATCGCCTGGATTCCAAACAACAAGCCCTTACGTTCCCAGCCAGAGCCTGCAAAGAGCAGCGCAATTTGATCGGGTTTTAATTTCAAATCCTCCCGCGCTTCTTTGCGAAGCTCGGGATCGAATCGGAATTCATCGATTGGCACCCCGTTGCGAATGATGTCGATGTTTTCTGCGGGATAGCCATAAAGATCGACGATCTCGTTCCTGACCATTTCTGAAGCAACGATCACTCGCCCGGCTTTATGATCGGCAAGCAGCGATTCCTCCAGCTGCAACAGTTCGCGATGCTTGCGATTAAGGGTCCGCACAAATTGCTTCAGGGGAATCTCAAATTTTCTTCTGCGCTCGAGCCAGGCGCGATGGACTCCATCGCCAGCGCGATACACGTCGCAGCTCCAGACGCGCTCGAGGCTGAACAAGGCATCGCAGTGAAGCTGCGGCCGGATTTGTTCCAACTCATCCGCAAATCCAACAACCGATTCTGCGCGCAGACGCGTGACTGATCCAAAGAACCATTGGTCCCCCGGCCAGTCATTCGACGCGACGAGTTGGACGTCGTGTCCGGCTTCGACTACTCCGCGCGCGAGTCGCTTTAGGTACGTTTCGGCACCGCCGGTAGGAGAATAGCCGCGCCGCACAAAAGCGATCCTGAGTCTCTTCGTCATGCTAGTTGAGTCCGTCTCGTTACTTCAACCTGTGCGAGGGCAAGCGAAGACCAAATGACGAATAACCAATGACGAATGACGAAGGAAATCCGGATGACAAATAATTGTGGGGCGTTTGACTCATTCGCTCCCTGGCTTATTCGGTCTCCGACCTGCCCGTCTATGTTGCTCGGCACCCGGCGGGTCCCTTCTGCGAATCCCGAATGCTTTCGGGACTGACACGGACGCCCTACAATTTCGTTATTCATTCGGCATTCGTCATTTGTGCTTCGTCATTTGCGAACGCGTCTTTCGTCAGCAAAGAAGCACCACCTCCACTCACCCTCGACAAGCTACAAGACACTCCTTTACACGCCTCACGTTCGCCAGAATACTTCTAACCCGATGCCGGGTGAAATCTTAAACGCTCCTGCGCCACTGCGTTCTGTCGCACCCGTGACGCGTACTTTGCCGAGGCACTTACTCTATTCGATTTTCGCACGCATCGGGGGCTCCGGCCTGGACACCGACGCATTCGAAACCTTGCGCGCGTCATATCGCGGCGGATTCCTCGGCAAGGCAATCGCGTACGATAACCGGCAGAAAGAAATTCCTGGTTCACTGATCCGTTCTCTACGGTGGCATCCGGTCCGCCTCATTTCGTTTCTTGATCGGCCCTATTACTACGGCGCGAAAAAAAAATATCTCGACTGGATCGTGTCTCGGCATCTGGCGACAGGGCGCTACGATCTGTTCCATAGTTGGTCGGGAGACTGTTTGCGCTCGCTGAAAGTGGCAAAACGACATCGCATACCCTCGGTGCTGGAGATCCCCACCTGGCATCGTGACGGCGGCAAAGAGAAAGTCGGACGGCCGAAAGTCGCAGCACCTACCAACACTTCGAGATTTCAGAGGTGGAGAAACAGATTGTTGCTCCAAAGGAAGCGTTTCATACAAGAGTATGACCTTGCTGATCTCCTGCTCGTTTTATCCGAAAAGGCGGCCCACACCTTTCGCGTCCGAGGATTCCCGGAGGAAAAACTCTTTTATTTGCCTCGAGGCGTGGACGTCGAGCGTTTCAAGCCCGGAAAACGGCCACAAAAATTTCGCGCGGTTTTTGCCGGTGCCTTGATTAAGCGCAAGGGCATTCAACATGTGCTGAAGGCATGGCACCGCCTCAATCTGACTGATGCCGAGCTGTGGCTGATTGGTTTCGCGCACGAAGAGGCGAAACCGTATCTGAAGGAATTCTGGCGCGACAACATCCGTGTCGTAGGATTTGTGCCTGACCCGGAGAGTTATCTCAGCCAGGGCACCGTTCACGTTTTTCCTTCGCAATGGGAGGGAAGCGCCAAGGTCACATATGAAGCGGCGGCGTGCGCGCTGCCTCAAATCACCACGCGCGAGGCAGGCGATGTGGTGCGCGACGGCATTGAAGGAATCATTGTGAAGCCGGGCGATGTGAATGCGATCGCAGCGGCGCTCGAGCATTTGTATGGACATCCTGAAATCGTTGAACAAATGGGCACCGCGGCGAGGCGTCGGGTAGTTGAGAATTTCACCTGGGACCATTTTCGGGCACGATTATTGGGCGCGTACGAAACCGCGATGCGAATGGCAGGATGATGGTGGCGTGACGGGTGGTCTGCCTGTCGCGACGTAGTAGAACGAAGGCGGATGAAAATTCTTCTCCTGCAACTCAAGCGAATCGGCGACCTGATTTTGACGACGCCCGCCCTCGCAGCCTTGCGTGAACGTCTTCCAGAAGCACAGCTCACACTCGTGGTTTCCAAGGATTGTGCCGATCTTTTCCCAGCCATCTCAAATGTCGATCGCATTTTGATTGCGCGACGCAATCTGCGCGATCTCAGTCTATTTTTCTCCGTCGCAGCCAGTAGATTTGATTACTGCGTCGACTTCACAAGGAACGATCGCTCTGCATCCCTGGCGTTTTTATCTGGCGCACCGAGACGCGTGGTTTCTTACCGGGTGCGTGAACAGTCGAAGATACGCGCCCGCGCTTATACGGATTTTGTTAACGTTCGTATGCGGGACATGCACACAATCGACTACAATCTGGCTTTAGTTAAGCCACTCGGTGCACACGATGATTCAACGGCTCCACGTCTGGATTTGCCACAAAGTGCCTACGAAAAAGCGAACGTGCTTCGACGCAAATGGAAGGTTGGCAAGCCATACGTCGTGTTGCATCCCGGCTCGGCCCGCCAGGAAAAACTTTGGGAGCCGAGGCGTTGGGCAGAGATAATTGACTGCTTCGGCCGAAATAACGAGGTCGATCTTCTTCTAACGAGTGGACCATCACGCGACGAGCAAGCACATGTCACGGCAATTAAGAACAGCACGCACAGAAAAATCACCGATCTTTCTGGAAAGACGGATTTGCTCACCCTGGCGGCGTTAATTGGCCAGGCACGGCTTCTCGTGACAGTCGATTCCGCTTCGATGCATCTCGCGGCCGCGACGCGGACACCGCAAGTGATCCTGTTCGGGCCAACCAATCCGTTTCATTGGCGGCCGAAGGACAGTCCGGCGCTCGTCCTGCAGGGAAAATCAGCCGCGCCGGTGACCGAGTTTTCCCCGGTCCGGCCGCGCCTTCCCATGAGTCAAATCTCGACGGAAGCCGTCATTAGTGCTATGGATTTGCTGCTGTCGCGTCATGCGGCGGCCCGAACTTCATGAGCGGCGCACAAGCGGCTAAGAAAAAACAGTCACTCTGGCAAACGTTACGCGAGGCTTCTGGGCCATACCGGCGGCTCATTGGCTACGTTAAGCCGTACAAGGTCCGTTTTATCGTCGGCCTGCTGTTGGGCTTTGCGTACGGCGGCGTCAGTGCGCTTTTGCCGCTCGCCATTTCCCGGGTGACAAGCACGATTTTCCATGGGGCTGCTCCTAATCCAACGGCTCTGCGCTCCAATTTAGGAGCCCTGGATACAGGGCCAAAGATCAATTCGATTGTTCTGATCTGTCTGGCCATTCCGGCGATCATGACCGTGCGCAGCCTCTGCTCCTACGGGAATACCTATTGCATGCAGTGGGTAAGCAACAAGGTGGTCACTGATATCCGGGGTCAGCTTTTCAACAAGATGGTACGCCTTTCGATGGACTTCTTTAATAAGATGCGCTCGGGGTTTTTGATCTCGCGCATCACCAACGAGACACGCGTAGTGCAAATGGCTTTGACCGCCGTCAGCAGCGATATTTTCAAGCAACCAGTCCTGATCGTGGGCGCAATCAGCGTTCTATTTCTGATGGATTGGAAATTCACGCTGATTACACTGATTCTTTTTCCGACATGTTTGCTGCCGCTTCGCATCTATGGACGTCGCGCGCGAAAGGCGCTCCGAGGTCAGTTTGAAGGCATGGGCGAGATGGTCGTGACGATGCAGGAGACATTTGCTGGCATTCGCGTCATCAAGTCCTTTGCGCGCGAAGCGCACCAGGAAAAGGAGTTCAAACGCAGCAATCAGCTGCAGTTTTCGCAGATGATGCGCATCATCCGGTCGATGGAGGCCACTGGCCCGCTGGTCGAAACCATCGCTGCCGTCGGCATAGGCTTGGCCTTGCTTTATGTTTACGCTGCGAACCTGAGCGCGGGACGATTTTTTGGACTGATCACAGGGATTTTCATTCTCTACGATCCGATCAAGACGCTCAGTAAGCTTCAAATCGTGATGCAGCAATCAATCGCCGCGACAACGGCGATTTTCGCGCTCCTTGATACGGAGCCGACTGTGCAGGACGTGCCAAATGCTGTTGTGCTAAGTTCCTCGCAAGGTCGGATTGATTTTGAAAATGTAACGTTCCGTTATGCGAACACTTCCGGGGATGCCGTCAGCAATCTGAGTTTGCACATCGAGCCTGGCAAAACACATGCGCTGGTGGGCGCCAGCGGCGCCGGGAAAAGCACGATTCTCTCGCTGATCCTGCGCTTGTACGACCCGACTTCCGGCGCCGTCAAAATCGATGGCCAGGATCTGCGTTCCGTCACGCAAAAAACGTTGCGCGAACAAATGGGGCTCGTCACGCAGGAGACGTTTCTGTTTCACGACACGATCTTCAACAACATCCAATTCGGCCGGCTAGGCGCTACAGCGGAAGAAATTTACGAGGCCGCGAAAGCTGCCTATGCACACGATTTCATCATGGCTCAGCCAAAGGGGTATCAAACCATTATTGGCGACAAGGGCTGCCTTCTCTCTGGCGGACAACAGCAACGCCTCGCCATTGCGCGCGCTATTCTGAAAAACGCTCCGATTCTGTTACTCGACGAAGCCACTTCATCACTCGATTCGGAATCGGAACAAGAAATTCAAAAGGCCCTGGCCAAACTAGCCACTGGCCGCACGGTGATTGCCATTGCCCATCGGCTCTCCACAGTTTTGTCCGCCGATCAAATCATTGTGATGGACAGCGGGCGCATCAAGGAAATCGGCACACACGCTGAGCTGCTCGAAAAATCCGGCTACTATCGGCGCTTATACGATCATCAGTTCAATCGCATTCACAAGGAACCCGAAGCCGAAGCGGGCATTCTTGTCGAAGAGCTCGTGTAGCCACCCACCGCCCAATGCCGATCGCCTCTCGCCGTGCCGCTTAATATCGACCTGCACACGCATTCTTTTTTTTCCGGAGATGGCATTTCCAGTCCGGAAGACATGATTGGAGCCGCGCGTGCCAAAGGTTTGAACGGCATCGCTATCACCGATCACAACACATGCGACGCGGTGAATTATTTGCTCCAGAAGGGCTTGATGCGATTGGATGGTTTGCCGGTTAACGATTTCCTCATTTTGCCGGGAGTCGAGGTAACGACTTCTGATGGTCATCTTCTCTGTATCGGTGCGGAGCTGCCGTACCTGAAGGGAAAGCCAGCGCGCGAAGTCTGCGAGATCATTCATGAACGCGGCGGTCTGGCCATTCCCCCACACCCATACGATTTGTTTCGCGCCGGAATCCGTTTTTCCACTCTGGAAACGCTTTCTATCGATGCGATCGAAGTTTTTAACGCGGCGACAACGCTCCGCCGCTACAATCGTTACGCTTTTAAATATGCCCAGATTCGCGGTTTGCCGATGACTGCGGCCAGCGACGCGCATCATGCCGCAGCCATTGGGACGGCCTACACAATCGTCAATACTGATGATTTTTCGGTGAAAGGAATTCTCGCGCAAATCGTAAAGAGCAACGAACTGACCCAAAAATACCAAACCCCACGCGACAGCCTCCGGAAAACCTGGAACAATTGGTTGCGACTGCGGCGCCGGAAAAAAATCCCCGAGCTAGCCGCGAAAGACCGCGGCCACAACAGTCACTGACGTACTGACTAACCGCTAACCGATGCCTGCATACATTATCGTTGAAATCGACATCCTCGATTCGGTCGGCTACGAAGACTACAAAAAGCTCGCCGGCGCGACTGTGGAGAAGTACGGCGGGAAATACATCGTCCGCGGCGGCAAAACGGAAGTGCTCGAGGGCGATTGGAAACCGAAGCGCATTGTTGTGCTTGAGTTCGATTCAGCACAGCGTGCCCAGGAGTGGTTGAATTGCGAAGAATATCGTGAACCGCGCAAAATGCGGCACAGCACCGCCAGGACCAACATGATCCTCGTCGAGGGGATGTGATTCTGGATCGTGCGTCTCAGGACACTGCAACGGTGGCGGCTGCGAAGCCGCTGTTTCATTGCGCGCTCCCTTCAGCACGATCATGTGCTCGTACCAAGCGAGCAACCGGCAGAGCACCCATCCGCGGTAGCCGTCACGAAAACCGTGCTTCCAGACATAATGATAGAGGAATCGCAAGCTGGGACGGAATGGCGCGCTCGCCGCGCTGCTCGATCCGGGCGCCAGCTGCCTCGGAAGCTGCTTGCGTGTCATCTGCGCTTGCAGAATCGACTACCACGATCTCCTGTGCGAACGAAACGCTGGCAATGCAGCCGGGCAGGTTCGCGGCTTCATTCTTAACCGCCACAAGAACCGACAACGGCAGCCGCGCGTCGGGATTGCTCGCTCATTGAGTAGTCCCGCGCCTTTTGGTTTCGCGCGCCGGATTTCCGATAACAATGCTCCACGGTTGTACGTCTTTCATCGCTACTGCTCTTGCACCAACGATCGCTCCTTCGCCGATTGTTACGCCCGGACCGACGAACGCATCCGCGCAGATCCACGCCTCCGCGCCGATCAAGATTGGCGGACGCAGCAGCGGAAAATCCGGCTTAGTGTAATCGTGTGTTCCTGCGCAAATATGCGCGCGGTGGGAGATTGTTACCCGTGGCCCAAGTCTCACCGGGCCGAGATTGTAAATAAACGCCTGCTCTCCGATGGCGCTTTCATCTCCTGCTTCGAAATTCCATGGGAAATAAATCGTCGCCGAAGGATACACATGAACGCTGCGACCGATCGTTGCCCCAAAACAGCGGAGCAGAAATCGCCGCCACGCGAAACACGGCCTTGGGCTGAACCGAAAGAGCGGCTGGGCGAAAGTCCACAACACGCGGCGGACCAGCTCGCCTGACGAGTATTTCCGGGCGCGGCGATTTTGTTCAACGTTCAACATCCGAAAGGCGCTGACTACGGACTACACGACTACGGGACTGCGGGCTTATAGTCCAGTTGTCTTGTTGTTGTCGGGGATTGCCGACACTGCTAGGGCGCCGCCTGAAGGGCTACAAAAAAAATTGAACACCATACATCCAGGGGTTGTCACAGATTCGAATATTTAACCTTGTTAAATACTTTCCCGGATGCTACAACGCGTGATCGACAAGGCATCGAATACAATTTACGGAAAATTGTCGACCCGAACCCCCCAAGAATTTGATGAAAAAGAGTTATATGGCTGCTGAAGATAGCGATACCGGCATTAAGATTTACTTGCGCGAGATCGGCCAAATCCCGCTTTTGACTCCGGACCAGGAGATCGAGCTGGCCGCGAAAATCAAGAAGGGCGATCGCGAGGCGCGAGCGCTAATGATCCGGTCCAATCTGCGTTTGGTCGTAAAGATCGCCCATGACTACGCGAATCTTGGGCTGCCGCTTCTGGACCTGATTTCCGAAGGAAATATTGGTCTGATGAAGGCGGTGGAACGCTTTGATCCTGCGAAAGGCGGAAAGCTTAGCACCTACGCCGCGTGGTGGATCAAGCAATCTATTAAGCGCGCGCTGGCCAACCAGAGCAAGACAATCCGTCTGCCCGTGCATTTGGTGGACAAGATCTCCAAGATGCGCCGGGTCTCGCTGCAAATGAGTGAGGAACTTGGCCGCGAACCAACGGACGACGAACTTGGTGATGAGATTGGGATCGCGAGCGGAAAAGTTTCGCAACTCAAGACTGTGTCGATCCGTCCAGCTTCACTCGACGCGCCGATCAGCGATGATGATTCCACGGAGTTTGGTGAAATCGTCGGTGACGAGGAGGCCCAAACGCCGTTTGAATTGTTGCGTGACAAAAATCTCCGCAATGAGGTGGGCGGTTTGCTGGACGTATTGGATGATCGGGAGAAGAAGATCATCTTCCAGCGCTTTGGCTTGGACGGCGGCAAACCAAAAACCCTTGAGGAAGTCGGGAAGAAATTCGGCGTTACACGGGAGCGTATTCGCCAGTTGCAGAACATCGCTCTCTCGAAACTTCGCCGGGCTCTGAGCAAGAAGGAGCGCCCGGTCGACGTGGAATTGCCGGTGGAAGCGTGAGTTGTAGCCGTTTCGCTGCGAAGCGCGTCGCTGTAGCCACCGCCCTGTGGGCCGTCAAGAACCACGCTTTAGACGACCGGCCACAGGCCGGTGGCTACAATCATTTTACGACTCGCAGCTGAATAGAATCGATCGTAGCACGGCCCATGTGCACGTCGCTGACGATCACCATGCGATCGCCTGGCGCAGCGAGTTTTTTCGCACGCAAAAATTTCTCTGCGGACGAAATCGTCTCGTCCGGGTCTCCAGTGAAATCGATGCGAACGGGAAACGTTCCCCAAGATAGAGCCAGTTGCCGATAAACTTGTTCGTTCGGCGTAAACGCGAAAATCGGTGTGCGCTGTGGGCGCAAGTTTGAAGCATAACGCGCCATCCTTCCGTGAACCGTAAACACGATCAGTTTCGAATCGTCCACTGAGTTGGCGAGCGCGACAGCTGAAGCAACCGTCTTCTGCCGAATGTTTTCAAGCAGCGCGTCTTTGGCATAACCCGCGCCGCCGCTGCGCTCGATGCGCGTTGCCACACGGTTTAGGACCTCAACGCATTCAACCGGATAGCTACCAAGCGTTGTTTCAGCGGTTAGCATCAGAGCGTCGGCTTGTTCGAAAACCGCGTTTGCCACATCTGTTACTTCGGCGCGCGTGGGAAGTCGATTCGTGATCATCGATTCCAGCAACTGCGTTGCAATTACCACCGGTTTGCCAAGGCGAATGCATTTCTTGACGATTCGGCGTTGAATAATCGGCAATTCTTCCATTGGACATTCAATTCCTAAATCGCCGCGCGCCACCATGATCACGTCAGCGCCTTCGATCATTTTGTCGATTGATCGCACTGCCAATTGGTCCTCAATCTTTGCGACGAGCTGCGCCTTGCTCTTTTTTTTGGAGAGGAGTTGGCGCAGCTCTTCGATGTCGCTTCTTTCCCGCACAAAACTCAGTGCCACAAAATCCACGCCCAGTTCCGTGCCGAGCGCGACATCGGCAATGTCCTTTTTCGTAAGCGGCGGCAGATTCACGTGAACGCGCGGCAGGTTAATGTGACGCCGCGAGCCGAGCACGGCAGGAGTCAGCACTCTGGCGCGTACCCGATCCCTTCCCTTGTCGAGTATGACCAGCTTGATCAAGCCGTTATCGACCAAAACCTTATCGCCGACCGCGACGTCCTTCACGAATCCGGGATAATTCACATCCACCGAATATTGCTCTTTGCTTCTTGCGCCACGTACAGTGAACTCCAGAACGTCGCCGGGCTTTAGGTGCAGATCGGTTTTGACCTCGCCGGTACGAATGGCTGGGCCTTGCGTATCGAGCAGAACCGCAATCGGGCGGCCCACTGCCTGTGCGAGTCTGCGGATCCGCGGCACAATCTCGCGGACCCAGTCATGAGTCGCGTGGCTCATGTTGAGCCGGAAAACATCAGCCCCTTTCTGGATCAATTCTCGGAGTGTCTCTGTTTTTTCTGTTGCCGGGCCCAGCGTGCAAATGATCTTGGTCTTTCGCATCCAATCAAAGGATTGAGTTTGCGGCAGCGAAAGCCAAGCCGCTTTTAAGCGTTTGGCAGAGTGCGGACAGATCGGTCGCCTGTACACAAGATGCGGCACGCCTTCAGAGCGTGCCGCCTCACGCAGCAAGCATTTTCTTTATTTCAACTTGCTTTGAGTCTGCTTGGCAAGATCGAGATGCTCCTGAACCACCTTGGCTGTGTCCTCCGCAAACTTTTTTACATCGGGATCGCTCCCACCGCTTGCTTCTTCCTGGAATTCGGCCAGGTCCTTTTCGTGGTCCTTGACCATCGCATCCATGTAAGCTTTGTCCGAGCTCCAGCTAACGGTTCGCTCTTTCGTCGGCAATTTTACGTTCTTTTGCGCGGCGATCTTTTTTAACTCGTCATTGGCTTTGCTATGATCGGCGACCATCCTTTTGCCGAATGATTTTACGTCGTCGCTTTGGGCCTTCTCTTCAGCCAATTTCCCCATCGCGACTTCCATCATTCCGCCTTTAGCGGCTTTCTTCATGAAAATTTTGTCCTTTGCGCTCACCGAGCCCCGAACGCCTTCGGGGTTGCCGGCTGGAGTGTCCTGCGCTGCGGCTACTCCCGCCAGGCTAAGCGCTGCGATTACGAGAGGAAGAATACAAAACTGCGAAATAACTATGGTTTTGGTTTTCATGACTTTTGTACGTTTCAAATATGTCGGGACACCCCGGCATTAAGAAATCGAAAACTAGCGGCTGCTTGGACGCGAAGGAATTGCGGTTTGCCGATCTTTAATTGCTGCTGCCTACCGGTGCGGCCGGGAGCTCATTTCCAGGCGAGGTGTCTAAAACCCGTCAGGCTTCCGAGATATTCTGTTGGTATGAGCTTTCCACGCGCGTCGCCACGTCCTTGTAGCCATGTTCGACTTCGTAAATTTGCTTCATACAGGCGAGGGATTTTTCCTGTTCGCCCATGCGCTCATAAACGAGACCGAGATTGTACACGATCTCCTTCTTCATTGCGTCCATTGATAAAAGCTCCTTCGACGCTTCCTCCAATTGCTTCACTGCAAGATCCAGCATCTCGAGTTCGCTGTAGCAGCAACCGAGCAGGTTCATTGCTTTCAAACGCGCATGAGGATTTTGCCGTGCGCGCTGCAACTCCGGTACGGCCTCGCGAAACTGCCCGGCGTCGAAAAGGTTTTCGCCTAGTTCAAATCGAAGCTGGAGATCGGTCGGATTTCGTCCGACACGCTCCCGCGCATCGTCGATGAGGATTTCTGCCCGCTTAGCTTTGGCGGCCTTGAGCAGCTCAGAGGTTTTCGCATACAATTCATTTGTTGCGTCGTGCGTAGAAAGAAATTCCTCATGCGCTGCAATCTGCCTCTCGAGGAATTTGATTTTCAGATCGGAAGCCTTTCGAACCAATCCGGGGTCTGCGCCTTGAGTCAGATCGGCAGCATACTGGTACCAGCCAATTGCTGCCTCGAAATCTTCCTTTTGCTCGTTTAACGCGCCGAGGCGCCGTGCGAGATCGACATTTGCCGGCTCCTCTTTGTGGCGTGCGTACGCCTCGGAAATCTGTTGATCGAGCGATTCCCCGGTTAACCGCACGCGGCTCTGTTGCTCCAATGAAATCGCGACCTCTTTGTCCTTGATCAGGTCCCGGTAACTTTCAGCCTGCGTCCATCCACCCCGTTTCATGGATCCATGGGCTGATGCGTCTTTGCCCATACGGAGCGCTTCAGCATCGAGCGGATTTATCGCCGTAATTTGATTATAGATTTCTACCTCGTGGTCATGGTCTCCAAGCTGGCGATACACGCGCCCGAGTTCGTGCAGCACCTTGACGTCGCGCGGATTTTCCTCGAGCAGCGTCCGCAGCGCGAACACACCGATCTCCGGCCAGCCGGCGGCTAGCGCGGCTTCTTTCAAAGCCAGATTTGCCTGACGATTGTAAGGCTCCTTTTCCAGAACCTTCTCCAGCATTTCAACCGCGCGTTTCGGATCCTTTTTGATTGCTCGCTGCGCCTTCATGACCGCGATCGGCGCAATTGAGATGTTGAAAAAGCTTTTCTTTGCCGACTTAGTTTTTGTCACCTCCGCACGCCGCAGCAACTGACGGCCGGTCAGAAACTCTGGCTCCTGCTTGAGAATCTCCTGCAAGAGCGAAATTGCGTAACCGACGTTGCGCAACTCGATCGCGCCTACCGCCTTGAGCCAAAGACTGCGCTGTGTTTCGCTGAGTTCCTTTTCCGTTTTAACCGCCATCGCGCTGAGTATAATTTCATCGCCGCACCTCGTCACCACAAATGGTTCCACCGTAACCATTCGACGTTGGGCGTTGGACGTTGAGCGTTGGGCGTTTAATTTTGCCAAGGATACCCGTCGGAACTCGACATGAAGATTCGCTTCAATTCCTCTGACCGCGCGCCGGTTGAGTTAAGCGGCAACGGACGATTCGTTCTCTCGCGCAAAAACTTTGTGCCAGCGTATGTGCGGGCATTTAAAGATGGTCTCCTTCAGCGACGCGCCGAGGAAGCAGTCGAAGCGCTCCACTCATGCCGGGTCTGCCCGCGCGATTGCGAGATCGACCGCTACAACAATAAAATTGGAGTCTGCAAGAGCGGCCGGCTTGCGCGCGTAGCCAGCGCGTTTCCGCATTTCGGTGAAGAAGATTGTTTGCGCGGCTGGAACGGCTCGGGCACGATCTTTTTCGGCTGGTGCAATCTGCGGTGCGTGTTCTGCCAAAACTTCGAGACCAGCCAGTTCGGGGAAGGCGCGGAAGTCACTGCGGCGGAGCTTGCCCAAATTATGCTCGATTTGCAGGAGACCGGCT
>WNFQ01004735.1_pt1 | contig 16754 bp, 12 predicted proteins | sample 5400171 | NCBI WGS metagenome assembly WNFQ01 (sample SAMN13153356, study PRJNA577476) | soil metagenome | isolation source: 20 cm soil under Madrone tree | place: USA:California | collected 2016-06-14 | reverse complement strand
TGCAAAAAGCCCGGATAAACATCGCGCATCACGCCGGGATGCGGGAACGGCACCTTGGTGATGACGTGGCTGCGAAACCAGTCGATACCGCGCTCAGCCGCGAGATTGTTGACCGCGGTCGGGTTGCGGCGGGTATCGATCGGCCCGCCCATCAGCGTCATCGAGAGCGGCACAAAGGGATCGCGCTCGGCTTCCATGATGGAAACGGCCGCCACCACCGGCACCGAAGGCTGACATACCGCGATCACGTGAACATTGCCGCCGAGCACATGCAGCATTTCGATGATGTAATCGACATAGTCGTCGAGATCGAAGCGGCCCTCGGTCACCGGCACCATGCGGGCGTCGGACCAATCGGTGATGTAGACTTCGTGCTTCGGCAGAAATGCCTCGACCGTGCCGCGCAACAATGTCGCGTAATGCCCGGACATCGGCGCCACGATCAGCACCCGCGGCTGGGGGCTGCGCAACGGTCGCGTCAGCTTGCGATCGAAATGCAGCAAGCGACAGAACGGCTTTTCCCATACGGAGCGAATTTCAATCGGCGCGCGCACGCCATTGACTTCGGTATCGTCAAGACCCCAGTCGGGTTTGCCGTAACGGCGCGTCGCCCGCTCGAACAACTCGCAACCGGCGGCGACCGATTTGCCGAATTCGGTGTGCGACAACGGATTGAGCGGATTCTGAAACAGGATTTTGGTGGCGTCCGTGACCGCCCGCGCCGGATTGAGCGAGGCGTGCGCCATTTCGTACATCCAGTACATCGGCGTCGTGAGCGCCGGACTGCCTTCGGCCACGAGAGGCGGTGCGCCGCCAAATTCACCAATCGGCATGTGTTCCTCGGATAGCTTTTGCATCGCAGCATAGTGCCTAATGCGTAATAAAGCGTCAATGCACAGATCGGTCTGGAGCCTTTTCCGTTCCGATTGAATCGGAACGGAGGCTCTACTTCTTCATTTTAACGCGTTTTCTTGACGCGAACCGGTATCCACTTCGCTCGAAAACGCTCTAATCCACGAGACTGTCGAAAATCCGTAGGATTACGGACTTATTCACCGCTCTGAATCAGCGAACCATGGCGACGGGCGCTGCGCAGAAGCGCAAGAAAGACCGCAAATGAGGCCATAAAAAGCACGGCGTTGATCGCGAGCGCCTCGGTCATCAGATCAAGGCGAAACACATGGTCGATCAACAGTGCGCGCATCCCCTCGAATACGTAGGTAGGCGGCAGCGTCCACGCAACATGTTGAAGCCAATACGGCAACACCGTCACCGGGTAATAGACGCAGGCGAGCGGCATAACGCCGAACATCAACGTCCAGACGATGCTTTCCGCGCCCAGGCCGTTTCGCAGCACAAGCCCGGAGACAAAAATCCCGATCGACCAGCTGGTGAAGATCAGGTTGCAGAAAAACGCCACCAGCGGCAGCCCGATGCCGTAGAAATTGAAATCGAAGAACGCCATCGCGAGCAGCGTCATCGGAATCACGCCGATCGCGAGCCGGATCAGGCTCATCGCCATCAGCGCGATCAGAAACTCGATCGGCTTCAACGGGCTCATCATCAGGTTGCCGAGATTGCGCGCCCACATCTCTTCAAGAAACGAGATGGAAAAGCCAAGCTGCCCGCGAAACAGGATGTCCCACAGAATCACCGCGCCAATAAGGGTGCCGCCGGCGCGGGCGAAAAAGCCGGCATTCTGCGAAATGTAGTTCTGTAAGAATCCCCAGGTGACGATCTGCAGCGCCGGCCAATAGATCAACTCCAACAGCCGCGGCCACGATGAGAGCAACAGATACCAATAACGCTGAATCATCGCCGCGATACGATGCGGCGCGATCCCCCATTGCTGCACGAGTTGGTTCACGACGCGTTTTCCTGGGTGCGGCCGCGGGCGACGTCGAGAAACACTTCCTCCAGCGTCGCGCGGTTATAACGGGCCATGATGCCTTCCGGGCTGTCGTCGTCCTCGATGCGGCCGCGTTTCATGATGATGACGCGGTCGCACAACCGCTCCACTTCAAGCATGTTGTGCGACGCCAACAGGATCGTGGCGGTATGCGTTTTACGATAGCTCTCGATATGCTGCCTGATCCAGTCGGCGGTATCGGGATCGAGAGAAGCCGTCGGTTCGTCCAGCAGCAACAATTCAGGCTGATTGATCAGCGCTTTGGCAAGTGCGACGCGCGTCTTCTGCCCGGCGGAGAGTTTGCCGTTGGCGCGGTCGAGAAACTCGCCGAGATCGAGGTCGTCGGCGAGTTGTTCGATGCGTTCCGCCAGATTTTCGACCGCATAGAGGCGGCCGAAGATCGTGAGGTTCTGCCGCACCGTGAGCCGCATCGGCATATCGACATAGGGGCTTTCGAAATTCATTCGCCCCAACACCTCAGCGCTTTGCTCGGGCATCGCACAGCCCAGCACCCGGATGCGCCCCGAAGTCGGCAGCACCAGGCCCATGATCATGGCAATCGTGGTGGTCTTGCCGGCGCCGTTGCCTCCTAGCAGCCCGGTAATACTGCCGCGTGCAATGCGGAACGATATGTCATCCACCGCGCGGGTGGTCTTGTAGAACTTGACGAGGTGCGCGACCTCGATCGCCGCCGATCCTTGCGGATCGGCCGCCGCAAAATGGGCTGTGGCTGTGCCGTTATTCACCATGCAGGCCGTTCATTGGGCCATCGGCGCGGCAAGCGCAAGACATTGACACGGATTTCGGGACCGGCCGGCGGCGAGCGCGATAGAGCCCGTTTGAAGTGGGAACCTTGCGCGGATAGACTTCTCCGATCGCGAAATTCAAAGGCCAGGCGCCGGATATGACCGACATCGCTGCTTCCGATTTTCGCCACCCGCGCCGCCATGTCCGTCTGGATACGATTTTACGGTTGCGGTGGCTTGCCGCGCTCGGCCAGCTCGCCGCGATTTTCATCGTGGTGCAGGGGCTTGAATTCGACGTCGAGGTCATCCCCTGCGTCACCATCGTCGGCCTCTCGGCGCTGCTCAACTTGGTGCTACAGATCGCCTTCAATCCGATGCAACGGCTGGAGCCGGCCTATGCGGCGGCGCTGCTCGCGCTGAACATCGCCGAACTCGCCGGGCTGTTGTTTTTCACCGGCGGGTTGCAGAACCCGTTTTCTTTTCTGTTTCTCGCCCCGGTTCTGATTTCGGCAACCGCACTGCCGATCCGGCTGACGATCGCGATCGGCATTCTGGCCGTGGCCTGTGCCACCTTGCTCTTCTTTTTCCATCTGCCGCTGCCATGGGACGCCGACGAACCCCTGGTGCTGCCGCCGATCTATTTGTTCGGCGTCTGGCTCTCGATCGTGCTCGCAATCGGCGTCACCAGTCTTTATGCGTTCCAGGTCACCGAAGAGGCCCGCAAGCTGTCGGACGCGCTCGCTGCCACCGAACTGGTCTTGACCCGCGAGCAACATCTCACCCAGCTCGACGGCCTCGCCGCCGCCGCCGCGCACGAACTCGGCACGCCATTGTCGACGATTTTTCTGATTTCGCGCGAGTTGGAGCAGAGCGTCCAGGACAATCCTCCGCTTGCCAATGACCTCAAAACCCTGCGCGAGCAGGCGCAACGCTGCCGCGATATTCTGGCCAAGATCACCCAGCTTTCCGCAACCGGCGCGCCGTTCGACCGCATGCCCTTGTCCACCTTGATCGAAGAAACCGTGGCGCCGCACCGCGATTTCGGCGTCGCGATCCGGGTCCGGATCGCGGTCGCCGGCACCAGCGAGCCGGTGGGCACGCGCAATCCGGCCGTTCTCTATGGCGTCGGCAACATCCTCGAAAACGCCGTCGATTTTGCCCGCACCACGGTTGAGGTGAACGCGTGGTGGAACACCGAAACCGTCGAGATCGTGGTCTCCGACGACGGACCGGGTTTTGCGCCGGAGATTCTCAAGCGCATCGGCGAACCCTATCTGTCGCGGCGACGCAACCTCGACGAAACCCAAAGCGAGCACGGCGGGCTTGGTTTGGGCGTGTTCATCGCCCGCACGTTGTTGGAGCGCACCGGAGCCAAGGTCTCCTTCAATAACCGTATTTTCCCGGATCACGGCGCGGTGGTTCAGATCGCCTGGCCGCGCCGCCGTTTTGAGGCCGGCGAAGCGAGCACGGAGCCGGCGTCTTAATCTTTCGTCCGTTAAGGTTGCCGCTCGATCGACTTTGTGCGGCCTTGGCAGCGCCGCGTCGTAGCGCCATATGTTGCAATGGTCCGAGTTGAAGGATAGCCGAACCGTGAACGTCACCGCCGAACTGACCGGCCACGTCGATCGATCGCTCCTGATCGTGGAGGACGACAAGCCGTTTTTGGAGCGCCTCTCGCGCGCCATGGAAGCCCGCGGCTTCACGGTCACGTCCTGCGACAGCGTCTCCGACGGTTTGGCCCACGGCCTCGACGTGGTGTCCGCGCTCAAGCGCAAGCGTCCCGACGCGCGCGCGATCGTGCTGACCGGCTATGGCAACATCGCGACCGCGGTGACCGCGGTGAAGATGGGCGCGGTGGATTATCTTTCGAAACCTGCGGACGCCGACGACGTCGTCGCCGCCCTACTCGCCAGCGGCACCGAGAAATCCGAACCGCCGCACAATCCGATGTCGGCGGATCGCGTGCGCTGGGAGCACATCCAGCGCATCTATGAGATGTGCAACCGCAACGTTTCTGAGACCGCGCGACGGCTGAACATGCATCGCCGCACGTTGCAACGGATCCTGGCGAAACGCGCGCCGCGTTAGGCTCGGCGCATACGGATTCAATTTTCAAACAGCCGTTAGCAGGCACAGCTTCGCGATCTCGCCGCACATCTGCGCGAGGTTTACTCCATCGTCCCGCCTTCCGAGATCGGAGGGCGCAGGGAATGCCGGGCGCGCGATGCGCCCGCAGCCTCGCGTGCGAAATAAGAGCATAGTCACCGCAGGTACACACCGGCATCACCCGGCATTCCCTACGCAATGGTTTTAACGGTTTCCTTCGCGCTCTCCCCGGTGACCGGGCTTGTTTGTCACCGTCGCTTCGCGGGAAGAACTCCCGCGAAACTTGACGCCAGCGTCGGGGCGTCAGGACCACACGACTTCGCCGTCCGCATCTAGCGCTCTCGTCAGAAGCACCAGTCGCGTCCATCGCATCCCGCACCCAACGTCCGTGACGATCGCGAAACGCCCCTCTTTCGAGCGCGGGATGGCGGAAGAGATAGAGGTGATTTGGGTGAAGCGGGAAGGGAAAAATTTTTTCGGAGAGGACTGGACGGGTGAAATCAGCTTGAAGTTAAAGGAGAATTTTTTCTCTACGCGCATTCCCGAAACGCGCATGATCATAGCCGAACGTTCCCCGGATGCTGCGCAGCGCCATCAGCGCGTTCACGCGCGTCTTCGGCGCTAATGCCTTTGCGGCGAGATGCGCTGCTACCCGCGTCCGGGACATGCGACTTTCAACGGATCAGGTCGTACCAACCGACGTCAGACCGCGACCAAAACTGATTGGCATGAAAGCGTTGTTGACAACGACGAGGCGATCAGTCCTAGTCGCCGCGTTTGGGAACGTTGGTCACGCTTGATCAACAAGGGAATTCGGTGCGGTCTGCTTGACTTCAATGGCAGGCCAAATCCGGAGCTGCGCCCGCAACTGTAGGCGGCGAGTCCTTCTTCGTTATGCCACTGGGCTTTTATGAGTAAGCCCGGGAAGGTGAAGAAGGATTATGACCCGCGAGCCAGGAGACCGGCCTGAACACGTCATCCTTCCGGCGTGCGGTGCGCGCGCATGGGGCGGTTCTTCGCTGCGGTGACATGATTGAAATGTCTTGCGGATGGAGGGCCCGCCATGGCTATGCTTGTGAAATCGATACTTGCGACGAATAGCGCCGAGCGACGTTGGTTTTTGAGCGCGGTGCTGCCATTTAACGTGGTCCTACTCCTGTTTGTCGGAACGTCGGGGCCTGCATTGGCGCAGGCCGGGGCGCAGGGAGGACAAACCCCGAATACGCTCGATCCGGTGGTGGTATCACCGCCCAAGCAAAGGCTCGCTCCTCAGTCCGGGATCGGCTCAGGGGTCGCGCCGAAGCGAGCAAAACCCGCCCGCGTCGCAACGCCAAAGAAGCCCGCACCGCCCGTAGCCGCCAATAGCGAACCGGCACAAACTCCACTCAACACCAATGTCGTGGCGACCAGTGCGAGCCGGCTCGACCTGACGGTGCGCGAGACCCCGGCCACCGTCGAAGTCGTCGACCAGCAGGCTTTGCGCGAGCAGGGATATCGGACCACCACCGAAAGCGCCCAAGGCGCGGTCGGCGTGTTGTCTGGTGACGCGGCCGGCGCGCCAGGAGGCTTTTCTGTCCGCGGCTTCACCTTCGGCGAGGTGAACGTGCTCTACAACGGAATCTCGATCGGTCCGCAGAGCATCACCTCCCGCGTGCTGGACACGGCCAATCTCGACCGCGTCGAATTTCTCAAAGGTCCCTCATCGTTGCTCTCCGGGCTCGATGCGATCGGCGGATCGGTCAACTACGTGACGCGCCAGCCCACGACCGGCCCGATCCGGAACGAACTGGACACCTCGGTGGATTCGCTTGGAACGTATCGGACGCATTTCGGTTCGGGTGGCAGCACAACGGTGCAAGGATTGGATTATCGCTTCGACGCGAGTCAGTCGAAGATCAATAGCTTCATCGATGGTGATTTTCAGAACCTCAGTAATCTCTCGACACAACTAAACTACCGATTTACCGACTCGTTCAAGGTATTCGCGGCCGTCGAGTACAAGAGGGACGAAGGACATGCCTATTGGGGTACGCCGTTGGTCCCGTTGTCGTTTGCCGGGCCATTCGCCAAAAGCGGCGTTGTCTCGGGTACGGCTGTTAACCCATTCGACGGCTCCATCCTCGGGCCGTTGACGGTGGACTCGCGGACACTCAAGACCAGCTACAACGTTGCCGACAATTCCACCGGCGCCCAAGAGCTTTGGCTGCGCAGCGGATTCGAATGGACGCTTGGCAACAACATCACGATCAAGAACCAGGTCTATAGCTACGGCGCCCAGCGGCACTTTTTCGACAGCGAAACTTACGCTTTCAACTTGGCTACCTCGACCATCGACCGCGATCGCTTTTTTGTCACCCACCAGCAGCACGTCACGGGCGACAACGCCGACCTCATCTGGAACAATTCGGTTTTTGGACTGGAAAACCGCTTCGCCGCCCAGCTGCAGGTGAGCCGGAACGACATCACTTTTGCCCAAGAAGGAAATTCTAACGTCTTCCCGGCCGACACGGTTTCCGTACTCAATCCCGATCCCGGTCTTTACGGCATGCCGGAGCCCAACATCCGAAACAGTCGCCTCGACACCGTTGCGGCCTCCTTCGAGGACCGCCTGAAGCTGACGCCGATGTTGGCTTTGATCGGCGGTATCCGGCTGGAAGATTTCACGCTGGCCCGCAACGGCTTCAACTTCGGCGGCGCAATCCCGGCAGGGCTACCCTTCACCAAGAATTGGACGCCGGTGTCCTATCGTGCGGCCTATACGTTCGAACCGGTCCGCGACCTCGTTTTCTACAGCATGTATGCGACCGCCTACGATCCGGCGGCGGCCGGCATCTTCTCGATAACGCCCGGAACCTCACTGGAATTGACCAGTGCTCGCATTTACGAGACCGGGATCAAGCAATTGCTGTGGGACAGCAAAGCCGAGTGGACGTTGTCCGCCTACGATATCGAGCGGCGTAACGTCTTCGTTCAGGTCAACGCCACGACCTCGACCCTGGCAGGCGCCATCAAGACCAAAGGCGTCGAGCTTGCTGGCGCGGTTCGGCCGGTCGAAAACACCAAGCTCTGGGCCAATGTGGCATTCACCCAAGCCCGCTTTGCCAATTTCGATTTCGACGGCAGTTCGTTTAGCGGCAACACGCCCTCGAACGTTGCGCCCGTCATCTTCAACGCCGGCGCGTCCTACCGCTTCAATAACTGGCGCTGGCCGGTCGAACTCGGCGGCTCGGTCCGTCATGTCGGCAACCGCTTCCTTTTCGAGGACGATGCCACGACCTTGCTGAGTTACACCACGGCCGATGTCTTTGCCTTCGTCGACATCCCGCGCAAGGACCTGCCGTGGTCGAACGTCGATCAGATGCGGGTCACGTTCCGGGTGCGCAACATCACCAATGCCGTGTACGCCGGATGGGCTGATCCGGGCCTTCCCGATCAGGTCTTGCTCGGTGCGCCGCGAACATATGAGCTATCCGCTTCGGCGAAGTGGTAAGACAAGGAATCCCACATGCGGGGCCTGACGCTACTGCATCGCTGGTGGGGCATCGTATTCTGCCTGCTTTTTGCGATGTGGTTCGCGTCGGGAATCGTCATGCATTTCGTGGCGTTCCCGACGCGAAATGCAGCCGGCCGATTTGCCGGAATTGCGCCGATCGATCTCACCCATCTCCTCCATGGTCCGGCACAAGCCGTTGCCGCAAGCGGCATCGGCGACGCCCTGCGGATACGTCTTGTGCAGCGAGGTGACGGGCCGATCTATCTGATCAGCGGACCATCGGGCGAGAAGGCACTCCGCGCTGACGACCTCGGAGAAGGCGAGGTCCATTCCGAGAAGCAAGCGCTCGTCATCGGCGTCGATGATGCGACGCGGCGCGGCTTGAACGCTACGAATGCGAGCGTCGACACGATATCCCACGATCAATGGACCGTTTCAGGGGAGTTTGATTCTCACCGGCCGCTGTTTCGAGTGGCGCTCAACGACGGTCCTGGCACGGAACTATATCTGTCTTCGATGTCGGGTGAGATCGTTCTTCGTACTGTCCGGCGCGAGCGCCTTCTGAACTATTTCGGAAGCGTCGCGCACTGGCTTTACCCGACGGCGCTACGTCATCATCATCAGGCATGGAGCCAGATGATGTGGTGGCTTTCGTTGTTGGCGTTGACCGGCTCGGTCTTAGGTGTCGTCCTCGGGATGGCGCGGCTGTGTCGCCCAACCTTACGCGCGAGGTCGCCCTATCACGGGTGGAAGGCGTGGCATTACGGCTTCGGCCTTGTCTACGCGCCCTTCGTCCTGAGTTGGATTTTTAGCGGTTGGTTGTCGATGGGCGGCGGCCAATTGTTCTCTGGTGGAGCTACGCCCGCGGAGATCCAAACGATAGCCGGTGCGGCGGCATGGGATACGCTGCCGCCTGGTCACGAAATGCAGGGCGTTCGGGAGGAAACTAAGGAGGTTGAGTGGTTCCTCCTGGGCTCACGAATCTACCGGCGCGAACGAACCGGCCTTGACCAACAGCGGGTTATCCGAGCCGACGCGGAGCGCGACATGGCCCTGCTCGATCAGGCGTCCTTGCAATCGGACGAAGTCAATTTCGCCATTAAAGGCCTTGCACGCGAGTGTACGACCGCCTCGGCAATTGGCGCCGACGATAATTATGCGGTCAATCCGACCCTGCCCGGTGCACCGGTGTTCCGGGCAATCTGCGGCGATGACTGGTTTGACATTGATGGAGCCAGCGGCGCGCTTCTGCAAAAGCTGAATTCGTCGAGGCGCGCCTATCGTTGGCTCTTTGGTGGCCTCCACACGCTCGATTTCCCAGCCTTGACCTCGCGACCGTTGCTTCGCGCGACACTCATCGTCGCATTATGCTTATGTGGCCTCGCGTTCAGTCTCACCGGTGTCGTGATCGCCTCGCGGAGACTACGGATTAGCTTTTCCGAGGGTGCCTGAAAGTCTCACGCCCATTAATTTGTAAGCGTCGGTGGCCGGTCCTCAAGAATCAGCTCCGCCCCTTGACCCGGAAGACGACTGGAAGAGTGAAATTCAGTCCCTCGTCGGCTACAAGCGGCGGTGGCGGCGGCACCGGATCGGATCGCCTCACCATGGCCAACGCCGCCTCGTCGAACGCGGCGTCGCCAGAGCCCTTGACGATATTGGTAGAGAGAACGTGGCCTATCCGGTCAAGCTCAAAGCTGACGAGAATTTCGGTACTCCTCTGCGAGCCCGCCGGATACCGCTTATGCCTGTCCAGATGAGCCATCAGGTCCTTCTGCCAAGTCGCGCGCACGCGCTGTGCGCTTGCGCCGGTGCCCTGGGCCGGAGCGACCGAGCGGAGCGCTTGCGGAACATCTTCGATACTAGGCGTTGCGGTCGCTTCCGCCGCCTCCGATTCAATTGAGGTCGATGTCTGCACGGCGGCGATTTTCGAATCGTCTTCTTTTGGTTTCTTCGAATCGACGGGTGTCACCGCCCGATCCGGATGATCGGTTTTGGATGGCACATCCTTCGGCAATTCCGTTTTCTTAAGCTCGGCCTTTTGTTCCGTCAGCGCCGGCGAAGCAACGGAAGCCTCGGTGTCCCAACCAGACGGCAAATCGGTGGCTTCAAGGTGAGGCGACGTCAGTTCCAGTCCGATCTCGATCGCCGGGGCGCCAGAAGATTCGTCCGTATCGTCAATTCGCAAGTGCGCCACCGCCAGCGCGCCGCCGCCAACGTGAAGCATGAGCGCGGCCATGGCGGCGAATATCCACAACCGCCGGGAAGGTCTTTGTTCGTCGTCGAGGTCGGGCATCGCGATATGGAGGGCTCAAGCCTTTGATTTCGGCAAAGAGCGAAGCGGAGTGGTCCGGAGCGCCTTTGCTTCGAGTAGCAATTCATTATTATACGTTAGATATGCCAAGCCGCATACCCGCTTCAAATATAGACGCAAGAGCGTTTTCCAGCGAAGTGGCGCGACAGCGGACATCACGGATTATGAATACGAGTGTGGCGCTAAAACTCCCCATGCCCCTGCGGGTCGACCAGACGGTTGATCCGCTGCGCGGCGGCGAGGGCGAAGCGGATCGTCATCAGCTTGCGGGTCGGCGCCGGCAGACGATGTTCCGGCGCCTCGCAATGTAAATGCGCGCCATAGGCGTCGGCGACGATCAGGCCGGTGTCAGCGGGAAAAATCTCGCAACGTAAATCTTGGGTGAAAGCGAAGAACAACCGGTCACAATGCGCCCGGTATTCCTGCCACTTCTGATCGGCGCGCAAGTCCTCGACCGAGGATTTGATCTCGACGATCCAGATCTCGCCACGCTCGTTCAGCGCCACCAGATCGGCGCGCCGCCCGGAAGGCAGCGGCAATTCGCTGATGCAGGAAAACCCGAGCGAGCGTAGCAGCCGGGCCGTGCCGCGCGCGACGGCCAGCGCCGTCTCCGATTGACGGCCGTCCGTTGGCGGCACGAGATTGATCTGGCGAGCGGGCGATTCCATCGCCTCAAGCCTAGCCGATTTCGGGCCCGCCCACCACCACGCCGCTCATGCCCCGATGATCACACCTTCGTCGCCACGCAAATCGAGCGTCCCCCGCACTTTTTCGCCTTGCCGGTCCATCAAGGTCGAAAGCAGGATTTCCCCGTCAAGACCACCGGACTCCGCTTCCAGCGAAACCGGTTCCGCACCGAGATTGAGCGCGATCACGACCACGCGGTCTTCGCTTTGGCGCCGATACAGCAACAGATCGCCTTGCGCCGCGAACGGCACGTAGTCGCCCGACACGAGTTGCGGCAGTTTTCTTCGCAACACAATCAGCGCCTTGTAGAGGCTGAGGATGGATCGGGAATCCGCCTCGAGATTGACGACGTTCTCATGCGGGAAATCGTCGGCGACCGGCAGCCACGGCGGCGCGGTCGAGAAGCCCGCGTAAGCCGTCGCGTTCCATTGCATCGGTGTGCGGCAGCCGTCGCGCCCGAGGCCGAGCCCCGGAACGTTCTTCTCGAACGGGTCGCGCACCCGATCCGGCGCGATCGCGACTTGACGCATGCCGATCTCGTCGCCGTAATAAAGCGTCGGCGTGCCGCGAAGGGTCAACAACAACATCGCGGCCACGCGCGCCTGCTCACCTCCCACGCGGCTCGCGACCCGCGGACGATCATGATTGCCTAAGACCCAGTTCGGCCACGCGCCCGCCGGCAGCACGGATTCATATTCGAAGATCATCTTCTCGATTCTTCGCGCATCCCACGGCGCCGACAGCAGCGCAAAGTTGAACGGCAAATGCGCGCCCTCGAGATTTTTGCCGTAATAAGCAACCAGCCGTTCGAGCGGCAGGTAAATTTCTCCGATCAAGACGCGGGAATCGAATTCGTCGACGACGCGGCGCATTTCCGCGATCACCTCATGGACTTCGGCTTGATCCGTGGAGTGCAACGGCCACAGGCTCTCGTAACGCGGGCGGCCCGGCTGGAAATTCGGATTCGGCGGATTGTCGCGAAACGCCGCATCCTTGATCAAATGCCAAATCACGTCGACGCGAAAGCCGTCGACGCCCTTGCGCAACCAGAACCGCATCACGTCATGGATGGCCTGGCGCACGGCGGGATTGCGCCAGTTCAAGTCCGGCTGCCGGGCGAGGAAGGCGTGATAAAAATATTGTCCCGTCGCGGCGTCGTATTCCCAGGCGCTGCCGCCGAATTCCGACAGCCAGTTGTTCGGCGGCCCGCCATCGCCCGCCGGGTCGCGCCAGATGTACCAGTCGCGCTTTAAGTCGTCGCGCGAACGCCGGCTCGCGATGAACCAGGGATGCCGGTCGGAGGTGTGGTTGGGCACCAGGTCGAGGATGACTTTGAGGCCGCTTGCATGCGCGGCTTCGACGAGCGCGTCGAACTCCGCCATCGTACCGAACAGGGGATCGATGCCGGTATAATCGGAAATGTCGTAACCGAAATCGGCCATCGGGGAAGGAAAGATCGGCGACAGCCAGACAGCGTCAACGCCGAGCGCTCGCAAATAGGGCAAGCGCTCGATGATTCCGACGAGATCGCCGACCCCGTCGGCATTCGAATCCTGAAACGAGCGCGGATAGATTTGGTAGAAAATGCCGTGTCGCCACCAGAATTCGTCGTGCTGTTTCATTTCCGACAATCATTGCAGCGATCGGTGCCGATCGGACCGAATCGAACCACGATCTGATATCTCTCTCTTTGAACGGAATCTTTTCGGAAAGCCGGTTCCCACCTTTTCCGAAAAGTGCTCCAACACTCGCGGTGCGATGCAACGCCGGAACCGCCGACAAGGTTCAGGTCGCCTGATTCGTCAATACCGTATCCGACCCCGGCAACGACGACGGCGATATGACAGGCAATGCACAGCACTGATTCACCATGCGGTGAATGGGCGCATCCGCATCGAGCGACCGCCATGACACAATCCGCTTCCAGCTCTGGATTCGGCTTGGGAATGCCAGCCTATCAGACTATCGTAGGTAACGCCTAAAGCATGATCCGGAAAAGTGGGAACCGGTTTTCCGAAAAGATCCTGCTCAAACAAAGAGATGAGATCATGATGCGATTCAACTTAATCGCATCATGATCTCAGGGGGCAAAGCCGTGACCGAGTTCAGTTTTTTTGAGCGCGCCGCCGATCTGACCGTGGCCGAGATTGCGTCCATGACCGGAGCCGAGCCGAGCGAGGGCGCCGATCTCTCTCGCCGCCTGACCGGGATCGCGCCGGTCGATCGCGCCGGCGCCAAAGACCTGACCTTTGTCGCCGACCCAAAATTCACCACCGCCTTGGCATCGACGAAGGCCGGCGCCGTGTTGACCAGCGAACGTTTCGCGCGCCATGTTCCCGAGGGCGTCGCGGTATTGCGTCTTCGCAATCCATATGAGGCCTTCGTCGCGGTCGCGCGCAAGATTTACCGTGGTGCGCTGCGGCCAACTTCCGTATTCGGCACCCATGGCGTCGCGCCCGGCGCGATGGTGCATCCCTCGGCACAGCTGGGACATGACGTCACCGTCGATCCGTTCGCGGTGATCGGACCGTCCGCAAAAATCGGTTCCGGCACATTGATCGGCGCCCACGCCGTGATCGGCCCAAGCGTCCAGGTCGGAAACGATTGCGCGATCGGGGCGCATTGCTCGATCACCTGCGCACAACTCGGCGACCGCGTCATCATTCATTCCGGATGCCATATCGGTCAGGACGGCTTCGGTTATGTTTCCGACGCGACCGGCCACGTCAAAATTCCGCAAGTCGGCGCCGTCATCATTCATAACGACGTCGAGATCGGCTCCGGAACCCGGATCGATCGGGGCGGCATGCGCAACACCGTGATCGGCGAAGGAACCAAGATCGATAATCTCTGTCAGATCGGTCACAATTGCGTCATCGGCCGCCATTGCATCATCGTCGCTCAATCGGGATTGAGCGGCAGCGTGACGGTGGAGGATTTCGTGGTGCTGGGACCGCGCACCGGCGTCATCCCGCACGTCACCATCGGCAAAGGTGCGATGCTGGCTTCGCGATCGACGGTGTATGAGGACGTGCCGGCGGGCGCGGTCTGGGGCGGCTTTCCCGCCAAGCCGAAACAGCAATGGATGCGCGAGGTGGTCGCGCTTCAGAATCTCGCGACGCGCGGCCGCACGAAATCCAAAGGGGCCCCCACCAAGCAAGGCCCGACCGAGAGCTGATCGCGGCGCCCCTCTCGATGCACCCTCGCGCCAGTTCCAGGTGGACGCTCGAATCTTTCGCTTAAACTTTCGCTCTAAACTTTCCCTTGGCGCGCTGAAAAAAATCGGCATTGTGCGGCCATGACCCAGCGAACCGACACACAAGAAACCGAGGCGCAAGCGAAAGCCGGCGCCGTCACCAAAAAAGCCGTCGTGATCGACCCCGGCGGCGATGTCGCAAAAATTCAAGCCGCGATCGGCCAATCCAACGTCAACGTCGAAAAGATCTGGCTGACCCACGGCCATATCGACCATGTCGGCGGCGCCGCGGAGCTGCGCGACGCGTTGAATGTTCCGATCGAAGGCCCGCACATCGCCGACAAATTCCTGCTCGACAATGTGGTGAATAGCGGCGCGCGGTTCGGTATCACGGGCGTGCGTAATTTTGCGCCGGATCGCTGGCTCGAGGAAGGCGATCAGGTCGCGGTCGGCAAATTGACCTTCGATATCCTGCATTGTCCCGGCCATTCCCCGGGCAGCGTGGTGTTTTTCAACAAGGACATGCGCTTTGCGCATGTCGGCGACGTGCTCTTCAACGGCTCGGTCGGACGCAGCGACCTTCCGGGTGGCGATCATGCCACGTTGATCAAGTCGATCGCCGACAAGCTGCTGCCGCTCGGCGACGATGTCGGCTTCATCTGCGGCCACGGCCCCGGCTCCAGCATCGGCCAGGAGCGCATGACCAATCCGTTTCTCACCGGGGTGGCGTGATACGCGAGCATTTCGAGTTCGGCCGCGTTACGCCGACGCCATCGCGCGAATCCGCCGTGAGAGATGGTCGAGGTCGAACGGCTTGGTGATCATCTCCATGCCCGGCTGCAGAAAGCCGTTCGAGAGCGCGGCACTCTCGGCATAACCGGTGATGAAAAGTACCTTGAGATCGGGCCTGCTCTTCCGCGCTTGATCGACAAGCTGGCGGCCGTTCATGCCGGGCAGGCCGACGTCGGTCACCAGCAAGTCGACCCGACTATTCGCACGCAAGATTCGAAGCCCCGACGGTCCATCGACCGCCCCCAACGTTCGATAGCCCTGGTCCTCGAGCATCTCCAAAATCACCCCGCGCACCACCGGCTCATCTTCGACCACCAGCACGGTCTCCCCGGTGGCGGCATGCACGGCTGCCTGGGCGGCCGACGTATGCTGAGCGGCGATGTCGCCGTGACGACGCGGCAAATAAAGTTTGACCGATGTCCCGCGCCCCAGCTTGCTGTCGATCGTCACATGGCCGTGCGACTGCCGCGCGAAACCGTAGATCATCGAAAGACCAAGTCCGGTGCCCTGCCCGATCGGCTTGGTGGTGAAAAACGGATCGAAGGCGCGCGCCACCACCTCGGCACTCATGCCCTCGCCGGTGTCGGTGACGTCGACACAAATATAATCGCCCGGCGAAAGTGCCGGCGTCTCCGCGGCGGTCGCGTCATCGAGATGGACGTTGGTCGTGGCGATGATGAGATGGCCGCCATCCGGCATGGCGTCGCGCGCATTGATGGCAAGGTTGAGCAGCGCGCTTTCCAATTGATTGGGGTCGCACAGCGTGCACCACAGGTTTTCGGACGCGACGATCTCGAGATCGATGGCCTCTCCGATCGTCCTGCGCAGCAAGTCCTCCAGCGACACCACGAGCTGGTTGACGTCGACGAGCTTCGGCACCAGCGGCTGGCGCCGCGCGAAAGCCAAGAGACGATGGGTGAGCGCCGCGGCGCGATTCGCCGACGTCATGGCCGCATCGATATAACGCATGACGTTGTCGGTGCGTCCCTGGTTGAGACGGGTCTGCAACAGGTCCAGCGACCCCACAATTCCGGTCAGAAGATTGTTGAAGTCGTGGGCAATGCCGCCGGTCAACTGCCCCACCGCCTCCATTTTCTGCGACTGACGCAAGGCCTCCTCGGTGGCTCTCAAGCGTTCCGCCGCCGCCTTTTCCGCGGTCACGTCGCGGGCCACCGCATAGATGCGATCCTGATCCGCAACGCCGGTCCACGACAGCCAGCGATACGATCCGTCCTGGTGCCGCAGGCGGTTTTCATACAGCGGGGTGGTTTCGTGGGCGACGAGTTTTTTGATATGCGCCCGCGTCCTTTCGGCGTCGTCGGGATGCACCAGCCGTTCCGAGGTCCGGTTGAGCAATTCCGCCTCGCTCCAGCCGAGCGTCCGGGTCCAGGCCGGGTTGATCGATCGCCAGACGCCGTTATGGTCCGCGACCATCAAAAGGTCCTGCGACACGTTCCAAATCCGGTCGCGTTCACGGGTCTTTTCCTCGACGCGCTGCGCCAGCGTCGCATTCA
>WNFQ01002297.1_pt1 | contig 16757 bp, 16 predicted proteins | sample 5400171 | NCBI WGS metagenome assembly WNFQ01 (sample SAMN13153356, study PRJNA577476) | soil metagenome | isolation source: 20 cm soil under Madrone tree | place: USA:California | collected 2016-06-14 | reverse complement strand
GCCCGCGTAGCCGCTGCGAAATGCATAGAAACTAGGTGGCAGGTCTGAGTTCCCAGTCTTGGGTCTTAGGCCTTGGGTCTTGATTTCTTAGGCCTTGGTCTTGGCCTCCGAAGCGTCGAATGCTACTTCTCTTTTGCCAACCCCATTGGACACAACGGTGAACCCTGCAAGTGGCAAAATAGCTGGGAACTGAGAGCGAAGACCTAACACCTAAAGCTATGATCCAAACCCTCGAATGGACCGACTCCGGCGTACGCTTCATCGACCAGACGAAGCTACCCACGGAAGAAACCTACGTCACTTGCACCACCTACCTAGAGGTGGCCGACGTCATCCGCAACATGGTCGTGCGGGGCGCGCCCGCCATCGGCGTATCCGCAGCCATGGGCATCGCCTTGGGAGTCAAGAATTCCAAGGCCGATAACGTCGCAGACCTCAAGAAAGATTTTGACCAGATCTGCAAGGTCATCGGCGAAACGCGGCCCACGGCCGTCAACCTGTTCTGGGCGATCCGCCGCATGCAGGACAAGTTCGAAAAACTCCGCATCCGCCCGCTCGCGCAGATGAGGCAGGAATTAATCGAAGAATCGCAGCGCATGCACGCGGAAGACATTGCCGCCAACCAGGCCATGGGACGCCACGGCGCTACTCTGATGCCCGCCAGCGGCGGCGTGCTAACGCATTGCAATGCCGGCGCCCTGGCTACTGCCGGATACGGCACGGCGCTGGGAGTGATTCGAGCAGCCGTGGAACAAGGAAAGAAGATTCACGTCTACGCCGACGAGACCCGCCCGTTTTTACAAGGCTCGCGCCTCACCGCGTGGGAGTTGATGAAAGACGGCATCCCCACCACCGTGATTTCCGACAACATGGCCGGCGCGATGATGAAGCAAGGAAAAATTGGCGCGATCGTGGTCGGAGCCGACCGCATCGCTGCCAACGGCGACGTGGCCAACAAAATCGGCACCTACACCGTCGCAGTCCTGGCGAAAGAACACGGAATTCCGTTCTACGTGGCTGCGCCCATCTCAACCGTCGACCTGGCCACGGCTGATGGCAGCGGCATTCCCATCGAGCAGCGCAACGGCAAGGAAGTCACGCACATCGCCGGAAAGCAGATGGTCCCCGATGGCGTGGAAGTCGAAAATCCTGCCTTCGACGTGACGCCCGCAAAGTATGTCGCGGCCATCATCACCGAACGGGGGATCGCGAAGGCACCGTATGAGGAGTCGTTACGGAAGCTGGCGGAATCTTAGCACTTGGCACTTGCGTTTCGCCGAGCCAACATTCGTTGCGACCTCGTCGGCTCGAGACGACTCGTCGGCTTGCAGAGCCAGCCGATTCCTCACACTCGAAAATCTGCCGAATGGGGAACGGCTAAATGCCAAGTGCTAAATGCCAAGTGCCAAATGCCTAAGTGCTAATCCTCATATGTTTCCCGTCACCCAATCACGCTCCACCTTCGTCTCCGGCGGCCAGTCCATCGCGCTTGATTGTTTTCTCCCGAACGGTAACGGCCATCGCTTTCCCGCCGTTATCGGACTGCACGGCTCGGCTGGCGGCCACGCTTCGATGTCTGATCCCGCAAGCATGCTGGCGGCACAAGGCTTCGCCGTCTACGTTCTGCATTACTTCGACCGCACCGGGACCAAGGAAGTGGTCGACAAACAAACCGCCATGCGGCACTTCCCTCTTTGGGGGAAAACGCTTTGGGACGCCATCAGCCATGTCGAGCGCCAGGAAATCGTCGACCCGAATCGCATCGGCCTGCTCGGATTTTCGCTGGGGGCCTACCTTGCGCTCTCGGTTGCGGCGGTCGATGCGCGCGTCCAGGCGGTGGTGGAGTACTTTGGAGGGCTTCCCAAAGAAATGAAATTCTTCATGCGCCGGCTTTGCCCTGTGTTGATCCTGCACGGTGACACTGATCCCACTGTACCGGTCGAAGAGGCGCATCATTTGCAAGAAGTGCTGGAAAAGAGAAATATCCCGTACGAATTGCAGGTTTATCCCGGCGTCGGCCACGGCTTCGCGGGCGAGGTTTGGCAAGACGCCCGCCGCCGCACCCTCGCGTTTCTCCAGAAGCACCTCGCAAACACGCAAGCCTGATGACGGAACTTTTCCGCTCGCTCCTCCGTAACTTAAACTAGACAGATGCAGGAGGTTTCCCCATGTTTATATTCCTACTCTGGTGCCTTCTGTTTGTGGTGTGCTGGCCGGTGGCGCTGCTGGCGTTGATCGCTTATCCATTCATCTGGATGCTCCTGCTGCCATTCCGGTTGGTAGGCATCGCCGTGCACGGGGCGTTGGCTCTAGTTTGGGCCGTGGTGATGCTGCCCGCGCGACTGCTGAGTGGACCGTTCCGGCTGTAGGTATTTGGGTGGGATCACCGCTGCAAAGTCCCCAGACATAAACACAAGGTCCCTCGACTGCGTCCCGCTTTGCCTCACTCCGCTCGGGATGACACATCCCATCAGCATCAGCGTATGGTGGACGAAGAGGGCAGTGGTCAACGGCTAACGACTATCAGCCAACGACCAGTTACCCTTGCATCACTTTCAGCGTCGGACTAAGGATCAGCGTTGGCTCTGTTGCCCGTTGGACATCGTCTGCGGTGATGCCGGGTGCGATTTCTTCCAGCACCAAACCTGTGGGCGTCACTTGGATGTAGGCCATCTCTGTCACGATGGTATGGACGACCTTCACGCCCGTAAGGGGCAGAGTGCATTTCTTCAGAATCTTCGGCTGCCCGTCTCGCGTAGTGTGTTCCATCGCGACCACCACGCGCCGTGCTCCGGCCACGAGATCCATCGCTCCGCCCATCCCCTTGACCATTTTTCCAGGAATCATCCAGTTGGCCAAGTTGCCTTCTTCGTCCACTTCCATCGCGCCCAGCACGCTCAGATCGATGTGCCCGCCGCGGATCATCCCGAAGGAATCGGCGCTTCGACTGGATACGGACCGATTCCCAGCATTCCGTTTTCGCTCTGCAGGATAACGTGCATCCCTACCGGCACACAATTCGCTACCAGCGTGGGCAGGCCGATGCCCAGGTTCACGTAAAAGCCGTCACGCAGTTCGCGAGCGATGCGCTTTACGATGCGATCGCGTTTTTCGATGTCTTTGCTGGGTTTGGTTGGAACGGAAATAGATGTCACTTCAGATAATCCTCCGCACTGACCGGACAGAAATAGTTCGAACTCCGCGCGAAGTCCGACAGGATGCTCTCATTTCCAGAACCGATCACGAGCAGGATGCGGTCACCGGGAAACTTCGCCACGCGATTGATATTCGTGAAGATGCGCAGATTTCGTTTGTACCAGTTCGTCACCAGATCGGTGCGCCGGTAGGGAGCATTGCTGTCTTCCGGCAGCAGCAGGTCGAAGTAAGAAGCGTGGTCGGGCCGGCGATGTTCGTCAGAATTGAGGTAGCGCAAGAACTCCAGAACGGTACTTCTCTTGAAGAGTTCTTCTTCCCGCTTGACCCAGTCGGGAGGAGCCTGTTCGGGAGCGGGACTGGCGTTCTGCGAGGGCTTGGGCTTCACCAAGGGATCTGCAGTCTCCGCGGGTACGCGGCCGTCCATCCACATGCGATAGTCCACCGGATAGATGTCCGGATGGTGCAGACGTTTCGCCAGCTTGAAGCCCATTTGCTCAACTTCGTTTCTGCCCAGCTTATAGCTGCCCGCGCGGTAGCCGTGGTAGCGCTTCGTCCAGTAGTCCTCGTTGTAGTGGCCCTCGACGGCGATCTTGGTGGGCTTGAAACGTTCCAGCTTATCCAGCACCTGATCAATTTCTTTTTGACGACGATCGCTCAACCCATCGTCGGCCTTCAGGTTGTAAGTATCCTGGCCAGGGTTGTCCATGGGGTGCGTGCCCAGGATCATGATTTGTGACGTGTTCGCTGGGCACGGAGCCGCGGTTTGCGCTCTCGCGACATCACTTCCAGAACAACAGAAAGCGAACGCAACCGCCGCCCCATACGGAACTCGCAGAAAAGTTGGTTGGAAGGCTTTCGAAACCATCGCTTCTTGCCTGACGACTTGCGACTGACGACTGGTGACCGAAAGGCTAGCTCGCTTTTTTCACCGTGCGCTTTTCGATTCTTTTTTCAAACACCTCACCCTGAAAAATCCGCTTCACGAATACGCTCGGGGTGTGCACAAGATCGGGCTCCAGTTCACCCACATTGACCAGATATTCCACCTCGGCAATCGTGACATTCGCAGCTGTTGCCATCATCGGATTGAAATTTCGCGCCGTCTTCCGATAGACGAGGTTGCCCCAATGATCGCCCTTCCAGGCCTTCACGAACGCGAAGTCCGCCTTAAGAGCGCGCTCCATCACGTACTGGCGGCCATCAAACTCGCGGGTCTCTTTCCCTTCGGCAACCACAGTTCCCACTCCCGTGGGGGTGAAGAACGCAGGGATCCCCGCGCCACCGGCGCGAATGCGTTCTGAAAACGTTCCCTGTGGCACAAGGTCAAGCTGCACGGTGCCTTGGAGCACCATCGCTTCCAGCAGTTTGTTTTCCCCGACGTAGGTTCCGATGTGCCGTCGGATCTGCCCATTCGCCAGGAGGAGCCCCATGCCGAAGCCGTCGACCCCCGCGTTATTGCTGATGGTGGTGAGATTTTTCACGCCCTTGCGCGCGAGCGCGCGGATCAGGTTCTCGGGCATCCCACACAGTCCGAAGCCTCCCACCATGATGGTAGCGCCGTCAAACACATCCTGAATCGCCTCATCGGCGCCGGCTACGACCTTGTTCATAGCAGTGCGATTGTAAATGGAAAGCTCACCAGGGAAACACGGGGCACGCAGAAAGGCAATCGTTGGCATCGCAGTTGGTACTTGGCAGTTGGCAGTTGGCACTTGGCACTTGGCAGTTGGCACTCGGCATTTTAGCCAGGCTCCTCGGGATGCGATTCCACCGGGATGGGAGAACAGCCGCTTTCCTTTGCATGATGTCTCAACGTTGAAAAGGCCAAATGCTAAATGCCAAATGCTTACTCACGATTTGCCTTTCTCAGTGCCTCCGTGTCTCGGTGGTGGATTCTTCTTCAAATGATGCGCGCGCTCGAACTCCACCGCCAACTCGCGCGAATCCAGGTTCTCACGGATGTGCGCCAGGCGCTGTTCCAGCTTGAGTAATGCATCCGCGAGATTTTTCTTGTTGGTGATGGCGACATCACGCCACATGGAATATGGGCTCGCCGAAATTCGCGTCATTTCTCGTAGCGCGCGGCCACCGGCCTCGAGCAGAGGTGCGTCTTCGCCGAACTCCTCCACCAACGAGGCCGCCAGTGCGGTCGAAATCATCTGCGGCAGATGGCTGATCCAGGCGCACAGTTGGTCGTGTTCAGCGGCATCCATGCTGGCGAGGCGCGCCCCGATCTTCTCCACCCAGTCCAGGAACTCGCCGCACAGACCGCGATAGATATCCTGTCCGGGTAGTGGAGTAAAAAACCAGGCCGCTCCCTGGAACAAATCCGGGTCCGCGAATTCCACGCCGGCCTGCTCTTTGCCGGCCATGGGATGTCCGGCCAGAAAGCGTTGCCCGGCGGCCTTGCCTAGAATCTTGGTCGCACGCTCCACCACTTGGGCCTTTGTGCTCCCCACGTCCGTCAATAGGGTCTTCGCTGGAAGCGTCGGTCCGAGGCGTTCGATAAGGTCGATTGCCGCCACTACTGGGGTAGCGAGCACCACCACATCACTGCCGTGAACGGCGTCCGCGGGATTCGTATGCCCCTCGTCGATCGCCCCTTTCTCCTGCGCGCGCTCCAGCACCGGCGCACGATCACTTCCGACGATTCGGCCTCGGAACTTATTCTTCTTGAGCGCAAGCCCCAGCGAGCCGCCAATCAGACCGTTCCCGATGATGGTGATTTGTCGAATGGCCATTTGGGGAATTGTCGATTTCCGATTGCCGATTGTCGATTGAAAACTTCGACGCGGGGTGCGGAGTGAATTGGCAATTGGAAATCGGCAATCGGAAATGTCTACTACTGCATCGTCCGTCCCACCGCCGGTGCAATCAACCGCAGCTCTTTCATGAGCGTGCTGAACTGCTCGGGAAACAGCGACTGTGCCCCGTCGGAAAGCGCCTTATCGGGATTGCTGTGGACCTCGATCAGTAACGCATCGGTGCCGGCCGCCAGCGACGCACGCGCCATGGGGGCAACTTTGTCGCGGCGTCCGGTTCCGTGCGACGGATCGGCCGTCATCGGCAGGTGCGACAGTTTATGAATGATGGGGATCGCCGAGATGTCCATCGTATTGCGCGTGTAAGTCTCAAACGTGCGAATGCCGCGCTCGCACAGGATCACCTCGTAGTTCCCGCCCGCCATGATGTATTCGGCGGAGAGCAGCAACTCTTCGATGGTGGCCGCGATGCCGCGCTTCAACAGCACCGCCTTCCGCACCTTCCCCAGCTCGCGCAGGAGATTGAAGTTCTGCATGTTGCGCGCGCCCACCTGGAGAATGTCGACGTAAGGAATCATCATGGGAATCTGAGAAATCTCCATGACCTCGCTGATCACGAGCAGTCCGGCCTTGTCCGCGGCCTCGCGCATCAGTTTGAGGCCTTCTTCGCCCATTCCCTGGAAAGAATACGGAGACGATCGCGGTTTGAATGCCCCACCCCGCAGTACGCGTGCACCCGCATCCGCGACTTGCTGCGCCACAAGGAAGATCTGTTCGCGGGATTCCACCGAACACGGCCCCGCCATGACGACCACTTCCTTGCCACCAATCTCCAACCCATTCCGGCAGCGAACGATCGTTCCCTCCGGACGAAACGATCGCCCGGCCAGCTTGTAGGGAGAACTGATCCGGTGTACCTCCTGCACACCGGGCAGCAATTCAAAGTTGCGGACGTCGACGTCCGCGCGCGCGCCCACCGCTCCCAGCACCGTCTGCCGGGCGCCGGTCGAGCGGTGTACCTCGAAGCCCAGAGTCACCAGATGATCGATCACGCCCTGAATCTGGTCCTCGGTCGCGATTTCTTGCATGGCAATGATCATAGAAGGGCAGCTATTGGCTGCTGGCTACTAGCTTCTGGCTTTAGTCGTCAGCACTCGGCAAATCAGCATTCAGCCATTAAGGGCTTGTCCCGCGTGCATTGGGCCGTACGGACTGAGTGCCGAATGCTAGTCATTCACATCCGCCTCAAACTCCGTATCTCCGCCGACGGGAGTGCTGTCGCCAACCATCTCGTGCTTCTGAATATTCCGCATCACATCCATGATGCGCTCGTAGATTTGCATCAGGTGCCGGTGCTCCAGCGGTCCCTGATTCATCGCCTGCACCTGCTCCAGCACGATGCGTTCCCGGTCCGGTTCATAGATGGGCAGCTGCGAATTCCGCTTCAAACGTCCGATTTCCTGCGCAGCCTGGGCGCGCTCGTTCAGCATCTCGACCAGTTTCTGGTCGATCTCGTCGATTTTCTTACGCCAGTCTGCGATGTCCATGGCCGATGGCTGTTGGTCGTTGGCTGTTAGCTTTTCCGTCTCGAATCGCGGGGGCAATCTTATAATTTTCGCACCGTGGGGTGGCCAACCGCTAACGACCATCAGCTATCAGCCACCTACCATCCGCCATCAGCCGTCTTACAAATTGTCCTACGCTTGCGGCTTCCTTCCCCGGGTTCTGCTCGATCGTCTCGACAATCGCGCTTCCGACCACCGCCGCATCGGCGTACTTCCCAACCTCTGCGAACTGCTCCGGGGTCGAAATTCCGAAACCTACCGCGATCGGAAGCTTGGTATATCGGCGTAACCGTCGTACCAGCTTCTGGGCATCGTCCGACACTTGCTGGCGAGCCCCGGTCACACCCGTGCGTGAAACAGCGTACACGAATCCGCTCGAGACTTCCGCAATTCGCTTCAGACGCTGATCGGTGCTGGTGGGCGCTGCCAGAAAGATACAGGCCAGGTCATTGGCGCGCGCCTCGCGCAAATATTCGCCCGCCTCTTCGACCGGAAGGTCGGTGATCAGGATTCCGTCGAGTCCAGCATGCCGCGCTACTTTGCAAAACTTGGGCAATCCCATCCGCAAGATGGGATTCAGATACGTGAAAATGATGAGCCCCACGGACTGCGAATGTTCGCGAATCTCCGACGCCAGCTTCAGGATCTGATCAAGCGACGTACTGTGCTTGAGAGCGCGCTCACTGGCTCGCTGGATGACCGGTCCATCGGCCAGAGGATCACTGAAGGGAACGCCCAGTTCGATGACGTCCGCGCCTTCGCGAATGGCAGCCAGCACGATTTCGCGCGTGGTCGCGAGATCCGGATCGCCGCAGGTCACGTAGGCCACTAGCGAAGGCTTCTTTTCAAAATAAAAAGGCATGATCGGTGGATTTTCAATTGTTGATTTCCGATTGTCGATTGAGCATGCAATGGCGCTAGGATCACAGGCTCGTTTTGCAGTCGTCAATTGGCACTTGGCAATTGGAAATTTCAACTATTCGATGTTTAGGTTCTCGCGCAGAATCCCGACATCCTTGTCCCCGCGCCCGGAGATATTCACCAGCACCACTTCCGACTTCTTCATTCGGGGCGCACGCTTGATGACCTCGGCCACCGCATGCGCGGACTCAAGAGCTGGAATGATCCCTTCAGTACGCGCGAGCAGCGTTGTGGCCTCCAGCGCTTCCTGATCGGACGCGGGGACATATTCCGCCCGCTCAGTATCCTTCAGCCAGGCATGCTCCGGGCCGATCGATGGATAATCCAGGCCCGCGGAAACGGAATGAGTGGTCGCGATCTGCCCGGCCGCGTCCTGCAGCACGTACGAATAGGTCCCCTGCAACACCCCCGGAGATCCGCCGCGGAAACGCGCCGCGTGTTCGCCCAATTGCTCGCCACGACCGCCTGCCTCTACCCCAACCAATTGGACTTTCTTGTCCTTGATGAAGTCGTAGAAGATCCCGATCGAGTTCGATCCGCCGCCTACGCACGCGATGATTGCCGTCGGGAGCTTGCCTTCCGCTTTCAGGATCTGGGCGCGCGCCTCGCGTCCGATCACGCGATGAAAATCCCGCACCATGGTGGGATAGGGATGCGCGCCCAGCACGCTTCCCAATAAGTAATGCGTCGTGCGGACGTTGGTCACCCAATCGCGCATGGCTTCGTTGATAGCGTCTTTCAATGTGCGAGATCCAGAAGAAACGCCGCGGACCTCCGCCCCCAGCAGGCGCATGCGGAAGACATTCAATTCCTGCCGCCGCATGTCTTCCGTGCCCATGTAGACCACACACTCGAATCCGAGCAGCGCACACACCGTGGCCGTGGCCACCCCGTGCTGCCCCGCGCCGGTTTCGGCGATGACGCGATGCTTGCCCATGCGCTCGACCAGCAACGCCTGCCCGATGCAGTTGTTGATCTTGTGTGCGCCCGTGTGCAGCAAGTCTTCGCGCTTCAGGTAAATCTTCGCCCCGCCCAGTTTCTCGGTAAGCCGCTTCGCGAAGAACAACGGTGTCGGACGCCCCGCGTACGTGCGCAACAACAGGTCGAGTCGCTTCTGAAATTTCGGATCCCGCTTGGCCTTCTGGTACTCACGTTCCAGTTCATCGAGCGCCACCATCAACGTCTCGGGAACGTAGCGTCCGCCGTACACACCGAACCGCCCGGCCTGATCCGGCCGTTTTGGCATGCGAAGCGGAGCGCGCAACCTGCCCTTCCCTACTTCGGTTTGAACCTTTGCCGTAGCCATTTTCTATGCACTCTTCTCCGTCCGGCGCACTGCCTGGACAAATGCGCGGACTTTCTCCGAATCCTTTTTCCCCGGCCACGCCTCTACTCCGGATGAGACATCCACGCCCCACGGCTGAAGGACTTCAATCGCTTCCGCGACGTTGTCAGGATTTAACCCTCCGGCGACCACGAGTTTGAGACCGCCCTGTCGCATCCCTTCGGCGATGGGCACGGCTTTTCGCCAGTCGAAAGGCTTACCCGTTCCGCCGGGTCTGTGTTCATTGCCTGAATCTAGAAAGAAAGTGTCGAAAACTCCCTGGGGCGTCGGAGGACGGTCATCAAATTTTCTGTGCAGCTGAGCGAAATCCGCCGCTAACGCCCTCACTTTATCCTCGTCCTCGAGAAACTCCGCCACAGGAAATGATGTGTACATTCTGGGCGGCCGGGGAAGCACTCCGAGGCCAACAGCACGCTGCGATCCGTCGGCTTTTCCATCCATCATGAGAATCTGCTGCACTGCCGTCAATCCCGCCTCCAGGAGAATGCTCAACCAATCAGTATTCCCAACAAAGACTCCCACCTTCTCCACAGTCTGCGGCAGCTGTTTGACAATCTCCCGCGCTTTCTCCGCATCCACCTTTCGCGGACTCTTCTCATAAAACACGAATCCCAGCGCATCGGCTCCAGCGTCGACGGCCACCAGCCCGTCTTCCAGGTTCGTAATTCCGCAGATCTTGACCCAAGTCATAGAAAGAAGTGTCGAGTTTCAAGTTTCGTCAGGTTTTTGGATTTCGCTCAGTAGTCGGTGCTCGCAACTCGGAACTAAGTACTCGTTACCGAACTCGCTCCCAACAATCGCTTGAGTGCGCTTCCCGGAAACGCCGCCTTCATCAACGACTCGCCGATCAAGAACGCCTGGTAGCCGACTGAGCGCAAGTCGGTCAGATCGCTCGCCGACTTAATTCCACTCTCCGCCACCGCCAAGACTCCACGAGGAATTTTGCTGGCCAGCCGGAAGGCCGTATCTAGATCGACCTGGAATGTCCGCAGATCGCGTGAATTCACTCCGATCAGATCGCATCCGGCATCGACTGCGCGCTGCAACTCTTCTTCGTCGTGTGCCTCGCATAAGACGTCGAGCTGCTGCTCGCGAGCTTTTCGAGCTAACCGCGCAAGTTCGGTTTGCTCCAGCGCCGCGACGATCAATAGCACCGCGTCGGCCAGATTCGCGCGCGCTTCGATGATCTGTGCTTCCTCCACAATGAAGTCTTTGCGCAGGCACGGCAGAATCGCGTTTTCCGACGCCAGCCGCAAGTTTTCGAGCGAGCCGCGAAAAAAATCCGGCTCGGTCAGAACTGAGAGCGCAGCCGCTCCTCCTTCCTCCAGTTCGTGGGCCAGATGTCCCGCATGAAAATCTGCGCGAATCAGCCCCTTGGAAGGCGACGCCTTCTTCAATTCAGCAATCACTGCGACACCCGTGGCTGCCACGGCATCCAGCCTGCGGCGAAAGCCGCGCGGCACATGCTCCGCCGCCTGCCGTTCCCACGCCCGCACGTCCGCAGCCCGGCGCTTCTTCGACAAGCGCTGTCGCGTTGCCGCAATGATCTGATCCAGATTCGCGGGCATAGCAAAACGTCAATTATACGGGACACCCCGAACCGTCCGTGCTGTCTGCCAAAGTGGTCGTGACACGTGATCACCGTCACGCGAGGCTGTGAAGGAGCTCGGCTATAATGCCGCTGAATGCGAATTGGTTTCAGGTCGTCGATCTCAACCGCATGCCTCGGGGCCATCCTGACGACGTCCATGGCCGCAGCAGCCACCAAAGGATCATGGAATGGTTCCCTGCGCGACGAAGCGGGGAATCCAATCCGCGAGGCAACCGTTCGGCTACACCTCACCAGCGGCGGGTCGGAGTACACAGCCCAGACGTCGGCGGGCGGAAAGTTTGTCTTTCGGGACATTGGTGCTGGAACCTATGAACTCGTCGTCGAGAATCATGAAAGAGCGTGGAAGCTGGCCGACCCGGTCGTGATCAAAGACGGCACAACACTCACGGCTAGCCTGCAGCTGTCTTCGCAGAAGGAAGAGCTGCGCACCAAACCGTCAGCCGCCGAAACTGGCCCCCAGGCAACCGGTGGCGAGGATCTTTCCAGCGGAAAAGTGTCGACCCTGCCCCTGAATGCCCGCGACTTCAGCAAGCTGCTCCTGCTGGCCGCCGGAACCATGACGGACGCAAACGGCGCTGCCAACTTCACCCAGCAGTTTGCAGTGAATGGCCAGCGTGGCTCCGCGACCGTCTTTGCCTTGGATGGGTTTGACACCACCGATCCCGAGATGGGCGGCGCCACGTTCTCCAACTTCAACATCGACGCTATCCAAGAAGTGCAGGCCAGCTCCGGAGTCATGCCCGCGGAAATCGGCCACGGCGCCGCCAGCTACACCAACGTGGTCACCAAGTCTGGCAGCAATCAGATGCACGGCAGCGTGTTCGAGTTCGTGCGCAACGCCGCTTTCGATGCCGCCAACTATTTCGACCATAAGAGCGATACCGATCGACGCCGCATCCCGCCGTTCGTGCGCAATGAATTCGGCTTCACGAACGGCGGACCCGTGCTGCTACCAAAAATCTATAACGGCCGCGATCGCACGTTTTATTTCGGGGAGTATCAAGGCTTTCGCCAAGTACTCGGCACCACGCAAGTTCTCCCTGTACCGACCGAAGCCGAGCGCCAGGGAGTTGACACTGTCACCTTTCCCGGCGACACGCTAACCGTCCCCGTGAATCCGGCGATTGCTCCCGTGCTGGCACGTTATCCCTTGCCCAACAATCCGACCGGTCCTTATGGCGACCGGACCTATGCGGTCTCTTCCAAGGTGAACACGCGCACCGATCAGTTGTCGGCCCGCGTCGACCATCGCATCTCCGACAAAGCAACCTTGCTCACGCGATTCAGCTTGAACCAGGTAACCGGTCCGCTCACCAATCCCGATCAGACCGCCATCGATCCCAGCTTCGCCGTTCAGTTTTTCGATCACCAGCGCAACGCGGGAGTAAAGTACTCGCGCACGATTTCTCCCCGCCTGCTCTCCGAGACTTCTCTGGGATACATCCGCAGTACGCCCTTTTTCCCGGCCGTCAACCACACCCAACCTGGCATTACCTTCGGCGATGGCCTGTTTCAGGGCTTCAACTCCGCGGCCGGGTCAATCTTCGGATCGTATGGGAACCTCTACCAGTTCCGGCACGACATGAGTTACGTGCACCCGTCGCATGCTTTCAAGTGGGGCGTGGAAATCCGTTTCAATCGCGACGCGACCATCTTCGGAACGAATACCAATGGCATTTACACTTTTGGCGGGGGAACCGCATATTCTCCGGTGCTGATTCCCTCAGCCAGCGGAACGCACGACATCCACCCGGGAGATCCGCTGCCCGATTCGCTGGCCGGCCTGCTGACGGCCACTCCCTATGCGTACGGCGTGATGGGCGCGGCCAGCGTCACTCCCACCGGCGACAAGTTTGATGAAGCCGCCGTTCGCCGCGAAGCCTACAACTTCTATTTTCAGGACGCGTGGAAGACCACTTCGCGCCTGACCGTCAATTACGGATTACGCTACGAGATCAACAGCCGCATTCACGAATCCGAGAAGCGCACCTCGCTCCCCAAGTTCCTGGACGCAGCGGGCCACGACACACCGTACTGGAATCACAGTGCCCACCAGATCTTTCTCTATGACCCGCAACCTCCCTACGATCAGGACTGGAACGGCTGGGGTCCTCGCCTCGCGCTGGACTACGCAGTGACGGACCACACTGTGTTGCATGCCGGCGGTTCCATTGCCACGCTTCTTCCCAACCTGTGGCAGGACAATTTCCTGACCGGGTCCCTTCCCCTGGCTACCACCCTTTATGTCAACGCTCTGCCGGGCGCGCCGCTTCCCTTTCAGAACACGCCGATCCCCGTGAATCTCCCCGATCCTTACACCACTGCGGGCGATCCTCTATTCCCCACGGGAAAATCGGTCGGCGTGCCGCCCAATACGCAAATCGACCTGCAACGCTATCAAGAGGATTTGACTGCGCTGACACCCGGACATCAGGTTCAGTTGCTTTCGCTGTCAGGCATCGCCAAGAATTTTCGCAACGGCTACATCGGAAGCTACACCGCGGGTATCGATCACGATTTTGGAGACGTGAAGTTCAGTGCCGCCTACGTGGCCACCGCTGGGATCCATTTGACCAGCATCTATTCGCCGAATAGCTACGGCGGCGCAGACCCGGCCTTTGCTCCCTTCACACAATTCGATTCCGCAGGACGCGCCATGGGCGGGCTGGGACCGGAGAGCATCATTACCAGCCGTTCCCACTCTACCTACCATGCGTTGCAGACCAGCCTGAGCAAGAACTCTCCCCGCGCAGGCCTGGGATTGCAAACCAGCTATACATACTCAAAGTCTCTCGATGACACCAGCGCGGTACTGACCGGACTCATGGGCGCTACGGGTGTGGTTCTGCAAACCTCGCCCCAGAATCCCTGGAATCCGGGCGCGGAAAAGGGCCCTTCCACCTTCGACGTGACCCACGTATTCACCGCCAGCGTGATCCAACTGCTTCCTTTCGACCGGATAAGTCTCCTTCGGCCACTAGGCCGCACGCTGACCCGCGGCTGGCAGTTCCTTAACATCACGACCCTGATGAGCGGACCGCCGTTTTCAGTCTATTCAGGAGTACAACAGACGGGAGTTGGGTCGGGCGGAGCAGACCGGCCCGATCTCGTAGCGCAACCGCACGTCTCGACCAGCCGCGCCGTGCGTGCGGACTATTTCGGACGAGGCGCCGACAATGCCTCCTTCTTCAGTGTCCCCACCAACGTGCCAGGTGGCACCGGACCCAACCACGGACGCTTCGGCACGCTCGGACGCAATACGTTTCGCGGGCCCGGTTTCCATAATTTCGACGTCGCCCTCATCAAAGACACGCCCTTCGGCCGCCGCGGTAACGCCGAACTGGCGACTCTGGAATTCCGCGCAGAGTTCTTCAACATCTTCAACATCGTGAATTTCGGGTTGCCCTCAAATATTCTGCGAGGAAGCGGATTCGGCCTCATCAGCAAGACGGCAGGATCGTCACGGCAGATCCAGTTTTCGCTGAAGTTGATTTACTAAAGGCAGGAACTGCAATTCAGAAACAGTGTCGGTACCGAGGAAGGACTCATTCGGCCATTTCCAGCCGTCCGCTTGAACTGCTGGATTTAGTGATTTTAGCCAGTGTCTACGCGGCTCGCAAGCCATTTCTCAACTCCGAGAGTTTCGGTCTCCTCTATCGCTGGATATACCGGTATTCAAGTGAGAACCGTCTCGTGGTGCTCACTCAAAAGGGTGGAAAACAGTATCCGCGAATTGTGCCTGTTTCTTCGGGTTTCACCCCCCCCGTATTTGTAGACCGCGATGAAAGCCGCTCATACTGTAGTTAGAGGGAGATAAAAGCCTCCTCAGTATTAAGCGGCGAAAATGGTGCGGTTCGCAGATGGACCTATAGCCTAAAAGAGCCGAAGCAAGTGCATCTGTCATGGCCGCCTTTGGCTATAGTGGGCGAGGGTAATGATCCCTCGACCTCCGAGGCAATCTCGGAGGGGTGTACGTCCAGCAGTATCACCGACTATCTTGAGCAGTTAGATCACGCTATTACCATCGCGGAACTTTCGCGCTTACTTAACATTCACGGGCTGACACTCTACCGCCAGGTAGAAGCTGGAACGCTCCCCATTTCAGAATTGGCGCAGCCGTGCGCCTTGATCCTCGCAGCGTAGCCAAGTGGCTGCGTCAAAGAGGAGCAGCCTAGCAATTGCAGCCGCTCGTTTATCGAGGGCAGAGGAGAGGATGAGGGCAAGTACGAGAACGGAAACAGTAAATGAAAATCACAGTGGAGTTGGAGGTAGAGGAATTGAACCGGATGGTGGGCTTAGCGTTCGATGCGGTGCACGCGATGGTTCAGCACAGTTGGAAAACGCGGCACATCGCGCTACGCAAGCTGGGAGAGGTAACGGACTATCTGAACGATCTGGCATTCAACAGCGAAGTGAGGTACATGCGATGAGCTTCATACCCGAGAACGATCCCAGAGTAGTTGCGGCAGTCGAGCGCATCGCGGTTTGAAGCAATGGGCTACCGACCACCGCATCAGAACTTACGAGTCACAATCAGCGCTTTTGAAACAGTTGTCTGCGGAGGTGCTGGCGACTGAGGCGATGGTGCTGGCGAGAAATGAAAACCGGGGAGAGAGCAATGTCAACCGTTCCACTGCAAAATAATGAGGCCCCGTTGGTGCCTGCCAACGAAGCCTCTCTGGTAAACAAGGATCTAGTCACCTTTACCCTAGCCCCCACCACAACCGCAGTCAAGGAAACTTTTCTCGATATCGGCACCCAAGATCGAGCGGGGCACCCCAGCATACGAACTTTTCTGGCTGAACTGGCAAAGCGCCAATGCCGTCAAAGAGGTTGTTGCTAAGAAGAAATCCGAATTGAGCCGGATACATCCTCTCGCCCAGACGAAGGGTGCGTAAGTAAAAGAAGTAGTCGTAGTATGCACCGCGATTGCGATATAGGTCGCGGCGGTGGTCGTGGTTGTGGTGATGGTCGTGATTGCGATAGCGGTCTTCATCATCATCACAGCGCGGATCTAAAGCGAACGTCGCATTCACCCTTCACCATTAAGAAGCATCGCGAGTCGCAACGGAACTACAATGAACTAGGTATTTTGACTTCCCGGCGCTGTATGACACCCTACCGACGTGTCCCGCGACTTCGCCCAATTACAAAAACAAATTGAGGACACCCTTGCGAAGCTGAAAGCAACCACGGAACCGAGTCTCCGGCTAGAGGCCCTTAAGGAAATGAGAGACTTGTTGAGGGGAGCCGACCGCTTGCTGCACCCAGATAAAGACCCAAATTGAGCCACTCAGGTCAGGGTACTCCTTAATTATGTTATAGTTATCACTATCCTGTTCGGAGAGTGAGAACTATAACATTATGCGACCCACTTCCTTCGATCCCTCCGTCCT
>WNFQ01005236.1_pt1 | contig 16759 bp, 15 predicted proteins | sample 5400171 | NCBI WGS metagenome assembly WNFQ01 (sample SAMN13153356, study PRJNA577476) | soil metagenome | isolation source: 20 cm soil under Madrone tree | place: USA:California | collected 2016-06-14 | reverse complement strand
ACCATGAATGTTCGAGATCTTGTTCCCTGGTCTCGGGGCGATCGTGAGCGTAGTCCCGCGACCCGATCGGATGCGCTCCGCCCCGTACTGAGTTTGCATCGAGAGATGAATCGTCTCTTCGATGATATGTTCCGGGGCTTTGATGACTCTCGACTCTTCGCCGGCCGCAGTGGGTGGCCCAGCATGGATGTCGAGGAAACCGACAAGGAGTACCGGGTCACGGCCGAGCTTCCGGGCCTTGAGGAGCGCGACGTCGAAGTGCTGCTTCAGGACGGCTTGCTCACCGTGCGGGGCGAAAAGAAGCTGGAATCCGAGAATCGCAATCGCACCTACAGCGAGCGGTTCTACGGCCGCTTCGAGCGACAGATCACGCTCGATCGGGATGTTGATGAGGGCGCCGTGAACGCGACATTTAAGAATGGCGTTCTCACGGTGGCAGTACCCAAGAGTGCGCGCGCCGTCGAACGCTCGAAGCGAATACCCATCAATGCAGGTAAAACGGAGGTTAAGTCGCACTAAGTGAAGTCGGGTGGATCTGCGGGGCTGTCTTGCAGATCCACCCGCAGGCAAGCGTTTCCGAAGTTTCCGGCTCTGCTCACTGCAACTAACCAAAAGGAGGTTCCATGAATATTCGACCATTGCACGACCGACTCATCATCAAGCGCGAAGCCGAAGAGCGTAAGTCCCCCGGCGGCATCGTGATCCCGGACACCGCGACCGAGAAGCCGACCTTCGGAAAGGTCATCGCTGTCGGCAAGGGTAAAATCTTGGAGAATGGCGAAGTGCGCCCCCCCGACGTTAAAACAGGCGACAAAATTCTCTTCGGTAAATACTCCGGCACCGAAGTCAAAGTGGACGGCGAGGAGTTGGTCGTCATGCGCGAGGAGGATGTCATGGCGGTCGTGGAGGCCAGTTAGCTCGCGCCGCGTTGACTCTCAAACTCATTTTCCATTATCTACTGGGAGGATTAGGCAATGGCTGCTAAAGATGTACGATTCAGCGACGACGCCCGGCAACGCATGTTCCGGGGCGTGAATATTCTGGCGAATGCCGTCAAGGCCACCTTGGGCCCCAAGGGCCGCAACGCCGTGCTCGACAAGAGCTTCGGCGCCCCCACTGTCACAAAAGACGGTGTCTCGGTCGCCAAAGAGATCGAGCTCAAGGACAAGTTCGAGAACATGGGAGCGCAGATGGTGAAGGAAGTCGCTTCCAACACCTCGGATGAGGCCGGCGACGGCACCACCACCGCCACCGTGCTCGCCCAAGCGATCATCCGTGAAGGGTTGAAGTCGGTGGCCGCCGGCGCCAACCCGATGGATCTGAAGCGCGGCATCGACCTCGCGGTTTCTACTGCCACCGAAGAACTCAAGAAGCTCTCCAAGCCCTGCAAGGACCCGAAGGCGATTGCACAGGTCGGCACGATTTCCGCGAACGCCGACGAGAGCATCGGCAAGACGATTGCGGATGCGATGGCCAAGGTCGGTAAGGAAGGGGTGATTACGGTCGAAGAAGGGCAAAGCCTGCAGAACGAACTCGAAGTGGTCGAGGGAATGCAATTCGATCGCGGCTATTTGTCGCCGTATTTCATCAACGACCAGCAAAGCCAGACTGCAGAGCTCGAGAAGCCGCTCATCCTGCTGGTCGATAAGAAGATCTCCAACATTCGAGAACTCTTGCCGCTGCTGGAATCCATCGCCAAAGCCAGCCGCCAGCTCCTGATCGTCGCGGAGGACGTGGAGGGCGAGGCGCTGGCCACGCTCGTGGTCAATACCATCCGCGGCATTGTCAAGGTCGCCGCCGTCAAGGCGCCGGGCTTCGGCGATCGCCGCAAGGCCATGCTGCAGGATATCGCGGTGCTCACCGGCGGTACGGTGATTTCGGATGAAGTCGGCTTGACGCTCGAAAAAGCGACGCTGAGTGATCTCGGCGAGGCCAAGAAGGTCCTGGTGGAGAAAGAGAACACCACCATCATCGACGGCAACGGCAAGGCCTCCGACATCAAGGCCCGGGTCGAAAGCATTCGTCAGCACATCGAAGAAACGACTTCCGATTATGACAAGGAAAAACTGCAGGAGCGCGTGGCGAAGCTCTCCGGCGGCGTGGCCTTGGTCAAGGTCGGTGCCGCCAGCGAGATCGAGATGAAGGAGAAGAAGGCGCGCGTCGAAGACGCCTTGCACGCGACCCGTGCGGCCGTCGAAGAGGGCGTGGTGCCGGGTGGCGGCGTGGCGCTGGTGCGCGCGCTCAAGGCGATCGAGAAACTAGCTGGCGCCAACGATGACCAGACCACGGGCATCAAGATCCTGGCGCGTTCGATCGAAGAGCCGTTGCGGCAGATCGTGACCAATGCCGGCGAAGATGCCGCGGTGGTGCTGAACCGTGTCCGCGAGGGCAAGGGCACCTTCGGCTACAACGCGGCGATCAGCGAATACGGCGATTTGGTCGAAATGGGTATCCTGGATCCGACCAAGGTCACGCGCCTGGCGCTGCAGAACGCCGCCTCGGTGGCGGGCCTATTGCTCACGACGGAAGTCATGATCGCTGAGGCTCCGAAAGAGGAAGAGCATGCCCATCCTGCCCCGGGCGGCGGCATGGGTGGCATGGGCGGTATGGATATGTAGTACCGCTTATCGTGGCGGGCTTTGGCCCGCCACGATATTTGCATGTGTGGCCGTTGGATAGCTGACGTTCGCTCGATACAGAATCCCGGCCAAGGGCTCACTGGTGTGGATGCAGGCACTGACTTAATGCTTGCACCATTGAGGCCGTCAGTGTTGGCAGTGAGCGGAGGCTACCCGAATATTTCGCGAACAATAGCTGGGATCGCGTACTTTTCGTGGAGCGCCTGCAGACAATTTACTTGACGGGCAGCTGCGTCGGTGGACTCGCTCTGGTCTTCGGCACGATCACGGTCAGGACTCCGTCATGGTAAGACACTTCGGCATTGGCCGCATCGATATTGTCGGGCAAAGGGATGGTTCGCTCGAACCGACCGAACGCGCGTTCCATCAGGTGGTAGAAGCGTCCCTTGTGATGTTCGGGGGACCGCTTTTCACCACGGATACGTACGCCGCCTCGATATATCGAGACATCGATGTCTTCCTTGCGTATGCCGGGCATTTCGACTTTAACGATGATCGACTTCGCCGTTTCCCACGATTCACCCGCCAACAGCGCCCATTGCGGAAAGTCCTCGTTCGCGCCGGCACTGCGTTTTCGCTTCGCACCACGAGCGAAATGAGTCAGCGAGCCGCTGCCGCGAACGAGTACCTCGCGCCACCCCTCGGTGAGGGCTTCCCAGGCACGAGAGACACTTCGCTCCAATTCTGACCCGAGCTTCTTTATTGGATTCTTCGTGACGCGTCTCTCCAGCGTTCGCCGTCATAGGCATCATCGGAATCACACTGCTGATTTTCAAGTACCACTTCGCTCTGGTAACTCGCGTTAACGCGTGTTCGATGCTGCGCTGCGCTCTTCGGTACGCGGAAAGTACCCCCAGGACCAATTTAAGTTGTTCTAGGGCAGCGCGTTCTACGTGTCGCTACTACACTCGGCACTCTTTCCAGGCCTATTCTGGGTAATCCGGCTTGCGTCCTGGCTCCCAGTACGGCCAGTTAGGCGCCATGCGCTCCTGGCCAACGACCTCGTCGACGCGATGACTATCTTCACCGTCCCGGTCGTGCTCGGCGGCGGCAAAAAGCTGTTTGCCGACGGCTCAGCGCCGCACGCTTACAAGCTGACAAGATCGCGCGTTTCGAGCACCGGCGTCCTTATCGGCCGCTACGAGCGCGATGGTGAGATCACGATGCGCGACACCGCGCTCGATTCACCCAGCAAGCGTGCGATCGCCCGTCAGGAGCGGATGAAGCGCGAAGGCTAGCCCGCATCCAAGCGCCCATCCGAGGCCTCCTCCCTTTGAACTTGTTCGAGAGGGAGGCTCGGATAAGGTTTCTCAGGATGCCGCTTCAATATCTCGGGGACAAAAACGCAGTCTGACGCGCACGCCTCAGAAGCTCCGTCATCGATACCCGCTAACGCTGGCGCATTAGCCGCCGTCGGATTGCTCGCCAGAATCAGTCCGATCTACTTCTCGCGAGCAAGATAGGACTGATCTTCGCGAGCGCTTCAGCGCACTGATCCGCAGGCCTGCAGACTTGCCAGGACAAGCACGCACCCCCACACATGGAAAACCTTGAACCGCGGGTGCGGCATCGTCAAGATTTTTTCAGCCGGAGACAAGCTGCTAGGCGAGATACGCTTCGTAGCTCTCGGCACTTAGGTGCGTAGAGAGAGACGGGACGGGCGAAACACTACCAAAGCAACACCGAGTCTTTACCAAACAAATTCCTTAAATTCACGATGAAAAAGCGACCAACCGCTAGTCTGGTCCTGTTCGCTCGCACGGCAGCATTCACCCAGTAACAATACCGGGAACTTGATATGACGGAACACCGCATTTCAGCCCGCATTCAAGCGGACACAGAGGGTTGCGTAACCGATCCTCCGCTCCGTCCCGAAATCAACGTCTCAAACAGCGCTTTTTGTCTCTGGGACAATGGGGACTCGTCGTACTGCTCGCGGCACGCGAGTTGGGATCTTGAGCGACATGCTAACGACGTGTTTCTGCTCGATAAGGTTCGACGCAATCTCACAGGTGCCGATTTCACGCAAATCCGCCGTGACGTACGGCGCGCGCGCCGGTCTTTACTCAAGTGGCAATTCAGCGAGGCATTCGAGCTGATCGATCGAATCGAGTGCGCTCTGGGCGATCTACCGTCAAGCGTCGCGCGACGGATGCGCGCCGAAACCAACGTGCTTCGCGCCATGGCCGCGGCCCTTCAGGATGACAGTCTGAGTGCGCTGCATATCGTGCTGATGGTTCTCAGAAATAACGATATCTCGCCAGGGGCACATAGCGCAGCCTCAGCTGTCTGCCGCTTTGCGCATTGGCAGCTGAGAGACTTCGACAGCTTCCACTCCGTTCCAAGGCATCGACCGACCGCCATCCTATCGAAGCGGCACGCAATGGCAGCTGTAATCAATCTTTGTGTCGAAGCGGCGCTCGAACTTGAGCAATTACGGTTGTCGGCGGCGAAGCGATTGGCGTTGGATGCCCTGGAGGTGGCTCAGACTGTGTGCAAGTCGAATGGCGGGCTGCCGGCGTTGCCCGCGAGTATTGTCGCGCAGGTTCTTTATGAGCAGGGATCATTCGACGAGGCTGAGGCATGCATTCGAGGGCGCCTTCGGGTGATCAACACCAGCGGCGTATTGGAATGTGCGTTGCGTGCCTACCAGGTTCTTGCGGGCATAGCGATGCATCGAGGGAGGGACGTTTTCGCCGCGTCAATTCTACAAGAGGCCGAGGAACTCGGGGAGCGACGCGGCTGGGCGCGACTCACTGCGATGAGTATGTGCGAGAGAGTCGATTTGCTGCTGCGACACGGCCGCACCAAGGAAGCTCAACTAACCGCGGCGCGGCTGGATCGGTTCGTCACATGCTATCCGTCACGCGCGTGCGGGACGGATTCTGATGTTCAATCCTATCGTCGCATCGCATACGCTCGACTCGCTCTCACCTCTGCCGCCACCCCGGATACCGTGGCGACCTTGCGGCAACTTCATCATGAGGCGGTGAGCAAGCACGATCTGTATTCTGCGCTGCGATTGGCTGTCGAATTAGCCGCATCGCTCCATCTGGTCGGTGAGTCGGACGAGGCGGACAGTCTCTTTCTACGGATCTTGAGTCTCGGTTGCTTCGCGGGCCTTTATCAGGTGTTCGTCGATGGGGGTAGAGATATAGACTCCCTCTTAGTACGTGCTTACGACCACGCGCATCTACCTGGAGCTGCGTTTCGAGAGCTTGTACCCTATATCGGGAGCCTAGTGGCGCTCAAGCAAACACATAGCACCAGGCGCCGCGTCCCGAGAGCTACAATACGTTCTAGCGAAATTTTGAGCGTGAGGGAGTGCGATATCCTGACTATGGTAGGCCGAGGACTCTCCAACAAGCGGATTGCTCGAGCCTTGACCATCGCCCCTGAAACCGTGAAATCCCATGTGAAGCGAATCTTCATCAAACTAGAGGTCAAAACACGGGCAGAAGCGGTTTCCCGAGCGGGAACACAGGGACTCCTACGAACCGGGAAGTTCTGGACTTAAGACGCCGTGAGGAACTCACCCACCTTCAGGATTGATACCGTCCACCGATGCATATGGCGTACGAGTGCTACTGGAGGCGAGGAGCGCCTAGCTCTTGCGCCGAAGGCGTACCAAGTATTGTACTACCTGATCGAAAACCCTAATCGTCTGATCACCCACGATGAATTGCTCAGTGCGCTTTGGAGCAAGGCTTACGTCCAACCGGAGATCCTGAAGAGCCACATTTTGGCGATCCGAGCTGCACTGGGCGACAAGGCTGATGACCCGCGATTCATCGAGACCGTTCGTGGCCGGGGGTATCGGTTCATCGGGCCGGTAGCCGTATTTTATCCCGCGTCCCAGGTAGCGACACTTCCGCGCGGCCAGGAAAGAATTGTTGGACGAAACGAGCCGCTGGAAATATTGGCGACGCTTCTCTCGGCTGCCGAGTCGCGAGAATTTCAGGCGGCGTTCGTGACCGGGGAACCCGGTATCGGGAAGACGGCCTTAATCGGTCAGTTCCTGACGACGACCTTAACTCGGCCGGATGTTTTTGTATCCTCCGGTCAATGCGTTGAAGGGTTTGCAGGCGCAATAGAACCCTACTACCCGGTACTCGAAGCAGTGAGTTCGCTATGCAAAGGGCCCCTTGGTGCCACCGTCGTGCGCTCGTTGGTAACCTCCGCCCCGAGTTGGGCGATTCAATTGCCAGCATTGGTGTCTATCGAGCAGCGGTCCCGACTGCAACAGCAACTCATGGGTACGACACGCGAACGGATGTTGCGCGAGGGTTGCGAGTTGATCGAGTCGCTCGCTGCCGATCGAACCTTGGTATTGATATTGGAGGATCTTCACTGGTCGGACTATGCCACCGTGGACTTTGTCTCAGCTCTTTGTCGCCGTCGCTCTCGTTCCAGGCTTCTCCTGATCGCGACCTACCGACCGGAGGATCTGGCCAGTGGCCGTCATCCACTCAATGACTTGGCACAAGAGCTGTCACTTCGTAAGCTGTGTCGGGAGATATCACTTGGACCGCTGACCCACGAGTCGGTGGGAGAGTTTCTGAGTCCTCAATCCGACGCGCAATCGAGCGCTAGAGAGTTTGTTCATCTGATCCACACCCGTTCGGGTGGCAATCCGCTATATCTGCAAGCAACTCTGGATCATCTCGCGGAACGAGGTCTGGTCACTCGGACAGCAAGCGGCTGGCGGCTACTCAGGCCCGCAAATAAAATTTCGTTTGAAGTTCCGAATACGCTCGGCCACCTGATCGAAGCTAGGTTCGATCGGCTTTCCGAAACCCAGCAGCGCGTACTCGGGTCGGCCAGTATCACGGGAATGTCTTTCAGCGCTTCAACCAGCGCGCGAGCCGCCAGTTTGGATCCGCGGGAGTTCGAAGAAACGTGTGAAGATTTGGGGAGGCGATCATGCTTTATCAGCCGCGGCGAGATGACGATCCTCCCCAATAGCGAGCTAGCCCGTACCTACCAATTCAATCATGCCGTCTACCGCCAGGTTCTGTACGATCGACAGGGGCTTGTGCGTCGTGCTCGGCTACATCTCGCCGTCGGTGAGCGCTTGGAGGAGATCTACCCGCCCGATCAGCGACGTGAACTGTCAAGCGAGCTCGCGCGACATTTCGCGTTAGGTAATGAGTGGAAGCGAGCGCTCGCGTATTTGCGCTTGGCGCTGCGCACTGCACAGCGACGGTGTGCCCATCGTGATGCACTCGCTATTCTTGATCAGGCGACCGAGATGGCGGCCATTCTACCGGCGGACGCGCGAATCCCGGCTGAAATCGAGATCCTCGAGCGCCGTGCGACGATTTACAGGTCGGCACATGACGCTCGCGCGCTCGAGACGTTCACGCGGCTTGCGGAGAAGGCCGCGCAGTATGGTGACGTCGATACCGAGGTTCGCGCGCTCTTGGGGTGTGCGCACGCTGCGAGTTGGTACGACCTGAAACACAGCATGATGGTACTGAATCAAGCGCTCGACTTGAGCGCTCGGCAAGTCGATTCCACGTCTCGCGACGTCGCGCGGATCTCGATTTACGTCCGGCGTATCTGGGTTGCCGGGTGGAACGAGTTCGATGTCCGAGCGTGTGAGGAGGCGGTTGAGTCCCTGAAGGGGAGGGGAGATAGGCTCGCCACCGCGCGAGCACTGATCAATTTCAACATGATCCGTATGATTTCGACTCGTTACCGTGAGGCGCATGATAGCTTCAAAGAGAACTATGAGCTTCTACTCGATGGCGCCGATGAACTCACTGAATCGGACGGCGCGAGAGTCATGCGGATGTACCACGTCGGCGTCCCGTGGTCGCTCGGATTTCTCGGAGAGTTCGGCGAGGCGCTGGCGAAATACGAGGCCGGCATCGTGGCATTTGAGCGAAATGAGGACCACTCAGCAGCGCAAGCGCTTCGTATTTATCGTGGCGTGCTGCGCTTTTTTGCCAAGGATTATTCGGGTGTGCTCGAGGCCGGCGAGCCTGTGGCGTCCCATGTGATAGGGAAGCGCGAGTATATTGGGCCGGAGATCTCCAGAATCCTGCCGTTCGAACATAGAATGGCACTCATCTTTTGCGGGCTCGCGTACGTTGAACTCGGAGATCTTGTCGCCGCGCACGAATATCTCGCCGCGACCGAACGCGCCATGGAACTTCAAGCGGTGCATTTGGATTGGTACTGGCGACTCCCGTTGGAATGGGGAATGGTCAATCTCCTGATAGCGACGGCAGATAACGCAGGCGCTCAGGTTCGCGCTGAACGGTATGTGATGTTGGCCGAAGCGACCGACGAACGGATGTGGCAGTCGTTGGCATGGGAAACACGTGCGCGAGTGGCATTGGCTCAGGGTGTACCGGCTGAGGCGGTGGAATATATCGTGAGGGCGCAGGCGGCCTCGAAGGCGTTCGAGACGCCGCTGGCCGATTGGCGAGTGCATGATACGGCCGCCGTAGCTTACACCGCCATCGGTGATCGTCGGCAGGCAAGAATCCACGCACAGGCAAGCGTCGCAGTGCGCAAACGGATCGCGCGGACTCTGCCCGAAGGACACAGTCTGCGGCTGACGCTCGAGGGTCTTTCGGAGCGGTCTATATCGGCTTGACGCCGGTTCGGGCGTGGCTCTCTAACGATTGACCAATTCTAGTCAGGCATCATGGCGCACGGCAGGGGGGAAGTTCGCGTGCAAAGCGTGTGTACTACGAGTGCGATACGGTTCGGCGTCCGGTGGGAAGATCCAATCGAGCTGTCATTTCGTACCCCCATCGGGGGATACGGCAAGGCCATCCGTTCGCCTACGATCGGTCCCGTGGTGGTGTTGTAAGCACGCAAGAGTCCACGTGACCAATCGGTGCCGAGAGGATTGAACCAAGCATGACCACGGAATCAGTTGTACATCATCGACGCCCGGTGAATGGCATCAAGATGCATTACGCTGAGGCTGGTGCCGGGCCGCCGGTTATCCTACTGCATGGCTTTCCAGAGACTTGGTATGGCTGGCGGCATCAGATCGAGCCGTTGCGGAAGCGGTATCGGCTGATCATGCCGGACCTTCGTGGCTATGGTGCGACGGATAAACCCCCTACCGGCTACGACAAACGCACCATGGCAAACGACATTCGGGCGCTGATGGCGAGTCTCGGCATCGAACGGGCGGCAATTGTTGGCCACGATCGCGGCGCACGCGTTGGCCTGCGGCTCGCCAAGGATCATCCCGACGTTGTAGCCCGCTTTGCGGCGCTCGACAACATTCCGACGCGGGTGCTTTTCGGCAACATGAACGCCGCGAGCGCGCAGGCCGCCTGGTTCTTCCTCTTTCAGGGCGTCCGCGACCTTCCCGAGGCGCTCATCCAAGGCCGCGAGGAACTCTGGCTGCGTCATCTCCTGACGGGGTGGTCCTACAGCCCGGAAACCTTTACCGACGCCGATATCGCCACCTACGTCCGGGCCTACGCGCAGCCGGGTGGCCTGCGCGGCGCGTTCGAGGACTACCGAGCCTGGCGCGAGGATGTCGCGCAGGATCAAACTGACAAGGACGTCAAACTTCGCTGCCCCACGTTGGCTCTTTGGGGAAGCGAGTTTGAGGCGGCAAAGATGGTCGACATGGCCGAGATTTGGCGCGGCTTCGCCGAGGATCTCACGACCGCCCCCATCGCGCTTGCCGGCCACCTGCCGCAAGAGGAGCAGCCTTCAGCGGTCAACGCGGCGCTCACAACCTTCCTCGCGCCGTGGCGGGGCTGACGTCAGCCGTGAGAAGTATGGAACACAAGGGCAACATCGCTGATTTGTTGGCGCGGACGCTTGCAGCCGCGGGCGTCCGCCGCATCTACGGAATAGTCGGCGATAGATTGAACGGCGTCACTGAAGCGTTGCGGGCGCATGGCCACATCGACTGGGTGCACGTCCGCAACGAAGAAGTAGCACCGCGGATCGAAGGGGAGCAGGTAGAAGGGTTCACCTTATGGGCCATTAAGGCGGTCCTTGATGGGCGGGGCGCTCAGCTCATCGATCTCGCCCGTACAAACCTTTTCCGCTGACGACGGGAGATCGAATCTTGCGATTCATCAACTACGAAATGGATGGACGACAGGGCATCGCAGTCGATGACGGAAACGGTTTTCGGGGCGTGACATGCGACAAGAGCACCTTCCCCGGTGATTTACCAACGCTGATCACATCGAGCCATCGTCTGCCTGAAATCGGGCGCAGCCTGCTCGCGGAGCCGGTCGTCGACATCCGCGCGGTGACATTACTTCCGCCAGTTGCGCGCCCTCCCAAAATTCTCTGCGTCGGGCTCAACTACGACGATCACCTAAACGAGGCCGGATTGAAGCGACCGGGGTACCCGGAGATCTTCGCCCGATTTGCAACGAGCTTGATCGGTCATCGATCGGCAATTGCGCGCCCGCCCGAATCGGACAAGCTTGACTACGAGGCAGAGCTGGCCGTGGTAATCGGACTCGGCGGGCGGCGAATCGCACAGGAGGCGGCGCTGGACCATATTGCTGGATACTCGATTTTCAACGACGCGACCTTACGTGACTATCAGTTCCGCACGCCTCAATGGACAGTCGGCAAGAACTTCGACCGGACCGGGGCCTTTGGGCCATGGCTCGTCACTCCTGACGCACTGCCATTGGGCGCTAAGGGTCTGCGCATCCAGGGTCGACTCAATGGGCAGACGGTTCAGGACTCGAACACGAAGTTTCTGATCTTTGACGTGGCGACGCTAATTGCAACGCTGAGCACGACGATGACGCTCGAGCCGGGCGATGTGATCATCACCGGTACGCCAGGCGGGGTTGGCGCCTCGCGCAATCCCAAACTATTCATGCAGTCCGGAGACGTATTCGAGGCGGAGATCGAGCATATCGGTACGTTAACGAACTCTGTCGCCGACGAGGTCGCATAGGATGGCACACGCCAAAGAAGATGCGAGGGAGCTAACAACTTTGAAAACGGAACTTGTCATGCCGTCGACCGAACGCCAACGCGTTGCCACCCTCCGCAAGCAGCGCATTGCCACTCTGCTGGGGGAAATCAATGTTCACGTCGTCGGCAACGGTCCGGCCATGGTTTGCTGGCCCAGCCTTTTGATGACAGGGCAGATGTGGCGCGGACAAGTCGACCATTTCGCAAGCAGCCATAAGATGGTTCTGATCGACTCGCCCGGCCATGGCGAAAGCGATCCATTGAACCGGTACTTCACACTTGAGGAATGTGCCCTATGTCTAAGCCAGATCCTGGATCAATTGGAGATTGAGGACTGCATCCTGCTCGGCAACTCCTGGGGCGGAATGATGGGCGGTGTATTCGTTGCCCTGTATCCGAGCCGGACACGAGCCGCCGTATTGATGAACTGCACGGCTTCGGTGGCTGGTTGGCGCCAGAAGATAGAGTTCTTGTTGATGACCTCGATACTGCGCCGACGGCGTACGGTCCCAAAGCCGGTCATCAACCGCGCAGTCAAGGCCTTTGCCGGTGCGACGACCGAAAGAACGAAGCCGGAAGTGGTGGAATACATCCGCTCAACGGTGGCCGCAGCCCGAGCGGACTCCGTCTGCTGGGCGATCGATAGCGTCGTTCCGCGCCGCGCCGAGCATCGTGCCCTTCTGGGTGCCATTCGAAAACCGGTTCTGGTGATGGCTGGTGAGGAGGACCGAACATTTCCGGTCGCCGAAACCCGCGCCATGGCGGAGGCCATCCCTGGCGGCCTGTTCAGAGTGTTACCCAGGGTCGGGCATCTTGCTGCCCTGGAAGCTCCACAAGCGATCAACGCCGCCATCGATGAATTCTTAAGAGAGGTTGTCGCATGATCAAGGCTTGGCAGCGCCCGGACGCGCCCCTGCAAAAGCAGCGTTTGTCATTAGCGCTTTAGTATTTCCGATAGAATGAATCGACTTTGTAACCAACCATGAACATGAGGATTCCATGAACGACCGGACGACTTCCACCGTCACCACGACCTCTCGGCGAACCCTCTTAGCCGGCGGCGTCGGCGTCGTTGCCGCCGCGAGCCTGTCAGCCAGGACGCCCGCTACAGCGGCCGAGCATGAGCATTCTTCTGTATCGCCCAGCAAAGGAAGACACTCGATGAGCACGATTACCACCAAAGACGGCACGCAGATCTACTACAAGGACTGGGGCAGTGGACAACCCGTGGTATTCAGCCATGGCTGGCCGCTCTCGGCGGATGCGTTTGAAGATCAGATGTTCTTCCTGGCGTCCCGCGGATATCGATGTATCGCCCACGACCGCCGCGGCCATGGTCGCTCGAGTCAGCCCTGGAGCGGTAATGATATGGATACCTACGCCGACGATCTCGCCGAACTGACCGCAAAGCTGGACTTGAAGAATGCAGTGCACGTCGGTCACTCCACCGGGGGCGGCGAAGTTGCGCGCTACATTGGACGACACGGCACAAAGCGTGTGGCCAAAGCGGTGCTGATTGGCGCCGTACCGCCGCTCATGCTGAAGACTCCCGGCAATCCCGGCGGCTTGCCGCTCAGTGTGTTCGACGGCATTCGAGCCGGGGTACAGGCCGACCGTTCGCAATTCTTTAAGGATTTGACGTTGCCGTTTTACGGGTACAACCGTCCCGGCGCCAAGACCTCGGAGGGGGTACGCGAATCATTTTGGCTCCAAGGCATGATGGCGGGATTCCCTGCGGCCTACTTTTGCATCAAGGCGTTCTCCGAAACGGATCAAACCGAAGACCTGAAGCGCATGGACATCCCGACGCTGGTCATTCACGGTGACGATGATCAAATTGTGCCGTTCGCCGACGCAGGGGCGCTGCAGGCGAAACTCATTCCGAATGCGAAGCTCAAGGTCTACAAAGGCGCTCCGCATGGACTGTGCACGACCATGAAGGACCAGGTGAATGAAGATCTGCTCGTCTTCATCAAGTCCTGAAATTGCCGGGCGGGCCGCCTAAAGAGGCCGCCGACTGTCCATTCGGCTGCCGCGTTCGGCAACCCAACGGTAACCCAGTTAAAAAGGAAGCAGAAATGAAAATCCTCAGACCACTTTACGCGCTAGCCTGCGCCTTTGCTCTGGTGGGCGCTATTTCCGGATGCGCGACCGACCAGTCCGCCGCAGGCAAAATGACGGACGAGAAGATTACAGCGGCTGTACAGGCGATGATCAATCAACACCCAGATGTGGGACCGCCAGATTCAGTTCGTGTGCAGACACTGGATCATGTGGTGTATCTGTCCGGCTTTGTTAGTACGGGTCTTATGAAGCAGACGGCCGAGGACCTTGCACGGAAAACTCCGGGCGTGACCCGGATCGCAAACGATATCGCCGTTACGAAATGATCGACCGCGTTTTACCGATACACCACCTAAGGAATCCCATGACGTGCAACGTCTTTCGCTTCGCCTCGGCAGCCACCACCCTTCTCCTGATGGCCATCACGGTGCCGGCAATTGCCGCACCGGTAAAGAACATCGTTTTGGTCCACGGCGCCTTTGTCAACGGGTCGGGATGGCAGCCGGTGTTTGAAATTCTCGTTAAAGACGGATACCACGTGTCGGTTGCAGAACATCCGTTGACCTCCTTTGGCGACGACGTTACGGCGGTGAAAAGGGTGCTTGCGATGCAGGAAGGCCCGATGATTCTCGTTGGTCACAGCTACGGCGGCGCGATCATTACCGAAGTTGGCAATGACCCTAAGGTAGTGGGCTTAGTTTATATCGCAGCGCACGCGCTGGACGAAGGTGAGACCGAAGTCGCCAACGGCAAGAAATTTCCGAACGCCACCAAGGCCGTCAAGAGAACGACGGATGATTTTCTCTACCTCGATCCCGCCTTTTATCCAGCCGACTTTGCCGCGGATCTACCTGAGAAACAGGCCACGTTCGAAGCCCAGGCGCAGGAGCCAACAGCAGCATCGGTCTTTACGACGCCAGCGGGCGTTCCAGCCTGGAAAACCAAACCGAGTTGGTACGCCGTAGCTAAGTCGGATCGCATCATCAATCCCGACCTCCAGTGGATGTACGCCAAGCGCGCCCACAGCCACACAATCGAGGTGGAAGGTGCGAGCCACTCGGTCTATGAGTCGCATCCGAAAGAGGTTGCGGCGCTGATCGAGGAAGCGGCAAATCACGCTGTGGATGGCAAATAATCCACGCTGCGGCGTAAGCCCATTGAGACGTGTGCCTTAAGTCAACATCTTTGGCAAGCATGTGTCGGAAACGACACCCATCCGGGTGATAGGACTGCTGACAGAAAAGCATGTAGTGTGTAAGCGTTTATAGGAAGTGCGACTACACTCAGATGTGCATTCGTTGCTTTAACATCCCACCGATGCGTCCATTTATCACTCGCTACAGAGACTAGTCGACATCTCTCGGTCATAGGACAAGTGTGATTCCAGGGACGACAATGCATTCCGGCCACGATCTAATCGAATTGACTGCGTGGGTCGTCGCTAGCTTCGTATCCCATAACACCGTTCGCATGGCGGATTTGCCTCAACTCATTAATGTCACTCACAGCGCGCTCGTTGGGTTGAATCCAATCCAGGCTGATCCAGCCATGCAAAGAGTTCCGGCCGTTCCGGCGGATCAGTCCGTGACTCGCGACCACATCGTGTGCCTGGATGACGGGTGTCAACTGAAAACACTAAAGCGGCATATTCGATGTAAGCACTCTCTATCGCCAGATGAGTACCGGGCGCGCTGGAATCTGCCAAATGACTACCCGATGGTCGCACCAAGTTACTCCAACTTGCGATCCTCCATTGCCAAGCGAAAGGCCGCACGGGCTGGTGAGTCCAGGTCCTCCCCGATTGCCGAGAACCGTCGATACAAAAGAGAGTGAATCGACCTGTAAAGATCTCCAGATCCCTGTGGTCCGCAAAAATTGAGTTACGCACAAGCAGGTGCGAGGAAATATTGGTGATGCAGTCCGCCAAGGATCGACTTGGCTCGGACGGCGTACGATTCTCCGCGGCGATGGCGCGAATTTGGATGCGGGTAGTCGCGATCGGTGGACGGGGGATCTGGGACGCCCGGACCCAGCGCCATATGCGGACGCGCGGTATTGTAGTGAGGAATCCAGTATTTCAGGATGGATTGTAGATGCGATTCGGACAGCGGAATCAGCCAATCCAGACACTCGCGTCGAATTGTGCCGATGACGCGTTCGCAGATCGCATTGGCCTTCGGGCAGCGTGGCGGCGATTTCACTGGCGTGATTCCGAGTCTTCTCACTGATTCATCGAGGTGCGCGGCAAAGATGCTATCGCGATCGTGCAGTAGGTACTGGTATTGCTCCCCGAAGCCGACCGCTTCGCGCAATTGCTGCGACGTCCAACCAGCAGTCGGATGCGCGGTGACGTTGCAATGAACCAGGCGACGACTGCGGTGCTCGATGACAACGAATACGTAGAGCATCCGGAACGTGGCGGTCACGACGACCAAGAAATCACAGGCGATGATTCCCTGGGCGTGCAAGCGCAGGAATGTGGACCACCGCAGGTCGCCTTTTGGCCGGCCCGGTGGGCGACGGGGAAGATATTTCCGCACCGTGCGCGGCGAGACTTGAATTCCGAGTTTCAGAAGAAGCTCATTGGCGATGCGTTCCTCGCCCCACGACGGATTCTCGTTCGCCATGCGGCGGATCAGGGCCTGTAATTGTTGAGGAATCGGCGGTCGGCCGGGTCGAGACTTCAGGCGCCAGAACAGCTTCCAACCCGCTCGATGCCAGCGGATCATCGTCTGGGGACGCACAACCACTAGGGCCCCGCGCCAATTGAAGAATCGTGAGAGAAACGTCAGTGAGATTCGCGTTAACGGATCAATTCGCGGCGGCTTGACACCGCGTTCGACGTACAGGGCGAGCTGACGACGCAGAAAGAGGTTTTCGGCTTTGATTGACCGCGTTGATCGAAACGCCAGTCGCCCCCAGCGAAGCGTGTCGCCCATCAACGGGATCAGGATTTGGGAGACCGAAAGCATCGTCCGATCATGCCACAGTGCCCACTAGTTCTGCTTCCATGGGCAGATCGACCAGCGAATCCAATTTTTGCGGATCACAGGTCCATTACGAGAAATCGTGCATTTATGGGACGACCTGCACGTCGCCTACTTCAGCGGCTACGCAATGTG